>Ga0247780_1000845_pt1 | contig 24021 bp, 4 predicted proteins | sample UWRJL079202R5_FD_179927 | JGI IMG/M metagenome (GOLD analysis project Ga0247780, IMG submission 179927) | Plant litter microbial communities from Arlington Agricultural Research Station in Wisconsin, United States - UWRJ-L079-202R-5 | ecosystem: Environmental > Terrestrial > Plant litter >... | reverse complement strand
TTATTATTATTATTATTATTATTATTATTATTATTATTATTATTATTATTATTATTATTATTATTATTATTATTATTATTATTATTATTATTATTATTATTATTCTAACATTAATTTAGGAACTGAAATTACTACACATTCAAGCTCTGATTTCTTTCGGCTAAACCTAGCAAAACGCTCTCGTAATAATACAATTACAGATTTTAATAAAGAAGAAGGCTTACTAAAGGTTTTAACTTTTATTATTCAGAATAACATCTTATTTAACGCCTTGAATTCCAATTCATTTCAAGACTTAATTAAGTATTATAATAAGTATGTTTTTCTTCAAATAATTTTATTTAGAAAATTTACTAATAATACCTTCTAATACAGCACCTACTATTAATCGACATAAGATGAAATCTATTCTTGATTCCACTTTTGATCGTTTTTTCTCGATTTTTAACACTGAATTGGAGGCAAATATTGAATCGTTAGGTTCATTTTGCTTAACATTTAATATTTGGACTTCAACAGCCCAGACAAGCTGTTTGGGCCTGATTATTAACTACATCGATAAAGACTTTAAATTAGTCTATAAATTACTTGGTAAATTCATTGTTTATTGTTTTTATATTTAATAACTAATTAACTGTAATTTCTAGCGTTTAAAGATTTAAACAAAAATTATACTAGGCTTTATATCTACGACAAGTTCGTAAATACTATCTAACCATACTCTGTAATTACACCTGCAAAAATTCTATCGTAAGTCTATTCCTATTATTTTACATCTTGAAAATAATAACGATTATACTAATACTAAATTATTATAAAATAGTATTACTCGGGACAATGCACCTAATAATAATACGTTTTTAATAACGTTTAAAGATTTCCATCTAGAATTCAGATATAATATTCAGTACTTAACCCACATTCTAAACCTCGTAGCAGGTGATATGTTGAGAGAATACACTTCAATACCCAAATTGACAAACGAATTCTTCAATTCATTAATCTAAGGCTTCTTAATTTAAATAATTTAAATAAAGAGGTTGAAGAAGAAGAATTTAATACATCAGAATTTAGTAGTACGTAATTCCTTTTTTAATTTGGTTTATTCTTTATCATCATTATTATTTTAATTTATTAATTTTCTTTAATAGCCATTACTTCAAGAATTAGAAGAATTGCTATAATGGTTAAATATATAACTGAAGTAAAGAAACTATTCCACAAAGGCATTACACAAGCCAAAGAAGAAGAAATGCTTCTAATAACCTTTAAAAAGCGTGTTATACTAATAGGTAGGTTTATTTTTTATTATTAAATTTTCTAAATAATAATTAGTTACTAATTAACTGTTTTATTAGATACCCCTATTAGATGGAACACTACCTACTTTATGATTAAAACGGCTTTAGAAGTTAAAGAGCCGTTAACCTATGTTTTTAGAAATACTGTAAATAAGGAGTATAAAAAAATATTCCTTACATAAGCAGAGTGGATCACCCTTAAGTAACTAGAAAGGTTATTTATAATACTTATTCAGCTTATTATAAGGCTATAGAGCGAGTATTATATCAATATCAATAGGGCTTTACTATTTGTTTATTTAATCTACAATAAATTAGTGGCTCTAATTAGTGAATTCACTATTTCAGCTTAACACCAGCCTCAACTAGTTTATATTTATTCACTTTTATTACTATTATTACGATAATTTACTAATTTATTAATAGGTTAAATGGTATAAAGCTAACCCCTTAGAATACTGAAAATCAGCTGCTTATAAATTTCCAGTATTAAGTGTTATGGCTAGGCGATATTTAGCCATTCCAGCTACTTCAGCCCCAGTAGAGCGTGTGTTTTCTATTGGAGGAAATATTGTTACTGAAAGCCGGAATCGGTTGGATCCTGAAACTGTTAAAAAAACAGTATTATTAAAGAGTTGGAAAATTAAAGAATTAAAAGAGTTAGAAGATAATTTTCGGAACTCTGCAATAATAGAAGAAGAAGAGGATAAATAGGTAGATTAAGTTAATAACTTATTAGTTACTAGCTTAGGTATCTGTTATATAAATTGGGTTTTCATAACTTGTCATAACTCTAAACATCTTCTGATTGTTTCTATTAGTTTAAGATACTTTTATTATAGATACTATTATAGTAAAATTTATTTAAGAACTCCACTTTTATTATACTGACTAAATGACTGACTAATGCCAAGATTAGTCAGTCACTAAATTAGTCAGTCAGTCTTAGTCACGGCACTAACTGACTAATGACTGACTAATTACCAACCCTACCTCTATGTATTATAACGACAATGACCTACAGTGACATTAAACCCCCGTCTAGAAGTATTAGCTTAATAAGCTGTCTTTAGAACGCCTATATAGTCTTTAACGTCCTATTATACATTCTATCTTAACCTGCGCCAGTCCTCTTAAGGCCTGTATTAAGTGCAGGTTGTAATATAATACTAACGTTACAGTTTTAAACGCTATTTATTAAACTCCCAGACATCCTTTTCCTCCCCTTAATATATCAGTACTAACTCCTCTTAATCCGTCCACCGGGAATAATAACCAGGTCGGCGACGATGATATTACCCTCCTGGACCTAATTAGAGATAAAGTAAAGATAGGTGATATAGGAGAGCTCTTTTATAAAGAACTTTTAAAAGCCTTTAAAACCTATAGATGAACTATAACTTCAGTAATTAAAAAAGCCTTAGCCCTGTAATAATTACCTAAGAACCTTAAAACTAGCTAGCTACTTAAGTTTACCAGTAAGAGTGTTAAGTTATCCACTTGGCTTACTTATATAAAATGTGACTTTTAGCTTTAACTAATCACTATAGTGAACTGGAAGGTCCTCTAACTGTAAATTAGCTTAAGAGAGACCCTAACCTTTAATTTTTAATAATTATTGAAGATTATATAAACTCTACTCTTATTAAGTGAATGATAATCACTATTAGAGTTCTTAACGAAGATAAAGGATAGGTTAACTTTAAGTTTAAGTTTACTAAGATGTATAAAGTTTAGGATAAGTAAAAGTAAGCTGAAGACTGTTTAAAGAAGCTAGTGTAGTTATTTTTAATAGTTATGTACCTTTAATTGTAACTGGTACTAAGTTAATCAGGATAAATTGGCTTTAAAGTTCCGCTTTTATAAAAGCTTAGAAGACGATATTAAAGATAACTTTATGAAGAGGATTAATACACTTATAACTTTAATTAATATACTATTAAGGTTATGATTATTAATAACTAACTGTTTATTATTTGTCTTACACCGTAGGAGCTGAAGCTCCGCCCGTGAGGGCAAGCAGTCCCTCTACTGCTAACTATCTACTGTTAGGGCGTAGTTGGGGCGTTTCCACCCCACCCACTTTTCTGTTTATCCTACTAAAATATATGTGGTTTAATCTCAACTACTAAACGTGGTGACAGGTTATAGGGTTAGTGCCTTATGCTAACGTGTGTTATAAGTAAGATAAGGGTGTAAGCAAGTTATTCTCGGTTTTGCTACGCTTACGCTCTTTAGCCGTGATAGCTTAGAGGTCCTACGTCACCTCCTTTTTCGTCCAAGGTAGAAAGGGAGACCCTTTTAACCTGGGGCAGCTCCCTGGAGTTTAACTAGGACTAAGGCGTTAATAGCGTAAGGGTAACTTTGTAATATCTCCCCCTCTTAGTCCGGTCTTCTTTACACTGCTCTGGCTATTACCGGTTTATAGTTCTTTATTCGTTATAACTTTCGGTTTTACACTCTGTTAACTTACTTCCTTCAGGCTGTTATCGCTTCGTTCCTTCTATTTAGGGTTACTAATGTAGCTAGCTAACCTTTATATACCTCCTTTAATGGCCTTATAGCTTCTATGTTATCTTTTTATTAAGGTTAATTAGCCTTTACGGTTTTTACGGCTCCACTCTCTAACCTTTATAAATTCTTCCTTCCTCTCCGGCCTTCCTTTAAAACTTTTCTTCCTTTAATTACTAACTTCCTCCTTTTAAGCTTTAAGCTTTATACGCCCTGTAATTACCTTTTTATACCCTTACTTACTCACTTTTACTGTTATTATATTTATCCTAAGCCCTTATAAGTGTAACTTTAACAGCTTTAGTTACAACCCTTTTACTACTACTGCCTGTAACTGCCTTATTAACACCCCGTTAATTATCCACGTTATCCCCTTTTTATCATATCGCTAACGTGTTGTTAGTAATAACATTAATAAGTTACCCTACCTGGCTTATGTTAACTCGTTAAATAACTATACCTATTTAAACTCCCCTTTAAATTATTATAAATACTATCCTATTTAAAGTAAGTAACTGCTTTTACCGTTTACAGGGCGTTTGTTAACTAATTACAGACTTAGCTTATTATTAGAAGTGTAATAATAGTTATAATAATTATCTTTATATAGTAAGTTCTTATATCGCTTACGCTCTGTTTACTGTCTGCTAAACTGTCTAAGGTCTAGGCTTTACCTACATTTTAAAGTGTTACGTTACTGTTATAGTGATCTGTACGTCTTATAAGCTAACTGCCACTCTAGCTTATTAAGATATAAGTAATTTCTTCTATTAAATTATATACGGGTTATTAATAATATAATAGCTAATCGACTAGTTTAATACGGTCTAGTAAGTCTAACTATCTCTCTACCCTAATATTAAGATAGCTAAATAATAAGCTGCTAAGTATTTAAGCTATAGTTAGAGCGTCCCTCCTACTCCCTCTAGCTTAAGTTTATCCGTTATAATTTATAACAATCCCAGTAGCAGTTCTGTAATGCCAGCTTAAGCTGCCTAAATACCTCTACCTACCACTCCTACAGGTAACTTACAGGTTAATATCGCTCCGTTTACTTAAGCCTAACGTCTTAAGACACGTTTAAACCTTATCTAATATTATCTAACTATACTTAGTAATCTTATTAATCTAAAGAATTAGATTACTTAACAGTAAACTAATTAAAATGTAAATACACGTTAATCGTAATCTATTTACAGTTTATTTACTACTAACTATCGTTATAGGTTACTATTAATAACGCTTAAGATTAGAACTATCCTTCTCTTAACAGTCTTTAAGTTAATAATAATAACTGCGTTTAGTTAGTATATAATAATATAAAGGTTATTTACAGTATATTTACAATACGTTTATAATATATTTACAGTTTAGGTCTTTAATTATATAATTATTCCTTAATATTATTTACTGTCTTATCTTCCAGGTTAAGTCTTTACTATACTGCCTTAAAATCTAAGCTAACGTCTTAGTATCTTCTTCTTTTTCGTACCCTATATGTTATTAAGGTTAATACAGTCTAATAACAGTCTGCTTAAACCTTTCCCATTATCATTAAGTATTTTAACTAAGCTGTATTCTTCTAACCTTTTAGTTTCTATAATTTAGTAAATAATAATCACTACACTTATTAGGTATAATAGCCTTACTTTTAAGTCTTACTAGTTATAAAGCCGAATATTATATAAGCTACTTTTATTATACTTTAAGCACCTTAAGATTATATACAGGGTTGGTAAATTAGTCATTAGTCTTTAGTCATTAGTCTTAGTCAAGTTTAGTATTCTAGTTTTAGTCAAGGCTTTGACTAAACTAAGCTAGTCTTAGTCAAGGCCTTGACTAGACTAAGGTTAGTCTTAGTATACTATGACTAGACTATTAGTCGACTAATTTGACTAAAGTTTTAACTAATAAAATGAAAATTTAAGTATGATATAATAAAATGCATTAAAAATGAATTGTATGTTATAATTATTATTAAACTTAATAAGCTTACAATTTCAGCTCAAGACCAGCCTGTATTAGAATATATTTGTTATCTTTTCATTATTGTTATTATTATTATTTGCTAATTTATTAATAGGCTGAGTGGTACGAAGCGTTTATTAGCGCTATAAAAGCCGGAATTGCTAAGCTGAAGAAATACTTTCCACGAAAACTTACATACGAACGGCTTAAACGACTTCAACTATATGTGTTTGCTATATTTCTGGATCCACAATATAAAACTACACAATTTCAAAGTGGTAGTATTTTACACTTTACTGAAAGAACGGAACAAGAGGTGTGTAGGCTTATAAAAGAAAAATACCAACTGTAAGTTTGTTACTTTATTAGTTTATTATTTTATTATTATACTAATTATTCTTCAGTGTTCAAGATGAAATGCACATCAATAACGCTAATTCTCCGGCTGAGAATATCTACGACGAGTCTAACGATGAAGATGAGTTTTATATTCAGCCAAACGAAGAGGAAGAGTATAAAGCCTATTTACATAAGCCTGTGGCTAATAAAAAGGTATTTATTTCATTTAATAATATTATTATGGTTTTTATTATTATACTAATTACGTTTATTAAGTTAATCCTTTAGAATACTAGAAATCAGCTGCTTATATATTTCTGGTATTAAGTCTTATGGCTAGGCGATAGTTGGCCATTCCAGCTACTTCAGCTTTAGTAGAGCGCGTGTTTTCTATTGGAAGAAATATTGTTACTGAAAGCCAGAATCGGTTAGATCTTAAAACTGTTAAAAAAACAGTATTAGTAAAGAGTTGGAAAATACAAAAATTAAAGGAGTTGGAAGATAATTTTCAGAGCTCTGCAATAATAGAAGAAGAAGAAAATGAATAGATGGGTTAAGTTTATAATTCATTAATTACTCTTTTTATTAAATTAGTTTTTTATTATATTGATTAAACTTTACTATTTATTATCAACTGATTTTTATTTTATTTAGCAATTAAAGTCTTTATTATAAGTAAAACTTACAATGGACCCACTTTTTTCTTTGACTAATTATTTTAACTAGACTATACTAAGAATAATTTAGTCTAGTCTTAGTCAAGGCACTGACTAGACTAGACTATTCTTAGTCAACGCCTTGACTAGACTAGGTTAGTCTTAGTCAACGTCTTGACTAGACTATTAGTTGACTAATACCAACCCTGATTATATATATGACCGTTTTTAAAGCGATACTGCACTGGTATTAAGGCAACACTACCTTAAGGACCTTTCTCTAGTAAAGGAAAGCGTTTAAGTTAATCTTCTCCATTTTAACCTATATAAGGATAAAGCTCTAAGCCTTTATAAGTTCTTAATAAAGTTAAAATAATATTTGACTCTCGTTAAGGTTATATATATCCGTTACAGTAATAATGTAACCACGGCACGTAAACGCCTTATACCTCTTTTTTTATTATCTTTCCTTCTAGTTATAAAGGGTAAAGATATCAGAGTTACAGTCTATCCACTTCTTTTAATTTAAGTTTTCCACTTTTCTTAATGTAAACCTTAACTAATCTTTTACTTATATAATTTTCATTAGACCGTTATGTACTAAAGGGGCATATACTGTTACACCCTATCTTTATTTTACCCATTTAACTATCTTCTTATTAATATTACGTAAGAGTTTTATAATCCTTATACGTTTAAGTCGCTGTTTAACTTTTACTATTTATTAGTTTAAGTAAATATTAAATAGTAAGACCTAAGCTTTTAACTTTAAGTTCTTTACTAAGGTCACCTTATACGCTTTAAGTATAATCTACAGGTATTATATCTAAGTGGTTTCCAGCTTTTTAACTATCCCTCTTACTAATCCTCCTAGTTTCGTTAGTATATATTATACATTCACTCTGTAGGTAAAGATACTTTTAATAACTTTAATGTAAATTTCTTAAATATAGATAGCTTACACTCCTTACGTTTTCCTTATAAGTTAAGTTAATGTAAGGGTTTAAGTTTCCATTTTTCCGATAATCCTTTTTTAGTGAGCTTTCCAGTTAAGCTTTTTATTAAGCTAAACTTTTAAAAACCTAGCTAACTTTACTAACGTTAGTCTTAAGTAATTTTCTCTTAAAATCTTTACTTTTTCGGTTTACAAGCGCCTTACTTATAAGAAGTGAATAAGCTTACTCTTCTTTAAGTTAAACGTTATCCCCTTTTCCTTTACCTATTCCTTACAGATTTTATATATAGCTTTAAGGATCTTACAGTATGTTAATATATTATATATAAAGGCCTAAAGGTTTATATTATCTGTAAAATTTAGTGTAATTAAGTCTTTAATATATTTTAGCTTTTTATATAATGTATTAATAAAGAGAATAAAGAGGATGACTAATAAGGGGGATCTTTAGGGGATCCTGTAAGTAATGTCTTATAGTGTTAATAGCTTGTTATTAAACAGTAACTAGGCCGTTCTCCTATATATATAGCTAATTAGTTAAAGGATAAGCTTTCTTTCGAACTTTAAGTCTCTTAACGTAGTAAATAGCTAGTTTTAATCCACTTTATCAAACGCTTTAGTAATGTCTAACTGTAGTAATAAGGTGTAAGCTTTACGTAACTATACTGTGTGAATGATGTTAATGATAGTTTAGATAGTTATATCTGTTGCTCTTTTCTTTCTGAATCTAAACTGGAGGTTAGGGAGTATGTAAGCCGTTTCCGCTATAGTGGAGATCCTCTTTATCAGGATAGCTTTAACGATCTTCCCTATTACGTTTAGTAAGGCTATAAGGTAGTATGCTCTAACGTGTTTCTTATTATTAATCGATTTCCCTAGTTTTAATAGTATTATAACGTGTATAATATGCTAATACTTTAAGTAATAGTTAAGGTTAAAGCTTACTTATATAATCTTTATTAAGATACCTAATAGTCTTTTATTCTTATTACAGGTTTTTAAGAGGCTGTTAAAGATCCTGTCTAATCTTAATACTTTTAAGGTGTTTACTTTCTAAATAACCTCTTTTACATTTAAATCCTTCACCTTCTAGTTTATTAGTATAGTCTTTAAGAAGGAGCTTACTTTTTAATTAAAGTTTTTAAGTTTCGAGAGGTCTGCTTCCAGTATAAGGAAGAAGCGTTTACTAAGTTCTCTTATCTTCTCAGTGTAAGTAATAGCTATTTAGGGTCTATTAGGTGTAATGTCTTTTATAGCTTATAATGTTAGAATAGCTAGTAGTTTAAAGGGTTAGTAGCTATGTAATTTAGCTTAGCGTTTAATATTCTACATTACTTTTAGGTCCTTATTAATTACTATCTCATTAAAGGAGCTTTATTAACACCTCGTTTACGCCTTACTGATCACCTTGTCTCTATACCTCTTAGCCTTCCTTAGCTCCTTCTTTACAGTATAAAAGCGCTGTGTTCTCTATATCCTTTCCGCTCTCCTTACGTCTTTTACAGCTCTTTTTATTTCGTTATCCTATTATAACACTATAATCCCTATATTCGGTTTCCTTCTAAGTACTGTAGTGTCTGTAATACGTAAGAGCTCCTTTAATAGTGCTTTGGAAGCTTTTTCCAGTTTATAGATATTATTTATACTAGCTAGTATTATAAAGTGTTTTACTATTATTATAACTATTATAATGTTTATTATTTTATAGCTGTAGGCTTCCTCTCCTTCTTTTTATTTTACTAGTATGTTGTTAATCTTAACTGCTTACGGTACATAGTCTGACTTAACTATACTCTCTGCACTTAAGTAGTTAACACTTAGTATACGGGACACTTATACGTAGTCTATTATACTGTCTCTTTCTCCATTTTTACGTTTAAGTCGTGTTAGTTCCCTAAAAGGGATCCTTAACGTTAAGTCCCAATCTTCCACTAACCTTACTAACAGCTTAGCCTTAAGGCTCCTACTTCTCTCCTTATCTTATGCTAGGTTATATACGTTAAAGTTATCTATTATAACTACTCTCCCTTAAGGCGCTTTTACCTTAATTTCAGTTAGGGGGATAACTTAGTTATTTGGTTTTTTACTTAGTATATAGATTAAGTAGACTGTAATAGCTTCCTCTTTATAGCCGAACGTTATTAACGCTTAATCTAGGCTAAAGTCTATAGTCTACATTACGTTAATAAGCTGTTTACTAACGTATAGTACTGCCCTCCCGCTATAGTAGATTATGTTGAATTTCCCTCCTCTTCTATATTTTAAAGTACTAATAAACTAACTTTAAGGTAGTTCTTATATTACTATTAAGTTATAATCGCTTTATGTTTCTAATACCTTATTAAGTCTTACATCCTTATTATCGATATTCTAATATAGTACTTTTAACTTTATTAACTGTTTTATAAGGGGCTACTTATAAGTGGTAATGTAATTAGTTATAAAGGTTATTAAACTTTATTAATAGTTACTGTTAGTCTTATTAGGGCTCTTGTGGGCTGTTATTTAAGTAAGGTTAATATGGTCTTTAAGGTGCTACTAAGGCTTAGTAGCTTTATATATTATGTAATATTATTACCGTTAAGTATTCTTACTTTCTTCAGGAGACTAAGTCTCCTTACTTTAGCCTGTAAGATTTATCTTCTCTTATTAGCTACCTGGTTTCCATATCCTTACGTAACTGTAAACTAGTTAGCTACAGTGCACTTACGCTTAGTAATAAGGGTGAAGTTTAGGTTCTGTTTATTCCTTTCCCTATACGGTTTTTTATACATTATAGCTCTATCGAGGAAAATCGCTCTGGCACACTTATAATGCTCCTTCACCACGTGGTAGTTTTTATAAAAAGCTAAGTAGTTACCGTTATAGTTAATGTATACTAACTTATATTATTCTAACTTCAGCTTTATTAAGCAGGTTACTTCTTATTCGCTAACCTTTATACTATTTACGTACAGTGCTCTTACATATAGTAAGTAATATAATATCTCCTTACAGAACTTCGCTTTATATCCTTATTTTCTGCAGTTAAAGTACTAAGTCGCTTTCGTTTCGCTTTCGTAACACTTATTAGGGAAATACTTATACTTTATAATTATACCCTTTTTAATTAGGTTAATAGCGTCTTCTAGGTTATATACTTTAATAATAAGCTATATAGTAAGGTGTAGTTCGCTATTAGGTTATTTACAGCTTTACTTATAGTTAATCTTACTGATCTGTATATTATTATAAGCGTTAAGGTTTTTTATTATCTAGCTTTTATTTATTATAAAGTTATAACTATCGATAAGTTCGGTACGTAATCCCTTCACTAATACTGTATAAGTGTATTACTTAAGGACCGCTCCCTCTCTTAAAGCTTAGTGTACTTAGCTTTTATTATTAGGGTTATTATACTATTCCCATTTATCTTCTTTAAATGTAATCACTACGTTATTAAACTGTTACAGGAGCTTTACCGTCATTACCCCTATCTTCTCAGTATTTTAATTAACCTTTTATATAATCTCTGTAAGGGTGTTATTCTCTAGGTTTATATTCGTAATCGTAAGCTCCTTAAAGGCCTTTTTAAATATGTAGTGTGTGTAGGTTACGTTTAGGGTTAAGGTGGTTATATTTCCTAATTAAAGCGCCCTTATATAGGTGCGGGTTTTATTAAGTCCGGTTTTCTAATTTACTGCTTCTTCGATTTTTGTTACTTTTTTAAGGATCTTCTAGATGCTTATGTTAATAGTGCTGTTAGTAGTAATAATTAGATTAACAGGCGTTTTCGGGACGCTTATAACGTATTTACGCATCTGCTCTATCCTAAAGATAGCTTTAAAGTAAGCCTTTATGGCTTTAAGGATCGCTCTGAATATACGCTCTTTAGCTCCCCTGCCTGTTACAGCATCTTAGAAGTTTTTATAAAGATTTTCCTCCTGGTTGTTCTTCTACTTCCCCTTTACGATCGGTCTGCAAGTATACTGTAAGCGTTACAGCTCGCTTAACCCACTTTTCTGCTGAAAATTTCCTCGTCGGTTCGGATAGACGTTTTCGCCCTTAAAAGAGGGTTCAGCGCCATTGCCAGCCGCGCCCTCGGTGCGCGATCGGTGCACCATCACTGCGTGAGGCAGTTTAGGTCGCTGATTCCAAATCCGTTATCCAAACAGTTTTTAGAGTTTTATAGCGTGAGAATTCAGCCTTAGCTTACAGTTTAAGAAGGTATAGCTTTAACAGAGTGTAATAACTAACTATTAAAATGGAAGTTAGAGAAAAAGGTGTAATATTAGTAAAGTGCTCTCCTTATAATTAGTAGAAAAAACATATTAAAGCCCTTTTACACTAATTCCTAACATTAAAGCACTATTTACAGTATTTATCCTAGCTTAATGGATATTAGTATAATAAACTGCTAGAATTAACTTAACCGTAATAAGTTATAATAGTAACAGTGGTAAAAGCCACTTAAGGACACATCTTAGGTTTAATGCTTTAACTGTGATAAAGAAGGCTATATAGTATGGCAGTGCCGTTCCCTGAAAAGACTTAATTAAAAACTAATGTTAAATAGAGGAAAATATATTAGGTTTAACTTTAAAGACGTCTACGTCTGGATAATAAGTAACAAGGAGGATTACTTTTAAATGGGTGAGTGTATTATAGGAGATAAGAAGGATAAGAAAGAAGAGGAGGAACTTTAACTCCTTTAAAACGTAAAGTATTTAAACTTTAAAGAAGTCCTATTAAAGTCAGCTACAGAGGTGCAGGTCGTTACAGACCGACTTTAAGGTGGAAACTTAGGATTATTAAAAGTGCAGGTTATTAAAGACTAACTCCAGGAAGAGACGCTCCAATTGGTAGTTACAGGCCTTGAAAACCTTACATTATAAGCCCAGGAGCTAAGGAAGTCTAAAAAGGACCCTGACTTAAACCTTACTAAAATGATAAAGGGAGTTAAAAAATTAACTTTTTAAGCCACTTAAGTGGTAAAGTAAGCCCTAAAAAACGAGAAAGAGTAGTTGGAAAAAATTAAGCTGGAGAAACGGGAATTCTTTTCTTCTATACCCTTAAAGACAATTAAACGTTTTAAACACGTTAAGTGGATTAATACCCTTACCTCTTTAAAAGAAGGACAGCTTAGATAATTACCTTATATTAAGGTTAGTGTGCTTAGGATCGTTACGGTAAAGGTCTTTTAAGAAGATAAAAAAACAGGTGTATTAGTAAAGGTTTTAAGATTTGAAAAATAAATATTAGGAACTGGTAGATAAAGTGGAGGACCTGTAGGTTAACGCCCTTATTATGGAAATAAAAGATGAAACAGTTAAGATTAGCTTACAGCTTTATAATAAAGTGTACTTTATTAACTATTTTAAGTATTGACTTGTAAAAGAAGGCTGCTTTATGGAAGAATAGGTCAGGATACTGTTACCTAAGTTTTAAGGAGAAATTTAGAAGAAGTAACATATATGGAAGTAAGTGATTAAGGAAACAGAATATAGTACTACTTCCCTATTCTGCACTCTTAAACCTTAACCTCTACAACTTATTAAGGATTTCCGGAATATTAAACAATTTAAAGTCGATTAGACGTTAAGGTGTGAGAACCTGGAAAAGGTTAATCGTTAGGTTTATTAGATAAGACTTTAAGGATAGATAGTTATTATAACTTAGATATAAAAAGAGTATAAGCATTATTTTGTTAATGTCGACCTAATAGACGGAAAAGGGAGGCTATTTAGAGTAAGAGTAGTGATTAATAGCGGGAGTGCTTTTAACTTAATACACCCCTTATTAATTAACTGAAGGAAACTCCTTAACGAAAAGCACAAAAAGGCTATTCCTATTTAGAATGGAGAAGGAAGCTTATACTAATATAATAACGGTAAAGTCACTTACTACTTGCCACTCCTAATTAAAGTAGACGGGGACGAATAAGAAGTGGACTTTAACGTTACATTAATAATAAGATACGATATAATCTTAAGTCTACTTTAGCTAGAGAAGTATAACCTTATAATTAACTAAAGGAGTGGTTACCTTGTCTTTAGTAAGTCCCTTAGTAGTGATTACCGTTTGGAGAAAGTTAAGAAGGTACCGAACCGCTTTAAAGATGCACGAAGCACTTAGAAATATATTAAGCCTTTAAAACTAAACACGGTTTAGGTTAAGTTTATTAAGATAGTTAAAGGATTAAAAAGTTTACCACACTGTTTAGATAACGATCTAAAAGGTAGAAAGAAGTAAGAAGTTAATCTACAGATAAGTGAAGAAGTTAACTTATTTAAGGTACCTGTAAAGTATAAGAAGTATACTCTGTTTTGAAAAAAGATACTGTAACTGTTAGATTACAGATTATAGGATTATAAAATTAAGCTGAAGCTGGGAGTAAAGTTCTGTAACTTTTAACCTTACTACTTAAACCCTTAATAGGCTGAAGCCTTAAGGAAGTGTATTGATAAGAACTTGAAGAATAGGTTTATTATAGAGTCCTAGTCCCTAATAAGGTACTTAATGTTATTCGTCCTAAGGAAAGGAGACAGTAAATTACGTATAGTTATTAACTATTAAACGTTAAACGAGGATATAATTAAGAATCGCTATTTACTGCCACTTATTACGGAAATGAGAGAATAGATTATTAAAGTAAATTAGTTCTTTAATCCTAATTTCCCTATAAGATTTAATTACGTTAGAATAAAGGAAGAGGATAAGTATAAGACAGCCTTTCAGACTTGTAATAGGTATTACTAATACTGTGTTATACTTATAAGATTAACAAATACCCTTACGACTTTCTAAAGCTTAATTGACAGTGTTTTTTACCCTTTCCTTAATAAGTTTGTCTTTATATATTTAGATAACGTTCTAATCTATTCTGAAACTTTAGAAGAATATTAAAAGTATATACAATAAGTTCTAACAGCTCTTATGAAAGCGAAGCTAATAGTAAACTTAGAGAAAAGCTACTTCTATATTTAGGAATTAAACTATTTAAAGTTTAGGGTAACCTTTAAAAAGCTTAAGATATAACTGGAGAAGATAGAGGTAATTAAGGATTAATTTACTTTAAAGAACTAAAAAGAGTTATAAACCTTTATTAGCTTTACGAACTTTTACTAATACTTTATTAAGTACTTTATAAAGATTGTAAGGCCACTCCACGAACTTATAGGTGAAGGGAAGCTGTTCAAGTAGACTAATAGATAGTAGAAGGCGTTTGAAGACCTTAAGTACGCCTTTATTACTGGCTCTTCCTAATTTCTTAAAGCCTTTTCGAGTAGAAACGGACTCCTTAGAATTTGTAATCGGAGGAGAACTTAACTAAGTTTAGGATAATAGGAAACGTTATCTAGTTACCTTCTTATCGAAAGGGATCTACGGCTTAGCCTTACGATACTTAATCTACGATAAGGAACTAATAGTAATTATTTAGGACTTTATTAAGTAGGTATTATACTTAAGTAGTATAGAAGAATTAGTTTAAGTCTTTTCAGATTATAATAACCTTTAGTATTTTTTAATAAAGGAACTTAGCTTTTAATAAACACGGTAAGTAGAGTTAATAGCTTTATTCCACTTTTAAATCTATTATATTAAAGGAAAAGATAATAGACGTACTAATGCTTTAGTTAAAGATAAGACTATAAAGATACTAACTTAGTTTTAATCCCCATTACTATATTTAATAAAGTTAAGAACAGCATATTAAAGCATACACTATAAGTGTTAGATAATTAAACATTAGAATAAACTATTAACGTTTGTATAAACTTATAAATGGAGTATAATATCTATTAGTAATAATAGGACTTTTAAGTAAGAAGGTTAATAGAAAGTACCTGTAAATATAAGTACCCCTTAAGAGACTTCTTAAAGTATATATAAAACTGTAATAAAGAGTGTCTTATATACTTAAACTATAACAAAATTAGTTATTAGTTAGAATAGTTACTAGAAGGTGTAGATAACAAGCTTAAACTAAAAGTAAAGCTTTAATATTAAGAGAAACTGTACATTTATAACTTAGATAAATAAAAGGAGTATATCCAGCAAATCTATAAGTCTTAACTTAGAGGATATATAAGCTAAGCTAAGACTCTCGCACAGGCTTAGTAAGCGTACGCCTTCCTAGGAATAAAGAAATTAGTCAAGGAAATAGTTAATAACTGTAACGTCTGTTATTGAAAACAGAACTAACATTATAAGCCTTATGGGCTTCTTAAACTAATTCCTGTATTATAAGCGTTATGGAGTTCTATCTCGCTCGACTTTATTACTAGGATTCCAAAGTCTAGGGACCCTGCTACAGGAGTCACTTATAACTAAATTCTCGTGGTAATCGACAGATTAACGAAGTGGGCTTACTTTTTATTAACCTTAAAGGACATAACGGCGGAACAACTCGCTTATGTCTTTAAAAAAGAGGTAGTCTTATAATACCTTTAACTAGATAATATTGTTACGGATTAAGATAAGCTAATTGTATCGAAGTTTTAGTAAAGGTTAATGTAAAGAATAGGTATAAAAAGTAAACTTTTAACAGCTTTCCACCTATAGACAGATAGCTAAACGGAATAAGTTAACTAAATACTTACAATATATCTCTAAGCTTACGTTAACTTCGAATAAAATAATTAACTTAAGCTATTACTAATAATATAGATAGCTTATAACATAACGCTAGTTAAGTTAATAAATATATTACTGTTCTTTGTAAATTACAGAAAGGAGCCTAAACTCCGTTAAGGCTTGCTAACTAGCGTTCTTTAAGCCGTAATCCACACAGATTAGATGTAAGAACTGTATAACTACCTGTAAGCTAAACTTAAGTTCATATGTAAATAAATAAAGAAATTTACTGATAAACATTAAATTAAGTAGCCAGTACTTAAGGAAAGACTCCACTATAATAATAAATAAATTAAGGGATTAACTCTTCAAAAGGGGGATTACGTTTACCTTTTTTTACGAAACCTGCGTTTAAAACAACTTAGTAAAAAGCTCGACTTTGAAAGGTACAGACCGTTCCAAATCAAGAAAAAGGTCACCACTTCTAATTACAAACTAAACTTACCTATTAATATAAAGGTGCACATTAAGGTTTTTCACATCTTACTTCTAAAACCTACCTTAAAAGGAGTTCCTTTAGAAAAAAAGATCGAGATGAATACCAACAAAGATAAGTACAACGTCGAGGAAGTTATAAATTCGCGAAAGGGAAAGAACACGTTCAAATATCTCATTAAGTAGCTAAATTACAGCCCTAAAAGTAACTCATAAGAGCTTATTAAGAATCTTAAGTACCTAATCCTAATTACAGAGTTCTACTGAAAGAATCCCGACCGATTAAAACTAATAATAAGAACTAAAAATAAGATAAGATCTAATTATGTAAACTACTATACTGAAGAGTAAGACTACTATAGGACTTAAAGCTTAAGAAGTAGCAGGAAACTCTTTAGTAAGTACAGGAAGATATTTATTAGAACCTTTAACTAAAGTTATGAAGACTTTAGACCCAATAAGGAAACTAGGCTTCCGGAGCCGGTAAAGCTCTACATAAATGACACGCGCAGCAGTACAGAGAACTAAGACAACGCAGATTAATAGCTTATAGGATAACTTACCCCTTATAGTTAAAGGATTTACATTTTGTTACAGGTTTAAGGAAGGAGTTAAAGGGTACAAAGCGATTTAATATACCTTAAAGTCTCCTAAACTAGTTATATAACGATACGCAGTAGAAAAGTGTGTTTACGAGAACAAACGCTGTTGAGAAAAGAAGTCAGTACGAAAAATAACAAAAAAGAAGAAAGAGCCGTTAGAGGCCTAGGACCAGACCGATTAAAACAGTCGGGCTAGGTTTTAAACCTATAGCGGAAAACCCTTATAGGACTTAAACCCACAACCTCTCACTGAAGGAAGCAAATGCGCTACCACTACGCTAAAAGAGCCGTTTCGTTTTATTGAAAGAAAAGAGTCGTAAACCAAGTCATAAAGCAACCGCACGTTACAGAGACCCAGCCAGGAAGTTCCCCCAGTTAAAGGACTCCATATCCTCAGGAGGGGCGTCTAACCTAGCCTCCTCACCTTCCTAGAACTCCAGCAACTCCGCCTTACAGCTAAACGCTTTCACAGCCCAGTCCTTAAGACAAGACCGCTATTTATAAAGACGCGCCAGGCGTACCAACGCCTCTTAAAGCTTAACAGTAGCCTCGTGAAGCTGCTAAGTAGCAAACTTAACTTATAAGTTAAGATCCCGCTTCTTAATAAGAAGAGCTTTTAACTTCGCTTTACTTACGCTAAAAACGTTACATTAGGAAGGCTGGTACCTTTTCAGGCAGTAATTGTAACTGTCGGATCGGTTCGAAACCTGACAAATAAGTAAAGGGACGGCAGACTTACAAAAAGAATAAAAGGACATTTCGCTACTAAATACGTATGTGTAAGCTGCAAGGTTTAAATAGCGGTTAGTGCTTTTACCCTATTCCCGTTTCGAGACCCGGGAGCTAGACACTCGTTACATAGTGAAATGGTGAAAGGAGAAACTTAGCTTTTAAGTTCTTTATAGAAAAAGAACGTTAAAGAGGGGGAATTGTGTAACGACCCTATAGGCCATTACTTAAGCTAGGGCGGCCCGACGAATCCCCTGTAAAAGGAGCAGTGCGGGAAAATGGTACGTACGGTACTGCGCACTAGGCCAGGAGTGCAAAGACCCGAAGCCTTTACGACTAATAAGGTAATGCTTACAGCATACTAAGTGCTTACACTGTAAGCAAGAGAAGTCTTATAAGCGGAGTGCTTACGTAGTGCAGAGTGCTCACTCTGCGAGCACTTATAAAACCACAAGCAGGGTACGAAGTACCTCTTAGTTAGTTAGTATAGATAGCCATAGTTATACCTATAACCACCATAAGGAACTCTAGTTCCTCACACTAATATTTAATAATTTATTTATATCTTACTATTTAGACTTACCTCTGTGCATTATAGTGACAGCAACCTATACTGACATTAAACCCCCCCGTCTAGAAGTGCTAACTTAATAAGCCGTCTTCGGAACGCCCTTACCTGTTAGCGTCCTGCTATACGTTCTGTCTTAACCCGCGCCAGTCCTCTCGAGGCCTGTGTCGGGTGCAGGTCGTAATATTAAGCTAGATTGCAAAAAGCTAACTATTTAAACTACCTGTAATCCTGGCCGTGCCCGCTATACTGGACTTTATACTTAATACACCCTAAATCACATATATATCTTATTACTACAGTGAGATATTACAGAAGCGTTTAATAAAGTACATTAAAACTAGCTATTTGTAACATTAAGTGATATAAGTTTTAAAAGAAAGCTGGTTTACAGATGATATAAACCTTTAAACGTTCACTTACAATATATTAATGTGCTGTAAGATCCTTAAAGCCATGTATAAAATCAATAATAAATGGGTAAAGGGGAGGAGGATATCGTTTAACTTAAAGAAGAGTAAACTTATCCACTTCTCATAAGAAAGTAAACTATAAACTAAAAGTGTAAAGATCCTAAGAGAAGGATATTTAAGATTAGTATTAGTAAAAGTAGCTAGATTTCTAAAAGTCTGGTTAAATAAGAAGCGAAACTGGAAAACTTGCTAAAACAGAATTATTAGAAAAATAAAACTTAAATATTAATATTAACTAAACTTATTAGAAAGATATAAAGAGTATAAACCACTTACACTTATAAAATCTACATTAAAGCTATAAGAAGTGTATGAGCTTACAAAGTTAACGTATAGGATATATTATTAAAACCTGACAGCTTAGTAACAGGAATAGCTAAAAAGCTAAGAGTTACGTAAATATAATGCTTACAGGTAGTTCTAAGAACGTATAAGGTAATATTAGTAAGGAAGCTCAAGTTGAATGCATAATATTCATTATTACATATATATCTAGATTAATAGACAGTAAAAGTTAAATAAAGGCTTAAAAGTATAACGATAACAGAGTTACTTTAAAATACTAAATAGAAGATTACTAAATAAGTAAAGTAAAGAAGGGGAGTAACTATCTACACACTACTAGCGAACAGCAGGCTAATTTAAATTAAAAGATAAAGAAATAGCTAGAAAAGATACTACTTAACAATAAACTAGTAAACCTTTTATAAGATAAATAGTATAAAAAGAACAATAATAAGGTAGTGTTTTACCATTACCGCAGCTATTATAATGTTTATCATTTCATAACGGTAACCTTCTTCTTCTTCTTTTTATTTTACTAATATATCGTTAATCTTAATTACTTACAGTACGTAATCTAACCTAACTATACTCTCCATACCTAAGTAGTGAGCATCTAGCGTACAGGACACTTATATGTAGTTTATTATACTATCTCTTTCTCTATCTTTGCATTCAAATCGTGTTAGTTCCCTAAAAGATGTTTGCAGTGTTAAGTCCTAGGTTTTTATTAACCTTACTAACGGCTTAACCTCAAGGCTCCTACGTCCCTCTTTGTCCCATATTAAGTTATGTATGTTAAAGTTAACTATTATAACTACTCTCCCTGAAGGCGATTTCACCTTAATTTTAGTTAAGGAGATAACCTAATTATCTAGTTTCTTACTTAATACGTAAATTAAATAGATTGTAACAACTTCTTCTCTGTAATTAAACGTTATTAACACCTAATTTAAGCTAAAGTTGATAATCTACATTACATTAGAAAGCTATTTACTAATATATAACGCTACCCTCCCACTGTAAAAAATTATATTATATTTCCCTTCTCTTTTACATCTTAAAATGCTAGTAAACTGGCTTTAAAATAGTTCTTATATCACTATCAGGTCGTAACTACTTTATATCTCTAGTACCTTATTAAGTCTTACGTTCTTAGTATTAATATTCCAGTACAGTACTTTTAACTTTATTAACTGTTTTATAACGGGCTGCTTATAATTAGTGATGTAACTAATTATAAGGGTTATTAAACTTCATCGATAAACACTATTAGTCTTATTAATGCTCCTGCAGGCCGCTAGCTAGGTGGGGCTATTGTGGTCTCTCAGGCGCCGCTAGGGCTTAGTAACTTTATATATTACGTAATACTGTTACTGTTAAGTATTCGTACTTTCTTTAAACGACTAAGTCCTCCTACCTTAACCTATAGGATTTATCTTCTCTTATTAGCCACCTAGTTTCCATATCTCCACGTAACTGTAAACTGGTTGGCTGTGGTAAGCTTACGCTTAGTGATAGGGGTGAAGTTTAGGTTCAGCTTATTTCTTTCCGTATATAGTTTTTCGTACGTTATAGCTCTGTCAAGGAAGATTACTCTAGCACGCTTACGGTGCTCCTTCATCACATAGCAGTCCTTATGGAAAGCTAGGTAATTACCGTTACAGTTAACGTATACTAGTTTATATTATTCTAACTTCAGTTTTATTAAGTAAGTTACTTCTCGTTCACTAATCTTCATACTATCTGCATAAGGTGCTCTTACATATAGCAAGCAGTATAATGTCTCTTTATAAAACTTCACTTTATATCCCCATTTACCGCAGTTAAAGCACTAGGTCACTTTTACTTTATATTTATAGCGCTTACAGGGGAAGTGCTTATACTTTATAACTATACTCTTCCCAACCAAGCTAATAGCGTCATTTAGGCTATGTACTTTGATAATGTTAAACTTCAGGAACCCACAGGGCTATTGTACAGCGCTGTAGCTCGGAGGAAGAAGTGCATACTGGTCCAAGCCGTACTACAGCGCTGCAAGCCCTGTAGGAAGCAAACAAACAACTTGAACTACAGAGGCAGTGCCTCTGTAAGAGGGTTGTTACAGTGAATATTAGCGCTGGAAATAAGAGGATCTGGAAGGCAGTGCCTTATATAATGACTGGAATAGAATGACGTTGCTTGCTTAACTAGAATTTAATATAGGAGAGGAGAGAGCCTGTTATAGGCTGTTGGAGGCTCTGGAAAAATTCTAAAGCCTTTTATAAAGTGGAATTAACTAATAAAATAATGGAATAGTACTCTCTTAAACCATTTTACGTAGTTCTGTTAACATAGTGGATGATGTAGCCACTGTGACTTTCTAGTTAATTCTGTGGGGCAGTAGCCTCACTGGATTCAGGGGGTGGAACCTCTTCTAAATTCCAGAAGGTTTAGAGTGCTCTAGGGGCACCAAGAGGCCTTAGAGTGGGTTGGAATCTTCTGGAACCCTCTAGGGTTCTAGAAGATTCAGCTGGTGGTTTCAGGGTACGTAACTACACTACAGGATGCCTGGTACAGGGTACTCAGTAGCTAAAAAATTAACAGATAACAAGCTATATAGTAAGGTTTAATTTACCATTAGGTCGTTTACAGCCTTACCTGTACTTAATCTTACTAATCTACATATTATTATAAGCGTTAAAGTCTTCCATCATCTAGCCTTCGTTCATTATGGAGTTATAACTGTTAATAAGTTTAATACGCAGTTCCTTCGCTAGCACTGTGTAAGTACATCGCTTAGAGACTACTTACTACATTAATAATATTACTAATAGTGGTAGTTAGATTAACAAGCATCTTTAAGGCGTTAGTAACATGTTTACATATCTGTTCTATTTTAACGACAGCTTTAAAGTAGGCCGTTAAGGCTTTAAGAACCGCTCTGAACATACGCTCTTCAGCGCCCATACTTATCACAGCGTCTTAAAAGTTTTTATAAACATTTTCCTTCTAGTTATTCTTCTACTTCACCTTTACAATTAATCAATAAACGCGCTTTAAGCGCTACAGCTCGCTTAACCCACTTTTCTACTAGAAATTTTCTTATTAGTTTAAATAGACGTTTTCGTTCTTAAAAGAAAGGTCATCACTATCGCTAGCTGCATCTTCAGTATGCAATTGGTGCGCCATCACTACGTAAGGCAATTTAGGTTGCTCATTCCAAATCCGCTATCCAAACAGTTTTTTTTATTAAAGTTAGTCTCATTATAAGTTTATTTATTAATCATCTCTTAACAACTTCACAACCTTTAAAAGTTACATTTATAAAAATTAGTTCATAAATTGCTAAGTATATTCTTTTTCTGTTTCATTATTTTTAAATTTAATACTAATAGTATATTATAACATTAAAAACTTAAAAGAAAACCATTCTAACACTTATATTTAGAGAATATCTATTTATACCGTAGTCGCGGTCTATTTATACCATACTCCACAATTTCTCTCCATATATAACCTTAACCCCACAAAAGCAGCTGGTACCTATATACCTCCATTTACGTCATTTACATCTGCGCGTCAAATTCAATTAATTCTATCACCGCTTTCTACACCCCACTACCAACAACCACTACCTATTTCATGATTAAAGCGGCTTTAGAAGTTAGAGAGCCGTTAACTTACGTTTACAAGAAAACTGAGAATAAGGAGTATGATAAAATATTCCTAAGCTCAGCAGAGTAGATTACACTTGAACACTTAGAAAAAGTGTTTAAAGTACTCGTTCGGCCTATTATTCGACTACAAAGCGAGTATTATACTAATATTAATAAGGCTTTATTATTTGTATATTCGATTTTTAACAAATTGGAAGCCTTAGCCAATGAATTTGAGGCTTTATCTGTGGAAGAGCCTGACCTAGTAAGTTTATTAATATTATTCTAATCATTCTTTATATAGCAATTATTTGTTATTTACTAATATTTTAATAGGTGGAGTAGTATAAAGCATTTATTAATGCTATACACGCTGGAATCGATAAGATATGGAAATACTATCCACGAAAGCTTTCGGCTCGAAGGCTGGAAGAATTAAAACCCTGGATATTAGCTACATATCTGGATCCACGATATAAAACAACACCATTCCAAAGAGGTGGTGTTTGTTACAGTGATGGCCAAACCGAGCCAGCCATTCGTGAGCTTGTAAAAGCTGAATTCTTACGGTATGTAAATTTTTATACTGTTTATTATTCTTTTTTCCTTTTATTTATTTAACTATTCTATTTGTTATAATATATTACAGAAATACTAATTATAATAAACTTATAGTGTTGAAGAAGAATTAAACCTTAATAACGCAAATGCCCCAGCTGAAAACATCTACGACGAATCAAACGACGAAGATGAATTCTACGTTCAACCAGACCAAGAAACAGAATATACAGCCTATTTACGAGAGCCAGTAGCCAGTAGAAAGATATCTATTCTATTTTATAATATTCAATTATTATTATTATTATTATTATTATTATTATTATTATTATTATTATTATTATTATTATTATTATTATTATTATTATTATTATTATTATTATTATTTTT
>Ga0247780_1000844_pt1 | contig 24042 bp, 17 predicted proteins | sample UWRJL079202R5_FD_179927 | JGI IMG/M metagenome (GOLD analysis project Ga0247780, IMG submission 179927) | Plant litter microbial communities from Arlington Agricultural Research Station in Wisconsin, United States - UWRJ-L079-202R-5 | ecosystem: Environmental > Terrestrial > Plant litter >... | reverse complement strand
GCAACTCGCAACCCACAACACCGACCCCGCCCGACGACTCCATCCGGCTCCCGGAGCCCGGGCCGCACTCTCAACCCGCCGCGCCACCGGACATGACGAATGGTGCTCTGGATCAAATCAATCACCCACAACAACTCCACCCAGCAACGTTACACACCCACGCCTAGAAGTATTAGCCATCCTCATCTGCAAAGACCGTCGTAATGACCGCCCATCACCACAGCCTCCAACGAGCAGCAGCGGCCACTGGCGACTCCTCCCCCAACACTCACTCCCGCATCATACGACCAGCTGCGCGTCCCACCGCGCCGCCGTGCTGCTGCCACATCTGCTACGATGACGATGGCGCCCTTCTACCTCTTGCTCTGCTGGGCACTCGCCTTGTGCTCGACCACCAGCGCCCTTCCGCAGTCCTCCTCGGGCAACACGTCAACGCCCGGCGTCTGGAAGACCCTCGCGCCGGTCCCCGCCGGCCCCATCCATGAGCAGGCCGTGGTGGCGCTGGACTCCTCGCGCATCGCCATCGTCGGCGGCATCCTCCAGTCCGGCGGCATGATCGACAGCGTGTACATCTACGATATCCCCACCGACAAGTGGAAGAAAGTCGCCTCCCTGCCCATCTCCGTCAACCACGCCAACGCCGCCGTCGTCGACGGCAAGATGTACGTCCTCGGCGGCATGACCGGCGGAAACTGGGCCGGCACCCCAAAATCATGGGTGTACGACCCGGCGACCGATAAATGGACTTCCATTGCTGCCATGCCCACCGCCGAAGCGCGCGGCAGCGCCGTCATGGGCGTGCACGGGAAAGTGATCTGGCTCGCCTCGGGAAAGACCAAGAGCGGCGGCGAGTCTGTCACGACCGTGTCAGCATTCGACACCGCGTCCGGCAAGTGGCTCACCGACATCCCGACCAAGGCGAAGAACATTCCCGAAGGGCGCGACCACGGCGGCGGCGGCATCATCGGGAACAAGTTCTACCAGCTCGGCGGTAGCCTCGCCGCCATTGAGAACAGAAAAGACACAGTCTTTGTGCTTGATCTGGACGATCTCTCCAAAGGCTGGATCACCGCCAAGGGGAAGATGCCTACGCCGCGGAGGGGTTTCGCGACGGGGATTGTGGGGACCAAGATTTGGACGTTTGGAGGGGAGGGGAATCCGGATAAGTCGATTGGCGGGGTGTTTAAGAATGTGGAGGTGTATGATACTGTAACGGATACTTGGGCGGAGGCGGCGCCGATGAAGCTTCCGAGGCATGGGAGCGCGGCGGCGGTAATTGGGGGGAATATTTATATCCCGGGGGGCGGGACGGCAATGGGGACGCCGGCGACGGCCGCGTTTGATGTTTATTCTACTTGAGTGATATCTTATCTTAGTCTAAAAATACCTGATGTTCTTGAAATCCTGACACGGTTCTGTGACGGAACAGTAAGGCTTGGGCTACCATATTACAGGACTTTCCAGCATATAAAAGGGGCTTTCTAATATAGAAGAGGGTCCTTTCAGAATGCAACAAGGCCTTCTCGTAATGTAGCGGGGCCTTTCAGAATGCAGTAAGGCCTTTTTAGAAATATAGGCAGGCCTTTATGGAATGGGAGATGGGAGAAAATGGAGCCTAGGTTTGCTCTATGGGTATTATACTACACCCGTGATGTTGCTAAATACTACTACTCTATTCTGGAAGCCGCGTGCTGCTACCAAGTCGAAATGACGCCGCTAACGTTACTCCGCTAGCATCAATCCTCAGACCTGAATCCCGCATCCCAGTCGTCGTCGTCGTCGTCGTCGGCAGAAATTGTGACGCCCAAGTTGAACTGGTCCCAGTCGAGCTCCTCATAGTATCCGTACTGCGTCCACAGATCATTCATGGCGGTCTGAATTTGGCCTTTGCCCCCATAGCGCTTCAGGAAGACCTTTGCGTCGATTTCCCCGTTCCCAGTCATCTGGGACTGGACACCGCCTCGACACCCACAGCATGGTATTGTCGAGGATTGTAATGGGGAGCTCGACCTGGACCTGCTCAGTGTACCCTTGAACCATGACTTTAATGATCGTCTCAACACTAGGGCAGTTCTTTTTGAGTTGGAGGGTATCTTCTCCAATGGATCTGAGTTTTTCCCACGGGCTGCCGAACCGGGTGTGATCGAAGAATTGATGCCATAACCCCATCTACAAGGTGACTGGATCACATTTCAAACGGTTGGCGCGTGTGAAATATAGTTCGCCAACTGGGAGCCTACGTGCCCTTGCTACTCTCAATACAAGGCAGTTATGATTGAACGCTTCAAGTTCCGTGACAGAACCGTGGCCATCACCCTGCTCAGACGGAGTATCATTGTCGGAGGTTTCGTCCGTGCAGTCTTTGCTGCCCTAGGGCTCGGGCGCGGAACCCGTCTTTCTCTTCTTCGCCTCTGGGCTGCTGCCCTGTCCCGGAGCTGGGCGCTTGGCTTTGTTTGATTCGCCTGGAGCCATGACGGGTGGTGCTTTGGGTGTGTGCTTGGGTCGAATTCTTGAGATGGGCAGCGCGGAATAGGCGTTTCTGCTGATACTTGGCAGGTAGTGATGACCCTGCTCGCTGATGGGTGGTTGAGGAAAGGCGCGGAATATCGGGTGGGACGTGAGAGTTGCGAGCCTGGCAGGCTGCGGAAGGTGATCGCCAATTACTTGGAAAGAGGCTGTATCGAGCAGATCAATTTCCGTTGCGATGCCGAAGGGATCAAGATGGCGTCAATTGCGAATCAAGATGAACGTGCAGGAGGAGAGGTGCACTTACCAGCGAGAAAGTTGAAAGAGCCCGAGGGTGGTGAGGTTTTCCGCTGGAGTAAGGGAAGTGAGAGAGACATACGAGCGGAAGTTGGTGTTGAGGTCACGGTGCTGAAAGAGTTCTGAAATTCCGACTAAGGGTTGGACAAAAAAGGAAAAAGAGCAGGGCAGCTTGGCGTGTGAGAGTAAAATTATCAGCTCGCAAAACCCAAATGAAGGAAGGAACGACGCTGACAATGACGCATCTCACATGGGGCAGGGAAATTCTTAAGATTGCGAATGCAGTGACTGAACCTGAGGTGCCCTGGTTATAGTTGGGATGAGAGAAACCTGTGAGGCAATGAATGGCGCGAGGAGAGATTCTCTCCAAATATTTACTCCATCCCATTCGTCTCGCTTTGGCTTTGCAGGCTGTGCATTTCCTCCCACGGCCTGTGTGCAGTTTGCATAGAGCTGCCCCTCAGAATTGCGGAATGTCCACTTGTCAATTTTTGCTCCATGGGTATTCTGGTTGGATCACAAAAATGCACATAGCTAAGCTCGCTCACTCGAATCTGAGAACTAAAGAGCAAATAGTGTGTTTGCATCCAAATGGCGATCAACAGGTATCTACGGCTGTTAACCAATCCCCTCTTCCTAAGCATTTTCTTTGGTCTGTGCCTTCCAAGCCGCATGTTTGCGGTAGATGTCGTGACGGAAAGTCTGCTTCAGGTCAGACACAGTCTTCATATCGGTAGGCAGCGAGGCCTGCACGGCGCCCAGTCCACACAGCCCATTCTTGCGATCAATAAACCAAGTGAACGTCAGGCCCCCACCCCACGTCAACGTATTCGCACCATACCATCCCTCCGCATCCTCCAGAGGCATCAGACCGCCAAGACCGTACCCGACCTTGCTTCCAGGCTTGGTTCCCACGCTGAAAAACACCCCAGTCACGCCGTCCATCGCCTCACGGTGGCCCGCCTCCGCCGCGGGACCGATCCTGTTCTGAAACATCTCATCGACCGTCTCCCGTCGGAGCAGCTTCCCATCATTTGCCAGCAACGACTTCAAAACCTTCAGGTAATCCGGCCCCGTCATGAACAGACCATGCCCGCCAAAATCCCCCTCACTCCGTGCATTCATATCTCCTGCGCCACCCAGCACCGCCCGCCCCAGACACTCCGGGTCGCCCGGATTCAGATCCACTAAACGCACACGCACACTCTCCCCCTTGACAGGATAAAACTGCGCATCATCCAACGGAATTCCCAATGGCTTACAGATCCGCTGGCGCACACGCTCCCCGAGCGTGGTACCCGTGGCGCGCTCCACGATCCGCCCCGCCCAGTCCATTCCAGGGCCATACATCCAGCTCTCTCCGGGCTGGAACGCAAGCGGATCGATGAAAGCCTTCTCAACAGTGCGTTTCGCTCCTTCCGCGAGAGGCGCCTCGTTCTGCTGCCGCCACTTGGCGAGTTTCGGAACGAGGAATTCGTAACTCTCACCCGAGGTGTGAGAGAGGAGCATCTCAAGCGTGACGGATCGGACGGCAGGGACGAGTTGCGCGGTGCCGTCGTCGGAGAATCCGGTGAGGACTTGCTTGCTGGTGAGCTCGGGGGCGAATTTTTCCAGGGGCCCGGTTAGGGATAGGAGGCCGTCGTCGACGCATTGGAGGGCTGCGATGGTGGCGATGAGCTTGGTTGCGGATGCGAGGTAGAGCATGTCGTCTATGCGCTGGGGCTTCTTTTCGCCAGAGAGGAGGGTGCGCTCGCCGATGGCGAGGTTGTAGACGAAGGTGCCGTTGGCGTTGGTGGCGCAGATGACGGCGCCGTTGATCTTGCCTGAGGCGATGGCGGCTTCGAAGGCCGGTTCGATTATTTCGTCCGCCATGTTTGTGGCTTTTGTGATGTTCTCTGGGTTGAGGAATTTCTCGAGTTCTATGTTGGGTCAATTCAACCTCTTGGCGAGGTTGTATTGTCGTCGACAGTCAACCCTAGACCCGTTTTGGTGCCCTACATACGCGACTCATGATCCTTTCGGCGGGGTAGTATGATTTCGCCAGCCAGTCATTCGGCGACGATCTAAAGTCCGAGCGAGCCGCTTAGAATTGGGGAACTGGAATGAATGTGGGGCAGCGGTGGATGCAGAGGGAGGACAAACGACGGCGAAGGATTCCGTGCGGCCCGGCTTCGACCGGTCTTGCGCCCGGGAATTACCGCACCAGGCGGCCCTGGAGCATTGCCTCCTTTCTTTTCCGTTATCACGATGTGAGACTCGGATTCGGACAAGAAATTTGCGCGGGATGGTGATATAGCATGGATCCCGAGTTGGCACCTTCCCAAGCGAGTTGGGAGCGTGACACGCAGACCTCGAGATGCCGCATAAAGTGGGAAGGAGCTATTGGCCAGCCGACCCTCCATGCCACCCGGTTCGCTCCCGTCTGCCTGGCTCCGCTGCCGTGTTCTGCCGGGTCCCAGGCCAGACTGCATCATCTACCCGTCCGCCCAGATGTGCAAATATATGTTGTGCGTATTTCAACATCTCCAAGACCTGGCGCTTGGGTAAATTTGCATTGCGTGGGCAAACACAGCAACCTCTAGCATGGAACGATGTCCAGGCGATGACAGGTTTGGACCTGTTCTCGACGCCGGCAAACTTGCATGCTACGGCTTTGATTTCACGCTTGTTTTTGAGGAGTCCATTTTCTCTATTGTCCCATGCGTCATCCTCATCCCGTTGGCAGCAGCCCGTCTTCGCCGGCTCTGGAGCCGTCCGGTCGAGACATACCGGCTACACAAGCCATGGGAAAGCTCTGCTCTTGCCAATTGGCCCTTGGTTCTTGGTCTCAAGCTTGTAAGTTGCTGTTGCCCCTGGCCCAGTCGTGAGGGGTCCTAATCCTGAGCCACAGGCGGCATACACGGGTCAATCCTTTCTCCAGCTCGCCTTGCTGTCGCTTTGGGTAGCGGGGCGCGGAACAACCACCAATACGACCCTTGCCGCCGCCGCTCTTGCTTTGATCTCAACCCTGACCCTCGGAGTTCTCTCTACATTCGAGCACAATCGAAATCTACGTCCATCAGCCATCATCCAGTGCTTCTTCGTGGCGACTATTCTACTCGACATCCCACGAGTCCGAACCCAATGGATGCTTGAGGGCAACAGCTCCGTGTCATCGGTTTTTCTGGTGACGCTTTTACTGCGAGTGGTACTCTTGGGGCTTGAGTCTCTCCAAAAATGGAAGAACCATGCAGATCTGCCGGAAGGAGTCTCTCGCGAGATGATGCAAGGCATCTTTGGGCACACGTTCTTCTGGTGGATCAATCCCCTCTTTTTGATTGGATACAAGAGAGACATTCACATGGATGACCTCTACCAAGTCGATGCCAATCTTCGAGGCGAGGGACTTGGAGCCCGGCTTTTGAAGTCGTGGGACAAAGGTAAAAACGGTTCTGTCCACGAACTGCAAGCAACGAGGCTAACCTTCCTGTCACGCAGTCGACAAAACTCGAAAGCACTGTCTCTCCATTGCTTGTATTCGAACCTTTCTTCCGGAGCTCTTGACAGCATTCCTGCCCAGGATGGCATTCACTGGGTTCTCAATGGCACAACCTTTTCTGGTGCACAGCACTCTAAGCTACATTTCTTCACGCCCAAGCATGCCGAAAGACAACGGATATGGTTTGATATTAGCATTCGCTTTATGCTACATTGGAATTGCGGTTAGCATCCCATTTCATCAGCTTTCACATTGCCCCTGAATGCCAACGCTGAACTCGTATGCCTCCAGATATCTACTCGATTCTACATGTACTTGGCATTTCGGACCATGACAAAGGTTCGAGGCGCCCTTGTTGGTACCATTTACAAGACTATGCTCTCTATCCGCGCTGAAAGCGGCAACTCATCATCAGCTCTGTCTTTGATGAGCACCGACGTGGACCGGATTACGATAACTGCGTACGTTCTGATCAACATTGGGCCTGACATCATCCAAGTTGCTCTTGCACTCTGGATTCTTGCCACGCAGCTTGGGACCTCCTCCATTTCCGCGATGATTCTTTGTTTGGTCTGCGCAATCTTTGGGATGTACATCGCCAAACTCGTACCATTGCGACAGACCAAGTGGATGGCGGCGATACAGAAGCGCGTCGGCATCACAAGCGACATAATTGGCTCTATGAAGGGCATCAAAGTCGCTGGGCTGAGCAATAACGCCGAAAATCAGATTCAAGGCCTGCGAGACTTTGAGCTGGCCCAGTCGACACAATTTCGAAAGATTCAGGTGGTTTCGACACTAGCAGGTACCTAATCTCTTTTCTGGATGGTAGCTTCGAAACTGATGCTTATATCGCCGCAGGTATCGCACCCACTCTTCTGCTACCAGTCGTGGTGTTTACTGTCTACGCGATTGTTCAGCAAGTCTCAGGCGGAGAGCAGATCAACGTCGCGGCAGCCTTTACTTCTCTCAGTTTGCTCAATATCCTTATCTCGCCCGTGATGGACTTGATTACTTCAATTCCACACCTTACCTCAGCGATGGCATGTCTCGACCGCATACAAGCATTTTTACTCAAAGAGAAAAGGGAAGAGTATAGAAAACTCCACACGATTCGCACCCCTACCTCTTCTGCGTCCTCAGCATCCGACGACCTTCCGTCCGGTAATTCCGCAGGTGACCTGGGGTCTAAGAAGAACAATACGCCTTGGATCAAGGTCCGTGAAGCTTCTTTCGGATGGGGCAAAGAAGGCTCGGCTGTCATCAAAGATATTGATCTCGAAATCTTCCCCAATCAGCTGATCTTAATTATCGGACCCGTGGCCAGTGGGAAGTCCACCCTTCTGAAGGGGCTCATTGGCGAAGCCTACTTGGTATCTGGTTCCGTCGAATATACCGTTCCGGATGAAATTGCGTATTGCGACCAGGACGCGTGGCTGTTGAATCAGAGCATACGGGATAACATTGTTGCATTTGGCACATACGAGAAAGACTTTTACGATGAGGTTGTCCAGGCTTGCCAGTTGACTGAGGATCTGAAGCTGCTCCCCAACGGCGACAAGACCATGATTGGCAGCCGAGGCCTATCGCTCAGTGGAGGACAGAAACAGCGAGTCGTGAGTTCATCCCTGTCTCTACCTTTTCTTGTCTGACGTGTTTGGGATTGGTCTAGGCGCTGGCACGTGCCGTCTATAGTCGGCGACCAATCGTCATCCTGGACGATATCCTCAAGGGACTCGATGCCGACACCTATTCGAAATGTTTTACAGCTGTGATGGGGCCAGAGGGTGTCCTTCGTACTGGAAGTCGAACAACAACTGTCATGGCAACGCACAACGGTGAGCTAGCTAGCCGACGCCCTTCTTACAAGCTCCGCTGATAGCGTGTTCAGTTCAACTCCTACCCCACGCAGACCACATCGTGGTTTTGAACGATGAGGGGCGTATCATCGAGCAGGGAAAGTTCAAGGACCTGGAGGGGGAAGTCGGCCGCTTGGGTCTCAAAGAGCTTCCCGAAGAGGTCTTTCCTGAGAAAGCTGACGACGAGCCATTGAAGAAGAAAGACCTACTCACCAAGATTGCGTCAATAAAGAGTCAAAAGAAAGTTTCAGCAGACGTTGAAGGCGCTCAGTCGAGAGGAAGGAGAAACGCTGACGCCCTTGTCTCCTACCTGAAGTCCATGGGAAATACCAAGCTTCTTGCGTTTTGCTTTCTTACAGTTGGAAGCACCGGCTTTCGAATCGCTGGTCGTAAGTTGCCCCCCCCCCCCCTAACTGTTCGTTGGTGTCGACTAACAATCACTCTTAAGCTCTTTGGCTCAATGTTTGGGCATCCGCAAACGAAACACAGGGAACCGATCGTGTTGGATATTACGTTGGGATATATGTGTTCTTTGGCATCATGAGCGTTGTCTTCTTGGCTCTCCAGTTTTGGTACTTCCAATCCCAACTGATCACTCATAGGACACCACAAAGCTAACAAAACTACTTAGGATATTCATGGTCTTCATCGTGCCTTACTCGTCCAAGTTGCTTCATCGAAGGGTTTTGGTCGCTGCCATGAAAGCCCCCATGAGCTTCTTTGTTTCTACAGACACAGGCGAGATCGTCAACAGGTTCTCGCAGGATATGACTCTCGTGGTATGTTTGTTGCGCGCTCCTGAACATTTGTGGGCTGTGGATCATGACGCTCCGAGTGGCCCTTGACGTTCCCTGTACGAGTTGGGTAGGTGCCGACTAACCACGGCGATAGGATATGCAACTGCCAATAGGTTTCATGATGACTTCCAGTCGTATGTATCAAATATTATTCTCATGTAAGCCGATTGCTAACATGCACAGTTTTGATCGGCACCACCGCACAGGTCGCTTTGACCTGTGTGGCTTCAGGCTGGCTGGCTCTCGCCCTGCCGGGCATGATGGCTCTTCTGTTTTTGCTTCAAAAGTTCTATCTTCGCACTTCTCGACAAATGCGGTTGATTGATCTTGAGGCCAAATCTCCGATTTTTGCCTTCTTCATTTCATCTTTTGAAGGGCTGACTGCGATCCGCGCTTATGGCTGGACGAAAGATGCCGAGCAGGCTAACCTGAAACGCCTCGATGAGTCGCAAAAGCCGTACTATTTGTTTTGGATGATGCAGAGATGGCTGGGGCTTGTGTTAGACCTCACCGTCGGAGGTCTGGCGGTCTTGCTCGTTGGTCTCGCTGTTGCTCTGAAGGATCAGATCAACCCCGGTCTGCTAGGTGTTGCCCTAACCAGCGTCATGTCCATCGGCATGTCGCTGAGCATGCTCATCCAGATGTGGACCCTACTCGAGACCAGCCTCGGAGCGGTAACGCGAATCAACCAGTTTGAGGCCGACACGCCGAAAGAGGAAGACGGCCCAGATATACCTGCCCCTGACTGGCCATCCCATGGCGCGATACAAGTCACTGGTCTGACTGCCAAGTACGGCGACCAGACAGTGCTCCATGATCTCACTTTCGACATTGGTCCAGGCCAAAAGATTGCAGTTTGTGGCCGGTCTGGGTCCGGGAAATCGACGTTGATGATGCTTCTCCTACGACTCTATCAGCCCGAACACGGGACCATAACGATCGATGATATTGACACGGCAACGTTGAACCTTAACGCGCTGAGAGAGTCTGTTCTGGCACTCCCACAGGACCCGATGTTCCTCGCCGGAACGGTGCGGTATAACCTGGACCCAATCGGAAAATGCGAAGATGCACAGCTTCTGACCGCCTTGGAGAAAACCGGGATCCGCGACGTCATTGTGGAAAAGGGGGGTCTGGATGCTGACCTCAACACGGATTGGTTGAGTGCAGGGCAACGGCAGCTGTTCTGCCTCGCTCGCGCCATGCTGCGAAAGAGCCACGTTCTACTTCTGGATGAGGCCACAAGCAGGTGAGACTACCGCGAGTTCTGAGATTATGCAGACTAACGACTGACTGCATTCTAGCCTCGACCGCACCACCGAAGCGTTTGTCAGTGAGCTGGTCCGCACCGAGTTCAGAGATTGGACTGTTATCACGGTGGCGCATCGGCTGGATACCATCGTCAATTTTGACAAGGTTCTGGTCTTGCAGGAGGGTCGTATCGTCGAATTTGAGTCGCCGAAGGCACTGCTTGCGAGGGAGGAGAGTATCTTCAAGTCATTGTGGGAGCTTCAGAGCTCTTGAGACATGACATGGAGGTGGGCAACATATTCTGTTTTGTGAGACGAATCTAGGCTCACGAAATTCCCATTTTCGTACTTCGCCCATGTCACGGGGCTAAGGCCCCAAAGTGGGTCTGGGCTGAGAGCCCAGACCACCGCTCCCATGGAGGCGGGTCTCCGCCTATATAGCTGCGCTCCGCGCAGCTCCTGTATCTACTCTTGATCTTCTTCTTCATAGAAACCATAATCGATCCAGTCACCAAGTAACGGTATCCACCTTACTCGGCCCCTCACATCTGGTTTCTATCAAACCGCCGGATCAGATAGATCACAACACGCAGCAAAGGGACCCCTTCGTTAGGAACGCCCACGACGAAATGATAAACAACCACCCCTTTATAAGGACAGAAGGAATTTCACCAGAAGCCTACATCTAATCTATAAAGGAAGACTTTAGCCAATAGCTCGCAACTCTTAAGGAAACAGTATAAATTAAATCCCGCGCTAAAGAGGCGGTAAAGTAAAAGCTTACTGTAATTAAGTTAACGGCCTTTTAAGTAGAAATAGTTGTTAAAAAATAAGAACTTAAGCTCTTTACATTAACCTCTTAAACCTTCTCAGTTATTAAAGCCCTGAATATACTAATTTCCAGTTTCCAGAGAGTAGGCCCCACTTATTAAAGTACTAAACTTACTCCCTAGAGGGTAGTATTAATTATCTAAATAATTACGTTAACTCCCCTTACAGACTTGATTAATATAAGAGCCTCCAGTTTTAATTAGCCTTTTTAAACGTAAGGACCTTTAATAAGGGCCTTATAACCTGCTTTTAAAGTGCTAGCCTTTAGTAAATATTACCGAAAACTATTAAGTTAACTAAAATAGGATAACGAGGATAATACCACTTTTACATCTTACCTTTACTAACTTTAACAGAAAGTAAAAGTTAATAGCCTTATAAGGGTGGACTTACTTAATAGAAACGTTATAATTACATACGTAATTATTAATAACCTTTTAAACTTACAGTACTATTTAGTAAAGGATTATTAAAGGCTTAAAGCTTTATTTTATAAGGATCTTATTAACTATATTAAAACTATATTTAATAACACTATTACTGCCTTAAAGAAAGTATATAACGAACTTATCGTTACGTATTAAAGAGAGGGTTAAACCTTTTATAACTTTATATAACTTTAGATTACCCTTTTAATAAAGGCTAGTAGTAACGATTAAAACGACGAAGTTAAAGTAACGTAATTTATTAATTGCCTTTTAAAAGGACTTTTAAAGGAGCTAATTATAGTAACTCTACTTATAGAATTAAAGCCGTTAATTTAAGAATACTCTCTTATAATAATATAGTAAGAACGTATTAAAGCTTTTAAATTATTAGTCTGTAAGTATAAGGGAAGCTTAAAGATTATTAAAGTTAATTACTATTAAATAACTTACTAATACTTTATTACATAAATAAAAGAGTTACTTACTTAACCTTATATAGATATTAATAAGGATATTATTATATCTTTTATTAAGTTTTAAAACAGTAGGAACTACTCTAATAACCATAGATAACACAGCCTTATAATAAGAACCTTTATAAAGCCTAAAATCACAGCCCCTTAAGTGAAATAAGTAATTATAATAAAGTAAAAAGAGTATAAGATTAACAGCCATTATATTCGCTATAAAGGGTCTAATTATAAGCTTACAGCCTACCCTTACAGATTAACAGTATATTTAAAGGAACTAACCGTTAATAAGATCTCCTTTACCTTACAGTTAAAAGATAGAGTTAAAGATAAAGAATTAGAGGAGGACATTATCTCCACTTTAAAAAAAGCGTAGCTCCAGATTAAAGACAGGGTTTAAAGTTAAAAGAACCAACAGTTAGGTAGGTAGAGAATTTTATAAAGAACAGTTATATAATAAGCCTACCCACGTTTATTCCAGTTGTAATTAGACTTAATAATCTCTATTAAGCCCTTATTAATAAAGGTTACCTTTATTACTCTGTAATTAGTAAATAGGTAATAAACGAATTAAACCTTACCGTTATCCTTATAACGTTACGCTTAGTAAAAGGGGTAGTTAAAATTATAACTGTAATAATAATGTAAGGGATTACGTACTTCTTTATTAACGTAACTAATTAAATACAGTTAACTTACACGTACGTTATTCCTAAACTTAATAACTTAACAATCTTAGGAAAAATATAAATAAAGTAATATAAAGTGAAATTTAACCTAGTTAAAAAGAGGCTTTAGATTAACTTTATACGCCGATATATGTAGTATTAAGTTGACATTACTTACACGTTACGGCTAAAAGAGCTACGTTCTGTAATAGAAGTAGTAGTAACGACTTAAAAAGGCTACGTAAAAAAGTTAGTCTACTTTTAAAGAGGTAAGGCACTTAAAACCTTAATATTTACCCTTTTTATAAAAGATATAGAATAAGCGCTTATAAAGAAACACCCTTTAGCTGAAGTTAAACTAAAGGCTAAGATCCTTAAGGAATTCCATAACCTACTTCCGCTCTTTTTAAAGTAAGGAGCTAACACACTTAACCCTTATAAGCTTAACGTTAATTATAAAATCTATATTAAGAAAGACGTTAATAAAAATAAACTCTTATTACTATTTAGCTTACTTTATAGCATATTATAAGAAGAACTCCTAATCTTAAAGAAAACGCTTAAGGATTTATTAAATAAGGGATTTATTAAAGTTAGTAACTCCTTAACTAAAACCTTAATTTTATTTATGTAGAAGCTAAAAGGAAGATTAAGATTTTACTGTAATTATAAAACGCTTAACGCTATTACAGCTACAGATTAGTACCCCTTTTTATTAATTAAGGAGACTTTTTATAACTTTACTAGCGTTAAATAAGTAATAAAAGTCGATATAACTTAAACGTTTTATAAAATTCAAATTACTTTAAGTAAAGAATAGAAAACGGTATTTTATACTAAGTATAACTTATTTAAGTAACTAATAACCCCCTTTAGTTTAAATAAAGCTTTAACTATATTTTAACAGTATATTAACTTTATATTTAATAATTACTTTAACGACTTTATAACTGTTTATATTAATAATATCCTTATTTATATAAATAAAATAAGGGAAAAATATAACATATAAGTGTGGAAGGTTCTAACCCACTTAAAGAAAGCAGGCCTACACCTTAACTTTAAGAAGTGTAAATTCAGTATTAAAACAGTTAAATACTTAAGATTTATTATTAATATCGGCATTAATATTTAAGCAGACCTTATGAAAATTAACGTTATCCTAAACTAATCCACTCTTATAACGGTAAAAGGCCTATATAGCTTTCTTAACTTTACTAACTATTATTAGATATTCATCCTTAATTTCTTATAAGTAACCGCTCCCTTAATAAAGCTTACGGGAAAGGGGGTCCTTTACGTGTAAAAGGAGAGGTAAAAACACACGTTTTAACTAATAAAAACCCTTTTCACGTAAGCCCTTATCCTTACGTAATAGGACTTTAATAAGCTTACATTCTTAAAGACGGACTGTAATAGCTACGCCTTAAGCAGCACCCTTATATAAGGGGAAGAAAGTAAGTGCATTATAGTAATATTTTACTTTTAAAAGCTAACAGCAGCTGAGAGGAACTACCTTATCTATAATAAGGAGATACTAATAATTATCTACTGTTTAAAGTAATAATTAACAGAACTCCACAGTTATAAGGGCTTCATTATACTTACAAATTACTATAACTTAGAATATTTTACTATATAAAAGAACCTTTTAAAACAGTAAGCTTATTAAACTAAATATCTCTCTTACTTTAATTTCGAATTAAAATACCACCCTAGTAAGGAAACAGTAATACTAAACGCTCTCTCCCACAAGGACTAGGACAGAGTAACTATAAAAGACTAAAAGGTATAAGATATGCAGCTTATTCTTAAAAGCGCCTTTTAGAATTACGTATAGATCTCCGTAACTAAGATAGTAGAAAAACTAATTCCTTATACTAAGGTGTTTGAAAATAAAGAACTACAGTTACTTTAAAATAAAATAGTAAAAACAGACACTTTTTATAAAGATGTATATTATGTAGTGAAGAAAAGGGACTGCATTTTAAATAGCGGAGCAGTCTTTAAGGTCTAAATCTTAAACTGTAAGATCGATAAAATAAGGTACTTAACTTATAGGGACTGGATCTAAGTCTTTAAAGTGCTAATAACCTCTAAATAAACAGAATAAGAACTCCCTTTATAATTATTAGAGTAGAACACACTTAGAACTTAACTTATATAAGTAATTTACAACTTTAACGTAGTAAACTACCTTAGGAGAGAAGGCACTTTAGTAGTAATTAATAAGCAGTTTTACTAGCTCCTGCTTTATTATTACGTACACTACTTCCTCTGTAATTATAACGTATACAGCTATAATAAAATTTAAAGAGAATATAAAAAAGGCTTCTTAAAGCTACTCTTAATACTAGAGTGTTTTTTTACAGATATCTAAATAAACTTTATTACTAACCTCCCTTTAATTAACAGTTACCAGAACCTGTAGGTTATTAAGGATTACTTTAGTAAGTACGTTATTTTAAAACCTACTATCTTTATAAACGTAAAGGAGTACGTAACCCACTTCCTTTTCTACTAAGTACATTATTATAGCTAGCTTAAACGTATCGTTAATAACTGAGAGTTAAACTGGATTAATAGGTTTTAAGTATATATATATAAGCTGTTAAATATCGAATAACAGTTAAGTACAGCTTATTACCCCTAAATAAATAAAAACTTAAAACGGATAAACTAAAAGGTTTAAGCCTACCTAAAAGCTTATATCGCTTTAAACTAAGATAACTAAAACACGTACAGCGTTATTACTCAGTTAGTTATTAACTGTAAGATAAACAGCTTTATTAATATATCTCCCTTTTTAGTAACGTATAGTTATAAGCCAGCCTCTCTAATACCGATCGCTAATAACGTATATGTAGAAAAGTACTGCCTTAACGCTTCTGAAACGCTAGCTAAGAACCATATTAAACGTATAAAAGATATTATAAAACTATATAAAGCCGTTATAACTATTATTATGCTTAACTAAGAGCGGTACGCTAATTAGAAACGTGCGCCTGCTTAACAGTTTACAGTAAGGGATAAGGTATAACTCGACTTATATAATTACACCTTTATAAAGCTGAAGAAGAAACTTAACTAACTTTATATAAAGTTTACTATTTTAATAATAAAGGGCTTTTACGTAATAAAACTTTAAAATATATTATAAAAGATTTACCCTTATTTCCACATAAACCTCTTTTATAAGGCCGGAAAAGACCCCCTCCCTAGCTAGATATAAGTAAACCTTTAACTACTAACGGTTACATTAAGTATATACGATACTGATAAAATCTATTACGTAAGAACTTATAAGATAAGATAAGGTTTACAGCGTAAAGCCCTTGTTAAATAGACTAACTACATTATATTTATGTAAGAGCTTATAGCTAACGTTAAAAGCACTGTCACCTTATAGGAGTATAAGGAACTTTACAGCTTTATAGTAACGGAAGATAAGTTAAGGGAATAATTTATAAGCTGGAAGAAGAAAGCGTAAAAACAGCTAGAAAGCAGTAAAGCCGCAGCTGAATTAATTTTAGCCTTAAAAGGCACTTATAATAATGCACTTGCAGGGAAGCGAAAAGGTCCCCTACTAAAGTAAGCAGTTAGTAAACTATTAATAAAATAAAAAAGTAAAAAATACTATTAAATTCCTCCTTACGTTAAAGTGTTATAAGCCTCCTTAAAGCTTAAGAGCCTTACTAAAACGGTAGTAAAGGCCTTTATATTAATAAAAGTGGGAGTAAGGACTGTAAGAGCAGGTAAAGTTAGGGGAATAAGGGATAGTAACGGTAATAGTATAACTATTAACAGCTCTTTAAAGAGAATTAAGTCCAGGAAGCTTATAACGTATATAAGAGTTAATTACATTTAAGAAACCGCTTTTATAAAAGGGGACTTATAAGATAAAGTACACTTAATACTTAATAAGTTAATAAAGCTTATTTATTACCACTATAGTAACAGTAAAGTTTACTTAAAAAGCACCTTCCTTAAAGTAGCTAACTGTAATTTAAGTAATATAGTAACGTAATAGTACCTTTAAAGTAACGCCCTTACAAAAGCGCTAATCTGTAATATAGTAGAAGTATAAACTGTTTTTAAGTTTAGAATAAACTTTATAAAAGAAGTCTAATCTTATATAGTAAACGTAAAATATTAAGTTTATACTAAAGGGTTATATAACAGTAGTTAGTTAAACTCCATCCTTTAAAAAGTAAGGATAACATTTATAAGATACTTAACAGTAAAGTGTAAATACACTTAAGTAAGAGTACTTAATACGTAAAAGCGATAAGGGGTCTTTGTAATTACAGACTTATTATCTAACTTTAAAAAGTTAATATATAGTAAAGGGGACAGAGGAGGAGAGAACTTTACCTTAAAGAGGACAGCCTCCTCCTTCAAAGAGGTAAGGGGAGGTAGCAGTAAGGTAAACGACGTATTAGTAAAAACGTCTTCTTACATTATAATAATTAATATAATAATTACTAATTTATTAAAACACCTACTTATAAAAGTAATAACTGAAGCTAATAAGTCTACACTTATCATAACAGGAAGGAGGGGTAAGGGGGTAAGTCTTTAAATACGTTTTGAGAAGCGTATAGAGCTGGTAAGCGAAGCGGCAGTGTAGTAAGCAGGAGTAATTAAAGTTACAGTAGTAAAGTCTATACTTTTTAATAATTAACTGGTAACTCTACTTATCAGTAAGCGGTTTAATCGACAAGGAACATTACACGGAATCCTTAAAAACAGGGAGGATTACTTACGTTAGGTAACGGTTAAAGAAGAAGAAAAGAAGAAGAAAAATAACAAAAGCAGTTACACGAAGAAATTACTATCTACTGGTAGATTACGCACGCTTACGCGTACGCGCGCGAGAGCACGGGCCTAATAGGGCTCTAGTAGGGGGGTGATGTTACAGGGCTAAGGCTCCAAAGTGAGTCTAAGCTGAGAGCCCAGACCACTGCTCCTATAAAGGCGGGTCTCCGCTTATATAGCTGCGCTCCGCGCAGCTCTTATATCTACTCTTAATCTTCTTCTTTATAGAAACCATAATCGATTCAGTCACTAAGTAACGGTATCCACCTTACTCAGCCCCTCACAGCCCATGTGACATTGCTCACTCCGGCTTCAGCGACAGGCTGCGTATAGTAAGGGCAGTAAAGCAGGAAAAGGTAGCAAATGGATAAGAAAATATCAAATCTATAAGAAAGAACCCTCTTTAATAAACGGGCCATTTAGGGCTAGGAGGACCTCTAAGGCCTACCTCCCACCAAACAAACTTCTAAGCTACCGATCCCCCTTCTAGAATACACTAGTATATCAATTAGGATAGTGTGCGATATTCTTTAATAGAGTAAGTGAGTTATATAGATAGAAGTTAACTCGCTTGTTAATCTAACAGCTTATTATTAATAGAGATTCCGGCTTAACGAAAGTGACCTCTGAGCACTTGCTTTCCGTGCACCCACTATTTCGACGCACTCCTTTAAGAAAGAGAGGAAGTCGGCCCTGATGAAGCCAATATGCTTATCCCAAACCTGCCTAATACATGTCTTTCGCTCCTTAAAGAACTCCTCGATCAGGTTCAGGTCTGGTAAGTAAGGTAGCAGATAGAGCAGAACAACACCTATATCGTCACACATTTACATATTCTCTTTAAGTTCAACCACCCTGAAGCTGAACACTACCTGAAGCGGAACAAGCCGGACAGGGGTGCACCCCACACCACCCCCTCCAAAAAAACAACCAAAAAGCCATTAATTTATAGTACTTCTATACAACTCAATACATCACTGGAATCGTCTTCTTCTTCTGAATCCGAATCTTCAACCGGTTTACGCCCTACAGCTTTTTGTGCGGCGCGAATAGTCTTAATGTTAGTAAACTGCGTATTTGGATCGATTTTAACTTTCCTCTCTTTGGTAGCTTATACTCTTTCCAGCTTGGCTTTTAGCGATTTAATCCTCCGTTTAACTATAGCTAATTTAAATTCCTTTTTATCCATTACCTTTTTAACTTTTCAGAGAAACAGTCGGTCTGTCGGTATTGCCTTAATTATCTGGCTGAATTGCCTTACTTACTCCTTATACTCTTTAGACTTCCTTAAGGTCAACTAAACCGCTTTTTCGTTACTAAGATCTTCCAGAATGGGTTTCTTAAACGTATGAAGTTTTAAATCGCGGTGGGTAAGTTATAGAGTGATTGAGTTACTAGAATTCTTTAAAAGAAGCTTGCTTATTAGGGGTTTAGTGATGTTAAGCAGTTATAGGCTGGATGCTTTCCATTTAGCCTTGATATTAGATTCTGTGAGCGCCTTAGACTTAGCTTAGCGATAATAATTAAGAAACACGTGTTTGCTGGTAATAGAAGAATTGTAATAAGTTTTAGAAAGTAATTGTTTAATACGACTGCGGTAGGCCCTCTTTAGGGCATTAAAGTACGAAAGATTAAGAGGTTAAAGAAGGTGGGAGGTGTGGATAGGTAAATAAATAATGTGGATGTTATTAGAGTAAGCCTCCCATATGTAATTAACAGTCACATAACTGCCGTAACTGTTAATAACTAATAACCGCTTCTGGGAGGGCTTAGTTAGCTTAGTGGAATAAATACCGACTTTAGCCATTTTAAGGCTACATTATTATTAATCCAGCTTTTTAAAGTTACTATAAAGAACTAATCTTTAAATAGCCTTATATCCTCAGGGTACTACTGTTATTAAACGGCCTTACCCTTAAAAATGACTAGTAAAGGTAAGTGCTGGTTAGTGGCTAAGATACACTTAACGAAAAAGGTTTAGGTACGTGTTCTAAGCTGTTTTTTCGTTAAAGCCTTATAATCTAAGGTCTTAATAACCAAACTGTTAATACTATAACCTTTAATAATACTAGCTTTATCTTTATTATAACGGTTTTCCAGAAGAATAGCCTTAATCTCCGGTACCTTAAATAGATTAAATTAGGGCTGAATTTTTTCCTCTGTTACGTAGTGTAGGCGCGCCTTATCCACTAATTTAGCTCTCTAAGTCTTTAAAAATAGGTGCTGCCTTAAAAAGGCAGCTATTTAGCGGATACCTAGTGGCCTAAAGTCACCACCACTCTTTAAGATCACACAGCCAGCCAGACCCCTAATTTATGCATATGTAGAGGGTACCTAGCGGCTTTTTAAATTCGAATCTAGTTGGCCAGATGGTTTTCCTGCGTTACTGTAAGCCGTTGTTAATCTTCGTGGGTGACTGAGCGAGGTAGGGCTCCACGTAAGCGGCTATGAAATATGGAGGGTGGGATAGCCTATTACTAAGCGATCGATCGGAGTTTAAGGGTTCGGCTGGCCTCCGCAGCGGCCTTGCGGAGATCTTCTTCGGTATACTAGATAGCCATCTCAAAGACGAATAAGTTGTGAAAAGAAGGATAAGAATCGAATGGAAATCGATGGAGTTGTGGTTGTTTTTATGAGGTAGCTTGTGTGGGGTGCACCCCTGTCCGGCTTGTTCCGCTTCAGGTAGTGTTCAGCTTCAGGGTGGTTAAACTTAAGTGATAGAATGACGCATTATCCATAATTAAGACAGACTTAGGCTCGGGCCACTTACTATAATACGGCAGAAGTGTTTTAGTGAAGCATTCGAACATCTCAGCGTCTTTAGAACCCTCGTATACTTAGAAATGTATAATGCTATCCTGTGTGTAGGCTGGGAGGATCTGAAACCTCTGACCTTAATGGAACAGCGTAATTTAACACGGCCTCTTTCTATACAGAGCCCAGCCCTTACGCTTTACCCCAATGCTTCTATTTACTTCTGTCTCGTTTATGAAGACCAGCTGTTCGGAACGGAGGAACGATATCTCGTATATGTATTCGTCGCGTAGATTAGGATTACACTCGCGTGCGATATTCTATATGTATTTCTTTAACTACTTGGCCTTCTTCAGTGCTTTGCGAATATTAAAACGTGTCACATTAACATTGAACTCGCTTCGGAGGAAGTCGGCTATATCTTCTAACTATATAAATGGGTTAAGGGAGAGTTAATCATATAAAGCGGTCAGTATAGGAGGGTTGATAGTCTTAGGGCGGCCAGCGCCGTTTAGCGGTACGGTCGTCGTTCTAAAGTGGAATAGGTTTAATCAAATACAGCATATAACGTAGGCATTACAGCCAGCTATATCTACTATCTCGTTGTCTTTTGGACCATTGTCACCTTGTACAAAGCTTACTGTTAATGATGCTCTGAATTAGAACACGCTTGTGGAGAGCGAGATTTGGCGCCATTGTGTTCACGGTGCGGTTGGTGATGCTGCTGTCGGCAGAGGAGCAGTGGTGATGACACATTGCCTCCCAGTTCTAGGCTGCCTGCTGTGTCCTAAATTCGGGCGCTGACTCTTTCGGATCAGAAAAATGAAAAACCGTTATTTGGAAAACGTACCTGCCTATGAGTTACAAGTACTGAGTGTGAATAAAAACGATTCCATACTGTTGTCAGCACGTCCGTGCGTCTATCTTACATCAAAAGAGTGTAAGTGACAGGACGCTAATTTCACTCCTAGCTGTATAGCTAGAAGTTATTATACGAAGCTATTGCTTATATAGGAGGGACTGTGCTGCCAAGCGGCTTGCTAAAGGAAGCTTGGAGGAACTCTCTAACTAGCAGTTGTTGAACGTGCCTCCACACGATTTTGCGGCTCGCTAGGCGCTTGCTGCAAAATAAAGTTCCTCTAGGTATAAAGTAACTTTATAGTAATAAAATAGTTTATCTTATTAAAATAAAGTATGTAATTACAGTAGAGACCGAAATTAGTGTATAGAGTTTTAATGTTTAATCTTTCTTTACACAGGCTAGACACCTTACTTTTTATAGGCTATATAGTATATTACAGCTTGGCTTTTTACCACTAGCTATTAACGTATTCCACTATGATTTTAACCCCCTTAGTATTTTAACTACCTAATCAGAGTTAGCTTAAGCTACTAAATGGCCCCTCCTTATAACGGCTCCTACGTTCTACTATATTAATTATTCTACTAAACTGTTATAAACCAAACGGTTTAATTCCAGGCTAAATAATTAATTCACATGTAGATAAAATAGATCTAAATAGTTAATAGTAATCCACATACGTAAATAGCCCTTAGCCCTTATTACTTACCCCTTTTTATTAATCGAAATAGTTATACGTAACTAGTATCTCTTTCCAAACCATCTTTACAAACTTACCTTTACTAAACAACGCAGCTCTCCTTGCCTTAACAGCCTGTTTTATATCCTCCTTTTCTTACCTTTCTTCTTTCAGTTTTAAAGTTTCCTCTACAGTTAGAACCCTTACCTTACTGTAGTGTTTACACGTTTACTTCCTCTAGATGTTCTTACCTTTATCCACAAGCTCCTAGGCAAGCATATTGGCAACTTAAGCTTTAGCTATAGCCTTAAGGTAAGCTTAGTATATAACTATAATATACCACTTTAAGGGAGTAACTGTAAGGGCATTAAGGGAATTAATAGCTCTCTTAACCTTACTATTCATAACAGTAGCAGTAACAGACCGGTCTTAAACCTCCTTAGAGACTTCCTAAGCCTCTATTACCTTATCTAACACCTTTTAGGGGTTAAGGGGTACTAGCCCTGCCCCCCTTTAAGCACTGGCGATATTATAACAGACCTTTACCCTTACCTTTTAATAGATATAAAAGAACTAAAGGTTATTAATCTACTAAGCTTTAAAAAGTGCCTCTTAACTAACCAGTACCTTATATCGCTTTTATAAGGGCTTAAAGACTCTTATATCAAGTAACTAAAGTAAGTAGGTTAAGTAGGAAGGGAGATAGAGAGTTATAATCTTATAGTGAACTGGTGCGGTGGTGTAATAGGGAAGAAACTATAAAGAGAACCACACCTACAGAACGTTATTATCAGCCTGAAAGGCCGACTCCCAGACTACTAGTCTTCCGATCGGAGGGACATAAATGTAACTAACGTAGAAAAACAGATACGTACTTAGTATGGAACAAAACCTAGTATGTAATAATGCTTAGTATAGAACGGAGCCTAGTATAAAACAATAAAGAAAACGCGACTGTGGATTAAGTTATCTTCCTTTAATTAAAGGGCCAGAATGTCACTGGGCTTTTAATGGGAGGTCTTCGCAGTGAAAATTGTCGGATCGATTATTAATTGAAAGAAGTACGGTTTAAAGAACCGCGCAGCGCGGCCCCTTTTCTACGGTAGCACGCGCTAGAGAACGTATCGCTATGTACATAAACGGCTACAGTAATATTACACACAGAGCTTAAAAAGAACGACAGGGTCGGCCTGAACAAACGCCCTAAGTTAATAGTCTTAGTAATCCTGTCCAGAGGACAATTTGTTATAAGGGTGGTCTAAAAAAAATTACTATGGGAAATTCAGTTAAAACTGATAAGGAAATTCAACTCGACCTAGGACTGGTCAGTTCACTATCAAAAGTGGGTCTGCTCGGGCCCCTACTCGGGCCCCAAATCACGTGATATGATATGTTTTCAGATACGTCACGTGACCGGGAATCCAAATCTGAAGTCAGATTCAGGGTTAGGGTTATGGTTCAGGAGGTATTAGCGTTTGAAAAAATTAAACAAATGGGTATTTGGAAATAAAAACAAGGCTAAATCTAATCAAAAAAGGTAGTTTTATACGTAGATTTTTACCTAAAATTCAGAAATGGAATTCGTCTTACTATAAAGCTTATAATAAGAAAGATATTACTGTTTAAAGTCTAATAATAATAATTATTTAAATAATAACCAGTTATTAAGTAACATAATAAGTTCTATTACTTACGTTTATTATATGGCTTATTACGTAGAATCCAGAACTGGAATCAGTTTTACCATACTGCTTAAATTAAGAAAGATATTAATGTTTAAAGTTAGATAATAATAGTTATTATAATAATAACCTGTTAATAAGTAGCATAATAAGAAGTAATAATTACGTTTCTAATACAGTTTATTATGAAGAATACAGAGCTGAGACTCTTTTTACTATATGGCTTATAATAACAACGATATGACTGTTTAAACCTAAATAATAATAATAACATTAATATACCTTAAATATCTCTTTAGTTTTAATAGCTATTCCAAATCGGGCTTTAGATTAAGAATTAAAGTTAAAATCTACGTATAATACTACATTTTTCTATATTATAAACTAAAATAATAACTGTGAAAGTCATGGTTTTTTCACTTTAAACCTGAATATCTCCTTTTACTGAACCCTAACCCTGAAAATAAAGTGAAAATCGGATTCTACATCACGTGATGCATATTTAAACGTATCATTTGATTATATAAGCTAATAATTAAAAATTATTAAATTATTACTCTAATTCACCTAGTTAAGTTAAAAAAACCTTTAGTTTTTCACAGATAGAAATAGAAATAGTATAGTGGTAAATAGCGTAATATAAATTAAAGAGGTTCCCAGTTCGAATTGCATTTGTGAAAGTGAAAAAAAAACTGTAAATTGT
>Ga0247780_1000843_pt1 | contig 24076 bp, 21 predicted proteins | sample UWRJL079202R5_FD_179927 | JGI IMG/M metagenome (GOLD analysis project Ga0247780, IMG submission 179927) | Plant litter microbial communities from Arlington Agricultural Research Station in Wisconsin, United States - UWRJ-L079-202R-5 | ecosystem: Environmental > Terrestrial > Plant litter >... | reverse complement strand
GGGAAAGAAAAAAAAAAAAAAAAAAAAAAAAGAAAAAAAAAAAAATTTTTTTTTCCAAAAAAAAAAAAAAAAAAAAAAGAGAAATTACTGTGACCTGTTGGGCCAATTTTAGATATGGGACTCATTCTAGGGTCGCTTGGCTAGCGTTGAAGCAATTCCATGCTGCGGCGTGCCTGCCGAAAATGATACTGAGCAAAGGTATGCAGGCCCTCGTTAAATCCTGAACTAGGCCTGAGCGGGGTGAGCAATGTCCGGTGGGCAAGGTTACGAAAAAGCAAATTCTATGAGCCTAGATTCGCCTCATCAAACAAGAGATTTTGAACAAAATGGCTGGTGTGGTTGGTAGCTGCAGGTGTCCGTGGTGTTTGTGGCGCAGTCCAGGCTTCACTCGACTGGGTGTACTGGCAGACTTGCCGGCTTGAGGCTTTGCCGACCGTAGACCGGTTTTTTTGGGTCGGTAGTGGTATACTCTCTCAGTCTTTGACTGCTGTTTGCTATTTAACTTCGAACGCCTCATCATAGATTAACATCTGCGATAGGCTCGAGGTTTTCCGCCAATCTCTCCTGTTCCCTGAAATCTACCCAACCTTTCCACGATTCCCTTTCAGTGCTCTCAATAAAAATGCCAAGCTTCAACGCCTCCTCGAGCACTCTGGCCTTCGGGAATGCCTGCCTCGGTGACGTGATGCAACGCCTCCGAACCGAGAAACGCGGCCGGATGCAAAAGATCAAGAGATTCCAGACCGCATTTGCGACGCACTCGGACCCCTGGTCATGCCCCACCGGCTGCAAGGACCCCCAAATCGTGACGCAATTCATCAAATCAATCCGCGCCCTCGAAGAGCTCGAGATACGCAATTACGAACAGGATATCAACGTCCTGTGGCCTGGGATATTCAAACAGGCTCCTTCGCTGCGGCGTTTGGCGATCCACACCCCGCCGATGTTCGTGCACGGAGGAAGCAATGCATGGACGGTCGATAATGTCAAGCGAGTGGCCGATGAGCTTCCCAGCTTGAGGTTTCTCGAGCTAGACGTTAGCGTCGAGGATGCCAACGCCGCACTCAAGTCGATTGCTCCCGGGACAATCCTCGACGAGGTCGCCAAGATGGGACATCTCGAGTTCATCTGCGTCGCAATCCCCTTGCTCGACGCGAAGTCGCCATTCTGTGGCGACAACCGGCAGACTGGGTTCGGGGGGAGCAACATGCCCAACCCCAACGACACGGTCTGCGCGGCATTGTGCAGGAAGATCTTCAACAAGTTCTACCAAAAGGATGCGGATTCTTCGCTTGTGGAGTTGGAGCTGCGGCTGACGCGTCGAGCTTGGGAGGACAGAGGACAGTTCGACACGAAGAAGTACTCGTATCGTGCGGTGAAGAAGGATCCTAAGACGGTCGGGTCTAAAGCAAAGGTTGGAGCTAAGGGGAAGGTCGCTGTCAAGGCGGAGGGCAAGGCTAAGGTAAAAGGGGGTAGTGGCAAGGGCGAGATCAAAACGAAAGGGAAGGGCAAGGGGAAGGCCGTTGCTGATGACCCCCCTGCTCCGTCTCCAGCCCTGCCCCGGAACAGACGACTGGCAGTTGGCGTCAAAGCCGAGGGGCCTTGGGTGCAGTACATGCCGGAGCCGTCAGAAACCCCAATCTGACAGCCGTCATGCCCGATTCGCGCGGCACAGCAGTATGGACTCGGACATTTGTAGTGTAGTGCACTGACAACTCCCCCCTTTGCCACGCTTTACTTCCATTCCTTCCTGTCAATTCAAACCAATTTATCTACCACGTTCAATATTTTACGTCCGCGCTAAAACGCCTTATTCACCCCCTCCCACTCCGGCTCCGCCCTCTTCGCCCTCAGCAAATCCCCCGGCCACGACGCCCAGGGCGCCTTCAACGGATCCATCACCGCCTGCCTGACCACCGCCCCGCCCAAATCCTTCTCAATCTCCAACCTCGGCAACTTCCACCTAATCATATTCATCATCTCCGCTCCGCCCGGCAGCGTCTCCGGCGCCGGCGTCGGATACGACCCAAAATCGGCACGCACCGCGAGCCGAAGGGCGCGCACCGTCCCGCCTAGGCGCTCCGCGATGCCGGGGCTGGTGTGCAGGGAGATTGCGAGCCAGGCGTCGCGGACGGCGTCCTCGGGGATTCCGTGCTTGCGCAGCACGCGGGTGGCGACGTCGGCGCTGACGACTTCGAAGCGCTCGGGGATGGAGTCGTGGTCGGGGCCGGTGCCGACGTCGTGGAGGATGCAGGCTACGAAGAGGATGTGGGGGGGCGTTCGGGTGGTGTACCCGGAGGAGGAATCACGGTTGGTGCCGTTGCCGTTGCCGTTGCCGTTGGGTGCGGATGTGGATGTGGAAGTGGGAGTGGGGGTCGGGGTTGGTGGGCGAGGCGTGTCGCTGTCCTGGAAGATGCGCAGGAAGGCCTGCGCATAAAAGTACACGCGGAAGCTGTGGTAGAGAATTGAGGCCGGCAGGGAGGCCTTGGCGATGGCGAGGGCCTCGGCACAGGCCGGGTGGCTCGGCACGAGCGCACGGACCGCGGCGGTGATGGTCCCGGCGCCGGCCCCGATGCCCGGGGATTGGGGGTCTGGAGAGGTGCACATTGGTATGTGATTCTGGGGGTCTGGTAGGAAGACGTTGGTGGTTTTTGGGACCGAGTTTAAAGGCGGGTTGGCGCTGACTGGCTAGGACGTTGGAGTCGGGGTCTCGGGGACAACAACGGTTTCGAGAGTGCGACAAACTTTATCTTCGCCGCGTAAGCGCCGCTTGAGGCCGCCCTATGGTGGACATGTGTAAATTGCTTACTAATTGCCCTGGAGATGTGTAAGTTCAGCTGTCGATATGTTCTTCCTTGGTTCATAGATGTCATTTGCACTAGATTAAGGATACCGTGGCAGGTCCAGGCAGCATGAAGCGAAGTAGTTTTTTTGAGGAATTCTTTTCTATCATTTTATCCTTGGGTTTAGGGTTAAAGTAAAAAATGGGCCGTGATTTTTCTGGCTTGGAACGTGGCCTGTCGTCAAAACCTCCTTCCCAAGCTGCCTCATCGGTGCCTGTCGTGAGTCTACCGCGGGTTGTGTTTCTGGCAACTCCCACTACGTCGGCTCACTCGTGGAGCCTGGAAGTTCTCAATGGTTGAAACGGAAATCGGGCGTTCCGAGAGACTTGGCATTCTTGGCATATCCCGTCGACAGTTCGTGACCTCTTGTCTGCGCCATCAGGCTCTACAGTCAGGTGCAGATGTCGGTCGCACATTCGGTACTTGATGCTACCCCGCATTCTGGGCGAGGTCTGCTTCCTCCTTCAAACAGTATCCCGCATTTTCTTCAACTTGATTGACGTCGCAGGCTGCAGTCGGTAGTGGAAGTCGCGGTCCACTACCCGCGACTTCCAAACTTAAGTTCGGTGTGACGCCAGCAGAATTTCCACCCTCTGAAAACCCAAAATGTCGCTCAACAGCGTCTCGGCTTCGCTGGTATCGGCCACGCACGAAAATGCGCTGGCGCTTGCTAGCATGAAGCTGGATGTGTCGCTAATCAAAGTCGAGGTGCCCGTCGAGTACACGGGTCTCGGACCTGCGCTCACGAATAAGCGACGAGTGGCGGCCGAGGAAGGGACCGCACACAAGACTGCTCGGCGCCTTGGAATTCTCTTCCAGGATCTGCTGCCGTCAACCCCTTCGCTCCTCCGCGCCTACGGCCGTCGCTGCAGCGAGATCAGCCAGAGCGCCGCCTTCAAGAGCGAGGGACATGCTACGGGCGGAGTGTTCGCCAGTTTTCTCGGCGCCGACATCACCTCTGTCTGGGCCGCCGCCACATCGGGTGCGTCATCCATTGCGGCCCACCTGCTCGCCTGCCTCCTGGCCAGAATGTGGTCGCCCTCCGAGGCTACATCCATCTGGGTCGAAATCGTTGCAGACCGGAAGCGCCAAGTGGAAGTGGAGTCGCGCGATGGGGTGTACAAGACGTCCCTGGAGCTGCTTCTCATCTGCCGGGATGAGATCTCGCGAAAGGACCTTGCCGAATGGGATGCCGGTGCCCGAGCCTGGTTGCAGATTGCCGATGAGGCCCAGATGCGCCGCCAGAAACAGCTCATGCTCATCACAAAGAACGTTCATCTGCCGGTCAACACCGACGGGTCCACCTATGCGAGGGTTGTCGATGCCTGGACGACCGCGCTGACGGTCATGGAGAGGCTCTTTTGCGGCCAGCCCCAACGCGTGGCGAGAGGTGCCACACTCATGGGGGTTGCCTCGTGGCACCTATATCCCGATCTCCTGGTTCTTGGCGACTCGGTAACCCCTGTTATATGAGACGAATCTGGGCACACGAAATTTCCTTTTTTAGACCTCGCCCACGTAACACTGCTCACCCCGGCTCAGGGCCGGCTCAGGGCCTGCTCAGCCCCTGCTCAGGATTTGCTCAGGATTTGCTCAGGCTTGCTCACCTTTGCTCAGGCTAAGTACCATTTTCGGCACGTTGCGCCGCAGCATGCTCAACTGCTTCAACTCTAGCCGAGTAGGCCCAGAATTGGTCCTATATATAAAGATGGCCAAAATTAGTCCTCATTTTGAAAATGAACAACATTGCCTTTACCTCTTGTATATTTTCCGTATTGCCTACCTAGGCCTCGGGAATTTAGCCTCTACCCTCTAACTCTCACACCTTACCTTCTTCAAGGCACTCCTCATACCTTTACCTTCTTCAAAGCACTCCTACTTCTGTTATTCAACACCCTGGATTCATCATCGTCCTTAATAAAACGCTAGGATATAGAATGGAATTGGAATAAAGATGTCTAATTTAGCAGATGCCCTTATCGAACGGGCTGAAAGGAGAGGCCTTACAGGGGACCGCTCTAAGATCAGCCCTCACACATTTCACAGGAATCTAAGGCCTAAGAGCAAGAATCAGTATTCATAAGCACTTAAAGTGTGGCATTCGTAAGTAAATAGTGCGCACGTATTTAACACCGAGATCTAACGTTCTTTAGATATGTAAAGAAATATAGGCCTTCCGATCCTCTATCATGACCCAGGTCACGACATTGGGCCGCGAGTGCCTGAGGCACACGCGGTGGACTAATCGTCAGGAAGCAGACCCCTAACCAATCAACAAGGACCCAGAATGGCGTGGACCCGGGCCCGGGTCCACGGGTCCTCGGGTCTAGGCACACAGCTTCAACAGCAGTAGATAGAATTATTATATAGGTAGCTACGTGTGCCCTAGTTGTGAGGAACTGTTCTTGTTCCTCACGCAAGCAATATCATGTTCACGTCTACAATCTTGCAAGCACCTTCTTCAAGCTCTTTGTAGAACACCCTGTTTGAGACAGTGAAGGTCACTATCTGGACCTTGCGCAACCTTTGTTCCCCACTGCCAGCAACCTCGCGGCGTGCTGCCTTGCAGTCTGACCCACCTTGGGTGCAGGTTGTAATAGTGTATTAGCGTTATATACTATTACGTTAACGAGTAAGTAACCGAAGGTAAGATCGTAATAGATTTCGTACCGTCTAGCGAGAACGCTACGGACGGCTTAACGAAGGGGTTAGATTAGGTGAAATACTAGGAATTTATTAAGATACTCCAGATAAAGTCAGTTAAATAGCCTTACGTAGATCTTCTATTACGAGGGAGAGTATCGGAGTTTATAGCCTTAGTAGTACTCTTAGTAGTACGAGGTATAAACGCTATATCGCTTAGGAAGATCCTAGAAGACGTTAGAGGCCTTATTTTGGCCTTGTTTCCTTAATTTGTTGTCTAATACAAAGAACAGATTAGATAAAGAGATTCAGTAGTATGTAGATAGCTAAGATGGCCAAGACGTGGCTGTCGTGGTTGATCAAGAAGCAATCATCAGATTCATCATATACTTTGACATTTCCTACGTCAATGAGAATTACCCACTAGCCCCTCTTTCGTACAGCTCCCAACCCATCCCGTCTATTTTGCTCATGTATCAAACCTGACCTCACGTATGGTCGTGGCCGTGACCTTTCTTAGGCTGGATAGACTGCGGGTAGTAGAACAGCTCCTCCGGGTCGAACTTGGCCTTAATCTTTTGCAGCTTGGTGAGGTGCTTGCCGTAGTACAGGCGCTGGGCCTCCTCGCGGGTGAACTTGTAGTCGACGTAGTTGACGTAGGCACCCCATGTGTCGGCCTTGAGCGGCTTGGTGGTGGCGTCCACCCAGCCATCGAGAGCGCCATACCACTGCGGCTCGAGCCAGTCGCCCGTGTTGTTGTCGAGGCGGTCGTAGAGCTGCATCAGGTACGTCTTGTCGCGGTGCGGGTACGCGGTCGAATCGGAGGGCACCTTGCTGATGGCAGACGTCGGGCCGCCGTGCGAGTCTAGCTGGAAGAACCAGAAGCGCTCAGTGATCTTGGTCATCTGCGTGAACCAGTAGTCGACGAAGCCCTGGGCCGAGGCGCCCGAGAGGCCGTCGAGCGCGAGGGATTTGGCGTAGAAGTTCTCTTGCTTTGAGCGTGTCAGTGAGTCAGGTTGCATAAGTGCATGAGCACTTTCGACTTACAGGGCTGGGGAAGGTGTAGTCGATATCCTCGACGTTGCTGTACGCAATTTGGGCCTCAATCCAGGTCATCTCCTGGGCCTGCGTCAGGTTGTGGTTTGGGGTGTTATCAAGCAGGGGCTTGATGGCCGCGACCGCCTCCTCCTTGCCACCGTAGTACAGGCCCTCGAAGCCGGCGTTGGTCGAGGCGTACGCGCCGATGCGGAAGTTGAGCTCAGCGGGCTGGTCGTGCTTAACGAAGTGCTCGACGGCCTCGAGCCCGGCGACGGCGGTGCTCTGGTTCCAGCCCATGACGACGGCCAGCTTGGTGACGACCTCCGGCGCCGCGTACGTCTGCAGGCGCCACAAGGCGACGATGCCGTAGTTGGAGCCCGCGCCCCGGATCGCCCAGAAGAGGTCGGCGTTCTCGGTGGTGGACGCCTCGACGACCTTGCCGCTGGCGAGGACGACGGTCACCCCGATAACGGCATCGAGGGCTAGGCCGTGCGTGTGCGAGCTGAAGCCAAAGCCGCCGTGAAGGAAGTGGCCGGAGATACCGACGCTGAAGGGTGGTGAGCAGGTGTTTTAGCAGCGAGTGGGGTGAAGGAACGTACCCAGCACACGTTCCGTGAGCTACGGCGCGCTTGTACTTGTTGTTCAAGACGGTGGCCACGTGGCCCAGACGGGCACCCGGCTCAACGACAGCGATCTCCGAACCGGCCGCCATGCTCACGCCGTACATGCGATCGAGCTCGACAACCAGGTGGCCATCCTCGCCGCCGAAGCCGAGCGAAGCATAGCTGTGGCCGCCCGACTTGGCGGTGACCTTGATACCGAGCTTCTTACCGCAGATCACCGAATCCTGGATATGCTTGATAGAAGTGGGCACGGAGATGGCGATGGGCGTGTAGGGCACGCGGACGTTGAAGGGCGCCGCGTCGCGCGCCCAGCCCTCGCTGCCCTTGACGTCGATAGGGACGCCGGCCTCGGTCAGGCACGCCTCGATGGTCTCGCGCGAGACGATGACCCTGGCTTGGGCCGTCAGCGCGGCCAGGAGCGCGAGTCCCACAGACGTCGGGAGATGCATGTCTGCAGATCACACGCGGAGATCTGAAGGGGGCGACGGGGGGGACAAGGAGGGAAGGGACACAAGAGAGGGAAAGCTGATCGTCGATCAGTCTGAGTCGGTGTCGCTGGACCACGCTTCCTGGGATGCAGAAAAGGGGGGGATCCCTGAGAGGGCTATATAGTCGCTAGGCGGCTCGCCAGGTTAATATAGATAGTGCTAAAAACGAACTAACGGCGTCTGTGCATCTCCCCCATCCTCGGTTCGACTAAATAAGATGGGCTGATGGTGCGGACGGGCAATGGGGGGTCTATCACTTTCTGCGGTGATGGGCGGCGATCCTAATACCAAGCAGGTGCCCAATTCCTCAGTTCCACGGTCCCGGTATCGAGCAATCAATTGGCGCATAGTGAAGGAACACCACGACGGGACGGCTGCCGGCTATGTGCCCCCTGACTGCTTTGCAAAAATCTTATGTTATATGACGCTCGCTGTTGCGGTTTCCAGGGCTTGGAGCACGCGATTTGCTCCAATCAGACGGGACAAGAGGCTCCGCTAATCATGCCCCGGCGCCCCCGAGTGGGTGGGGTGCAACTCTATGCTGTACCGGCAGCAGGATGGCAGGTAAGCCCAAGCAATATAAGCTTACTATGTACGGATGTACGGGAGCCGTCAGTGCCCAGGGGGGTTGCGCAACCGAGGGGAAACAGATAGCCCAGGCAGGCAGCCGCAAATTTGGGATGAAACGGGTGCTTGCGGCGATCAGGAACGGGCGGCTCGGCGGCCGCGTCCTAGACCAAACAACCGGGTATTAGGGGGAGCCGCTGCCCGAAGCCCCATGGCCAGATCGGGCTGATAGGCTCAACTGGCTATTTATTGCGTAACGGTCAGCCGAGTGGTGGTAAAAGGACCAGCGCGGGTTGAGGTATGTCAGGTGCCCAGCGGTACGGCTCGGGTAACCGATCTTAGTAGGAGGATGGTATTCATATCCAAATTCACGTACCCGGCCGTCAAATCCTGGGACTCTCGTTAAGGACATCTGGGTGAATAGGCAGTGTAGCTGACTTTCACCCCAGCTCAGGGAAGAATCAGGGAGAGCTCAGGACAAATCAGCGACAGCTCACCCCAGCTCAGGATTGCGAACGAAAAAGGAAATTTCGTGTGCCCAGATTCGTCTCAGATAACCAGGCTGTATCATGATGTAAAAGCGTTCTCAAGAACATGAGCACACGTGATCGAAAGACCGTGCAGAGCGAGCAAGCAAATTCGCCACGGCCTACGACGGCCATGTCTGTCGTTGTCGCATGCCGGCGTATACACGGAGAAATGGCGGTAGATTTGTCCCCCTTTTCCCACTTACTCTAGTAAATGTGAACCTCCTGTGTCACGAATGACCCGTCGTCGATATACTGCCGCGCCTCCTCATTCATGATCCCTCTTACAACGGCCGGTCCGATTAACCTCCCCTGCAGACAGTCCAAATCCTCCGCTTTCGTCCCATCGGGCTTCTCTGGCCTCATAATCATGGGAAAACCTATGCCCTCCAACATTACCACCAAATCCCCTCTTTGCACATCTCCCCGTCCCTCCAGGCACAAGCCCTGAAGCCCGTAGTTGGTTGCTATAAAGGTACATTTACTCAAGTATTCCACTAGTTGCTCCGCATCTGGATTTTCATCTGGCGGTCGCCCGAGACTAACAGCCTGGGACGACAGTGACTCCATATGCCGGCTTAGGAACTGCCCGGCCTGCATCCCCTGTCTCGCCGTGTCTAGTACACCGCTCTGGCCACGGAAGGCGATTCTTGTCCGCTCCTCAGCAGCTTGAAGGCCGGTCGACTCTAGCAGCCGTGACAGACTATCTATGTCAGCCGACGTATCCGGATGCGCCACAAGGTTTCGGGTGATGTCAACTATATCCTTGTCACGGGTGTGGCCTGAATTGGGGGAACAAATGGCGCTCAACCCATCGATAAGACCCAGCATCCAGGCCCGGCAGCGCAGAAACTCAGTCTCATCGCTGCAGTCGAGCATCTCGGCCCGGATCTGGCGGTAGCGCAAGTGCTATGGGAAAGCGGCGTCCTCAGTGACGCGGTCCGCCCAGGCCAGCGACTGTAGCTGCTCCCGCAGGTTGGTGGCGTCGTAAAAGACGCACCCGAGGAGATCGTCCTGCTCTTCCGGCAAAGGTATCGACTGTTCTAGGGTTTTGGATTCCGGCATGGACCGGACAATGATCCTGATCAGACGGGGTATGTGAGCAGTGGGGAAGGCGGTCAGGCGAGTGGGTGTGCCCTCAAGGCTGGAAAAGGTCGCGGCGAGCCAGATGCGCAGTCTTGCCCGGTAGCCTGGCGTCTCATTCTCGGGTTGCCACACGCTGGCCAATACCGGTCTGGCGATCCAGTGGCTGTACAATTTGGGCATGTGGGTGAAATGGCCGCCCAGGGTTTCGTCCAGGTCGCCATGTAACAGCTCCTCGGCCATCGGCTGGGCACTATCATTGCCTGTGTCAAGAGCGTTGCCGACAGCATAGTCATTCCCGCGGACCAGATCGATGCACCACGCCGCTGCGAGCACCCAGGTCAACTGTTGGATCCGTACTAGGCACATCATGTACCTGGGGTGGAGATCCGCCAAGCGGTGTTGCTGTTCGCCCTCGAGAAAGGACCGCATCATCCGCAGGGTCGAATCATCCTCATAATGAGGGAGAGAGTCTCCGCCGTGTGACCACTATTCCACCACGCTATGCCACGGAACAGTCTTGTCGATGTGCCGGTGTGCCCTGCTTACGGGCTCTGAAGCCTCCCATTCCTCCGGCACTCGCCGAGTCGGTCGATTGTAGAGCGAGTGGCGGTCCATCTTCCAGAGCCACTCCAAACGACGCCGAAATGTGCTACCATGGTCGTCGCCAGTGTCCACAGGGGCGTTAAAGGTATGGATAACTCGGTCGAACTGAATGCCTGTTGTGTGGGCAACACCCTTGTATACATACAAGTTCAATGTCTTTTGACTGTACTGCTTCCACTGGTATGTGTCCAACGTGGCTCTGGTAATGTGAAAGGGGCGCTGAAAGTCGAGGATCCACGACGGACCCTGTGAACGGGAGAATAGTGGGAAGTGTAGAAAGGCCTTGCCCCAGTCCTCGTACGACAACACCCACAACGAAAGGCGAGCAAAAAGCGCCTGTGGAGAGATGTCGTAGTCCGGTTTGAAAACACGCGCGGTGTTTGCCTCGACGAATCCTAGCAGGGCATAAATTCGGTCCCGTGGGTTCGAGCAGTCACGTAGATGGAGAAGGAGGGTTTGGTAGGCACTCGAGAAAGAGAATCGGTCACCCTTCTGGAATGAGAAATCGTTGGCGGTACGTGCAAAGCTTGTGGCTTCGTGAAGCGAGGTCCTTGTCCTTGTCTTTGTCGTGGTCCCAGAGTCGGCCGAAGTCGCGCCAGACCCGACCCCATACTCCTCATAGGCAATGAGGGGAAGTGCCACGTTCATAGTGAACTCATCATCTTCCATAATTCGAGCCAATGTGGAAAGAGGTGTACACTCGCGGCCCAAATACACCATCGGGTCGCCTCTGGAGAGCAGGCATTCTTGGACGGTCCATAAGCGGCGCCACCACAGCGACTGAACAAGGTGGGATATTCCAAGAATCAAGCTTGCTCTAGGCATCGTGGGTTGCTGCATTCGGGTACGGGTGTCGTCGGAAGGAGCTAGCTTTTTTGAGCCAGCCCTGAGATACTGCATCAAAGTGTTTGTGTGATCATCTCCAGGGCCGAGGAACACCAGGACTTGTTCGGCGTGAGAATAGATGTCGCCCATCAGAGCCACTTGTGCCGACTTCTCGACATTGTCGTTCTGGTTGATGCATAGCGCGTCCGCCCACACAGTCCTAGGCTTATCAGGGTCCCTGATGTTGGAAAGGACCGAGTGGAGATTATGGCCGATAGCAAAGTCGAGATTGTTGACGTTGATGGTTACTGGTGAAGCGGGCGATCCCCAAACGTAAGATACCGCGTCGTACGCTGCCGTGCTGAGCGTACTCACGGTAAGCTCACACTGGACTGGATCACCGTCTGAGCCCGGAAGTAGCCGAAGAAGCCGGAGTTGATCGTATGGGCTGTCAAGGGAAGTCGTTTGATACACGGCATGACCCCTTGCGTTGGCATGAGCTCCTGTACTTGTGGTATGTCTGTGCGGCCCGCGTCAGCCTGTTGGAACCAGGGAGTGTAGAAACCAGTGTTCTCAGAGGGGGCAATAAACTTACACTCTCTCCAAGCCTTTCCCTGTTCCGTCTAGGGCGATGTCCATGAGCAGGTTTGCGTTTTTGGAGAACGCTTGCAGAGTCTTGTCGTGCGGATCCGAGCTGTGAATCTCATCCAACTGGACCTCTGATCCTCCGACTTCCAAGTGCCCCAAATTCCGCACCACCTTCACATACCAATCTGCCCAGCATCTGAAGCTCTCTGCTTCCCCAGCCAGAGTAGCCTCTTTGTCGGCATGTGGCTCGGTGGATTGTTCCTTGTCGGATTTTCCTTCTCGATCCCACAGGTCGCTCCGAAGAATACTTTCATCGGGAATGAGCGCATCATGGACCAAGTTCTTCCCCTCGGATCGCCGCAATCGAAGAGAGGGTGAGGATGGAACCGAAGAGAATATCCTGTCGATAGACCATTCGGTTTCCCAGCGAACGATGCTGTGGGCATGGGCGTAAATGAAGCCCATCAGGGCGCGCTGTGAGCACCGCTCCTTGGAGGCCCGGAGATCGACGCAAAGGAAGTCAACCCATAGCAGGGAATACTCGTGCGGTCCGACCAACTCTGCGCCGGCAAGTAAGGCGGACTTGAGCGCCTGCGGAACGGCAAATGGCGCGCCGCAGACAGTGATGTTGACAAGGTCGAGGCCGTGGTCGTCGGTCGGCGTGGGATCATTGTGTTCGAACGACAGCACAATGAAGTGGATGTCCTTGTCTCGAATTCTTTGCAGCGAAGTGGTTTCGAGGGTGACAACGAGGGCGTCCGAGTCCTGGTCGAGGGAGGTTTTCTGCGTTGGGCTGCTGGCGTCATGGTAGTTGGAAAAGTATGACGGGAAGATGCGGGCGAGCCGTATCTCTGCTGCGAGTTGCGAGTCGGAGGAGCCACTCGAGAGTGGGTAGCGCCCAAAGATATCGCTTTGGACCTTCATGGCGATATATTTTTTTTCCAAACCGGGCGGTAGTTGCAGAGATGAAGAGAACGGGCGTATCAGGCTGCTTAGGAAGTCGTGAAGCTTTCATGAGAAACTAGCCCCTTCCAAACCGAGCCTTGTCCCTTTGTGAAGCTTTGATTCCGCCCGGGCAGGCACCTACCAAGGTGTTCGACGATCAGAGATGTGATGGGTCACCTCGTCCGACAGCTTACCGATCAGCCGCAAGTCTCCTCACCATTACGATCTTACATTTTGGACTTCGCTGATTCGACCAAGCTCAAAACCCCACGCTTGCAATGCCTCTCCCGGAAGGCTGCCTCCTCTTCGGCCAAATCCACCCACCCAATCATCAGACAGTCCCTCCCCCCAGATCGTCCTACGAGCAGAGACTGAGGATGGGAAGACGGCACGGTGGCCCCCCTCCCTAGGTCTGTGTCGTTGCCCCCTTAAACTTGAATAAAAAACAGCAGCCGACCTCCCGTCTCCGTTCAAGTTGCCCATCCCCTTTGTGCGCATAATGGTCCTTCGACATCGTCCTATTCCATTTTCGTTGAGTTAAATCTGAGACTGATGTTGTTACCTTCTACATTTTTCCATCAGGTCTGGAAGTTTTGGTAAGCCAAAACGAAGAAAAGCACGGCCAGGCAAAAATGGACTCTCCCGCCGGGAATTGAACCCGGGTCTCGAGCGAATGTCGGGCTTAGATGACAAGCTCACATACTGACCACTATACTACGGAAGATTTGCAGGTGTTGGTCACCTGTCGTAGTGCTGGTTCGTTGGAGTCAGCAACCCGTCGGCGACCATGCTCCACCGCAGGAAAAACAGGTCGAAGCCAGTGCCTTCGTCTGGCTTGGGTGGCGCGGTCGAGACGGGCTCGTCATCGGCGAACGTGCCCACCGGCGCCTCAATCTCCTCGGGGTTCGTGGGTAGGTGCGGTTCTTCAGTCTCGACCACAGCTTCACCCTAGCCGGCGCGCTGTCCGGCGGCTGGTACTGTGGCGGGATGGCGTTTAGCGTACGACCTCCGGCCGGCGGCGATGATGCGAGGGAAGAGGAAGAGGAGGAACAGGGCCCGCATGTAGGCCCATCCAGACATGAGAAAGCCGTTGTCGCCTTGAGTGAAGTGGAAGACGGCGGTGGCGTACATCTGGATTAGGAGGGGGACGTATGCGGTGGCGATCTGAAGGTTAGCTACACCCAAATAGAGAGTTGGAAAAAAGACGAAAAAAAAGGAAAGAGAAGGGGGGGATGAGGAAATGGGGAAGAAATAGAAGAGAGAGGGGGTGTTTTTCAGGGAAAGAAGTTTACCACTCCCAAGAATACACCCAGACACAGAAACGACACCCCGAGATTCTTGGCTGACTTTCCGCTCGCCAGGATGATTCTCTGTGGGACGAGCACCTTGAGGGGCGCAAAGAAGGCGGCTGCCCCCTTGACGGCTGGCTTCTTCCCGTCGGCCATAGACTCGGCCGAGATATACGGCAGGGTGAGGCGAGCATACACAGCGGAGAACAGAAATGAGCAGAAGGCAATCTCGAACGGACGTCTGATGCCCCATGCGTCGCCGATCATGCCGCCAGCTGTTTTGATTAGAATCAGTTTTCTTGCTGTGAACAAGGTAAATGGTATTCTGTACTGAGATATCCAACCCCCTGGCCGAGCATGATAGCCCCCTGAAGCATCCCGAAGACTGCGGTGCGGTGAACAGGCTCGACAAGTTCGCCAGCGATGATATTAATAACGAGATTATACCCGGCGGGCCCGCCGACGACAGTGATGAGTTGCGTCAGCTGGAAAATGGTGATAGCGGCCTGGCCGCCGGCGAGCACACCCAAGATCTGGGTGGCGACGCGCACGGCGGGGACGAGGGTGATGAGCATGAGAGCGGCGCGCGGACCGAATTTCTTGACGGTCCACCCGGCGAAGAACAGGTTCAGCGTGCCGCAGAGGGAGGTCGTCATGCCAAGGATCGCAAAGTTAGTCGCGGTCCCCGCGGCGATCTCGTTGCGGTTGCACCGGTCACCGGGGCCGTCGTAGGGCGGGTGGTTGGAGTAGTAGACGTCGCATTCCATTAAGTAGAACGCGTAGAATATTCTGTCTTGTCAGTTTGTACTTCCCAGTGTTGCACTGCATACAGAGCTGGAAGTGAGAAATAAAGAAATAACATGAAACATACGGAACCTGGGTAAAACTAAACGACAGCGTCAACTGGAACCCCACCAGCAGGATGCGCGTCTTGACACCGATCCGCTGCCATAGCCATTTCTTGACCGGTTTATCATGCCTATTGGCGAGCAGAGGTGCGGTTTCGTCAGGAGTCGGCATGATTTGTTTGTGTATCCCGACCTATCACCAACGGGCCATTTTGGTGTTTCCAACCAAAGCCGGGGAAAAAATATAGTGCAGATTGAGTGGCTGGCACGCCGTTGGATGCCGTCTGGCGGGGAGAAGCAGCGAGTGGGATAAACGGGGTTCACCCCCCACTCGGAGAACTCGGGATTAAACTCCGATACAGGAGCGGAATCGGGAACTGTCATGGCCCCGCCAGACCAAAAGGGCAGCTCCATTTCATGTGTATGTTGGGTGGAGTAATCTGGGAATGCAACCTTATCGGTGTCGGAGCGGATCAGGGATAATACGGCGAGATTTGGTAGATATTGCTTGGGATGCTCACTGGGGTAGTGGTACCGATTGCTAGTTTGTCAGCGATATCACGGAAGACCAAAGCGTACATCGTGTGATTACAGAATTGAGGATTGATGTATATCATAGTTTCCGGGGCACCTGCGGCTCAGTAGGACAGTGGAATGAAGCGGCAGCCCTGTGTTTGATATTTCCGATTTCCGAGTTTGAATTACCATTCCGAGCTGGGATATTATGTACTATCCCAAGGCATGTACTAGTATATTCTGAGGTATCCCATCAGTGCTGGTAAATTATGTACTATCCCAAATTCCGAGCTGGGGTATTGTGTGCCATCCCAGGGTATGTACTGGTACATTCTGGGCTAAAATTCGGGCCCAAGACTAGCTTGGAAGATGTGACGCCGGGCGATTGGTCGGACGCGGCTCGGCACTCTGGCGAATGGGTCCAGAATTGGGCTCCACAACAGTTTCACTGTGTCGTCCAAGCACTAGGCAGACAAAGTACGGACTGGCAGTCCCAAAACCTGGTCCCTGCCTGGTGTCAGCTTATATAAGCAATTGGAGCCATTCGCGGAAGTAGCCGGCTTGGCAATAGGGGACCCTGGAGGCCAGAGATTCTCTTCCACAGAACAACAACAATACACAACAATCACCACAATTGGCCATGAGTGCCAGATTCTGACACTTGTACAGCACCATTTCCCAGTCGGTACTTGGTCGAGTTTACAAAAGCGCAAGAGACGAACGTCATCGTTGCTTAGAGTAAGGGGATCTTGGAAACGTTCAAGTCCTTGAGTGCACGCTCCCTCTGTGCAAATCTTTGCCACCGAAAGTCAGGCTCTCGCAGAATTCCGCGCTAAAGACTGGGTGGTCTGTGGGAGATCGGCGGTTGGAATGCCTGACACTGTGGTGTGCTGACTTGCCCGCTTCTGGGAGTGGGGTTTCCAAGAGCCGAGTACCTGCTGGCGCGTCGAGACGAGCTGGATTCCGCAAGAGCGCTTCCAACCAGGCTATGTTGCCACATCATCTGGCCTTCTTTGGTGTGAGTGCGTCTAGGTCCGACTTATGGGATCATCCAGCTGCTCAGTAAGCAGAGAGCGAGAAGTGGTGGCTCTTGCGTGGTACGATTATTGCTCTTTCTACCTCGTACCACTATGGCCAAGTGGCCTGCGCAAGAATGGACTCAGTCTGTCAAGGGTACCTTCTGTGCCATGGAAAATTTACCAGCGCTACAGGTTACTGCTCCGTACCAGCTGCCGATTATTTGGCGCGCAGCTGCTAACACATCACGCACTTTCGCTACTAGAGAAACAAGTCGAACACAAAAATCGTATCATGGTTGCCAGATTCCCTTTGTCCCATGCTGAGCGTCTTACCAAAAAAAAAAATCAGCGATGAGGCCGTGACGCTCTGGATTTGCATGCTCTCGGGTGGTGTGATGGATTGGGCTGGAAGGCGACAGCTGGGAAACATGGCGTGCTGCCCTACCAATCAACACCAAGGGGTGAGAGGCATCAGCACACACTTGCATCTGTGTCGCTATAAACACCAATAACCTACGAGGGCTCCACATTGTCTTGTTCCAGCTTAGTGTGCGCTGAGGCGTCACCCCAGCTGTCTCGTGCTTCCAAAAGGGGGCTGCCGTTTTCCATTATAAGGTCAAGAAGCTCAGTCGTCGATCCAAGTAACCGTCCAGATTCATCGACAAATACGACATTACCACTTCTAATATTGTTCAACTCAGCTCTTTTTACCTATTCAAGATGCAACCGCACCCGACCCACAGCATCTCGCTTGTCCTTTGCTTGATCCTCTCGGCAATGCCGACCGGAGCAGCCCGCTTCGAAAGTATTTTTTCCGTCCACACTGAGCGTACGCCCTACTGCCCGCCCAACTACAACCCTGACCCAGACTACGTGGGGTGCTGCTGGGGTGAGTATCAGACTATCACCAGTGCCAAAGGCCCCAATGGCCTCATGTCGCCTGGGTGCTGCTACGAGTATGATACCTGCACCGGTGCACCTCCCATCATGTACGACTGGACGACGAACGCGAACGACCAGCTGGTGGTTATCACACCCAGTGCCTTAAGAGCACGGAGGCAGATGCCGGAAACTGCCGGTAAGCGATGCTGGGAGAAGTACAAGTGTAGGAAAGGGCGGACCAACGCAAATGCTAATGCCCCGCCAGTACCGTATCTGACGGCCCAGCCCGGGGTCTATGCACCTGCCATGACATTGACTGCCACTGCCGCCTCGACAGCACCGACTTTGTAAGAGCGCTGAAAGCGGCTCCATTGATGATGAGGATGAGGACGATGATGGAAATGTAGCACCTTTGATCATTTGGCACGTATCGCTAGATCTAATTAAAAATTCACTATGCCCTGCTTATTATTATATTCAGAAAGTGAATGCGGTTGCAGGCGACCTATTGAATATCTTTCTTCGTGCGTTTACTTTTCTGTCGGTGAAGAGAGAACAGCCGTCGGTTATGGCGGGCCCTACGAGTACTCTTCCGGCTGGTCTCAGCATTCCAGTATCCGCCATTTGTCGTAGATAGTTGTTGTGTGCTCTCCCAGGACATGTACTTGTATACTCTAAGACGCCTCATCATCATATTCGTCTGCCAATATAGTCGTGTTCTGGTTTATTATGTACGATCCTAAACTCCGAGCCAGGGTATCCCGTACATCCTAATGCATGTACTGGTATATTCTAGAACCAGAATCAGTAGCCCAGAAATTGGTTCGGTGGCCCAACATTGGGGTCAGTGACCCAAAAGTAGGATCGTTAGGCCGGGGGTGGGTTTCTTAGCCAAGAAGTAGATTCAAGGCCCAGAAGTAGCCCAAAATGATGTTCAGTATTCCAAAGGGAGGGACCGGTGGCAGAGTTATTTTCGGTGGACCGCCAATTCTTCATCGGGGTACCCGCCCCTTAATCCACACACTTACCCATGAAGAAAACCCCAACCGTAGGCTTAGTGCTTGAGAATGCAGCTAGCATCCAAAGCCCCATATTTTGGCTATATCTTCGTTAAATGGGTGATGGCAGCGAGAAGCCAAAATGCCGCTCCGAGCAGTTCGATGCGGCGTAACTGGACAGGACACGGGAGTAACGTCCTGCGGTCGGCCGCGAATTGGAGAAGTTGTGATAGTCTTGTAACCTGAGCATAATTATATCATTGATATTAAAATAAAAAAATACATTACAAATTAACCGGCGTCTCCCTTAGCATAAATCAATAAACTGCCGAGATAGCTTATATATCCCGAGTGGTGGAAAGTGATACCTTTCAACGGTAAGAGCACAGACGGGTAACGTTGCCGCTGTCGTCAACAACTTCATCGACAGCTAGTATATCCTATAAACCACCAGCCGAATCTTCTGGAACCCCAGAGGGTTCTAGAAGATTCCAACCCACTCCAGGGCCCCTTGGGGCCCCCGGAGCACTCCGAACCTTCTGGAATTCAAGGGGGTTCCACCCCCTGAATCAACTAGAACATCACAATAGCTACGTTAGCCACTACGTTAACAGAACTACGTAGAATGGTTCAGAACAGTACTATTCCATTATTGTATTAGTTAGTTCCACTTTACAGAAGGCTTTGGAATTCTTCCAGAGCCTCCCACAGCCTATAACAGGCTCTCTCCTCTCCTGTATCTAATTCTAGTTAAGCAAGCAAATTCTCTCTTCAGCAGTCATAACAGCTCAGTGAGTTGCAACTTACTAAGCTCTGCAACCCAGTTGTTTTACAGTGATTATACAGAGGTACAACCTACTGTAAGTTAATTGTAACTGCTTTACAGGCACTGTATTACAGGTCTGTGCTTCGCTTCCCTTAGCAACTTACTGTGACGACCTTGCAAGCTGTCACCTGGGCCGGCACGGACCGACGGATTCCCTGCAGAAATAACAGTGCAGGAGCACGGTACACACGGTACCGTGCACTGGGCCAGGGGTGCAAAGACCCAAAGCCCTTACGACTAATTAGAAGGGTGCTCTGGTTGCTCTGTCGCTAAGCTAGAGAGCAGACAGAGCAAGGTACGAAGTACCTCTTAGTTAGCTAGTATAGATAGTCATCATCGTGACCACGATGGCAGTGAGGGACCCCTGGTTCCTCACGCTAGTATTTAATTGTTTATTTATGTCTTACTGTTTAGACTCACCTCTGTGCATTATAGTGACAACAACCTACAGTGACATTGAACCCCCGTCTAGGAGTGTTAGCTTAACAAGCCGTCTTCGGAACGCTTACTTAGCCTTTAGCGTCCTGCTATACGTTCTGTCTTAACCTGCGCCAGTCCTCTTAAGGCCTGTGTCGGGTGCAGGTCGTAATACTTACTAAGCTCTGCTGTTGTATAGTAACACTGTATACTAATGCAGTGCTTTGCATTCCTCTTTATAGCTATAGTATTATACTGTAGTATGATGGGTAATAAACAGTCCAGGCTAGGTAGAGACAGGGGATTTTGCCAGGGCCGTACAGGATAGAGGAGCGCCCGTAAGGCCGGAAAAACCTCTTGTGGGGCAAGCCCGAGATACCTGATAGGGGGTATTTTACTTTTGCACGTAACCACAGTATAGCTCTGTGGGTACTGTTAGAAAGAAAGGGATTCTGGCTAGAGGCTAGAACTGTTAAAAAGAAGAGTCTGGAAACTATTAGAATAATAAATTTGTAACTCTTGCTACAGACGTGTAATTGTAGCCGCGTGGCTTTGCTACACGGCTTACCACTATTTATAGCTATAAGGAAGGTTCTCTGGCTGAGCTAGAGAGCTGAATAAGTAATAGAACCAAGCAGTTACAACCCCTTCAATTCTACAGAATCTAGAGTGCAGTGCTTCTAATAAGTACTGTATTACAGGCCTGCTAAAGCAAGCAACTGTGACGACCCTGCAGGCCGTCACTTGGGCCGGGGCGGCCCGACGGGTCCCCCGCAGAAGGAACAGTGCAGGAGAGTAGTACGCACAGTGCCACACACTGGGCCAGGGGTGCAAAGTCCCGAAGCCCCTACGTCCAGTCAGAAGTTGCTTAGTAGTCTATAAGGACCGTCAACACTAAGCACTATCCTGTTCTCTGCTTAGCAGTAACTGCATAGTGCACCACTAAGCACAATGGACTAAGCAAGGTACGGAGTACTTCCTAGGAAGTTAGTATAGATAGTCATCATTGTGGCCACGATAGCCGTGAGGGACTCCTAGTTCCTCACGCTAGTATTACATTGTTCATTTATATCTTACTGTTCAGACTTCCCTCTGTGCATTATAGTGACAGCGACTTACAGTGACAGTGTACTCTCGTCTAGGAGTGCTAGCTTAATAAGCCGTCTTTGGATTACCCTTTAAGTTTAGCGTCCTGCCATACGCTCTGTCTTATCTTGTCTGGACCCCCACGGGCCCTCGTTAAGAGCAGGTCGTAACAGCAACTCTCCTGAATTCCAGTTATTGTATAAGGCACTGCCTTCTGGATCCTCTTGTTTCCAGCGCTATATTCGCTGTGATACCTTTATTTACAGTAGCACTGCCCTGTAATTCAGGCCTTTGTTTGCTTCCTACAGTGCCTACGGCACTGTAATATGGCTTGGACCAGTACGCACTTCTTCCTCTGAGCCACAGCCGCTGTATTACAGCCCTGTGGGTTCCTGAAGTTTAACAAAAAGAATTGATTGTGTGGTAGAAGAATTTATCTGGTGGCTGGGTGGCGCGCCCCCTTAGTTCAGCTTGTTCCGCTTCAGGTGGTGTTTCGCTTCAGGATGCACGAACTTAGTTATTATAATCTTATACCTTATAATATTGTAGGATTTTTTATTAGAAATATAAAATAAAAGTGCATTTATAGTAATTCTTATGTAATTTTAAATGCTGTCTAAACATTACCATTAAGCGAATGTAAAATGTAAGATGTGGCGTTTTTTAATGGGGTTTTCCATATGTTGCAATACTTTTCATAAGTGATTTTATAGGTTTTTACTACCCACCCACCCAATTGGGGCTGGCTACCCATGGGTTATTCCAGAGCCTAGTCTTTAACCCTGATCTAAGCTCAGAAAGCTTCTGAAACTTGGTTCATCTTCCGGCCAAAGCCAAGCGCAGAGGGGAACTCCCCGGAACGCAGCATACTGGCCTAAGGACTTTGTCCCTGCAACACTCCCCCATACCCGGGTGCTCACATCCGGCTACAACGCGCAGATCCATGATAAGACGCTTCGGCACAAGCGACTGATCGAATCTCTCGGATTTGCTCAACTTAATAGTCGCTTCCACTCTGTCGAACGGGCTTACTCCAACACCTGACAGTAGTTTCTTGAACGGCCGGAGTACCGAGAGTGGATAGCCTTACGATTTTCGGATCCTCGCGGATTTCTCTGGGTCAAGGGAAAACCAGGAGTCGGCAAGTCCACCATGAAGTTCACCTTGTCGCGTGTCAGCGAGACCCTGCGAGACGAAAACGACATTGTGATCCATTTCTTCGTCAATGCCCTCAGCGTTGAACTTGAGAGATCCATCGTCGGCATGTATCGGTCTGTCCTCTTCTAGCGCTAAAAGCAGCCCCGCGCGCATAAGCTGTGTCAGACTCGGTTCGGTTCATCACAATCCCCGCCGTAAGCAACACTGACAAGCCACCTCGTTCATATAACACTCCTCACAAAATCCATATAAGCATCCTTCACCGGCTTCCCATAACTAACACTTATATCTCAACCAAGTCCAAATCCTTTCAACGCAACAGACAAAACACTTAAACCCCCTAGCAAAACGTATGACTTTGTCCCACAGATCGGTATATTCCAGACATCACGTATGCTAAGGGACATTTTCTGGCATACCTACCTCTTTAACACTTGTAAAGTGATATAAGATGTCAAACAGGGTTTTGCGGAGAGGAAACACCGAGGGGTATGTCCCTGCAGGGGCAGTTAGATTTACAGATCCTCTACTACAGCATAGAGGAAGCGGAAGGTTCTTAGAGAGACGGTGTAGGATCCGCAGGTGACGAATGGTTAGGAGGTGAGGATGATTTCTTAGGAGATCTAGATGCGTCGCTAGTCAGAGCGGGGAGGAGATTGGTGAGGGCTGAGCAGCCTGTGGGTTGTCAGGTAATGCTTCCCCCACCCACATACAAACACGTATAGCCCGGCGATAAATACCTTCCATGTATTCGACCTAGTGGTGGTTACCTTGGCTTAGATTAGTTAATACAGCTCCTTACCTAAGCACTGAATTAGCAATAGAATGCGTGGCATTTGTAAGTGCGGCACTGTCCCGCCACTCTCCTATCCCCGAAAACCGCGGCGCCTGCGCTCACGGTTTCAGCGGTGGCCTTATCTCGTTCCAGCTTCCTCCTTCCCTTTACGTTTATTGGCGCGGAGGCCGGAGAGGGGGTTGTCGCAGGATCATGTGTCTGAGTGGCTGACAAATGCATTTAGTAGCACAAGATCTGCCCGTAAGCCTAATTCAAATTCTTGGGACGCCACTCCGAAGCCGCGGTGACAGGGATCTATGTCTCGTCCCCCTCCCCCCCTGGGCAAAGATCAAGCTTGTGGATCATAACGCTTCGCCGCACGCCGGCGTCCCGCCATCCGAGGGGTTTCGAACATAAGCCGAAGGGTCATGCATTCGCCAGCGAAGCCTGAATGAACTTTGTTTGTTCGGCGCTGAGGTTCGGTGAATGAAAGGTCACTATGCCGCCAAATTTAGTTATAACAATCGCAATGTAAGAAGCATTGTCCGGGACCAAGGGAGCCGACCTAGACGGTGTACGTCCGGCAGCAGAGTCAACAGCGGAAACGACACGAGGCGGGCAGTCAAAACCACTCTACTGCAGCCATAAATAGTTGAATCAAGCACGGCTGCCCCTCATGGTGGGTAGCATGATTGAGGTTCTCGCCACATCGATCAGTTGCCACGCACCGCGATGGTTTCCGCTGGCGTTACGTGTTGAGCGCACAGGTGGTCAAGCACGGAGGAGATGTCGAAGATTTTGCTGCAGAGAGTAACTATGTCCTAGACGCTGAAACAGTTTGGTGATGTTGTTGGGGCCATATTAATCGAAAATTAACACCGGCGGCGATGGCGGTACGCATGTTCACCAGAGACAAGGTGTCTCGATTCTAACATGATGCAAAGTGCCCGCCTTTGCCGACCAACGTTCAATGCCCCGGCGGAATCATGCGCATGTCCACGGCCGAGAAGTGGGTGTAACTCTGAGCGCCGTGCTACGCTACACTAGGTGTACTAAAACGTCAAATAAATAATGCCCTTTGTACCTCCGCCGAGCGCAGAAGATCAAGCGCGTGACAGCGACCCTCTCCCTCGGAGCGGCAGAAGGACGAGGGCCTTGGACTTTGGAAAAGTGGAGGAAAATAATGTCAACAGAAGAGGGGTCGCCTAAGTCTAGACGCCACGAAACTGACGGTGTCTTGGGTGCCTGCATGAAGCGAGATGAATCGTATCTACTACTACTACCACCAGACCTTCTACATTCGGCCCTTTGTTTGCGTCTCATCCATGTTACCAGAAGTACCGCAGGCCGGGGCTTGAAACACCGGGTCAAGTGAAGCCGTGGGTGAGAGTTGGTGCTACTAACTTATTAGCTGAGGTATAAGACCTATGGAGCGAGCTTTTGCACCGAGAAAAGGATATCAGAATAAATCCCAAGATACCTACCC
>Ga0247780_1000842_pt1 | contig 24076 bp, 30 predicted proteins | sample UWRJL079202R5_FD_179927 | JGI IMG/M metagenome (GOLD analysis project Ga0247780, IMG submission 179927) | Plant litter microbial communities from Arlington Agricultural Research Station in Wisconsin, United States - UWRJ-L079-202R-5 | ecosystem: Environmental > Terrestrial > Plant litter >... | reverse complement strand
AGGCTCAGGGAACGCCTTCTCCGGGGGGCTCCCCGGAGCTCGTCGAGCGCGCCCGCTCCACCTGTCCGCGCCGGTAGGCCTCCTCGAGCATCCGCGCGGCGACGTCGCGTCCGCCGAGCCCGAAGGCGAGAGCGGCTCCGAGCGCCACGGCGCCCATCAACGCGGCGTAGGTGATGGTGACGATGTCCGAGGCGATCCTCAGCTGGTTGAGGACCATGAATACGGCGATCCCCATCACGAGGGCCGGCGCGGCGGTCGTCATCAACTTCCCCGTCGGCGTGTCTCCGAAGGCCCGGTCCGCGAGTTTCGCCAACCCGCCGGCGATCGGCACCGCGAGGACGAGGATCAGGATCGCCGCGATCACGTTGGGCAGGTAGTTGAAGACGTCGGCGACGAAGTCGTTGAGCACGGCGAGGCCGAGCGAGCTGATCGCGATCGAGAGAGCGCCGAGGAAGACGAACCAGAAGACGATCCTGCCGATCACCTCCGAGGGCGAGATATCCGGCGCAACCCGCTGTACGTACTCGCCGCTGGCGCCCGAGCGGAGCGCTTTGTCCGTGCCGACTTTCTCCAGGGCGAGGGTCGCCAGCTTCTGCAGCGCTTTCGCCACGAGGAAGCCGATGAGGAGGATGATCAGGAAGCCGATGAGTTTCGGCAGGAAGCCGATCAGGTCATCCAGTGCCCGCTGCAGGCTCTCCGATATCTCGACCGCCGCAAGTTGCATAAGTTCTCTTATCTATTACCCGGGAGAACCCGAGCGAACCCGCTCTCCCCGCTTCAGCGCTTGAACAGGTCGCGGAGGTGGCCTTTCTTCTTCCGGGCCTCCCCCTTCGCCTGGCGAGCCTGGCCGTGGGCTCTTCCGCGGGAGTCGCCTTTGAGCGCTGCGGCCGCCTCGCGGGCCCGGCCACGGGCTTTGTCCAGCGTGCCGCCGCTCTTATCCCTCGTCTTGCTCTTCATCGTCGACTCCTTCTTCGGTGTCTTTTGAGGTACCTGGCTCCTCCAGCCGGCCGGCTGCGCGCCAGCGCACGCGGACGTCGCGGTAGGTGGCGCCCGGCTCCACCTCCTCCGGCAGGTTCTCGCGCTCGCTGCCGGAGGTCGTTTGGAGCTTGCCGCTCTCCTCGGGCTCGTGTACCTCTCCGTGCAGCTCGACATGGGTCTCCGGCTTCTCCCGGAAGCGAAGTCGCCTGGCCTTGACGCTCGCGCCGATCTCGATGTCGGCGTCCTCGATGCGGTCGGGGTCGCCCTTCCGCACCACAGCTCAAGCCTCCTGTGCCTGGCGTACGTCGCGGATCGTGATCCGGCCTTCCGGGCCGGTGCCCTCGACGTCCTCGATGTCCACTTCCAGCTCCTCGGCCGCGCGCATCGCCGCCTCGGTCGCGTTCATCTCCTCGGCCTTGTTTTCCTTGCGCCGCTCGCCGACCTCTTTGGCCTTACGCGCCGCGGCCAGGCCCAATTCCTTCGCCTCTTCCGTCGCCGCCGATTTGAGCTCCTGGGCGATCATTTTCGCCGCGAGTTTCGCGATGCCGGTCGCGCTCGCGTCGGGTACCCCGCCGCCACCGCCTCCGTTGCCGCCGAGCAAGCCCGACGCCGCTCCGGCGGCTCCGCCTGCGCCTTCGACCGCGCCGCCCACCGCCTCGCTCGCGCCCTCAGCCACCCCGCCCGCGGCCTCGCCGACACCCTGCCCGGCCTGTCCCGCAAGCTGGCCGGCGCCCTCGACCGTCTGGCCGACGTTGCCGACGGCCTCACCCGCACCTTCGCCGACGTCGCCTACCGCCTGGCCGGCGCCCTGCCCGAGCTCACCGACCGCCTGGCCGGCGCCTTCGCCTAGTTGACCGACGGCCTGCCCGGCGCCCTGGCCGACGTCGCCGACGGCCTGCCCGGCGCCTTCGCCGATCTGGCCCACGGCCTGATTGGCGCCTTCGCCGATCTCGCCCACCGCCTGGCCGGCGCCTTTCCCGATGTCCCCCACCGCCCCGCCGGCGCCCTCGCCGATGTCGTCCACCGCCTCGCCGGTCTCGCCAACGGCCTCCCCGGCGCCCCGGCCCACGTCTTCGACCGTCCGCCCGAGGCTCTTCACGAGCTCCGGGTTGCGGTCGATCGTGGTCAGCACCCGGTCGACGATCGCCGCCACGCGGTCGAGCCGGACTTTCAGCAGCGCCTGCGCCTCTACGCCTTTGATGTCGACGCGGAGCTTGCCGAGGTGCACGTCGACCCCGGCGTTGAGTTTGACCAGGTCCAGGACCTGCGCTTTCAGGGCGACGCGGGCGTCGAGGTTGTCGACCTCGAGGTGGATCGAATCGACCTTGACGACTGGAACCGTCAGGAGGACGTCCGGATCCCCCCGCGGGTCCTCGAGCTCGCCCAGCGCATATCCCTCGTACTCGCGCTCGGCGGCGGTGCCGGCCCCCGCGACGTTCTGCGCGAAGCGGTACTTGTTGGATTTTTCCGAGGCGCGCCGGCCTTGGCGCTGGCCGCGCTGGGGAGCCTTGACGTCCTTGCTCGTCTGCGTCGTTTTCGTCCCTCCGGACGATTTCGTCCCCTGGGAAGCCATCATTCGCCGCCTTTCCCGCCTTGTTTCTGGCCACCGCCGCCGGGCTGCCCTTCCGCCAGCCCTTCGGTCGCCTGGCGAGCGCCCTGACCGACCCCGGCAACGCCCTGCGCGGCGCCCTGTCCCGCCCCGGCGACCCCCTGGGCGCCGCCCTGCCCGAGCGCAGCGACGCCCTGCTGGGCGCCCTGGCCGACCCCCTGGAGGGCCTGGTTCGCCCCTTCGCCGACCTGCCCGACGGCCTGGCCGGCGCCTTCTCCGATCTGGCCGACCGCCTGCCCGGCGCCCTGGCCGACCTCCTGCACCGCGCCCTCGGCGCCTTCGCCGACGTTTTCGACCGCGTCGCCGGTCTCGCCGAGGAAGTGCTGGGTTCCTTCGCCCACCTCTTCCGCCGCGTGGCCGATTCCTTCCAGCAGCTCCGGGTTGCGGTCGAGCGAGGTGAGGACCCGCTCGAGGATCATCGTCACGTTGTCGAGCCTCGCCTTGAGGAGCGCCTGCGCCTCGACCCCCTCGATCTTCAGCTCGACCTTGCCAAGGCTGACGTCGGCGCCGACGCTGATTTCGACGAGGTCACGCACTTCGGCCATGACCGCGACCTGCGCGCGCAGGTCATCCACCTCGATGTCGATCTCGTCGACCTTGACGACGGGGACGTCGAGGAGGACGTCGGGCCCGTCGGGCAGCTCACGCGGGTCGACGATCGAGTAGTCCGGATACTCGCTTTTGGCCCGGCTGCGCGACGAGGAGGATCGCCCGTTGCCCTGGGCGGATCTGGAACGCGATTTGCTTTTGGACCTCGAGCGGTTTTTCTTCTCTGCCATTCAGCTTCCCCTCTTCTGCGCCTGCTCGCGCACGCGGCGGAACTCGGCGGCCAGTTCGCCGGCTCGAACACCGGCCTTCCCCACCTCGACGGTGGTCTTGCCGAGCGCCCTGGTGGTGGCACCGAGCGCCTTCCTGGTCGGCTTGGAGACATGGGGCATGGAGACACTCGGCGGAGCCATGCGCCTGCGCTTCTTGCCGACGCCCGGCAGGGACCTACGCTTCACCCGTCCATTCGCAGCAAGGGCGACCGCGCCAGCGAGTCCGGCCGCCGCAGCTCCTCCGGCCAATGCCCGACCCTTCGCAGACGCGTGGGAGTCGTTTTCGCTGCTTTTGGTTTTGGTCTCAGCCATCGCAGCTCCCCCGTTGGATCAAATTCCCCGTCTGGTTGCGCTACCCCCGTCAAATGGGGACAAACGGGCGGAACCGAGGGGCGGCCAAAGTTTGGCCAGCGCGGCCAACTCAGCCGCTGAGTTTGTTCTCGATGGCCTGGCCAACCCGCTCGAGGTCGAACTGGCGGGCGCGGCTGTAGATGGCACGCGCTCCGACCGCGAGGCCGACGCCGAGTGCCACCGCGCCGACCCCACTCAAACGACGCCCTCCGTCGTCGGCGGCCTTGGCCGGCTCGTCCTCATCCTGCAGGAGCGATTCGAGGGCCGCCGCGGCGATCCGGTTGAAGTCGACGGCCATCCGTCCGCCCTCGGCGATCTATGAGCCCTGATGGCGCAGGAGGCGGTACGTGATGGCGCCGGCCGCCGTGCCCACGGCGAGAGCCGCACCGATCGCCCGCGGCGGTGCCGGCCGCTTGCCGCCGATGCGATCGATGGCCACACGTTTGAGGAAGCCGCCCATCTCATCCACCTCGGCTCATGAGCGCGACGAGCTGCGTTTGCGGCTCGAGCTGGAGCCGGAGCGCGAGCGGGAGCGCGAACTCGAGCTGGAGCGTTTTTTGGAGCGGGAGCGACCGCTCGACGCACGCGGGCTGGAGGACGATTTGGCGCGTCCGCTGGAGCCGCTTTTGCGCGAGCTCTGTTTTTTCCGCTCCGGCTGTTTTTTCCGCTCCGGCTGCTGTGGCGAGTGGGAGTGCTCTTTGTCGTGGATGTCGTCGAACTCCGCGTACTCCCGGTCACGGTCGTATTTCCTGTCGTGTTTCTCGACCAGCTCGCCATCGTGGATGACGCCCCGCCAGGCGCCGGTCTCGACCTCCTGCATCTCGATGAAGGCCTTGAAGCGGGACAGGTCCGCGCGCACGGCGCGCTTTACGTGGCGCATCCCCCGGGCCGCTTTCTCTTTCAGCGAGCCAGGTTCGACGTCGAGTGAAACCTGGACGCGGGTGAGGCGAGGGGCGAGCTCGTGGAAGGTGACCACGCCCGTGTGGGCGACACCCTCTTTGACGCTCCACTGGATCCGCTCGTCGGGGCGCTGCTCGACGATCTGCCCGACGAACTCCTTCGACATCCCCCACATCTTCGTCTTGAAGGAGACGGTGCAGTCGTCCTCCTGCGTCGCCTGATCGAGGCGGTGCATGAACTGCGGCCATTCCTCGAACTGGGTCCACTGGTTGTAGGCGACCGAGAGCGGCACCGCGATGTCGACCCCCTGCTGAATGGGCATCCGGCGGCCCTTGCCGACGCCGGGCGTGCCCTTCTTGCCTTTGCCGCCCCCCTCGCCGCCGCCCGGCATCTTCTCCGTGACGGCGTCCTTGACGCCCTTGCCGACGCGATCTTTGGCGCCCTCGCTCAATTTCTCCATCAGGCCGGAGCCGCCCGACCCGCCGGAGCCACCGACTTTCCCCGCAAGTTTTTTCACCGCTTTGCCGGCCAGTGGCACCGCGCCGGCCAGCACCGCGCCCGCGGCCAGGCCGCGGGGCCCCGAGAGCATTTCCCCGGCCCCGTTCCCGAAAGGCGATTTCAGCGGCGATTTCGAATGCCCGTTGCTGGAAACGCTGTGGCTGATCTCGCGAACGATGGTCCCGAGGACCGCCCCCATCGCGTCCCCGGCGTCCTTGACGTCCTTGGCCATGGCTTACCTTCCTCGACCCTCTGGCCGGTTGGAAAAAATGCTCGATCCTTTAGCCGTAGGTACCCGCTGGGGCGCTCGATAACCGGACGCCGGTCGAAGCCCCGCCACGCGGTCCAGCGGCGAGGGAGCGCCGGCTAGCATCGAACGGCACCGTGCCGAGACTCGCCGCCATCGTCCTGATCTGCTCCTGCATGCTCGGGATCTCGGCGAGCGCCGCAGCGGGCGCCAAGCGAGAGACGCTCGGACACTCCCTGCGGGGCCGCCCGATCGTCGCCACGGCGAGCGGCGCCGGCGCCGCCCCGCTGCGAGTGCTCGTCGTCGGCAGCGTCCACGGCGACGAGCCGGCCGGAGTCCGGGTCGCGCGGAGGCTGACCGCCAGCCCGCCCGTCCCCCGCGCCGCCCTCTGGATCCTCCCCGCCCTCAACCCCGACGGCCTCGCCGCCGGCACCCGCGGAAACGCCCGCGGCGTCGACCTCAACCGCAACTTCCCCTTCGCCTGGAGGCCGCTGGACGGCCTCGAATACTCCGGCGCCCACCCTCTCTCCGAGCCCGAATCCCGAGCCGCCGCCCGCCTCACCCGCCGCCTCCACCCCAACCTGACCATCTGGTTCCACCAGCCTTTCGGCCTGGTCGCCCGCTCCGGCGGAGACCCAGAGATCGAGCGCCGCTTCTCCCAGCTCGTCGGCCTCCCCCTCGCCCCCCTCTACCGTCCGCCCGGCAGCGCCTCGAGCTGGCAGAACCAGGTACTCCCACAGAGCACCGCCTTCGTAGTCGAGCTGCCGGCGCTTGTCAGCAGAGGCCTCGTGCGGCGCGCTGCTCGTGCCGTCAGAGCGCTAGCGCGGGAGCTAGCTGCCTGAGTCCGCCCGATCGCCGCCGCCGAAGCTGCTTCAACTGACCTAATCCTCGATTGGCGGGGGCGTATTGCTAGCGCGGCGGATCAGGTCGACGAGCAGGTCCCGGTTGGCCTCTACGTCGGGGGCATTCAGGCGCAGTCGATATCGCCCCCAGCGCTTGTCGTAGGCGAGGCTGTCGATGCCCGCGTCCTCGATCAATGCGGAGACATCGTCGCTGCGCGGGATTCGGAACTCGGCGATCAAGTAGTCCTTTCGCGCCCGGAAGGACATGAAGTTGTCGGCGACGCCATCCCGAGACAGGCCGATGTAGTGCTTGTTGTACTTGAGGGCGAGGTCTTCTCCCGTGATCTCGTTCAGCATCTCGAGCAGCGCGTCGGCGACGGCAACCGACTTCTCCGAGCCACGATTGATCCAATATTTACGGTCCGTGTCCTGCCCCGCCTCATCCTCCTCCTCGGTGCCGAGTGGCATCAGGTCGAGGACGGTGGTCGCGTGCAACGTGAGCACGCCTTTCACTTCCAAGGCCCGAAGCTGAATCGCCACCAGCGGAATCGCTTTGTTGAACAGCGAGATGACGTTGAGGAAGCGACTGGTTATGTCCTCCGCGACGATCACCGCAACGTGTTCGTACTGTGGGTACCGGGCCTTCTCGATGTCCCAGTACTCGACGGTACGGATGATGTGTGCCTCGTCGGTGGCGCCCAGCTGCATCTCGACCTCATACCGCGTCCGGGTCTCGGGGTCGGTGAAGAGGAGATCGAGCCGGCCGGCGCGAGGCTGCAGCCTCTCGACGTCCTTCAGCTCCAGTTCCCCCAGACCGAGCAGTCCGGGGTCCTCCGCCAGACGCTCCTGTAGCCACTTCTCGTCCAATTCATCGTGCGCTTTGATACTCACCGGGGTGGCTTTTTCATATTTCATGCATTCATCATTCCTTAGAGCTCCAAGGTGAGTGTGAGAATGCTTGGGTCGGAGTGGACTGCCGCCCCGTAGAGGGTGTGGATCGATCAGCGCAGGCGAGTCCAGGCGACGCGCCGCTGGAGGAGCTTCACGCCAAGGCGGCCGCTCGAGAGGGGTGGCTGACCGGATTCGAACCGGCGACCGCCTGGACCACAACCAGGAGCTCTACCAGCTGAGCTACAGCCACCACGCGCCTCTCAATCTAGCGGGCTGGGCGAGGATTAGGTCCGGGTCCCGGGGGCCCCGGTACCGTTGAGGGCATGGTCATGGGGCGCGGCGTCTCCTCCCTCGGGCGGAATTCTCACTCGGCTACCGCGACGGGGCCGCAGGCGCGCGCCGCGGTGGCGATCGGCGCGCTCGCGGTGGGCGCGGCGGCGGTGGGTGGCTTCGCGATCGGGCGACTCGCGGTCGGCCGGCTGGCGATACGGCGGGCGAAGATCGGCCGGCTGACGGTCGAGGAGCTCGAGGTGGGTCGCCTTACGATCCGCCAGGAGAGTCGTCCTCGTGAGGGCTGAAGGGTTGTCCCCGCCAGGGCGGGGAAAAGCCATCTCGGCCCGGGTGCTCGCGGTCCTCTTCGTCGCCGCCGCGTCTCTGGCTGGGGCCGTTCCGGCCCAGGCCCTCGGCCCCTACCCCGACCTCGGCTCCTGCCAGGTCTTCCCCAACCCGCCGGCGTCGCTCTCGGCCCGCGCCCCCTCCCTCCCCAACCAGGCCGCCTGGAACCAGGACATATCCAGGGCCCCGCGCGATCCGCGCTCGGCTGCCTACATCGCCTACATCAATGCCCAGGGCGGCGACCATCTCCACCCGGACTTCGGCTCGCCGCGCCCCTACGGCTTCCCCTTCGCCGTCATCGGCCCCGGCCAGCGCAACCTCCCAATCCACTACACCGCCTACGGCGACGAGAGCGACCCGGGGCCGTTCCCGATCCCCGGCGGCGCGCCCGTCGAGGGCGGCAACCGCAGCGACGGCGACCGTCACGTCCTCGCCGTCGACCGCTCCGACTGCAGGCTCTACGAGCTCTATCGCGCCTTCTTCGTCCGCAAGCCCCGGCCGCACTGGAAGGCCGACTCAGGCGTCGCCTGGGACCTGCGCTCGACCGCGCTGCGGCCCGCGGGCTGGACCTCGGCCGACGCCGCGGGCCTGCCGATCTTCCCCGGCCTCGTCCGCTACGACGAAGTCGCCGCCGGTCGCCTCGAGCACGCGATCCGCGTCACCTTCGAGAGCACTCGCGACGCCTGGGTCCGTCCCGCCACCCACTGCGCCGGCGACACCGCCAGCGCGGCCGCCCCGCCGCTGGGGCTGCGGCTGCGGCTCGAGGCGGGCTACCGCCTCGACGGCTTCAGCGGCCACGCCCGCACGATTGCGGAGGCGATGAAGCGCTACGGCCTGATCGTCGCCGACAACGGCTCCAACTGGTTCTTCAGCGGCAGCAGCGACCGCCGCTGGGACGACGAGAACCTGAACCAGCTGAAGCGGATCCCCGGCAGCGCCTTCGAGGTGGTCAAGAGCGCCGCCGCGATCCACCCCTGTTGACGAGCCGCCAGAGCCAGCCGCAGGCGCCGATAGCCGCCATCGCCGCCCCGAGGCCGATCGCGCCCAGAACCAGCAGCAAGAGGATGAACGCGAGGATGCCGAGCGGTATCAGCAGGATCTCCACTGCCGCCGATTTTCCTCCCGGCGGCTAAGTGGACCATTAAGCCCGGGCCTCTCCGCACGCGCTCAGCCGCGGGGGCCGCCGCCGCGCCCGTCCGGCGACCAGCCGGGGCCGCGGAAGAGGTAGCCGAGCCGGTGGCGCCAGCTGCTTGCGCCGCGCACGTCGCGGGCGATCGCGGCGAACTCGTGGAAGGCGACACGGGTGGGCTTGAAGGTGCGGATGTTCTGCGTCAGGCCGTACGCGGGGCGCTCGCTCTCCCCCTGGAAGCTGCCGAACAAGCGGTCCCAAACGATCAAGATGCCGCCGTAGTTGCGGTCGAGGTAGAGCTCGTTGGACCCGTGGTGGACGCGGTGGTGCGAGGGCGTGTTGAGGACGAACTCGATCGGCGCCGACAGGCGCCCGATCCGCTCCGTGTGGATCCAGAACTGGTAGATCAGGCTGATCGCCTGCTGGGTGAGGATCATCCAGGGCTGGAAGCCGAGCAGCGCCAGGGCCGCCCAGAACGGCAGCGAGGTCATCGGCGTCCAGGTCTGTCGCAGCGCCGTCGAGAGGTTGTAGTGCTGGGAGGAGTGGTGGACGACGTGGCTCGCCCAGAAGACACGCACCTCGTGGTGGATGCGGTGGAACCAGTAATAGGCGAGATCGTCGGCGAAGAAGAGCAGGACGTAGGTCCACCACTGGTCGGCCGGCATCCGCAGCGGCGTCAGCTCGTAGAGGCCGGCGTAGACGACGACCACCGCCAGCTTCCAGACCGCGTTGATGGCGACGTTGTTGATGGCGACGTTGCCGGCGCCCATCGTCAGGCTCGTGCGGGTGTCGCGCGCCTCGTAGCCGACCAGGTCCTCGTCGACGGCGACGCGGTAGGACCAGAGCTCGACCGCCAGCAGCAGCACGAAGGCCGGAATCGCATAGAGGATCAGCTCTCCCACGCCGAGGCACTGTAATGAGGCTCTGTCGAGTCGAGACCCCATAGGCGCCACGAATCGACATATCCGTCGCAGGGCGGCGCGTCGGTAGAATTGACTGACGAGTCAATCGACACGAAAGGCTGTCACATGGCTTCCAGCAGCGGCAAGGTCTCTCCCGGCGAGTTCCCGCCTCCCGTCGAGGTCGAGAAGGAGTTCGTCAAGCGCTCGCTCGACGGCGAGGACGACCGCATCGAGATCGGCGTCGCGATCGTCGGCGGCGGCACCGCCGGGCTCGCCTGCGCCAACCGCCTGCTGCAGCTGCTGGCCGACGACCCGGAGACGATGGAGAAGCTGGGAGAGGTCCCGGTCGCGGTGATCGAGAAGGCGAAGACCTGCGGCGGCCACAACCTCTCGGGCGCGGTGATGCGCCCCGGCGCGCTGGAAGAGCTCTTCCCCGACCTCAGCCGCGAGCAGTGGCGCCAGGAGGGATTCGCCTTCGGCGAGGTCGAGAAGGAGGCGATCTACCTCCTCCCCAACGGCAAGCGCAAGCTCCGCATCCCGCCCCCGCCGCCGCAGCGCAACCACGGCAACGAGGTCGTCTCGGTCGCCGCCCTCTGCCGCTACATGCAGGCCCAGGCCGAGGAGAACGGCGCCTACCTGCTGACCGAGACCGCCGCGACGCAGCTGATCGTCGAGGACGGGGCCGTGGTCGGCGTCCGCTCCGGCGACAAAGGCCGCGGCAAAGACGGCGAGCCGCAGGGCAACTTCGAGCCCGGCACCGACATCGCCGCCAAGGCGACCGTCCTCGCCGAGGGCTGCTGGGGGCACCTGACCGAGGCCGCCGTGCGCGAGTTCGACCTCGCCGAGGGGCGCGAGCCGCAGGTCTGGGAGCTCGGCGTCAAAGAGGTCTGGAAGGTGAAGGAGCCGCTCGACCGCGTCATCCACACCCTCGCCGGCTGGCCGCTGAAGATCTCCGCCAAGTACCACCAGATCGGCGGCTCCTGGATCTACCCGATGGTGGACGAGAAGACGGGCGAGGACCTGGTCTCGATCGGCTGGGTGCTCGACCTCGACTACGCCGACGCCACCACCTCCGCCCACGACCTGCTGCAGCAGTTCAAGACCCACCCGCTGGTCCGCGACATCCTCGAGGGCGGCGAGCGGGTCAGCTGGGGCGCCAAGGCGATCCCGGCCGGCGGCTACTGGGCGATGCCGAAGCTCTCGGCGCCGGGCGCGGTGATCGCCGGCGACGCCGCCGGCATGCTCAACCTGGCGGCGCTGAAGGGCGTCAACTACGCGATCAAGGCGGGGATGCTGGCGGCAGAATCGATCTACGCCTCGCTGAAGGAGGGGAGCAACGACTTCTCCGCCTACGAGCAGGCGGTCGAGGACTCCTTCATCGGCAAGGAACTGTACGAACAGCGCAACACCCGCCAGCCCTTCCAGAAGGGGCTGATCAAAGGCGGGCCGCTGGTCAACCTGATGATCGCGACCAAGGGCCGCTTCCCCGGCGGCCGCTGGAAGATCCACCGCAACGATGCCCAGGAGATGTTCGTCGGCAAGACCAGGGACGGCTATCCGCAGCCCGACGGCAAGTACACCTTCGACAAGCTCTCCAGCGTCTTCATCAGCGGCAACGCGACCCGCGACGACGCGCCCAACCACATCCGCGTGCAGAAGAAGGTGCCGCGGGAGATCGCCGAGACCTGGGCCTGGATGTGCCCGGCCGGCGTCTACGAGATCCCCGAGGACGCGCCCGAGAGCGGCGAGGTCGACGTGATCGTCAACTACACCAACTGCGTCCAATGCGGCGCGATCACCGCCAAGGGCGGCCGCCTCACCCCGCCCGAGGGCGGCGACGGGCCGCTGTACCAGAACACCTAGGGACGACTGGGCGCTAGAGCTCGACCGGCTCGCCGATCGGCAGCCAGCGGACGCTCTCGCGGAACCCCGCGGGAGCGCCGGCGAACCCGCGCTCGACCGCCTCGCGGCCCTGGCGGAAGTGCTTCCAGCCCTCGTAGTGGATCGGAACCACGGTTCGCGGTTTGACGAGGCCGCAGAGCTCGACCGCTTCGGCGGCGTTCATCGTGTAGCGCAGGGGGCCGGAGACCGGGAAGCGGACGCCGCCCAGGTGCACGAGCGCGGTGTCGACCTCGAGCCGGTCGGCGACCTCCCGCACCCCGTCGTAGAGCACGGTGTCGCCGCTGATCCAGAGGACGCCGTTCTGCTGACCGTCCCAGCGCAGCGCGAAGCCGACGACCTCGCCGACCAGCGGCCGGCTCAGCGGCGGCCCGTGGCGGCACGGGGTGGCGGTGACCTCGATCGGGGTCCGGCCCGGCGCCACCAGGCGAGTCGACTCCCACGGCGCCAGCCCGCGCGCATTGCCGCCGAGCCGCTTCGCGCCCGGCGCCGTCGTCAGCACGGCCCCCGCCGAGGGGAGCAGCGAACGCCCCGCATCGTCGAGGTTGTCGTCGTGGTGATCGTGGCTGAGCAGCACGGCGTCGACCGGCCCGACGTCGGCGGCGCCGAGTGCCGGTCCGGCCAGCTTGCGGGAGCTGGTCCCCCAGCCGAAGTTGTATTTGCGGCCGGGCGGGTCGAAGGTCGGGTCGGTCAGCAGCCGCCAGCCGGCGAGCTCGATCAGGACCGTCGGCCCGCCGATGTGAGTTAGTCGAACGCCCTCCACGCGGCGGCCATTATCGTGTTTCGGCCGGGGGATGGATATGGGACGCCCGTTCAAAGCCGCAATGGCCTGCTCGCTCGCCTGCCTGGCGCCGGCGCTCGGGGTCGCCGCCACGCCCGCCGCGAGCGCGGCGGAGCGCCCAGCGCTCGGGCCCGTGGAAAGCGCGCTGCTGTCGGCGGTCGCCTCGGCCACCGGCGCCGACGAGGCGCTCGAGGCGTTGGGCGGCGGCCTGGCGCTGATGGAAGCAAGGGAGCGCCTCGAAGCCCACGCCGAGGCGCAAGCGGCAGCGGCCGCCGAAGCCGCCCGCCATGACCCACCCGGCCCGATCGTCCCCGGCGACCCCTCCACCCTGCCCCCGGCCTCGGCCGGCTCCAACGGCACGGTGGTCGAGCGCCACAGCGCCGCCGAGCGCGAAAAGATCTTCGCCAACGCCCGCGCCGCCGGCGATGCCACCGCGATCCTCCTGACCGGAATCGCCCTGCCGCCCCCCGACGCCCCGGAAGTCGTCCAGCACGTCATCGACAACGCCAACATGATCGTCGGCCGACCCTATATCTGGGGCGGGGGCCACGGCTCCTGGTACTCCTACGGCTACGACTGCTCAGGCGCCGTCAGCTTCGCCCTCTTCGGCGGTGGCCTCATCCCCCGCCCCCTCACCTCCGGCGAGCTCCAGGGATGGGGCGCCCCCGGCCCCGGCAACTGGATCACCGTCTATGCCAACCCCAGCCACACCTTCGCCGAGATCGCCGGCCTGCGCTGGGACACCTCCGGCACCGAAAGCGGCACCGGCCCCCGCTGGCACATCGGCAGCCGCCCCACCGGCGACTTCGTGGTGCGGCATCCGCCGGGACTCTGAGAAGCGCCCCCGGCTGGATTCGAACCAGCGACCGTCGGATTAGAAGTCCGGTGCTCTGTCCACTGAGCTACGGGGGCGGGAGGCCAAGGTTAGGCCCTGACTGGCGCTTCACGTAGCATCGGCCGATGCCGAAGATCTCCCTGCCTGGGACGGAGCTGAACTACGAGCGCAGCGGCGAGGGCGAGCCGCTGCTGCTGATCCAGGGGATGAGCGCCAATCACCTCGCCTGGGGCGAGCCGTTCGTCTCGCTGCTCGAGCTGGACTTCGAGGTGATCCGCTTCGACAACCGGGGCATGGGTTTCTCCAAGGCCGTCAGCGAGGAGTTCTCGATCGCCGAGATGGCGGCGGACACGGCGGCGCTGCTGGAGGCGCTGGAGATCGAGAGCGCGCACGTACTCGGGATCTCGATGGGCGGGATGATCGCCCAGGAGCTGGCGCTCGCCCACCCCGACCTGATCCGCTCGCTGGCGATCGGTTGCAGCTATTGCGGCGGCCCCGGCTCGCAGCTGATGGACCCGGCCGACTTCCAGACCCTGGCCGAGGCATTCGGGAGCGGCGACCGCGACCGGGTCTACCGGGCGATGTACGAGCTCAACCTCTCCCCCTCCTTCCGCGCCGAGGAGAGCCGCTACGCGGAGTTCACCGCAATGGCCGAGGCCATACCCGCCGCCCGCCAGACGATCATCTTCCAGATGCAGGCGATCGCCGCCCACGACACCAGCGCACGCCTGCCGAGCCTCGACGTCCCCACCCTGGTCGTCCACGGCACCGTCGACCGGATCCTCGGCTACCCCAACGGTCCGCTGATCGCCTCGCTCGTCCCCGGCGCCCGCCTGGAGACGCTCGAGGACGTCGGCCACATGTTCTGGTGGGAGCAGCCCGAGCGCGCCGCCGAGCTGGTCCGCGAGCACGCGCTGGCGCCCGCCTAGCGCGCGGCGCCTCCTACTTGCCGACGTCGGCGCAGCCGGCCGGGTCGAGTTCGCCGACGACCCTGAACACGTAGTCGGGCTGGGGCACGATCTCGGGCTCCGCGATCACCAGCTTCAGCCCCGGATCGTCTTTCACCCAGGCGTAGATCGGGTACCAGTATTCGGCCTCGGGAGAGTCCTGGGTGTACTGGCTCATGATCACGTAGTCGTATTCACCCGCGTTGATCAGGCTGCGCAACCGGGGGCAGGTGGTCGGCAGGCGGTAGGTGCCATGCGGCCCCTTGACGCCGATGTACTCCACCTCGTTGGAGAGGTCGGCCCCGTAAAAGCCGTACTGGCCGAAGATGATCTCGCTCGAGCCGATGATCCCGATCCTCTGGTCCTGCTGCTTGCGGGCGAAGTCGTAGGCCTTGCGGGGCCCGCCTTCGCCGAGGAACGGCAGCGGGTTCACGTAGTGCTGCTCGGCATACTGGACCTGCTGGGCCCGACCGAGAGTCACCGCCAGCAGGATCAGCACGGCGGCGGCGACGGCGACGGCCGCCCGCGTCACCTGGCGGCGCGCCCGGCCGAGGCCGAGCGCGGCCGGGGCCCAGACCAGCCACAGGGTCAGCAGGACCGTGCCGAGGACGTAGGTGGTGAACCAGCGCGGCGTCGACAGCACCGTGATCGCATATACGCCGGTGAGAAAGAGCAGCGTCTTCCAGGCCCTGCCGTCGGGCGCCCGCAGCGGCCGCGCGATCGGCAGCAGCGCCATCGCCAGCACCAGACCCGGGATCAGGTAGCGGGTGTTGGTGAAGAACCCGGTCGGCGAGCCCTCCTGGCCGGCCGCGGTCAGCGGCGTGAAGATGTAGACGACCGCCGTCGCCAGGGCGGCGGCGGCGACCACGCGCAGGATCACGTTGCGCGAGCGCCAGGCGATGTACAGCGCGGCGGCGCCCGCCACGATCAGGATCAGGGGCCAGAGCGGTCCGAGCGCGTTGTCGAGCTCGGGAAAGAACCAGCGCCGGTACATCGTCGGTTCCGTCAGGTAGTCGGCGACGGCGAAGCGGGGCCGGGGGTCGAGCGGCATCTGGTCGGGCGTGGGCAGCTTCAACGGTCCGAACTTGGTGATCGGGATCGGGTTGCCGCCGGTCTTGATCGCCGCCCGCAGATACCAGTAGCCGCCGACGACGATCGTCGGCAGGACAATCGCCCAGGCGGTGGTCCAGCGCCGTCCCCTACCGCTGAAGATCACCACCCCGACCGTGATCGCGGCCACCGGCACCAGGAAGGTGAACTTGACCGACGCGGCGAGGCCGGCGGCGATCCCGGCCATGATCAGCGGTCCCTTGTCGAGCAGCGGCGCGTCGCGCTCGGGCGCGTCCTGGACGGCGCCGCTGGCCGGCGCCCGGCGCTGATGGCCGTTGATCAGGAACGCCACGAAGGCGAGCAGGAAAGCCAGGCCCATGATGTCGTTGCGCGCCTCCCCAGGCTGCGTTTCGATCATCACCCCGGAGTCGAGGACGATCGCCGCGGCGACCAGCGTCGCCGGGCCGACCTTGTAGGGGCGGCCGACGCACCAGGCGGCCAGCAGGGCCAGCGGCAGCCAGATCAGGTTCTGCAGCGGCGCCAGCCAGTCGCTCTTGAAGAGGACGATCGTGGCGGCGTTGATCAGCTCGGTGCAAGCGGGGTAGAACCAGGCGGCCAGCCGCAGCGGGTCGGTGTAGTGCAGCGGCGCCGTCGAGTGGTCCTGGGCGATCGCCGCCGAGAACGGCATGTGGTACCAGGTGGTGTCGCCGCCGAACATCCCGAAGTCGAGGCTCGACTGCGCCGGGAAGGTCCACTCGGCGACGGTGAAGGAGGCGACGCCGAGGGCGATCAGCAGGGCGATCGTCTCCACTCGCGGCGCCTCCACCTCGCGGCCCTCGCGCGGCGCCCTCGCCCGCCCCAGCGCCGCGGCGCCGAGCCCGACGCCGATGCAGAGGACGACGATCCAGCCGAAGTACAGGAGGCTGAGCGAGCCGAGCATCTGCAGGCAGAGCACCAGCAGAGCGACGGCGATCGTCGCGTCGGCGAGCCGCGCCAGGGCGCCCGAGAATTCGGGCACGATCCAGCGGCGCAGCCAGTAGCCGCCGAGGCCGAGCGCCGCGACGATGCCGATCAGCGCGGCGCAGCCGGCTATGTAGGAGCCGAAGGAGGGTGCCACGGGCGCGGGATGCTATTCGCCGCGCCCGCGGCACAATGCCGTCGTCGAGGAAATGACCCTCGGGAAGGCGAGCGAAACGCCTCCGCGCCTTAGATTTCCTTGGACCATCCGCTTCTCTCGTTCACATTTCCCCCTGGAGCCGGCGACCGCCGCCGGCGCACGGTTCGTGAGCCTGGCCGCCGAGCACGCGGCGATGGCCGCCGAGCACGCGTCGCGTCACGATCGCGAGGGAACCTTCCCGCTGGAGGTGTTCGACGCCATGAAGGACTCTGGCTTCCTGACCGCCACCGTGCCGGTCTCCCACGGGGGCATGGGGGTGGACTCGATCCACGACCTCACCCTGGGCCTCTGCGAGCTCGGCCGCGGCGACGGCTCCACCTCGCTGGCGGCGAACATGCACCTGGTCTTTCCGCTCGCGATCCGCTGGCTGGAGCCGGTTCTGGCCCAGGCCGCGCCCGCCCTGGCCGATCGTCTGGACGGCGCCCTCTCGCAGCTCGCGGCCGGTTCCATCGCGATGGGCAACGCAACCGAGCTCGGCGCCGACCTTGCCCATCCCCTGACCGAAGCAATGCCCGCTCCCGACGGCTGGCTGCTCAACGGCCGCAAGGCCTTCGGCACCCTCTCGCCGATCGCAGACTGGTTCGTCGTGTCCTGCCGAGTGCGCCGCCCCGACGGAAGCTTCGCCGCCGCGTCCGCACTTGTGCGACGCGGCTCCGCCGGACAGGAGATCGCCGGGAACTGGGACGGCCTCGGGATGCGCGCCTCCGGTAGTCACGAGATCGTCTACCGCGACTGCTTCGTGCCCGCCGAGCTCTTGATCTCGCTCGATCGGGATTGGGGCACAACCGACGAGCTCGCCCAGGCGCTGGCGATCATCGGCAACGTCGGCCTCCTGGGAACGTTTCTCGGCATCGCGGAAGCCGCGCGCGACGATGCCGTCGAGACCCTCTGCGCGCGTGCCGACTCCGGGCCGGGCGAGCGCCGCGAAACCTCGGTCGAGCAGATCGTCGGAGAGATGGACATCGAGCTCGCATCGATGCGAGCGGTGGTCGGCCGCACGACGCAGCTCGTCGATCGATTCCTCTACTGCGCGCATATGGACAGCGCCGCGGCAGAGGTGATCCGAGACCTGGGCTCACAGTTCCAGTGCGCCAAGGCGCTGGTGAACACAAGGGCAAACGCCGTGGTGGATCGGGCGCTGCTGGCGACCGGCGGCGGCGCATACATGTCGCAGCATCCGCTCTCGCGCCTCTCCCGGGACGTCCGAGCAGGGTTCTTCATGCAGCCCTATTCGGTGAGGGACGCCCGGGCAAAGGTCGGCGAACTCTCCCTCTCCGATGCGAGGTCACGATGAACACACAGAACCAGAATCTCGAGCTCGCGACCTTCGGGGCCGGCTGCTTCTGGTGCCTCGACGCGATCGCTCGCCGCACCCCTGGAATCGTCTCGAGCGTGGTCGGGTACGGCGGCGGCCCCGGGCCGGCGCCCACCTACGAGGAGCTCCACAGGAGCGCGGGCCTCTACATCGAGACCGTTCACCTCGCTTTCGACGCCGAGCAGATCGACTACCGCGGGGTGCTCCATATCTTCTTCCACTCGCACGACCCGACGACGCCCAATCAGGACGGTGCAAACCACGGTCCCGAGTATCATTCCACGATCTTTTATCACTCAGATAGGCAGCGGGAAATCGCGGAGGAGACGGCCAGAAAAGAAGAAGTGGAGCTCGAGCGACCCGTCGTCACCGCCATACGCCCGTTCACCACTTTCTTCCCAGCCGAGACGGAGCATCAGGACTTTTTCAATGCCAATCCCCGCCATCCGTACTGCACCTTCGTGATCCGCCCCAAGCTTCACCGTTTAGGCAAGACCCGTTGAACGAGGCTCCCCCCCGCGAGCAGGCGATCCAGGCCCAGGCGCGGGAGATCACGCGCATCTCCGCCGTGCCCATCGCCGTCAGTGTGCTGGCCGGCATCACCACGGCTCTGTTCGAGGCTCAGATCGGCATCGGCATCGTGGCCGGCCTCGTGGTCGCGGCAATAGCGCTCCAGCTGCAGCTGATGATCCAGCTTGCCGGTTCCGACCTCGACGCTCAGATTCAGCTTCGAGAGCTGGGGCCGATAGCCAACCTCGGGCGCCTCGACAAGTCGTCCGGCGATTTCCTGCTGCGACTGGCCGAAGCCGAGACTCGCTACCTACAGGGCTCGGAGCATCCCGTGGTATTCGATCTCGAGCTCGAACACCGTCGCGCCAAGCTGCTGGAGCAATACGACGAATGCGCCCGGGGCATGATGCGGCTGAACCTGCGGCCGGCCTCCATGCTGCGCGAGACCGATGGAGTCTCCACCGTGAGCAGGGAACTGCGGGCCACCAGCGTGGTTCCAGCTGCCTCGTACTGGGACAGCGCCAGTGGAGTCAGCTACCTGGAGCAGCAAAGCGCTCTGCTCGACCGCGGAGTCGTGATCAAACGGGTCTTCATACAAGACCGATCGACCCTCGAGGATCTCTCCAAGGTGATGACGAGACATCTCGCCTGGCGGGAGAAGTACGGACACGAGACGTTGGACGTGCGTGTCGCCTTCCTCGACGATCTTTCAGATGAGTTGATCAGCGACTACGCCATAGTCGACAGCTCCAGCGTGATCGGCCTCGAGATTCAACTCGGCGTCAACCAACCGACCGCGGTCACGTGGGACACCTCTTCGGTTGCGGTGGCACGGGCAAGTCGGATGTTCGAACGGCTGTGGGCGAGCGGCCACGACCCGGCTGACCTGTTCGCCGTTGCGTGAGAGGCAGGCAAGGGCCGAGCGGGCCCGGCGCAAGCGTCTGCGATCTCAGCTCGCGCATGCGGGCCAAGGAGTCGTTTGCCGACGTCTACAACGCTCCAACGCCAATTCCGTACTACCGCGGATACGCCGCCACGCGACTGAGCATCGTGGAGTACGGGGCGGCGCTGGTCGACGCGGCTCTGGATGCCGATCTCGCCGATGGCCCCGTGATCGACCTCGCTTGCGGCTACGGAACGCTGGGCGCCCTGCTCAGAACCCCGCTCGGCATCGAGGGGATCTACGCCTCCTATCTCCAGGGACGGGAGCTGAGGGTCCAGGCGGCGCGAGGCGGCCGGCCACGGATCATCGGGGTCGACTCCTCGGCCGAGGCGCTGTCGGCGGCGCTCGGCGCCGGGCTGATCGACGAGGGGCTCGAGCTGGACTTGAATTCGCCCCCTGCGACCCTGCCCGGCTATGGCGAGGGTTCGATTGCCGTTTGCTGTGCGGCCCTGGGCTACGTCCAGCCGCGTCATCTGGCAGCGCTCTTGGAGGCCATCCGCCCAAGGCTGGCCATCGTCACCTGCGTGACCTGGCTCAAAGGCGAGTTCCTGAGGGCATTCGACGGCGGCGGCTACCGAGCCATCCAGCTCAATCGCCGACCGCTGTTTCAGCGCTGGGCGACCGCCGGGGAGGAAGCCCGGATGACACCTCACCTCATCGACGGTGCGCACCGCTCGGATTGCTTCGCGCTGAGCATGAAGGAGCCCCCCCTGGACCGGCTGCGCGACCGTCTGGCGGCGGTGCGAGCGTCTCGGGCGAAGAGCAGGTGGCTGGCGGCGGGTAGAGCGGGTGGCTGCGAGCTGACCGAGCGAGATCCCTAGCAACGGCGCCGGCGTCGTGACCGGGCGCTACGGTCCGCACATCGGCTGCCTGCTCGTCCTCTTCGCCCTGATCTCGCCGCGGCTGGCGCTGTTCGGGCTCTGGCTGTTCAGCGACCTGCTGAGCCGTGCCTTCGACGGCTGGCTGGTGCCGCTGCTCGGGTTCTTCCTGCTGCCGTGGACGACGCTCGCCTACGCGGTCATGTGGAGCAGCGCCGATCGAGTCGCCGGCTTCGAGTGGTTCATCGTCGTCCTCGCCTTCTGCTTCGACCTGGCGGCGATCGCGAACCGTAACAAGGGTCGCCGCGGCTGAACCCTCGGCGTCACTCCGAGTAGGGGTAGGCGATCCTCACCTGCTGCTTGGCGATGACGACGAACGCCCGCCTGCTCACGGCGCCGTCGATCAGCGAGGTTATCTCCACGTTCGTGAGCGAGAGAAAGTCGAATTCCTGCCTGTTCAGCATGTCGGAGAAGCGGCTCTGATAGCCGTGCGGCGGCAGGGTTACGTCGCCCACCACGATCTGGCGGTCGGTTTCGAAAACCGCCCGCTCGACTCGCTGCTGGGTCTCGCTCTCCTCGGCCATGCCATGGATCATCGGCCCCCGGGCCGGCAGGCGATAGCGACAAACGTCCAGCCGGGCGGCCGTTTGCAGAGATAGTCGGGGTGCCCGGATTCGAACCGGGGACCTCCGCCACCCAAAGGCGGCGCGCTACCAGGCTGCGCCACACCCCGAGCGGCTCAGTTTAGAGTGACGCCCGATGGCCGACGTACGTCCGTTCCAGGCGTTGCACTACGACCTCGGCGTGGTCGGGTCCCTGGACGCCGTCGCCGCCCCGCCCTACGACGTGATCGATGCCGCTGGTCGCAGGGCGCTGCTGGAGCGCTCCCGCCACAACGCCGTCGCGATCGACCTGCCGAAGCCGTTCGACCCCGCCGACCCGGCCAGCAACCCCGACGGGGACCCCTATGAGGGCGCGGCGCGGACGATCGACGCCTGGCGCTCCGAAGGGGCGCTGGTCGCCGACGACCAACCCTCGATCTGGGCGCTGACCCAGGACTACACCGCGCCCGACGGCTCCCGCCACAGCCGCCACGGCATCCTCGCCGCGGTGCGGGTGGTCGACTACGACGAGGGCGTGCGCCCGCACGAGCGCACCCACCCCGGCCCGCTCGAGGACCGGCTGCTGCTGACCCGGGCCACCGGCTACAACCTCTCGCCGATCTTCTCGCTCAGCACCGAGGACGCCTGGCCGCTGGTCGAGCCCGCGCTCGCCTCCCAGCCCTGGGGCGAGGCCACCGACGAGACCGGCACCCTCAACCGCGTCTGGCAGGTCACCGACCCCGGCGTGCACGCCGCCGTCAACGAGCGCCTCGCCGGCGCCGAACTGCTGATCGCCGACGGCCACCACCGCTACGAGACCGCGCGCGCCTTCCGCGACGAGGTCGGCGGCGAGGGGGCGCACAACTACACGCTGATGGCGCTGACCGGCCTCGACGACCCCGGGCTCACCGTCTTCCCCACCCACCGCCTGCTCTCCGGCTTCGCCGCGGACCCCGAGCGCCAGCGCCGCCTCGGCGAGGGCCTGCGCGAGCTGTTCGAGGCGACCGCGGTCGACGTCTCCGAGATCGACCCTGGCGGCGAGGAGGGCGTCGGCGTCTTCGGCTTCTACGACTCCTTCCACAAGCAGGCCTACCGCCTGCGGCTGAAGGACGTCGAGGCGCTCGACCGCCTGCTCGACGGCAAACCCGAGGCCTATCGCCGCCTCGACTCGGCGATCCTCGAGACGCTGGTGCTGAAGGGGCTGGCGGGGATGAGCGACCACGACATCGACGAGCGCCGCGGCCTCGAGTACGCGAAGAGCGTGCCCGACGCGCTGGCGATGGTCGACGGCGGCGGCTTCGACGTCGCCTTCATCCAGCGTCCGGTCCCGGTCGAACAGGTCCGCGCCGTCGCCGCGACGGAGGAGAACATGCCGCCGAAGTCGACCTACTTCTTCCCCAAGGTGATGACCGGGTTCGCCTTCAACCCGGTTCGCTGAGAGCCGCCGCGTAGGATCGGCCCGTGGTCAAGATCTACACCAAGAAGGGCGACGACGGGACCACCTCGCTCTGGTACGGCGGGCGCGTGCCGAAGCACCATCTCCGCACCGAGGCCTACGGCGCCCTCGACGAGGCCTGCTCGCAGCTGGGGCTCGCCCGCGCCCTCTGCGGCAGCGAGGAGGCGGAGCTCGCGGCCGACGTCCTCCGCCTCCAGGACGACCTCTTCGTCGCCGGCGCCGAACTGGCGACGGCGCCCGAGGCGGCCGCGCGGCTCGAAGACGGCGTCAGCCGCGTCACCGGAGAGATGGTGGCCGAGCTGGAGCGGTTGATCGACCGCTACATGGCCGAGGTCGAGCTGCCGCCGAAGTTCGTCATCCCCGGCGGCAACGCGCTCTCGGCGCAGCTCGACGTCGCCCGCACGGTGATCCGCCGGGCCGAGCGGCGGATCTCGGCCCTGAACGAGGCCGGCGAGCTGGGCGGCGAGACCGTGATCCACTTCGTCAACCGCGCCTCCGATCTCGCCTACGCGATGGCCCGCTACGCCGACGTCGACGACCCGGCCCTGTTCGAGGGCCGGGGCAAGGGCTGAGCGGGTGAGGGTCGCCGCCCGTCGCCTCGCCGGGCTCGCCCACGAGGTCGAGCTGGAGGGCGGGCACATGCTCGTCGTCGACGAGCCCCTCGCGGCCGGAGGCACCGACACCGGGCCGCGGCCGACGCAGCTGCTCGCCGCCAGCCTCGCGAGCTGCACCGCGATCACGGTCGAGATGTACGCCGAGCGCAAAGGCTGGGACGTCGGCCCGGTCGAGGTGGACGTCGACGTCGCCTACGACGGCCCGGTGCCGACGGCGTTCGCGGTGGCGCTGAAGCTGCCGGCTGAGCTGAGCGAGGAACAGCGCGGCCGCCTGTTGCGAATCGCGGCGAAGTGCCCCGTCCACAAGAGCCTGGCCGGGGAGACGAGCGTCACCGTGGCCGCGGCCGCCGAGGCCGGCTGATGGACCTGGGGCTGAGGGGACGCGCCTGCGTCGTCACCGGCGCCAGCCGCGGAATCGGCCGCGAGACGGCGGTGCAGCTCTGCGGCGAGGGCGCCAACGTGCTCCTGGTCGCGCGCGGCGAGCAGCGCCTGCGCGAGGTCCAGGAAGAGGCGGACGGGGCCGGCGGCCCCAGCGGCGGCCGCGCCGCCGTCCTCGCCCTCGACGTCACCGACCCCGAGGCGGGCGAGCGGATGCTGGCCGCCGCGACCGAGTGCTTCGGCGCCCTCGACGTCCTCGTCAACAACGCCGGCGCCGCCGCCTGGCGCGACCTCGACGACGTTCCGGACGAGGACTGGCGCGCCCAGTACGAGCTCAACGTGATGGCGCCGCTGCGCGCGATCCGCGCCGCCGCGCCGGCGATGGCCGAGCGCGGCTGGGGCCGCGTCGTCAACGTCTGCTCCACCGCCGGCAAGCGCCCCTCCTCGGCGATGCCGGAGTACTCCGTGGCGAAGGCCGCCGAGCTCTCGCTCTCCCGCCTCCTCGCCGACCGCTACGCGAAGACCGGGGTCCTCGTCAACGCGATCGCCCCCGGGCCGGTCGAATCGGAGATGTGGATGGAGCCGGGCGGGCTCCTCGACCAGTCGCAGGCGCTCAGCGGCGCCGCCAGCCGCGAGGAGGCGCTTGCCGAAGCCGGCTCCAAGCGCCCGATCGGCCGCCTCGCCGACCCCGCCGAGATCGCCGCCGCGATCGTCTTCCTCTGCTCCGAGCGCGCCTCCTACGTCGCCGGCGCCGCCTGGTCGGTGGACGGCGGCACCGTCCAGGTCATCATTTGATCGGCCGCTCGGTCGAGGCCGCGGTGCTGCTGCCGCTCTACGGCTGGCCCGAGGATCCGGGCCTGGTCTTCACCGAGCGCCGCGCCGACCTGCGCCGCCACGCCGGCGAGATCTCCTTCCCCGGCGGCCGCCGCGACGACGGCGACGCCGACCTGCGGGCGACGGCGCTGCGCGAG
>Ga0247780_1000841_pt1 | contig 24076 bp, 32 predicted proteins | sample UWRJL079202R5_FD_179927 | JGI IMG/M metagenome (GOLD analysis project Ga0247780, IMG submission 179927) | Plant litter microbial communities from Arlington Agricultural Research Station in Wisconsin, United States - UWRJ-L079-202R-5 | ecosystem: Environmental > Terrestrial > Plant litter >... | reverse complement strand
CCGATGGTTCCAGCGCTTGTGGCATCTCCTCCTTCGCAGGCTCCACGCTCTCAGTCACAGCAACAGCATCGGCTGCTGTGATCTCCGTCTTCTCCTCTGGCGCTTCCTTCAGCGGCTCCTCCTCCGCTGCGTCCTTCCGCCCCGCCTTCTCAATCTGAACCTCCACCAGCTTCGCCGTCACCTTCTTCAGTCCAACTCCCACTTGCTCCCCCTCCCCCTCCTCATCGCCACCCTTGATCTGCTTCGCCAAACCCCCCGCAACACCCTCCATCCTCTCCCTGAACCCCTCATCATAATACGCCATAATCGCCGAATTCCTTTGCGACCTAGAGCTGATATCCACCGCATCGAAATCAATCGACGTCCTGGCCGTAGACACCCCCCCATCTGCTGCCCCTCCCATTGACAAGGCGGTGTGCCCGCCGGAGGAGACACGCGAGCTGGTCTTGCTGGTCCTGCTGACGGTTGAGTTGGATCGACTGACGGCAGCGGGTTTTGGAGTCTGTGATTTCTGGATGTGCTCGAACATGGCGAGTTTGCTGGCTACGCCGGCGGTGTAGCTCTTGGGAGCGAGTTTTTGGAGGTCCGAGGCGGAGGTGCCTGGTGAGGAAGAGGAGGATTTGTTTTTGTTCTCGAGCTCACGGATCCAAGCGAGTCGGGAGGAGGTTAGTGCTGCAGAGGGAGGGCGACGGGTGCTTGGGGTTCGCTGCGGTTGGGTTGTGCTGCTGCCGGTGTTTTGGGGGATGAGGACAGGCGCGGCAGGCTGCCATGACCTTCGTCGGGGGTTATCTGAAAGGGAGGTTGTCGGCGTTAGTGTCGGTGTGGCCAATGATGCGTTTGTGTTTCTTGTTTGCGGCGGCGGAGCCATGGTCTTGACTTCCAACACGGGGACGGACGGCGGGTTGGCAAGCTGCGCTTCGAAATCGTCGGTCGATATCATTGGCATCTTGATTTCCGGCACCGAGTAGCGCTTCGTAGTGCTGTCGACTAGGCCGCTTCCGCTCCCACTGCCGGTACCGGTTCCGCCTCCGGTGGAGACACGCAAGCCGGTCGTGTTTTCTCCGACAGACCGTAGCAAATTCACTTGTCGAACGGAATGGCGCCGGGAGAATTCATCCGGTCTGGAGGAGATGGACTCCAAGGAAGCCCGAGGATTGGCCGGTGCTTCGGTGGTTGTGGCCCAAGGTCCGGGCATCACCGTTCGCCGGCGGGACTGAGACTGAGCTGACGGCTTGGTGGCCTCTGGTGCGACAACGGGTACCACCACGGTCGAGTCGCGGAGCGAGATGCGAATTGGTTGTGGTTCTGGTTCTGGCTCCCGCTTTAGATTGCTGGTAGGGACCGGTGCTGGTGCTGGTGCCGGTACCGTGGGCGCGGGCTTCCGAGAGATCTGCTCGAGTGTGCTCGCCAGCCGGTCGGTGCTCATGGCGTAGAGATCTGAAATCGGCGTCCTGCTATATCGCTGTTCCGGATCCCTCTCCCGGTGGTCACGGGATTCTCGCGCACCGGCTCCCCGCCCATCATCACGATGCTCTCGTTGCTGCTCTGGCGATTTCGCTGCTGCCGCCGAGCTCGAATCCTCCAGCCAGCCCTCGGCCAGCCCTGGGAGGGACTTCACCCGCGTGAAATCAACCTCCAAAATGGGCGCGGAAATGTTCGCGACGCTCGGAGTCGTCTTCAATTTCCTGGTGGACCCGCGCCGCACCAGACTCGACAGCTTCTCGCGGACAGACATGTTGTGCAGCGGCAGCCGCTTGGCGCGCGTGCTTGCATCATCCCAGAGCGACGCCATCAGGCCATACAGTAGGTAAGAATGGCGGTGGTTTTGAGTTTCTGTGTTGAGGTGGTGAGCGTGTTGCGATAGACGGGTCGAGGGTGATCGCCACCGTGTTCGTTATTTTGGTTTCTGGAACAATGGTGGTGGGAGCTGGGGGTGGCGGAGATGGCGTTTCAGGGGAGATTGCGGGGTGTGGGTGACCCTGCTTCATGCGTGTCGCAGCAGGTGAACAAACACAACACAACAAAACACGGACACGACAACCGAATGGGAATGTGCCAAGCCAATTGTTGCCTGCGGCGCGACGCTGTGCATTGCTGCGGAAAGTGCCACACCCACTGAAGCTGACGGCTGAGGGTATTCTGGCATTTTCGGCTATTTGGGTTGGCCAGTCATGGCCAGTCAAATTCGTCTCCCTGAGGAGTGGTGGCGTGGAGATATTTGGAGGGGTTGCTGGGGACAAGCCAGTTGCCAGTTGGAGAAACCCTAACCCTGCATAGCTAATCTCGAAGCCAATCATGGGGGTTCTTATCGATTGCGGTGTCTTGACTTGTTTTCTTTCAACGCCGTTACCGTATTACCTCGCATTCAGGGTTGAGGTTAGGGGTATTGCTGGGTGCACGAGGTAGGTAATACAGTAACCAGGCAGACATCAGCTCTGCCTACAGGGTAGATAATTGACAATTGATAACAGGGCGGGAAAAAATACCACAATGTAGGTATCCCAAGTCTTCTTAAGATTCCTTTTTTGTACAAACTCCCGCTTGGGTAGGTAATCAATGCAATCCTGTGACAACGGCATATGCTGCGCATCAACACCCGGAAAGTAAGACATAATCATCATAAGAATCAAGGATCGGCAGAAAAGAGCTGACGAGGAATGTCATGTAAAAAACTGATAGTCTGACACCTGGCCAGGCACAGGTTGACGTTGTATGAAAGAAGGTAGCATTCTCTCATATTGTGTTGCTTTGCGACCTCAGTGGCACAGTCAACACAATCTCTACCGTTTTGCCAAATCAAAAGAAACCCCGTCCAGCCAGCGCCATGATGCCTTCGTTTGACTGGAAGCAAGCATCTAAAACAGCAAACACCTTCCCATCCGAACACCAAATATATCGTTTAGGCATCCACCAAGTCATAATCAATCTGAAATCCACCACCGTTCATTGCTCATCCTCCTGTTCTGTGACTATGCATTGGCCCTTCACATCACCTCTGACAGACTCTAACATCCTCCTTCTCTGAAATTCCGCCTTCAACACTGCTAACAACAGTCTATTTCTCCTCCCCGTCTTTCCCTCACTCATCACCAACCACCATCCCCCCAGCCCCCAAACTACTTCTCCTCACCCTCTCCCCTCCCCTCTCCCCATACCCAACACACGCATCAACACCCATACCCCCCCTCAAACCCAGATGCGGATGCGGAATCCTCTCCGGCGCCGGGTGCTCAGTCCCCACCGCCCCCAAATCAACACCATCCCCTCTCCCCGCCTTACTCAGCGCATAATCCCCCGAGTCGAAATACTTCCTTTCCGAACGCAGGTGTGCCGCGAACCGGCGCGGATGGGCGGGGAGGTTGGCGAGGTTTGATATGCCGTACATGCGGAGGAGGCGGTCGTCTGTGGTGGAGGCGGAAGGGGCGCGGGTGGTGGTGATGGAAGGGGAGGGGCCGGATGGAGAGGTTGATGACGCGCGGTCGTAGTCTTGAGAGGAGGTCCGCGTGTTGATGCTGGAGGGGTTTGAGCGGGCGGTTTGGTAAGAGGTGGAGGAGGAAATGTTGGACGGGGAAGGAGACTGTGAGGAGTTAGTTTGTTTATTTTGGGTTGTTTTTGGTTATGGTGCTGGGATGGGGGATGAGATTGGAACAGGGAACAGGACGGAGGAAGACGGTATAGGAAAGAGAAAAGAGACTTGGGAATTGTTGAACAGTGTTGATAGGCGACGAGAACCGAGTTTAGATGGCGTCGGTGGTGATGACGGTTCAGGTGGCTCTGAATACACGTTCCAATTAGCGAAGAAGAAGAGCCACTCACATTTTCCTCCATTGTCTTCGTCCTGGAATCCATAATGTTCACCACTGCAATGCACCCCGAGCTTGTCAAATCGAATGCAACGAATCTCTTGCCGCTGCCGAAGTTCTCTAGTGGTCGACGTCCAAATCGCTGGCTGGATCGGCTCTTGACAACATAACGACACCAAAAGCGTTTCCAAAGAGTTCACCCCTTTTTGTATCTCTTGAGCGATCACATTGCTTTGGCTTGCCGAGCATGGTTCCATATATGTACCGATGAAGTAGAGTAGTAAGCCCATATTTATATACCCGTGGCCTCATTCTGGTACCCGTGGCCTCATTCTGGCATCTTCTGCCCCACGTCGAGCATCTTCTATGCCGGGATCGAACGATGTCGGTGTAAACTCCTATTGGTCGGAGCTTGCGGCGCATGACCCACCGTTACACCGTCACTTTGCGTCATTCACGGCATCGTGGGGGTGTGGATTGCGGGATACCGAACTGGTTTCGAGATCTGGGGAATCGGCGGAGCAAACTTAAACCAGGCTGCGGCGTAGTCGTTGCTGTCATTGAGGATTCGGTGAGTGGGTGGCGGCACCGTTAGTCGAACGGTGGGCGAGCCCGTGATGTGCTTCTCGCCTCCCATCAATCCCCAATTGGCTTGTGATGGGGACGAAACTTTGCTAGCTTCCTTGCTGGGGTGCTCTGCTGTCCGTTTCCTGTGATCGGTTGCGCTTCGATGGTGATTAAAACGCATGGCGTCCGATTAACACCGTCCGCTTCGCCGGATGAGCCCCTCCGAGTCGAGCCAAACAACAGGGACAGTCCAAAAACTGATATTGATATGCACCAATTTACACATGCAATGATACAGCAGACACCTCCCATCTGTTCTGATGATGAAATCAGTACAGCAGGCCCAAACAACTCCCATATCGCCCAATACCGACGACTCTCATCCCCTGCATCCCAGCGTCTCAGCCCCCGAATAAATCCTGTCCCCCAGGTTCGCCTGCCGAGACCCCCAATTCCAATTACAGACCAGATATAATAACAAGATATAGGGTATTCGTGTTCGCCCGGGGGGAATAACGAGAAAAGATAATAAAAATTGTATAAGGATGCACCCGAATGTTTCCTGTTTTCTTCCGCCAACTCCCAACTCCGTCGCTCCCATCTGACCCACTTCGCGCATACCATTACAAATACCTTGAGATGTATGTGTTAGTTTTATGTAGGGAACCTTCGAACGCGGCGCACAGGTTCAGGGCCCCGATCCTTCATGGAACAGTAATAGAGGCCACTGGCCGGTGTGATGATTTCCCCCTGGCACGGGTCCCCCCTGGCTGACGTGGTCGGTACTCGCGCTGATGTCGCCCGGCCGGGAGGAGCCCAGAGTAAGCAGTGCGCTTGCACTGTATCGGTCCTGGCTGTCTGCGATGGCAGCAGTCCAATCTTGCCATGTGTTACCGGTGTTATGTGGGAGGAGCTGTGCGGGGTGTGGTTGCCAGTCCTCGCTCGTCTGCCCCGCAACATGCTGTGTAGCCTGCGAGGCAAAGGCGATGAGGGGGTTTGGTGGTTGTGGTGGCAGGTCCACCACAGTGTTGACGTTTGGAATTGTGGCAGTAGAAACAGCGGCCGCTGGTGCATACATGTATTGCCCATTATCGGCAGAATCGTACGCGGTTCCGACACTGTTTCCGTTGGGCTGAGGAGCTGCTGAGCCAGATTGGTCGGCATAGCTGATCGGCGGATATGTGGAGGTTGGGTTCCCGGCCGTCGAGTCGTAGTAGGTGCCTCCATTGGCTCCAGTGGGATTGCGAGGCTCATTGGGTGCATCGGAGGCTGCGGGTACAGACGGATGGCTCGACAAGGGCTTTCCTGCCTGAAAGGGGGACGCTGACTGTTGCTTAACTAGGTGTTGAGAAGGTAGAGCGTCGGCTTTTCGGTTCATGTCGTGTTCGATCCAGTTGATCGTTCGCTCGACGATGGCGCCTACGTCGTTTGCCAGCCGAATGCCAGAGCCTGTTCGGAGTCAATAAATGAAAACAGCACTTGCCCATATTCTGCTTACCTAGGAGTCGGCCAATCTCAGCAATTACGGTCAGCCATAGCGTCATGTCGGTCCTAAGCGTAGTGATCTCCTGTGACGAGGAGTCGAACCGCCTTTCCCAGTGGGCGACAAGCGTTGAGAACATGGCAGCAATGTAAACAGCCAACTGGTACCAGGTCGTATCAAGGGACTTCATCTTCAATAGCGATCCCACCACTTTGAGCAGTTTCTTCGCCGACTCTTCGCATACCCTCGTGTTTTCGGCGCAAAATTTGGGGTTGTCGGTCAAACAGGCTGAGGGATGTCTCAGACATAAAGCGAATTCCAGAATAATGGCCTGCGTGTACAGAGCAAAGATCTGATCGCTCGGCTTGCACTTTTCTAACTTCAGCTCCTCGGGGAGACTGTCGACAAGATTGCGCATCCCTCCTTCGAGTTCGCGAACGACTTCGATGTACTTCTTAGGATCTCGTCGGACGGCATAGATGTTGGAGTACATCTCAATGTACAATGGTACTGACTTGTATGCGATGACCCCGACGTGATAGTTGCAGTGGCCGACCTTGGAAAGGTCCAAGATGCCCTCTTCTCCCAGATACTCGTCGGGTACTGCGAGTGGAAAGTCGACATCGAACTCCTGTAATGTGATAGGCATAGGCCTGCCAAGCCGGCCGTTCAGAGTGACCATTACTGCCAGAATTGCCCACCACGACCGCTTGCGAATCTCGTATTCGAGCGTGGTTTGGCCCTCGGGCATCTTTATTGCCCGGTGGAAGTTCAGTTCGATGGCCTTCATGAGGGAAAAGTGCGCTATCGTTGAGGAGCACCCCGGCTTGGGAAAGTTGCGCGTATGGGAGACGATCATGGCCAGCGCCTGGACGGCTGTCACGGTCTGAGAGATGGCCAGATCGAAGAATTTGGTTAGACACCAGTGATAATGCTTGTTGGAGAACTCGTTGAGCTGCAGGTGCTTCTCAGGTTCTTCGCGGTTTCGAATGCCGTACTGGAAGTAGATCGTCGCGAAGACCATGTGGACTATGACCAGCTCGGCCGTCGAGGCTTTGAAGGATGCGTCGTCGTAGATGCGCGTCAGCTGGTAAGGGTTAGCGGCGAGCAGAGAACCGCGTGTTAGAAGACTTACCAGTTGAAGGAAAGAGGGCTTGTGGAGGATCGGGAGGAAGGGCGATACCATCAGAAAGTACCACTCGGCGTATGTGAAGGCGTCTTGCCTGGAGGGTAGATCGACGTTATCCAAGTGCGGGTTGATATTAAGAACGGACTGTAAAAAGGCCATGACAGATTTGTTGTACAAGGGCGATCCAATCGGGGTGCCTGGGGGAGGCTCGTCCATGTCGGGGGCATCGAAGGACGTGATGTCTATGGTGGTACCGAGAATGGACAGGGTCGTCCCTTTGATGGAGCTTAGCGGTGCGCTGTCGGATGAGATTCCCAAGTAGTTGTCTGTAGGTCTCGACTCGAGGAGCGAATACTTTGTAAAGCCCGAAGTTTTCGGCTTCGTATCCGCAGCTTCGCCTTTGATCCAAAGCGACCCGACCTGCTGCCACTGATCCTTCGAAGGGTCCAAGGGATTGCCCATGCTGTCATAACTGGCGCCCGGTGGATAAGTGGTGTTGTAGTTTGGCCATTCCCACGGCCGAACCTCGACACCCTTCCCGTGCAGGAGCTTCTCGAGCTCGCGGATGTGGTTAAGCATCGCGGTCTTCTCGCGCTCGAGCTGTTGGAGATAGCCTCGGCGCTCGGTGCGCCCAGAAACGCGATCCGTCACATAGCATTCGAGGTTTTGGTTGGTGCAGTGGGAGCATCCCTCGGCCAGGGCATCGCACCGAATCTTTCGCACCTGTGAGACATCATCGTTAGCATTGCCCACGGAGGGAGCGAGCGCTACAAACGCGCCCAACTCGATTTCCGGCGAAGCGCAACGGTGCGGCGTACCTTGCAGCGATCGCACGCTTGTCCTGTCCGCGTGTAGGATGCCAGTTTGTTCTTGACGGCGTTGGAGAAGTCCTCGGCGCCGATCCGAGGCATCTTCACCTTCGGGGAGCCCTCGGAGGGGTTGGCGCCAGCATCGCTGGGTCGCTTAGGCGGACGGGGTGCAGCCGCTTGGGGTTGAGGCATGATGGCGGGCGTCGCGATGGGGTGCCACGCCAACACGGGCGGCGAGGTGGCATTCAATTGCCCTCGCGGCCGACAGTTCGCGTTTGCCGTTGCAGGGTTTGGCGAGCAGGTTGGCTCTGATGGCCGGCCGTTGTGATCCGTGGTACGGCGCTGCAATCTGGAGGCAGGCTGATGAATCAGAGCCCGGCGGGTTTTGCCGTTGCAGATGGACAGAATGGCGGATGCCGCGTTTTCGCGCTGCGGTTGGCAGGGCTAGACTGGACCCGGATTCCTGCTAAGTGGTGCTGCGGTGCCTTGCCTCCGCTGGTACCAGAGGTCCTGACCTTCGCGTCCAAAGCGTCGGGATTGCTGCGCCCGGCCGTGTGGAAGCAGGGGACGGTCGCACACTGATCCGTGCTCAAGTTCCAAGCCAACGAGCTCCGCGTGCGGAAAGCTTGCACAAAGAGACCGTTTCTCGAGGACCGAACGAGCCATTCGAAGCTTTGACTCGGGAGCTTTGTGCCCAGCTTTGTGCATCAAATTTGGCGCTCGCCGCTTCCCAAGTTGGCACAAATACATGTGACCAGGGTTGGCGTGTTGAAGCCGAGGCGCCGGCAGGGGTCTGAAAGAAGAGCGCGCTCTGGTCCGTATCGCTCATGCCTCGAGACGCGAATGATCCTCAATATCAGTACGCAAACCATGTGTTTGACAATTGATTACCAGACATCCTATCCCTCTCGATACTTCTTAGTCCTCCGAATATTCCGAAATGCGCATCGTGACTTCAAAACGTTCAATCCCCGACAAATGAGCTCCGAATGCGAGGAGCTGCCGGGCCGGCAAAAACGGCACCTGCCCCGCACCAGCTGATAGAATGTTTCTGCCCCTCAACCCCTCCATCAGCGTCACACTCGTCGCAAAACGAAGTCTTGATATCTCATGCTAGTTAGGAGTTGACGCAAAAGGGAGATTTGGGCATATTTTCTAGCAATTCCACCAAGCTTCCTCCATTGAATGCAGCAACATATCCGCAAATTCGTCCTGGCGTTGCGGCGAGCATTCTCGACGAAGCCAAGGCGCAAAGCCACGCCAGACCAAACGACGACATCCTCGGAACCGGAGCCAACGACAGCATTGTCGTGGGACAACATCGAACAGGTCACAGCTGATAAGCCTCCCCTACCTTTAGACGCAGAGACACACGACACAATGGCGCTCGAGACAATAGAGCTCGAGCACATTCCGGCAACGCACCGAGTCTACGCAGCATTCTTCCGCAATGTCACCAACACCGAATTCCTCCACTCCCAACTCCTAGCCCGAAACCCCAACTTCAACTACGCCTTTCTCGATGCCTCGTCTATTATCTCGCGGCGGCACCTGCTCTCAGCAATCTTCAACGCGCTCGTTACCCTCCTGGACGGGACGCTGCTCACCGCAACGGCGCATTCAGAGGTCGTCTTGTCCCTCAGCCCAAACAGCAATGTATCGCCCCTTCAACCCCCCCACCTCCCGAGGAACTGACGCTAACACTGCAGATATAGATCGCAGACTCCTACCGCCGCTGGGGCGTCTCCCCCGGAAAGACCCAGGACCTCATCGTCGTCAAGGTCGTCATCGCTCCCTCTACAGAAACGACATCAGCAACACAGCCCGTACCGCTAACACCAGAAGCCATATGGGCGCATCTCTCCGAGTCGATCAAGGGCACACCGGTACCGGTATCAGACGAAGAGATAAGTAAATCGAGCGATTGGACGAAGCTGCGCAAATACTACGCGCTCAACAACGTGCCGTTGTTGGCCAAGATAGAGAGCGACGAGGGGAAGAGGAAGGAGATGGAGAGGTTAGCTATCATGAGGATGGCGCTGAGGGGATTATAACGGCGGTTTATAAGGGGGTTGGGTTGAGGGTAGAAACTGTCAAGGCACAAGTAGGTGAGTAGGCATAGAGCTCCCCTTCGCTCGCTCTCCATCCCACTTCGCAAGCAATCACAAATAAAGCATGATAGATGTTGGGAAACGGAAAACACCGCCTTATTTCGCTAAATTGCTGATGTCCCCTGCTGATGTCCCCTGCTGATGTCTCAAATCTGAAGAAGCAAGGTCTTTCATATCGTGTCATCATATCTGGTCCCATCCCAAACGCCTTCGCAATGTAACCCGATGCATCACTTTTCCCTGAACTCCTCAGCTCCGTCAAACAGGATCGGTAAGAAACCCCTGGAGACCCTAGGCAAAGCCAAAAAGGCCCTTCACTCTCCTCACTACCTCAGAGCGCATCGCATCCCGCCCACTGCGCGTTCTCTGAACAGCGTCCCGATTCTCATGGGCGCGTCGCAGCAAATACTTCATGCATTCGCCAGTAGATCCCCATACCAGGTATTTATATGCGTGAAGCTTCTTCTCTTTCTCCATTGCGTCTGCGGTTGAGCTGTTGCCGCCAGCAACCAGTTCGCACGAGACTTCATCCGCCATGCCCTGCAGTTGCGCAAACGCGACTTCTGTCCGTGTGTTACCTCCATCAATGAGAGACCGGGCTTTGAGTACCGAGGCGCGGTTGTGCGATGCGAGAACCATATTCACGTTCGGGAACACCTGCCCCTGGGTACCGCCGGTGTTGGGCGGGAGTTGGAGAGGGCCAGACCATTCCCGTCGCAACAGTGCTGAAGCGATCCCATCGTACGCAACGTCTGTGTCGGCTTTACTATCGTGGATTAGATGGCGAGGGTCGGATCCGAGGTATGCGCCGCGCACGAGCTTGACTCCAAGTGTGAAACCCTCGTCGCGGGCGGCGAGCAAATGACGGCTGAGTGTCTCGGGTGTTGCCTTGAGGTAGGCTTGGTAGGTACCATAGACGATGGCGCGCTCCGGGGTGTTGAAGCGGCGCATGTACTCGAGCGTCCAGTCGTCGATCCCGGCTTGTACGGCCTGCTGCTCGGCGTCAAAGAGGAGCCGGACGCCACGCGCGGCAGCGAGCTCGCAAATCCGATCAATGGCTGAAGTGAGAGCCTCCGAGGGTGGCAGGCGCTGGGAGAGCGCGTAGAGGGCCTGGCGGCCGGCGCCAGTAAACTTCAGCGCCACAAAGTCACCTGGCGAGGCGAGCATGACGGTATCCATGGTGCCGGTGGCCCAGGGCTTGATTTCGGTGTTGACACATTCCGCTGCGGCGGCAGAGCCGATGCCGTTGGACGTGAGATCCCTAGTCTGCGCGTCCGAGAGGACAACTTCCTTGGCATAGCCGAGAATGACGCCGCTGAAGCCGATGTCCTTGAGCGAGCCAATGGTCTCGCGGACCTCGGCTGCGTTCTCGCCGGCGCAAAACTGGGCGTAGAAGGTCTTCTTGAGGATGTAGCGGAGGAGCGGGTTCCTGTCGGGGTTGAGTGCTGGGCTGTGGGAGTTTGCCAGGGTCGACATGATGGCCAATGAAGGCGGGAGAAGAACTTTAGAGGACGAAACGGTGGTCGTCATGAGAGTTCGGAGGACACTGCTCAGCGGCAGCACCGCAAGAGGAGTCGGCTTTGCCATCTTGCCTGACCCAGGATCCGGAGGGCTGTCTCGGAGCAGACTCGATGCTTCATCGATGGTAAGATTATCGGTTGATGATGACCGGTTCGAGGAAGTGTGAAGACCCCGCAAAGATGCTTTCTTCGAGTGTATGAGGATGTAGACATGTCGATATTGTTGAGAAGGCGCGGCCCTCGCTCCTGCCCTCGGGAGGCAGGTGAGGGGCCTGCTGGCCAGTGATCCGGATATTGAGGCCATGTGCCAACCCAATTCACTCTATCGAATGGAAGACAAGGTCAATTAGCAGGGTTAAGCACAGAGAGGAGCAATTGGCAACAGAAGGGAGTCAAAGTATGTCATTCGGAGGAAGTCACCTATATACGCTTTCGGCCCCCAGCGCGCGCTGCAACGTCCCGACATCGCAATCTCGAGTTCAGACCATTCCAGCCGACCGCGGGAGACGGCGGCCGGGCCTGATTTGCTGCGTCAGAGATATCCTTTGTCAAGGTTCCGCCTGATGCAGGCGATGATGTTATTGCCCCTTCCTTATCAGTGGTCACGTGGAATTCTCGCGCCCCTGGAAGGCCGTGAGTAGCCGCGTTCTGTGGGGAACTCGGCGCTGCTCAAGCTTCGGCGACCTCGCCCACGCAGGCCAGACGAATTGAGAAGCTCAATGCCAGCGATCGCAGGCGTGGGGTTAATCAAGCTACTGCAGCCAGAAGCGAGTCGAGCTGCAACGCCGCCAAGCCCGCCTCTGCTGGGCGTCGAGTTCGGATGGATAGTGCAGTGGACCGCGATTTGGTGGCCCGCAGCGCGGGCAGCGACGCACAATCAGAACAAATCAAGAGATGACATTCTGGTTCGAAGCCATTGGTTGCCAGCGCCTACGTCTGCGGTTCATGTCGGCGATGCATCGCAGCCAATCTCCTCCTCCGCGGCAGATGACGGAGCGGGGGCCGCGGTTTGCGACAGGCCGATTGACACTTGGCTTCCTCTATCCATCCCATGCAGGCCGGCCTCGTGCCACTCGAGTGGACGATGTCATATCATCTCACGCCGCCGAAATCGGGCGATGCAATGGGATCGATGCCGACCCGCTGCGTCGTAACGTGGGTCAGTGGCTGGCAACGGCAAACTGACGGGCGCCGGGTCTAGTCCGTCGGCATGTTGTCTATGCCAGAGTATCCGTCGGTCTCTCAGAATGTTTGGATGCGCCGCCGCCCAGCTTCCGTTTGAGGTATTCGACGTAACTGATGGGCCGTCCTCTCGCCACTCCCAGAGCATCCTGTACTCCTCCATAGATTAACCCGACTACCACAGCGGTTTTTGTGGTTCGAGCAGCCATCGGCAACGAGAATCGATCTGCGTAGATCAGACGTCAGCATGCTTCTCTCACAAGGTACGAGAGGGCTCCTTACTCCACAAACTGAAGCCACCAGCCACTGTCACACACGACGTCAGGGTATTCAGCAGGTCAGAAGTCCCCCGATATGTGTCAAACATGTGCTCGATGCCCAGCATGGCGGTTGTCCAGAACGACACCCTCATGCCCATCTTTACGCCCTCGACAAGACCGCCCGATGCAACGTGGTAGTTCTTGCTCCTGTGGTAGAGATACCAGCCCGTCGTGGTATCGGGAAGCTTGTGGGCGTGCTCTGCGCGAAATCGTAAACCTGCCATCTTGCTGCCCTGGGCAGTTCCGAGCCCCCATCCCACGACAAACGAGAGCACTGTAGCCATCGGGATTCTCAAACCAGCGGGGATCGATAGCCGCGACGATCGGTAGGCATTATCCAAATCTTCCTGGGATAGTGGTTTTCGGCCAGCGAGCCAGCGCTCTCGAAGCAGCTGCTCTTTCTCCTCTCGAGTGACCATCTTGGCCTTTGCTGAGAGCTACTGCCAAAAGGATTCGGGTAGAGTTTGCTGTTCGAAGCCTTGAGGGATACAGGGGATGTCTAGGAGGATGCGGAAGCAGGCTTGTCGAAATGTTCAGATGGATTGTCAGTTGGGAAGACCAACTTCAGCAATGGAGGCAAAAGCACTCGAACCCTGGAAGTGGGGCCTGAAGCTCGAAGCTCCTGGTGGCCCAAGCTCCCAGCACGCGCTTGCTGACCTGACGCGTTTGCAGGTGCCCCTCCATCCCCTCAACCACTAACAAAGCCCTCTAACTTTCGAAGTCCGCCATCTTGTCATCTTCTTCTCAAACACCGCCGCCAGAATACACACGAGTCGCATTACCATCCTACTTACGCACTCATCCAACAAACGAGATGGTACATCCCCTTCTCTCCTCCCAAATCACCCCGCTAACCGTTCCCACAGCCACGCACCCCCTCCGACGAGCTCCAAATAACCCTCCGCCTGAAGCATGGCATCCACACCGTCTTCCTCTTCGCCATGCCCGACTGGACCTTCGCTCGCCTGAGCACCGAGCTCCTCGAGATCCTACGCGAGCGCTACCCCGACGGCCTCACCACATCCCCGACCACCGGGAAAATTACCACGATCCCCGACGACGACAGCGAGATCAAAGTCATGTACGGACTCCCGAAGAATGTGGAGGACCTGACGCTGGGTTGGAAGGAGCTGAAAACAAAGGAGAGGGATACCCTTGGATCGAAGGGATTGAAGGATCTGGCGGCCGTGGCGTTTGCGCTGGTAGACGCGGACGAGATCGATGGGGCCAGGGTCGAGTTTGAGGTGGAGCTGCCGATAATATACGAGGATGAGCTTTGAATTTTGGGACGCTTCTCGGCGTTTGGGATGCATAATACCCGGGCTTGGTCGCATATTGGCTGTTTGCAATTCGTAGGGCTGGTGCTATCCTTGGTGTTTGGTTGGGGTTGCGACGTTGCGACGGGCAAAACAGTCGAGATGACTGTTTGATCGGAGGAGCAGCGCTCTTTTGGCACATTATTAGAGTTCTCAGGGGTAGAAGGGATCGCACACATACAACCTTGATATCCGATCCTCTCTGATGATTCGCAGCCTACACGCATTATATCTGGACGATCGTTCCAACGTCCATCGCAAACGTCAGATTCGAGCTCAATACTGGCATCCAAACTCCAAGATCCGCTATATCTTTCTCCAGCATTACACCCAGCATTACAACGCATCGACCCTAAAACGGCGCCCATCGCCAGGTTCGTGACAAACTACCGCTTCTGCTCCGCCGCTGCCTTGTTCTTCTCAGTGGCGACACCTAGCAGCACCCCTCCAGGCAACTTCAAACCAAAGCCGCCTGTGCCTGGCGACGTTGCAAGTCCCACAAACGTATTCCCGACCTTGAACCTAAGCCCCTTAGGACCGCTCTCGGCTACCTTTTCGGTCGCCTTCTCCTCGAAAACCGGGTTGACACGCAAGCCCCGCGGCTTGAAAAACTCAGCGTTCCACTCCTCGACGACATAGTTACTGCGCCGTCGGTATGCGCCCTCGTTCTCGGCTACATCGGCGTTTTTGTTGTTTGGGCCTTGTGGGCGAAGCTGCTCCGTGAACGCACGCCAGTCCTCGGGACTAACGTCTCGTCCCGCCCAGGAAGCCTCTGGTTTCGGGAAGGGGAGGGATGACGTTGGAGAGGAGAGCGGGAGACTATGTTCGATGGTGTTGGTCGGCAAAGCTCCGGGAGCTGGGCGCTTAGAGATGTATTCCATCGCGGCAGACATATTGGTCAACGATGTGGTTTATATTGTGTGGTTGGTTGTGCTTCGTTCTTGGTAAAGAGATATGCTTGGTGAAAAGACATCAGGAGCAGGACCCCGTCTTCTTGCCGACCACGACTCTTTATGAATGTCAACACCGCCGCCAAACCACTGATCAAGACGAGAACCGAGCTTGGTGACGTTTCCCCTCTCACAAATCTTGAGCACTTTCCCCAAATCGAGGCTGTGTGCGCGGCATGTCCATCAGTATATCACCACTGCTGCCAATGCCGCGCTGTGCGTGCCTCAGCTTCGCGTCCAGCGACGCATTCACCCGATCACCCGGACGCCGTCCACCACCCACACCGAATGCTCAATCGGCGTCCGCGATTTGCCCTCTCCATCCCGATAGGGCGGCCTTATGATGTGTGATATTCCAATCGCATCTCCCGGCTGCGACCTTCCCCCCGGGATGGGTGTCCACGAATGTGGTGGGATACGCTCAATTGGGCAGCAGAGCTGAATCAATTCTTCCGCACGGGCGATCCACGCTGTCGGGACGAGCCGCGTCAGCGCGATGCTATTCTGGTCGCGGGCGTTGATGTTGCGCGCAAAGCGACCAAAGCAAGGGCCCTTCAAGCCAGTGCTGAAGATACCTTCAAATTGTCGAGAGAGGCGGTGGGTGGATGTTGTTGACCGTATCACACTCGCAGGAGGACTCTCTGCACTCCAAGGGCATATTGCAATGCATTCGAGACATATTCTAATGTACCTCATACCTTTCACGACATGAGCGAAGCCTACCTCCTCCCTTTCTTCGGAGGCGACCTTGAGCCCTCCTTCTGAAACCCAATCTCCCTAGTAACCCGTATCCCGTCCTCCAACCCCCCGCCCCGTCCTTCCTCCGCGTCCTTCTCCCCTCCACCCCCGGGCCGCCGCCCATCCCCCCCGCGTATATTGTTCGTCAGCTTGGACGCCTTATGCCGCCCCCCGTGCTGACTCGCATACTCCGGGCTGCGATACACCGACTCCCCCGACCCAGCAGCAGCAGCGACCTCCCCCTCCCGATTCAGCTCCTCCTGGCTCGCCGTCTCCCTATGCCCCCCGGAAGAGGACACAAACGTTCTCATCGGGTACACCTTCCCCGCCGCGCCCGGCGCATCCCCGCTCCGGCTACTGCCGCCGCCGCCGGGCTTGGAGAACGACCCCTCCCCGCTGCGCTCGCGCAGGTACCCATCACTCCTGCCCCCTCCGGACCCAAAGCCTCGCACGCCCCAGTGCCGCAGCAGCGCCCGGAGCGGCGGCAAGCTCGCGCACATGATCCCGCAGTTGAGCTCGACGACCGACCACCACGCCGACGAGACATTATCCCACGTAGGATCCGTAGTGGCCGCCGCGGCGCGCAGGGTGAACAGTCGCACGATGGAGATGATGCAGGTGAAGAACCCGAGGCAGAAGACACTAGTCACAAGGATCTTTTGCCGCGGCGGCAGGTGCAGCGCCTTGACGGCCGGTAGCGGGACGGTAAACACGATGAAGTCGGTGATGATGTTCATGATGGAGGTGAGGTAGTAGATTGTCAGGCTGTCGAGACACACGGGGACTTGCGAGGGGATGAAGAGCGAGGTGGGCACGCAGGCGAAGGCGACGAGGACGGATTGGGTTATTCCCCAGAGCGCGAGGAAGATGAGGAGGTAGAGGCAGACGGTGCGGGTGCGGCCGCCGGAGTCGAAGATGCGGCGGTATTGGAAGAGGAAGGACATTTTGGTGATGATTTGCGCGAGGTTGTAGATGAGCATTGCGGCAAGGAGGCACTGCGGGGGTTAGTAAAGGGGAGGGGACGGGGGGGAGGGAAGGGAGTACCTTGAGCTGGGAGATGCTGTCTTCAGGTGAGGCCATCCAGACATGTCGTCCGAGGGCATATTTTGCTTCTGTAGAGGGTTAGAATCGCGGGATAGTAGAGGATTTGCGGTTTACTGACGGAGGATCGTCACGATAGAGACCCCGATGGAGAGGATCTGAGCGAGGCCGATGGTGAGATCGTCGGCGCCGGGCGACCGCACAACGAAACATCGTGTGTACAGCCGCAGGGAAACGACGAGTGTCGACACCGAGACGAGGCCAATGGACACGCCAACGAGCGTCGGCACGCTCGTCTCGGCGTCTAGCTCGGGGTTCTCGCCGGGGACGGGCATCTTCGATGGGGTCTTTTCTGTCTTCTTCGCCCCACCTCTAAAAAGGCTGGCCGTGAAGAGTTTCGTCGACGAGACGACACGACAGCCCTTCGCAAGATATGGCTTGCTGGCAGCCACGAAAGCGAGGCAGGTTCCGTGGGAACCACATCCCGTCTGTCCAGACTCCCAATGGCCTGACATCCTTGCGTCCCGTCCGTGCGCTGCAGGTTTCGCCGTCACGCCCTCACTGTGATCAGGCCGATCAACACACCGAGCCCGCGAACATGCTCGCAAAAATAGGGGGCGGGCGCAACCCGCGTGTAGGGTCGCACCCCAGGGCCGCGGTTAGCACTCTGCCTGATCGCTACCAGGGTCGAATGGTCCCTTAAAACAACGAAACATGTCGGCATTTGACACCTCGCGGACGTGTAAAGCGGCTTCTCGTTTGAGTAGGTCCATTTTCGACGTGCCAGCCCGGGTCGCTCCAGCCAAGCTTTACCGACCAGAGCGCTCAATCTGCCACCCCCTGCTCACCGGCAGCATGGGACCAGACTGGCAGGCCAATCGCGCTGTCATAGCACGACTTACTTAGTCTTGAGGGTATGTGCTCAGCGGCCGTGTCCTTCCTGCGGCACTCCCTCCGCAGGCCCGGAGATGGAAGTGTGTGCGGCCTATCAGAGCGACCACCGCGATGCCCCGAGTGCAGGCGCTGAGATCCCGTCTGGCGTTGCTCCCTGTGCTCAGCTTGCGACGGGAGCGAGATGAGGTGCGACGCGGCTGTCGATAAATCAGGCGATAAGCGAGATAAAAGCTCGGATTGAGTTGAGGAAGCAACATCATCTCCACCAAGTCAAAATCCCTCTCAACGAACAAAAGGGTGATTTGAGCCTCGAATTCCTGTCCGCGAGCAAGCGGCGGCAATCCAGGAAGCGCGTACTCCATGTCTTGGATCAAGATCGGCGACCGGGGGTGAGACATCGGGGTGCAGGGGCCGCCTGTGCCAACGGGATGTGGGCGTAGCGGGGAACACCCAACGCTGCAGCAGTTTCACGCATTCTAAGCCTAACTAATGCTAGTGCAATGGCTGCAACCACCACGCCCCAAGTGCATTGCCAAGTTTACGGTTCGAGGGAAGATGGAAACCTGGAAACGTGGCATTGGCTTGGCGGAGGCTGAGTTCTTTGGAAACGGGGGGTTTTCTCTTCTCTAGCACTGAAAACAATTTGAGATCGGGAGTTGCGCCGTGGGAGGTTTTTCGCTTACTGCGGTGGGTGGTGTAGCTGCCTGCCCGCCCATCGTCTAGGTCATCAGCAAAGCGCGTGGATGCTCGGGTTGCGCTGAAATGGGATGGAGCACGACTCGGATGCATTTGATGAACAAGAACATTCTCGCAGTTCGGATTGAACATAAACGATCCCAATTTGTCGTTGGGCGGTAGAATGCTGACTCGGTAACAACGCTTTCAACCCGATACCTTCCTGCGACAGACCCTTTCCCGCAAACCCCTAGCCCTCCGGAAAAACGACTCAACCAACATCAAATCCTCAAGGTTGTGTAGTGTAGTGGTTAGCACTTCAGATTTTGAATAGCATCCATCTGATTCCTCTCCTTCTGATAATCCCGGTTCGAACCCGGGCACGACCTCACTTTTGCCCTTCCCTTGTTTTTTTGGTGTTTAGGTTGGTGGGTGCCAAGAGTTCTGAATGGAGTCACAGCTTGGGGTGTCCACTCTCGACGAGGCTTGTCCCCGCGGCCTGCAGCAAGAGCCACAGTGGAGTGGAGACGTTGCTCATGTGCGTCAGTCTCCTTTCTACCTATCTAGGCCGAAGAGGTTTGGGTTCAAGGTGTGATCCGAATGGTGGAAGCAACCAGTGAGCGAGTTGGATCCAAATCTTTAGGTACATGTGCCTATGGCCGGCTGTAGTAGCTCATCTGAGCCGAGTGCGCCCGTTTGATAGATAGAAGCATCCCCGCATGCTGCATTGCAGTTTCTTGACGTGAAGGAAATTCAGGTTAATTATAATAACTCGACACATCTTCTTTCATCTGCCGTAGCGGTATGTCCTCTGCGTTGCTCGCCTTTGGGTTGGAGACGGAAAGTTAGGTAACCTCGGTGGCAACTCGGATCCTATTTAATTCCGCTTCTCGGTTGCATAGGTAGGTAGGCTCTCTAATCTCTTCCTCCCGAAGTGCATCACATCGATTCTGGCAGTCAGGACAGCTCAAAGTCTACGCCCCAATGAAAATCGACACAGACCGGCAGCAGCCCTTAACGGTTTGCCTCAAAGAGCCCAAGTCCAGTTATTCTCGGGCCTTTTTAATTGAAGTCGGACTCATCCCGGACAACAACCTGAAGCTCACCAAACGTCATCAGTCCGGAAATGCAAACGACTTCGACCGCAAGCTCGCAGACAAGCAATGGTTCGCAACCATATCTTTTCGTTGCCACGACATCGGAAAAACAATGAAAGAGGGGCTGTACTGGACATCCAAAAACAGCATTCCTGAGCTGGAACGTTATGAGACCATGACGCCATTTGGACACAAGTCCTTCTCGCGCCATATCAGCCGCGAATATACTTTGCATGAGTTTCCCGACATGCCTAATCGGCAGGCCAGCTGGGTTGCCAACGTCGCTGTCTTTTCACGCGACAAAGAAACACTGTCCAGTTCTTGGCTTGATAACTTAGTGGAGAACAATGTCCATTCAGTCAAGGTTTGGAATAAAGAAGGGCAGATTAGTTACGAGTACGGGTCTGAAGGAGGTTCAAATGAAACCTTCCACGCCATCGACGGAAATCTGCCTCCCCGGAATGACCACTTATGGTTGCTCCCTAAGGAAAGTCCTCTAAATCCTGAGGAGGGGGACCCTGAGATCCACTGCCCTTGGGAAGCGAAGAGCAAAGACGATTTGGTAAGCGAGCTGCCTGAGTTTGAGGAACCGGTGTGATATACAGACATATGTGGGCTTTGAAGGAGTCCAAAGCCCTTTTGGCAAGGGAACAACGTGAAAGAAAACAGAACTCTGCTCAAGAAGAGCACAGCATGGTAGTGGATAACATCCTAGTGCTTCAATGTATTATGCTTCTCATTCAGATCCTCCACTTTACCTTCTACTTCTTCTCAGGATGACAGGACAGGCAGGTATCTGAGGGGTCTTTGATGGAACGAGGGGTCTCGCTCTGCGTTCCGAGAAGGGGCTAAGCTGTTAGGGAGTTATCTGTACCTCAGGAAATTTTGCCTAGCTGAAGATGGTATGGTAGCACTCACTCTCCCCCCAATGTAGCTTCTCATCTTTGACCGCTTGCCCGCGAAGAAGCAGGATGCACTTGCCATCACGACCACGGCGAATTGCTGACCAATAAAATCCAAGGACTCAGTTAGGGGCATCCTTCACCTTTCAAGTGCACCCACGTGTTGGTACAGGTGCATCGCCGGATGTCATGTTGCCAGGAGCCGTTCGTGACACAGGGAGATAAATGACCGAAAGCGAAGGAAACATCTCCTACTGTGTCGCCTTCCTTCTGTCCCATCATCAAACCTTTCGTCCGTACCGGCAGACAGAAATGCAATCTGACCTGCGCTACTGCCACCGGTCCCAGGCACTTAGTCTGGTGGCCGAACTTTGCTGGCGCGCTCCGGATACCCACATGACCACACGTCCACGCGTCGACAGTTGGTGCGATTGGTGTTGCATGCGACTGTTGCACTTTTCATTGCCATTGCTTCACCGAGCCCCCGACGCCAGCTACCGCGACCGATCAGTCGGAAGGAAGGAGCGCGTCTGACCATTGGAAGCTTGAAGTCACATATCACCCGACCGTTCCGCTTGTGAGCACAGAGCGCAATCAGAGAAGGAACAACGGAACCACAAAAGTACCCGACCTGCCACTCAAATACTGCACCTGCCCCAAATGCCCCCAGAAGAAGTCACCATGGTCACTCCGAGGGCTCCTTGTGCAGTGGTCGCACTTGTTTCCTGCACGCTGCAAGCCCATCTGATTCTGTATCAAACATCTGGGCCTTGAGCGAGCCAGAGTCGGGGAGTCGTCAAATATCTCCCTCCTCACACTCGTTTGACTTCTGATCGTTCTACTCCGCACCCCGATCTCTGTCTGTGCTCGCCGCAATGAGGGTCCTCAACCTCCCTGTTGCCACTCTCGTCTCCGGGGCCATCGCGGACGCGGCCTTCATTGGCTTCGGCACCCGTACCGTGGGCGTCAAAGCAGACGTGTTGACAGTCCCCCCCAACCCTCGCACGGCGTCCCTGACACAGGTCCGCAATCCGAACTTCCGTCGCCATGGTCCTCTCGCGCTGGCCAAGATCTACCGGAAGTACGGGGTCCCTCTCCCAGAGGACCTTCGGCTGGTCCTGGCGGCCATGAAGTCCCACCATCGTCGAGACACCGGCAGCGTCGTGGCTACCCCGGAGTCGAACGACCTCGAGTATCTCCTCCCGGTGTTCATCGGCACCCCGCCCCAGCAGTTGAACATCGACATGGACACCGGATCCAGTGACCTGTGGGTTTTCAGCACCGAGATTCCCAGCAGCCAGAGTGGCGGGCAGACAGAGTACGACCCGAGCAAGAGCACCACCGCAAGGAACCTATCGGGTGCCACTTGGGACATCCGCTACGGCGATGGCAGCTCTTCCGGCGGAGATGTGTATATCGACAGGGTCGAAATCGGGAACATCAGCTTCGCGAACCAAGCTGTTGAAGCCGCCAACCGAGTATCGGCCGAGTTTTCCCAAGACTCGCAGAATGATGGTGTCTTTGGGCTCGCGTTCAGTATCCTCAACCAAGTCACGCCTGACCCGCAGCAGACGTTCTTCGATAACCTGATCCCGGATCTTGACAAGCCGTTGTTCACTGTCGATCTGAAGAGCCACAATCGTGAGTTCATTCCTGCCTGGCGCTTGAGTCCCTGCTTACACTATACCTCAGCTGGCAATCTTAACTTTGGCTACATCGATCCGAAGGCGTACACCGGGGACATTGCATATACGCCAGTGAATGACACCCAGGGCTTCTGGGCGTTCACTGCACCGGGATACGCTGTTGGCTCAGCGTCTCAAGAATACAACATCCATGGCGTTACGGACACGGGTACTACCCTGCTCCTTTTGCCAAAGGTAGTTGTAGACGACTACTACAGCAGCGTTCCCGGTGCCGCATACGACAAGAATCACGGTGGCGTCACCTTCAAGTGTAGCGCCTCGATGCCTGATCTCTCGATTAGCATCGGCGACAACGCTACGGTCACGATTCCAGGCGAATACATCCGGTATGGGTCGGTGGAATCGTCGGGTGATGCTAACCAACTTTGTTTTGGAGGTCTACAAAGTGATGTCGGAATAGGTTTCTCTATCTTTGGTGATGTTTTCCTCAAGGCCACATTTGTTGTGTTTGACGCCGGGGAACTCCAGTTGGGCTTTGCAGCAAAGAACTTGTGATAAATCATTGATCAATGTCTCGAAAGAAAGGATGTATAGATTTACTGGCGGCCCGAAGGGAGGCAAAGTTGTACGAATATTCCAATCAAAGAAACGATTCTTAAATTCTCACTTAGCTGCACGGCCTCTGGACAAAGCACTTATTACAACATTTCTTATTTATCTTAGCATCACCAATATCATCACTCTTTGTCCCTCCATCAACACTGTTACTGCAAGCCACTATGCAGCCCCCGCACGCAATTAGCTTGTTTCGGCAAGACATCTAACTAGACTGTGAAACAAAGGACAAAAGGACAGGGTATTTATAATCAATGAGGGATTGGAAGCTCCCCGAAGAAGCCGGGCAAATCAGCCACCTTCGAGAGCTATTGAACATGAGCAAAGTGCAAAACGTAGGGCGTGGTGTCATATAACCAGCACCACGCCACCCGCCCCGCAGAGTTCTTTCCACTCCTCCATCAAATTGGACTATAATTGGAATCTTCACGATACCCTACAGCTGCTGTTATCGACAAACCCGGCCAATTCCCCTGTCCTACGCAAACATTATGAGATTCGTAACTGCTCCCTACTTCTTCGCTTTGCGGCACGCAACCGAGTTTGGCCCCAGTGACTAACAGAGCACCCTTAGCTGGGCAGAAAGACTTCCCCCCTGTCCCTCTTTTACTCCTTGTTGCTGTTGTGAGTACCACGACTTACCTCCTATCATCCACCAACACGGCACACAGGCAGGACCTATCCGTGTCATCTAACCAAGAGGAACAGCGCGACGCCTCTCCTCGCTGCGTTCAATGGCAACTGCAACTGCAACTGCTATGCAAATACTGAGGGCAATTCAGCATGTCACAAAACCTGCAACCCCAACTAGGAGGGGCGGTGGGAGAGCCCCATGCGCCAGGCCACTACGGTCTTCCACTTCGCCACATCGGTCCTCGATTTATGCTCTGCTATCGGCTGTTACTGGTCAAGGAACCGCGAGCCCCCGAGAATAAGTAGAGCGGCTATTATTAGGAGAAGAGTAGGGGTAAAGAAAAGGGAGGCGGCTTTATGGACACGGTTAATGGAATATACAAGGGCTATAAGATACTCGATACTGTGATGAATTTGAGATAGTTTACCCAAATTTGGGTTTGGTTGCACTGTCTTGGCAGGTATCGAGTGGGTAGGAAGAGAAGTTACAAGCGCGTTCTCTTGAACCGCCTACGGGTGGTGATATCTCATGCTCCAATGTCACTTCCCATATTATCATGACCTCACAAGTTGCCCTCCTCGCAAAAAATTTTCCAATCACTCGAAGTTTGCATTGATACAAGGGAGCCATGGCGGATGCATTTC
>Ga0247780_1000840_pt1 | contig 24099 bp, 28 predicted proteins | sample UWRJL079202R5_FD_179927 | JGI IMG/M metagenome (GOLD analysis project Ga0247780, IMG submission 179927) | Plant litter microbial communities from Arlington Agricultural Research Station in Wisconsin, United States - UWRJ-L079-202R-5 | ecosystem: Environmental > Terrestrial > Plant litter >... | reverse complement strand
CCTAATCCTCATCGCCAACTCCATCGGCTGCCCCCTCGCGCGACTCTACACCACCACCTACCCAGGGACCGTCGCCGGTCTGCTCCTCCTCGACTCCATGATCGCAAACACCGATTTCGTCAGCCTATTCCCCGACCCCGACTCGAAACCCAACCCACCCCCACCCCTACCAGATGGGATAACACCCGCCGACATCCGCCATGCCCGAGAGCGATTCAGGGCGATGTTCCACCCGAACGTCCGCAATGCGGAGGGGTTTGATAGACGAAACCTGAGGACGCTGCTGCCTGAGGCGGGAGAGCCGAAGTTACCTGCTGGACCGGGGGGAAAGGGGGTGGTGTTGGTTGTGGTGGGACATGATGGGGATGTGTTTGCGGAGGAGGCGGAGAAGGTTTGTTGTTCCCCTTTCATTTTGCTGCCTGGTTGTTGTTTTGTTGCCTGGCGAGGGGAGGGTTGTTGTTTTGCGGATGGGTCGGTTTTTGTTTTGCGGGTGGATGGTGTGCTGGTTTAGTCAGGGGTTGGTTGGTCGGTGGGGAGTCGGTGTGTTCTTGAGGGAAAGTGCTGATCTGATGAAGGGGTCGCTGGCGGTGCCCAAGGCGGTGACGAACGCGTATGTGAATCCCGCGTGGAGGGCGTATAACGAGGGGTTAGCCTCACTCGCTGAGGACGCGGAGCTCAAGATTGCAGAGGGGTGTGGGCACTTCATTCAGAGAGACGGCCCGGAGTTTGTGGCGGGTGAAATCCTCCGAGTGCTCGAACGAGTGGGGGTATGAGATCGGCGGGTGTGGGGCATGCCTGCCCTGGCAGCCGGGATGTGTTGCATGCTTCCATGGCGGTCGCACGGCTGGTATGCGGAATGTTAGCAGTTGCTGGGTTGTAGGAGTCCATGCCGAGTGCCCAAGGTGAGACAGCAGGACCAACTGTTGGCCAGAGAGCACCCAGCAACGGCTGTGCGACATGCGGGTGACGGAACAAAACACAAGCAAGGGGGAAACAACAGGTGTAACCTGAATGATAGCTATGCAATTAAATATTATAGAACGGCACCTTCGAACGCCATGGGCAGATCCGGACCGGCGGCGGCGTCCAATGGACTCCTGCAAACAACCCGCCGGCGAGACACCCAATGCAAGAGAAACCCCGTGTGTGCGCCGACACGCCTTTGCCCGGCGAGTTTTCCGGCTACAGACAGAACACCAGACATCCAATTTCCCAGGAGTCTATGCAATCCTTCGTACACATTCGTCACTCATCGTCGCCGTAGCCCAGTTCCTATGCGGACCTGTACCAATTTGCTGCCGGGTCGCCGAGGCACTCGCCCACTGTCACTGCCTTGTATCCCTTCTGCTTGATCTTTTCCAGCATGAAGGGCACGAGCGCCGTTGCTGTCTGCTCATGAACGTCGTGGGCGAGGACCAGGAAGGACGAGCTGGCTGTCCCGGCCGATAGTGCACTCGAGAAGGTGTCCATCGAATTTCCAATCTTCTCGGGGGTGTTGTTGGCGTAGTCCTTGGTGTCGAGGTCGAAGTTAATGACGTGATAACCCATCTTCTCCATGTCGACCAAGCAATCCCCCGCGCAGGTGGCATACGGCGGTCGGAAGTAAGTAGGGGACTTGTTGATGACCTTGACGAGGGTCTGCTCCAACTTGTGCATCTGGTCCGCTCTGGTAGCAGCATCGGCAGCCGTCATGTCGACGTGCGACCATGTGTGCGACCCGATCTGGTGGCCCGAACTAACCATCCGTCGCAGCGTCTCAGGCCAGGGGGTGCTCGGGTCGTCGATGTCTTCTGTCCAGTTGTCGCCGTTGATGAAGAAGGTCGCCTTGGCACCGGCTGCGTCGAGGAGATCCAAGATGTGGGGGGTGTGGTAGTATGGGCCGTCGTCAAAGGTCAATGCCACAACCCCGGGAACTGTGCATTGGGTGATGACCGAGCCGAAAGGCACGCTGCGGGCGGCGAGTGCGGGTGCTTCGCTCGGAGCAGCCTGCTCTCGTGCGAGCAGAGGCACCAGGGGGAGAACGGATGGCAAGCGCATCGCGAAGTTATAAGTTTGGAGGAGGGTGGAGATCGACGGGCGGATAACAATAAGCTTTGGGGTTTATGCCGTCAAGGATGAGCGATGGTGAATGACGAAAGTGAAGTACTTGGAAGTGAGCTGGAAAAGTCTGTCAGACCAACTCGGCGGATGTAAAATATATATGCGAAGTGAGTTTCAGCGGTGGACTGGGGTGGCAGACGCAACAGCGCAGTCGGCCCTGCATGCCTGCAGCGAGGGCGGTGTTGCGCCTTCCCCGTCAGCGGATGTAAATAGTTCCATGTCGGTCTCAGCCATCATCCCCCCAGAAAGATCGGACCGCATGCCAGTGCGGTTGGCAGGGCTGGCGCTGACCTGATTCCGGAAGGGATTTGAGGCAGGCACCAATCACCACAGCCCGGTCGGCGGCTTTGCGCTTGCCCCCCTGCGGTGGCTGTGATTGGGCCTGACCCGGCTCGGAAATGGCCTCCGCCACCACGTTCTGAGGAGGAGTGCGTGGGGAAGCATTGGAGATCTCAGATGAGTCTTTTGCATTGTTCTGCCCCGAAACCTTATTGTTGACGATAACATACATGCAAGCTTTGGACTGGGGAATGTGGGCTGCCGTGGCTGCCCCGGCGACACGGTGATTCCGGTGACGACAAGCCTCCGACTACGTTGCGCCGAGCGCCGGTGGAATTCGGCCGGAACCAGACATGCGGCGCACAGAGCCGTCTCGTCTGTTGCCCAGCAGCCCCGCCGCCTCCTGCGCATCGTCATTTAATCGAATATCCTCCCGACCACAGAAAGTACCCAGCACCGACGAGACTGAGGACGGCCCAAGGCAGGTCCAGCTCGATTACGGACCACACCCAAAGGCAGCCCAGTGGCGGCGCCTGTTTCATGACCGCCAAGTAGCCGGCCGAGTTCGTCACATGGATGAGATAACAGCCTGCTGCGACGCTCGTGGCGAAGAAAATCACCTGCCGTAGGGCATTTTGGAAGCGTTGGGGCAGGCCGGGGAGGATTGTCGGGTTTGATGAATGCGGATGGAGCGTATAAAACAGGAGGGCGAAAACTGTCAACGAACGCAGTCAGGTCAGCATTCAGGTCAGCGTGGTGGGTTGAGGCATGGACGCACCCATCCAAGCCTGGACAGCCCGCAACCAGACTTTGGGCCATTGGACTCGGTCAACGGAGAACTGGTGCTGGACCAGGACATCCAGTGTAAAGTGCAGCATCGTCAGGCTCACAGTCCAGAGCAGTGTCTCCATGACCCGCTCTACCGTGGGCGAAAGCACAACTCCCTCATCGTCCTCCTCGACACTCCGCCTAATGGGTTGCCCGGCGGCCCTCCTATTTGCATCTTCCTTCTCCTTGGCCTGCGCGAAAAGATTCCGCTTCTGCGCCAGGTCGAGCAGTGTTTCCTCGGTCGGGCCGTTCCTGTCTGGCTGCCTGAGCTTGATGCCTGGGGAGGCTTCCCTTCGTTTCTTGGCCATTGCGCTCGAGTGGTCGCGCGAAGAAAGTTGGGGCGGAGAGCAGGCAAACAATTGGAAGGAATGGAGTCGACTTCAAGTTGTTGACCGAAGACAGCTACAAGACGCCAACGGCCATGATTGAAGCTCGGACCAGCCCCACTACGAAAGACGGGACCACTAGCCAGTGCGGAAAATGCCTTCTCACTGTCAAGGCAACCGTGGTTTTGGTTATTGGAGGTTATCTCGCATTCTGAGAAGGCCTAAATGCATGCTCCGATGGTCCTTTGGAATCAAGGCCTTCAACGATGTTGACTAGGCCTGCAATGTGACAAGCAGACCTTGATGTTCAAGAGCATAACCGTGTGGGGATCTCCACAATGCCTTTTCGCACGGAGGAGGGGGACCCAGCGCCTTTGGACGCCAAGCCTGAAGCAGGAGCCAAGCAGACGGCCTATAGCGGGCAGGCCCGGTAATCTTTCCTGGTGCTGCGGCACCGCTGCCGTTTGTCCTGGGAATTCCACCCAAAGTGCAGCTTAACCCGGAGGTGACCTCATGGCGCGGGATTGGCGAGAGGGGTCCGTTCAATTGAACGGCGCTCGGCAAATAAAAAAGTCCTGCTTCCCCCAGAATCGAGATGAAGCAGTAATGATGCACCCGCAAAGCCGCAAAGCCGCAAAGCGGCCCACCGCCTGTTGCTGCCCGTGACCAACGAACGGCAGCGGCGACTGGGATGACCCCCTTGTTGGATCCTCTCTAATCGCAACTGTGGCATTATCGTGTCCTCCTGTACCCTTGGCAGCTTGTAACTAATTACCATTACCTTCAACCCTCCCCGCGCGATAAAATCCTACGCCGACAAAGGTAGCGGGAAACTTGCCACGTTTTCGCCGTCGTGATCCCGATTCTCTGAAGAATTCTCCTGGCTTGCATTGAGCTCTCCCAGTTCCTGCCGGACCGCATAATTGCGACCCCAACCTGCCGCCCGCCCCTCTACTACAGTTCCCGGGTTTGCATCCCACACCACCAGCAGCTTTCGGCAGCCGAAGCTTTTAAGGTTGCTTTGCAGCTTCCCACCCTCAGGAAGCTTATCTGCGCCCGTCGCTCCAAGATTCCGCGACAGCTCGAAGCGCACGCGCGCGCTCGTTTCTTTCTCGTGGGAGGAGCCGCAGGCGCAGCACGCAGCCCGCAGCCCTCAGCCTTAATCCCAAGCGACTAGGTCCTGGCCCAGGCTTACCTTGCGATCCCTCTCACAGCCACGCCGCGCCTGGTCTTGACAAACGCACGGCCAGGCGACAGCAGCGGCCGCGCCTGGCGCTTCACTGTCGGGACCGTCTTTCAATCTTGCATTGCCCCTCACAGGATCTGAGATTGAATCGAGGGAGCGGGGCCCCGAGGCCAACGGCGGACCCGTTGGATTTTGGATTGCATTTGCAATATGGAGTGGCTTCTGACGGTCGCCGTCGTCGTTATCGTCGTCCCAACGCTTTACCTGTACACGGTGGGGGTTGTTACGACGAGGTTTCCTATGCTGTACAACAAGCGCATTTGCTTGTTGATTGCGCATCCCGACGATGAGGCGATGTTCTTTGCGCCAACCGTGTTGGCTCTCACCCGACCCGAGACGGGCAACCACGTCAAAATTCTGTGTCTGAGTAGCGGTAAGCAATATTCTTAGCGGGTTGCGCCCACCTCATCTTGTTGCTGACAAAATACTCGTCGGTAGGTGACGCGGACGGCCTCGGCGAGACGAGGAAGCGCGAACTCGCTAAATCGGGACTGACGCTTGGCCTGCGCAAGGAGGACGATGTGTTTGTCGTCGAAGACCCTAGATTCCCCGATGGCATGAAGAACTCGTGGGACGCCACGGAGATTGCGGGGCTCCTCAGCGCCGCTTTCGCGCCGGGCCTGGCGCAGTCGAAAAAGGCAGACACGGCACCCACGGCCTCGATTGACGTCATCATCACCTTCGACGCTGGCGGCGTATCGCAGCACCCGAACCACATCTCGTTGTATCACGGCGCCAAAGCGTTCGTCGCCGCATTGATCGCAGGCAGGACCGGCTGGGCGGCCCCGGTGGATCTATACACGTTGACGACGGTTCCGGTAGCCCGCAAGTACACCGGGTTTCTGGACGTGGTGGCGACGCTGGCGGGCTGGGCGTTTGGGACAGACATGAAGGACAAGAATCACCCCAAGAGCCTGGTTTTCCTCAACGGGATCGGCAATACTGGCAGCATTACAACGGCGTGGAGAGCCATGACCACGGCGCATAAGAGCCAGATGGTGTGGTTCCGCTACGGCTGGATCACCTTGAGCAGGTACATGTACATGAACGACCTGAAGCTGGACAGCATCAAGAGGCGATGACGTGGAGCGGTTAATGGTTTTCGGGGAAATGACGCCGGGAGTCTATAATGAATGTATGAACCACAGTTTGGCCTTTGAGTGCCGACCGCCAAGGAGAGACCTGGACGACGCTCAAGGCGCAACGAACTCGACGGCTCACGAAGAGTCGAGATGGAAGCTGCAGCCGAGCGGCACCAGAGATTAATAGCGGACCTCATGGGATGCAGAAGATCACGGCAGGTTGTTTGGGGTGCATTTCGCCTCCGCTGTTGGATAGTGTATTTCCCTGTATACCCTGCGCATGAAGATTACCTTGCCATTTACACATAGCAGACAGCGGGCATTCCACAGCAATAATTGGATTTGCAATTTCAGCGAACTCACCTTTGACATTGCCTGCCAGCACCTTGTAAGCGTTCCGGAGCTGAGTGACATGCGACATTAGGGGGCATTTTTCTTGTTCGAGTGACACTGGTGTGTTTTGATATGAGCCCATCTATTTGATACGGGCATGCCCCCAGATGCCATGCCACTGTGAGGCCTAACACTGCGAAAGCGTCCATCACTGAAAGTCCATTCCATTGCATTAATCGCAGCGCTGTGCCAGACAATCGCGCTATTGGTCAACACCCACACCCAATTCCACAATCACCGAGCACATCAACCGGTGGGGAGCCAGGGAAGAGCCAAACCCTGGAACAACCTGGGGAGCTGCAACCGAGATCGAAGCGATTCTGGGGAAACCTTGCCGACGTGACAGCTCCCAAATTAAAAAACTTCTGCCAATCGTCCACCTCACCGCCTGCCCTATCCAGCCTGCCGGCTCGCTCGCACCTGGAATCCATAAATCTGGCCCGTGCACCCTGCAATTCTGCAAAGGGCAGCACCCGCTCAGTGGTCGATCGACCACAGTGACAGGCCCCCAACCCACCAACTCACTCACGCCTCAACTCACCTCACCCCATCTCTCCAGTTGCGCAACACCGACGACAGCCAACCCATCCCAAGCAATAATATCGCCCCGCCCCGCCTCGACCCCCGAAAACCTAGAGTCACTATGGCCGACGCAGGGGAGGAAGGAAGCCCGGTCGCGGAGCCGCTCGATCTCGTGCGCCTGCTGCTCGATGAGATTGTGCTCGTCAAGCTGCGCGGCGACAGGGAGCTCAAGGGGCGTCTTCACGTATGTACTTGCTTACTTGCTGCCTCCTTGTCTGCGCCTTGCGTTATGGCATGTGATCTGTGCATGCACACCAGATTGGAGGCGGGTAGCTGGGGGGGAAGAGTGACTGGGGCTGATAATTGTGAGCAGGCATATGACAGCCATTGCAACCTTGTGCTGGGCGATGTGGAGGAGACGATCTACGTTGTTGAGGAGGAGGAGGAGGAGGAGACGGACGAGGAGATCAAGGTGAGTGAGGGAGGGGCTGCGATGCAGGTTCGTCGTGGTGATATGGGGTGTTGATGCTGATGGGGGATGTAGACCGTGAGCAGGAAGTCGGAGATGTTGTTCGTCAGAGGTATGTTTGAGGCTATGGTGTGTTGGGGTTTGGAGGCTAACTCGCTCGGCGTAGGTGATAGTGTGGTTTTGATTGCACCACATTCGCGGCCGTTCTGAGAGTGAGGGGAGGATGGAGCTAGGTTATGAAGTGGGCTCATTGGGTTGGGATGAAACTCCTTGAGCATGCTTAAGGGAATAGGCCTCGTTGCCGAGGACAAGATCATGACCCCATGTCTGGGTGGCATGTGTTCGCTGCCGTAAGTCTGGACGGATGAAGCGGCGGGCGCCCGCCAGCATGCCGAAATACATACCAATTTTGCGGCCTGCCCGCTCAAGCCAACACTTTGCTCCCAAGTTCGCGACATACACATTCGCACGGCGGTGATGGCCTTTATTTCACAAATGTCCGTCACTCAAGCACCGGAGCTCTCTGATGGAGGTCATCGTCATATCATGTTCTCGCTGTCAATACTAATATAGACATGAATCTGTCATACTTGATCCCCAAACACAGCCCAAATTGGGCCTGTACCTCGCTGCCTTCAAAGGCCTCCCCAGTGCCTGTCCTGTCCGCCCCGGGTGGTGGACCGCTCTCCACACAGCCGACTGGGCTGTTGGACAACGCCAATCCAGGGCCAGCCAGCGCTTCCGAAAAACAAAAGAGTGCCCCAAACAAATGTATATATTCGTACAAGAATATAACCGCATCAAATAGCTCCCCTCACCACATCACCTCATGCTCTAGGAGCCGACTCGCCTGCTCCATTGGTCTCGGCCGCGGCTGCCGGCTCCTCCTTCTGAGACGTCGACGCATCAACTGGCATCAGCGGATGGGTTGGATCGTACCCGACACTCTTGACGATTCCAAGTCCTTTCGTCCTGCCCTCGCGGAACAGGAGCCTGTCACCGGGCGCAAGGTACTCCGGGCGCTGCACAAAACGAAACGCAACCGTCGCACGGTCGCCAGTTCGTATAAAAGGGCGATCGACGTCAATGATGGCGCAGGTCTGAGAGACAGGTCCGACGTGGAGCATGGCCTGGTACTTAGTCTTGATGGTGGTTGCGTGAGAAAGGATGAGGACTGTTCGGTTTGTCAGCAGTGTTATATGAACGAGTCCAAACCATGATGCTGTCATGGGACAGATCTTTTCAGGGGCTTCACGGAGGTAGCATACCTTCGGCAACAAACTCGCGGAAAACCTTTGGCTGGCTGCCATCGCCCTTCGGCAGCACGACCATCCCTTTCCGAACGTCTTTCCGCCGAACCCTCCTCAGCGCGAACGAGGCCGACTGGCCAGCGGACGCGGCCGGAACACCTATCCGTTTCCTCTCAATGGACCGAATCGACGTCTGTGTGAAGCGGCCGAGTGAGTCAGGGCCAACCTGGACCTCGTCACCAGCGTGAATAACGCCAGACTTGACGATTCCAGACACCACAGTACCCACGTGCGGCACACTGAAGGTGTCATTAACATGGAACTCAAAGGGCGCGTCGGCATCGTAACGTCCATGGTGCGGGAGGATGTTCAGGAACGAGCGCACGAGATTGAGATTCTCGCCCGTGACGTTGGAGACCTGGAAGATAGGGCAAATACGCTGGCTCACGAACTGGGTTGCCGTGTTGATGCACTCTTCGTGGTTCTTGATGAAGATCGGGATTTTCCTCGCCCCTGGGCTTTTTAAGATGCGCGTGATCTGCGTGATGGTCTGCTCCAGGATCTGTGGCGGGCAGATGTCGATTTTGGTGATGACAACCATGACTGGCACGTTCAACGCAAGGGCGATCCCAAGATGCTCCTTGCTCATACCTATAAGACCGTTGTTGGCCGCTACCATCAGTAAGCAGTAGTTAGGGCTGCTAGAAAGCAACCCAAAGACAGTTGTACGGAGGTAGCGCTCGTGGCCAGCCAAATCGGTAAAAGTGATGACTTTGGCGCTGCGTTTGCCAATCTCCTCCCAAGACAGCTTCCGGCCCGGGGTGTCGGACACAACGACCTGGCCCTTGGTATCGAAACCCATAATCTCCATCCCAACCGACGAGGTCCTTCCGGTCTCAATCTCGTGTTTGTGCCGGAACAAGTTGACACGCGCCTTGCCTCTGCCATCGTCAAGGTCGCCCTTGACGAGGACACCGAGCATAGAGCTTTTCCCGGCGTCGACATTGCCAACAACCGCTATTCGTGTCTCGATGACATCCTCGACCGTCCCGGGGGTGCGCCGTATCATGACTTTCCCGCTGCAGTCCTTCTCTTTTGTTGGGGTGCCATCGAGCTCACCGCCCACATTCTTAGTGAGGAGTAATCGGCAGTCGGCGTGCAGTTTCTTCGCGGCCTCGGTTAGCCTCTTGAAGGCGACCTCCCACTCGTCTTTGGTAAGCTTCATGCAGTCGCCATTGTTCTCGAAGCCGATCTCGAAGACCGACTCGCCATGGCCTTCCGTTAACCTCTCGTCGAGGACGTCGGCGAGGCGCTGGAGAGACTCGGTGTCGTTGGATAGTAAGAGGTCTCGTAGCCTTACGCGAGGGGCCGGGTCGGAGAGGTCGAGGCTGTCGAGGATGTCGTCGAGCTCTTCGTGGTGGTCGAGATCGGCCGTCGCGGGTTTGTTTGCCGCAGCAGAGGACGCAGCGGCGGCGGCCTTGGACGGGTACCGCAGTGCCTGCTGCTTCTCGACGTACTCGGCGAAGTCGCTCAGCGCGGCCTCGCCTTTCCGCTTCTCGTGGGGCAACTGTTTTGCTTTCGTCGCCATGATTGCGCAATGGAGGCGTGGGTTTAAAGGGCGGGTGGAGTAGGTAGCTCAAACACCGGGTTCATATGCGTATCCTTAGGATCATTGGGCCGCTTGTGGATAGAAGAAAGGGCGTTCGCTTCTGGGTGTCAAATGGAGATGGAGCATTAACGCGGGGCGTGAGACAGGGAGAATATAAGCAGCCTTTATAATACAGCTGGGTGCTCGCCGGCTGAGTCGAAGCTGAAGCTCTGAGGTTGGAGTCATCGACAGGGAAGAGCAATTGAATGACTCCCCGCCTTTTGTGTGGGGAACCCCAGCTTTTGGTTATCGATAACGGTTTTCATCGCCAACATCGACTCTTGGCACTCATGTTCTGGAAGAAACACTAGATAAAAAGATAAAAGAGTATGTTAAAAATAGCAGGATTGGTATAAAGGTGAGATGATTTGCTTGATGCCGAAACAAGGACAGCCCGCCGTTCATAGAGAGCAACGGGCTCTGTCTCATCTTCCAGGCCTGGTGTTCTGTGGTTTGGGAGTGGAAGGGCCCCGTTGTATATACTCAACCCTACGGATCGCAGCCGAATTGACGTTCCCAGACACTGAGGTTCCAAAGATTGACTCGCAGACGTATTCCACAAGCTTCACCCCACTTCTGGGGATATCAATTGAAATTAGTCGTAAATGTCTTATGTACATTTCAAGTTCAGATGAAACCAGCCTCAGTCGAGCCCATTGGCAAGCTGGGATGCGATCCTGTTGTCCAAGTGTGACCAGTCCGCCAGACGCCATTGATGCTTTTCCGCCCATATGCCGCAAAAAAAATTACGATGACTTTTCCTCCCTCTCCAATATTTTCCATTATCCAAGAAAACAAAAAGAAACCCAATGCAAACCGCTTTCCGGGGTATAATCCAAGCCAGACGCCATAACCACGTAGGTAAACCGTAAGTTCATGAAATCCACCAAGCGATGACGAGACATTAGCGCCACCGTGGGGGTTCTTGCACACTACCGCCAGAGTCTGTCGACTCCCGTTCCGGACTTTCTCCCGTCATTGGGTCGAGAGGCTCCATCAGCTCAGCAATTGAAGACTCTCCGTCAAGGATCATCTCATGGAAATATGCTGGGGGGCTGGGGGGCACATCTTGGTAGATCGGGGGAGCTTCGTTGTCCCAGCTGATACCGATGCCCGCACGCTCGGTGAGGATCGTGCCAAAGTGCATGCGCAAAATCCTGCCGACACCCGTATGTGTGACGAGTGCTGGTTTGTTGACGGGGGCCCATTCTTGCGAGACCACCATCTCGACCATCAACTGATGAGTCACCTCGGTTCCATCACGGCACTTTGTGTCGCAAGCAAATTTGGCGTGCTTTGCCAAACTATACTCCAGCTCGAGCTCGACACTGCTGTCAGTGGGGCTCATGTAGTTGCTCTTCCATCCCGAGAAGAGCGTCCTCTCGCCGATAACCCGGGTCTCGGTACGGACGAGCCCCTTCTTTTGTGGCTGATCAGCACCCTCGATCTTAGGACTGTGCTTGCCACAGGCTGGGGCCACTGTTTTGGCCGTCTCCTCGAGGCGCCATGTGAGCTTCTTCAGCTTCCAGTACTCGATTGTGTCAACGTTGGCGTTGTGCCGAGAGATGCCATCCAGCTTCAGGCACAGGCTGTATGTGCCGATAGGGTGGATGATGTGAGGGTAGTGGGCGCTGGCCTTGATGTTGGTCGGTGGAAAGACACGGACGGAGTGGTGCGGAAGCTCGGAGGATCCCAAGCTGCGCTTGACGTCCAGAGCCTTCTTAAATTGAATGGGTGTCTGCAGAGCTCCGGCCAACCGGGGAATGGCTTCGGCCTTGAACTCGTACGAGATTACCACCAAAGGACCATCCATAGTCGCAGGCAGGTGCCCCTCCAGGAGAATCGAGAAGGGAAAAGCGTGCTCTCCTGTGATGCAGTGTTAGTCGCGATACTGTGCGGACCATGACGAAGTCACTTACCCTTCTTCAATGCCAGCGCATTAGGAATGAGAGACCACTTCTTCAGCTCAGTGGCCTGAGTCGCGCAGTCGTTGCAGTGGTTTGCGAATGGTCTCTTCTGGGCGACGTTGATGTTCAATACGGCATCGAGAGAGTCGATCTCCACGTTGTCCTCCTTGACGTCCAAAAATAGTTGGCCAGAGACGAGCGCGCCGGTGCTGTGTTCTGCGTCGCCATAGAGCACGATGGGCGGCGACTCGAGCTTCCAGCCCAGCGACGCCACCGAGCTGCTGTGGCTCTCCTTGCTGGATCGCCCGAAATGCATGCTGGGGAACAAAATGCGGTGATGGTGTCCATGATCGCGCTCGCGGGGCGAGTCGGACGAAAAGCTGCTCGTCCGTGATTCGCCCATCTTCAGGCGCGTTGGGTGTCCCACCGCATGCGACTCGTCGACGTCGGATCCCTCGATAGACGATGCGTATGTAACCGAGCGCTGTCCGTTCCTGTCTGGAGATTTCCGCCCGCGAGAAGGGTTTGCGCTTGTCTTTTTTGATTTCGCCAGGCCCGATACCTGGCTCTCGAGGGAGCTTGTCGACGATCGGAAGAAATTGGCGACCCTGTGAGGCATCTTGGCGAGGTGGGGTGGGCCTGTCAATGGCGGGGGAGGGGCAGGAGTAGCGCCGCTCGCGTCACTGCTGAGGTGCGCCGGCAAAAACGTCCCTGATGACGAGGGATGGTCTGATGCAGTCGGTCCAAGCGAAGCCCAGTGGTTGCGGCCCGTTCGGGAACAACCCCGAAGTTATGCGCTTTTACTGCCGTGCGTGTCTGGCTGGCCAGCTGACAAGATGTGCAGCTATGCGCCACTAGCAGCGAGCGGTCATCACAAGATCCGGGAGGCCCTTTGTTTTCCGCTGCTGGTACGTCCCCGATTTGCGATGGTTGTGCCGCCACCGAACTGTGTTGCGTTACGACTCGGCGGGTGCTTCAGTGTCGAGCGAAGCAAAGTTAATTCGCGGCTCTCGTCTTGGTGCTGTGCGCTGTAGCCCGGGCGGCTAGATATCTCGTGCTGCCGTGAATCGACGTCGTCGGTAGGAGGGGGAGCTGGGCTAGGTACTGCGTGCGAAGTAGTGGGCGAGCAGCAGAGAGGTTACTCGTTTTAAGAAAGCCAACAGGCCGGAGCAGATATATTGGAGCTCCCTGAAAAGACTGTCTATCCCGATACGGAGAGTCCCAGTTTCTTGTTAGCCTAGCAGGCATTTGCAACAAGGAACACCGGCCGGCCAAAGTATTTGTATGCTGCTGTGTTTCCCATCAAGTAATTATGTGTCATGGCAGCAGCGTCCGGCCCACTCAGCAGACGGCAGGACCGCGACAAACAAAGACTTGGGATGGCTGGGCTCCGCAACCATCCACTACATCGATCGATGTCGCGGTGTGGAGGCTGCCCGCCAAGAACGCCGCTCCCATTGGCCCATGCCGGGCGCTCGCCCTTGGAGGCTGTATTTCAGGCGTATTGCACCCCAGCGTTCTGTACCTCGTTTGTTTTCTGACCAGGGCAGCAGGCCTCCCGGGCGGATGATCCGTACGCTCGGGGAAATGTATCTCTTCTAGCGAGCTCGGGACGCCACCTAGCGGGCGACGTGCTAGCATGGAACCCGGCTCGCTTTTGATCCCTCATTGCAAGTGCAACCATGACTGCTCGGTCCCAATGGCTAAAGGGTGCTGACGGGAGGTATCACCGTGAAACTGACAGGCCGAGTAATCCCCATGGAGGACAACTTGGGACCACGGACCACGAAGGGCACAGGGCCGACGGCTCCAGCTGGCGACGGCAGCCCAACGAGCACGTCGTCGTCGTCTGGCGTCTTGCATTGGCGCTCTGCGGAGGGTAAGTGAGTCAAACCAACGAGCCTGGGCTGGGCGGCGTGCGTGGCGGCCAAGGGGCTTGATCGCGTCAGCCACGAGCCCAATACCGGTGCATCTTCCGGACGTGCGCCGAATCGACGGACGGAAGGCCGAGGCGAGCAAAATGCGAACCAGAGGTGCAAAGCCTGCTGGGTGACTTCACACTTCCCAGGTTCGCTTTCTTCGCTGCTTCTAGACTTGCGACATCTGCCCCACAGAACGCGGGAAGCCCCTAGGACAGCCAATGGGATGCCGCCAGGAAAGCCCCTAGATCTGCCGAGCCTCTCATCGCCCCATCAGCAGGTCACCTGCGGGCCTCTCAGCCAGGTCCACCATAAAAAAATTTGCGTCCTTTGTGCCTCCTCGAGAGCACGTGCTAGGATCGCGCTGGGCATGGAGCCCCTGACGTGACGCCGCTGGGATCGATGGCTTGCTCCTCGACGATCCCCAAGTTTAGAGTACGGCCTAAACCTGGAAAACAACCTGTGGGTTCGGAAGTATTCTGGATGGAATTACAATCCCCTCTCAACGGGCCACATTCGTAACTTAGCCGCCCATGAGACTCAGAACCCGTACGTCCTCTGCATCGCGGGGTGGTCAGAGCGGCTGACTTGCAATGAACTAAAGAGCTTCCCCGCATTTTCAGAGCACTAACCACGCCTTGCGAGCTGTCGCCCGGGCAGTTCCTGATGCCATGCCCCTGCGCAGATCGGGAAAGCTGGAAAATCCTGCATTTTGCTGTCAAGCTTGGCAGCCTGGGCGCAGAGCTTGGGAGGGGTACGTCAGTCGTCCGCTCTGTCGCGACTTCAGTCGTCGGAATCGCGAGCTTGCTTGGCAGCCCTCAGCGCCCAGCACGTCGCCTCGGAGAAGCGCAATTCGACTGTGAGGCGTTGGGATTTCGCTCGCCTCATTACCACGCCAGCGGTTTCACCTGCATACAATTACATAATTTGAAGCTCCGAGCAGCCACACATGCGGCATACGCAGAGCACGTTGGACGACGGCCGCAAGATGTGTGCTTCTATTCGCTCTCGCTCCGCGGTACACGCATGATGTCTTTTTCCGAACTCGCAGACCGCTCAGAGCGGTGCCGCCTGCTCGGCTCACGAGGCGCTCTCCCCTTGCCCGGAACCAGTGTTCTCAGTCCTCAGGCTGGCTCTGTCTTGAGCTTCTGTTCACCACCAGCCGTACTGGGCGCGGAGATGTTTACACCCGCGCATAATATGCTTTCATGCTGTACCTCCAAGTAACTCGAAAGAAATTTGGGGTCGCTTTTCGAGGTTCTCGCTAAAAGTTGGGGCGCCGCAAGCTCCCGCGGAGTGCTCCACATTTTGTCCCCGTGTAAGTGAAAAACGGCCAGGGCTACTTTCTCATTTCGGTGCGCGTGGATTTCTGTGGTCATCGCCGCTTGGCTTTTGGGACCACTCATCCATGAGGGTCGAGTCGTGGCTCTGGGTGACTCCTGGGTGAACTGAGCCGCGGCACCAGTCATCGGCGTAGTTCGCGGGCGAAAAGCTATGGTCCATGTTGAAGAAAGGAAGGACCAGTGGATCCGATGGAGCCTGATGGGTCTGGAGCCTGGTCGTTAATTTGTATCCATTTCCCGCCCCAGCTTTAAAAAAAAAAATTAAAATTCCCTGGACGCAGGCCAGTGTTTTATTGTGGGGAACGGGCGTTTTGTGGACCTTTTAGACTGTGGATTTGCGGCTACACACGGCATTCTGTTTTGTTTCTTATGGTATCCGTCGATTTTCGGCCCGCTGCTGAGCAGCGCCGTCGGAGACCGCCGCTCCCGAACTGGCGGTGCCTTGCGGCTTGAGCACAGTCAGCGCTGCGTGATGTTCCGACTCAGCTCATTGTGGGGCTTCAGGGGAAGCGTTGGTCTTCATGATGGTCTGCTCGGACACTGTGGCCCGGGACAGAGCTGGCCCGAGAGAGAGAGCCAACGTCCCAGCTCGGGGTGTTTTGTTTCGTTTACACAAGTACGAAGGCTCAGGCCAAAAGAAAGGGCGGAGACCGTGCGAAATGCGTTGGAGAAATCCTTACACAGTTTTGTCTTGAGCAGCAAGGCCTGTTGAGAATACGAGATGGCTCATCACATCAAACCGAACGGCTACTTGGACAGTGAGAACCTTCCGCGCTGGCCGAGTAGACCATTTCTTTGGCCGGAGCCTCCGTACCTGTACGGAACACAGAAGTTTGCCTTCGTACGTATAGTACTGGCTAGGACTTGCGCCGTACATCCGCCTCCTGGACACATATCAAAGAGAGATCGGAGAATACTGTAGGATCTCACACCAAGCCGCTTGCTTACATCGATCGTGGTGGTCCTGTATCCACCGCGGGGAACCGTTCCGGTGTCGAGGGCGTTAAGCTTCGAAAGTCCCTGAACGACGAGGGGTGTCCTAGCGAACTCTATCTCCATCTGAGTCCTGAACTTCGCCCAAACCCTGGAGCTAAACGCGCCAACTTTTAGTTCGGCGGCTCCTATAACAACGTCAAGACCCCTTGACTCCTTGGGGCACCCACCAACCGATTGATCGATCTCGATCGTCACTAGTATTCCATTCGTCCAGTCTCCGGCAGTTTCTACCCGGCATTCTGCTCGCAACACTTAGAAATCCTCTTGAATAAATGGCAGAAGTTCCCGGTTACTGTGCTTTTGATGCATGGGATGTCTAGCGCAGCATGGTCATGAAAGCGACCTGGACATGGGTTATTTTGGAACGATGTGATATCATATCCAAGTTTTTGGGACGACCACGCCTGTCAAAGTGCTAGGCTCTTGCACCGGGGCTGACATTCCGGACGGAAACCAGATCATATTTGTTGGCGACTGGACGCTCGCCACAGCTGCCATGGGAGGTTCCAACTGCTCTTGACTCTGAACGGGTCAAAGTTGGCCTTCTCTAACCGCGCAAGATAATCCCGAGCAGGGATTCCTTCAAGCAGTACCCCGAATGCCCTTTCTCTCAGAGCCTGTTCACTTCTAGAGCCAGAGCTGATGGGTTCCTCGGGGGAGTAAACATGTCCAGTCTCGCCCTCATGTTCAAAGTCATGGCCAAGACTCTTCCCCGCCTTCAGGTTCTCCAGCATTTCGCGTGCGGTGATGAGGTGGTCGTTTGCGCGGGTTGCGACCTTGAAGACGGCGTCCTGAAGACCTTCGGCATCCGGTCCATGGCGGAACACATCTTCCTCTTGCACCCCCGATCCAGCCATGATGTCCAGGGGTAATAGCAACGCGGGAGCTTTCGTGTTCCCAACATTCATCCCTGATGGGCTTTGGATAGGCTTCGAGGGGGCGGCAAGAACCGGTATCCCCCTCAGTGTTGCGACGATACCACACGCCTTGCCGACATGGCTCGCCAGATGATCCCAGTCGACAGACCGTACAGAAAGCGACGCAAGGGTCATGTACATCAATGTGGCGTAGGTATTCTCGCCATACTCCTCCAGCGCGGCAAGGGACGTGAAGGGGTGGTCCTCCATGTGCTTCTCCCGTGTGTTGACCAGGCGCAATAGCCAGAACTTCAGAGAGCTTGCGCTCCCCCCTTCCCTCGTCTTGAGGGCTGTGATGGCACTATAGAGCAAGAGGGAGATCGGTTCCCTAGGCGGATTGCCTGCGAATGTCTTCTCAATCGTGTCGCGCCAGAACTGAATCCGGAACCGGCCAATTGTCGGCGTAGAGACTGTCTCGGGGAGGCGAGCGAGTTCGAGGTTGAGGGTGCGGATGGCATCGTAAGCGTCGCGCGCCGCCGGGGAGAGGAATCGGCGAATTAGGTAGGCATCATAGTCGCCGTGTCTGTAGCGAGTGTAAGGGACTGCTCAATTCTAGCCTCAATGCGCTTGGAAACCATACTGCAGCTGCTTTTCGCAGTAACCGCGCGCCTGGATGACATCGGCTTCGGTCACAATTCCGCGACGGAGCTCGCGAGCGACCAAGGGCGCTCTTCTGAGGCCGCGCCCGACAGCCTTGGAGGAAAGCATGGCGGAAATAGAGATGGTCAAGCTACAAGCCCCATTCTAAGAGGCCTTTCCTCAAGTAGAAGGGATAAAAGAGTGACTTTGGCGACGCCAATTCGTGAAGCCAAAGGGGTCCGATGTTTTTTTTCGGCATAGGCTCCCGCGCAGCGATGACGAAGGTGGCCCGTGCTCCCTACCTAAGCTCCGGAGTTAAAGTGCCTAACGCGGTCAGGTGATAGCGGACGCCAAAAATCGCGGGTGCAAATCCCGGCGCGTCTCCCAGCGCCCTTCGTCAACAGGTGCAGTTGCCTCCAAAACTGCTGGGATTGCCTTGGGAATTTCCAAGATCCGCGCCCACCTTTGTCGCTTAAATTGTATTCCACAACACGATGGATCACGTAAATGACCGCGACGACCATTACGGCGAAGAGGAGGAACATCCGAGCAAAAAGAGACGCTACTTCTTCGATTCGGACGACGAGATCCCCACCGTGTCTGCACCATCGATTTCCTCCCCGCCAAGACGATTTTTTGCCGACGACGACGACGACCAAGATGGCTTCCTCAATGCCCCCAAGCAGCCTCAATCGAAATCCTCTCCGGCTAGGCGCTCCCCCCTTTTGGAACAAGATGTGGATAATTCCCTTAACCGAACACTATCGTCTCGCCCGGCCGCGAGTTCGACCAAACCGGCTCCCGCTCCTGTGGGCTTTGACCGCAAGGCGTTCGAAGCTATCGTCGGCGAAGATATTGGCTCGGATGCCCTGGAGGTTATCCAAGAAAACTGCGGAAACAGTATCGAAAGAGCTGTCAACATGTACTTCGACGGGACATGGAGGAATCTAAAGAGAAAACTTGCCAAGGCCGCCCCGGCTCGGTCCTTGCCCCCAGAATCGACATCCCACACGCCGGTTTCTCCGGACACGCCTCGCGTATCTTTCCTCGCCAATTGGCAGCAACCTGAGTCACGATATATTGGCGCATTTGGAGTCGAGGGATGGTCTACAAGAAGCGGGCTGAACCTCCTGAAGCACGGTGACGTTGTCAAGATCGAGCGGCAGAAGATCATCCCGCTCGGCACCGGCCTCTCCAAAGGGCAATCCAAGCTAGGGCCACAACGTGTTAGTCTGGCCGCAGCAAGGCGAGTCGATGTCATTGTCCGCTTCACCGACACCAGCGGCAGGGAGATCGGGCGTCTGGCCAAGGATACGGCGAACTGGGTGTCGGTTTTGATGGATGAAGGGGTCTGCAAGTTTGAAGGAACCTGCGTTTATGCGCCGGAGAGACTACGGACGAACGATACTGTCTTTCTGCAGTTGAGGTGTTCGCTGCTCAAATCCGCTTTTTTCGACAGAGCTTTCAAGGCCGAGGACAACCGCGCGACCGGTAGATTTGAAGAGGCTGAATCATCGGAGGAGAAGGCCATGCGTTTGAGACAGGTTGCCTTGGTAAAACTCTTCCAGGAGATCAACCTCGTTCCAACGAAAGCCAACGCTGCCGCGGCGAAGCATCAGCGCCAGGGTCTTTTGGAAGCGGCCGAGCGTGACGAAAAGAAGGAAAAAGAGCAAGCGAAGGGTCTGAACAAGGACAATCCCGACGCCTCAACCCCTGACGAAAACGAAGATGGGGAGGAGCTTGAGCAAGACCAGCTTGATGCCCTCTACAAGAAGGCGCAGTCATTCGACTTCAACACACCCAAGGCCGAGCCCGCGAGGACCTTTGCAATGGACCTACGTCCATATCAGAAACAATCGCTGCACTGGATGATGTCCAAGGAAAAGGACGAGCGCAGCAAACAGCGAGAAGTGTCAATGCACCCTCTGTGGGAGGAATACACCTGGCCGACCAAGGACCATGACGACAAGGATCTTCCCCCAGTCCCCAACCAGCCCAGCTTTTATGTGAATCCTTATTCGGGTGATATGTCTCTAAACTTCCCCCGCCAGAACCAGCACTGTCTCGGTGGCATCCTTGCGGACGAGATGGGCCTGGGGAAGACAATCCAGATGCTGAGTCTCATACACTCGCACAAGTCTGAGGTGGCGATTAGGGCCAGGGAAGCTTCAGATACAGCCGCGCCGCTCGCCCGCCTTCCACGTCTCCCATCAGGTGCTGGTAGTAGTGGTTTTGTGGACGCCCCGTGCACAACATTGGTCGTCGCGCCGATGTCTCTTCTCGCTCAGTGGCAGAGCGAAGCAGAAAACGCATCGAAGGAGGGCACGTTGCAATCCATGGTCTATTACGGCGATAACAAGAACGCAGATCTGTTGACAATGTGCTGCGAAGCCAATGCTGCAACTGCCCCGGACGTCATCATCACAAGCTACGGCGTTATTCTATCCGAGTTTAACCAAATAGCTGCAAAGAAGGGCGACAAGTCCAGCCATCGTGGCGTCTTCTCACTCAACTTTTTCCGCATTATCTTGGATGAGGCCCACACAATCAAGAATCGCCAATCCAAGACCGCCAAGGCCTGCTACGAACTCAGCGCTGAGCACCGATGGGCGTTGACAGGAACGCCGATCGTCAACAAGCTCGAAGATCTCTTCAGCTTGGTCAGGTTCTTGCGCGTCGAGCCATGGAACAACTTCTCCTTCTGGAGGACCTTCATTACAGTACCATTCGAATCGAAGGAGTTTGTACGGGCTTTGGATGTCGTGCAAACGGTCTTGGAGCCGCTTGTCATGCGGAGGACAAAGGACATGAAGACTCCCGAAGGGACTCCCCTGGTCGACCTGCCGCCTAAAAAGGTAGAGATTGTCGACATCGAGCTTTCTGAGACGGAGCGTGACGTCTACGAGTTCATCTTCAATAGGGCAAAGCGGACTTTCCAGAACAACGTTGAAGCAGGCACCGTCATGAAGTCCTTCACGACTCTCTTCGCCCAGATTCTTCGCCTTCGGCAGACCTGCTGCCACCCGGTTCTCGTGCGCAACCAGGACGTCGTTGCCGACGAGGAAATAGCTAGCGTGGCCGCAGACGCTGCCTCGGGGTTTGCAGACGATATGGACCTCCAGAACCTCATTGAGCGGTTCACCGCAGCGGCGGACGACAACGTGAGCTCGAATGCCTTCGGGGCCCATGTGCTCGGACAGATTCGGGACGAGGCGACCAACGAATGCCCTATTTGTGCCGAGGAGCCGATGGAAGACCAGACCGTCACAGGGTGTTGGCACTCGGCCTGCAAGCAGTGCTTGCTGGATTACATTAAGCATCAAACAGACCGACAGCAGGTCCCCAAGTGCTTCCAATGCCGGGAGCCCATCAACTCTCGAGACCTCTTTGAAGTCGTACGGCACGACGATGACCCGGAAGCCCAGTCGCCGTTTGAACAGGGCCCCAGGATTAGCCTGCAGCGTCTTGGGGCTGCTGGGTCATCGTCGAAGGTGGCATCTTTGATAAAGCATTTACGGGACCTTCGGAGAGAGAATCCTACCATGAAATCGGTCGTCTTCAGCCAATTCACGTCCTTCCTGTCGCTCATCGAGCCTGCCCTGACTCGAGCGAACATGCACTTCCTGCGGCTTGATGGGTCGACAAACCAGAAGGCGCGCGCCTCGGTTTTGGCGGAGTTCAAGGAGTCGAAAAAGTTTACCATCCTTCTGCTGAGTCTCAAAGCCGGCGGCGTTGGGCTGAACCTTACTAGCGCTAAGAGGGTCTACATGATGGACCCCTGGTGGAGTTTTGCAGTTGAGGCGCAAGCCATCGACCGAGTCCACCGGATGGGCCAGGAGGACGAGGTGAAAGTTTACCGCTTTATCGTCAAGAACAGCGTTGAGGAGAGGATGCTGCGAGTGCAGGAGAGAAAGAAGTTTATGTATGTGCCACCTTTCCCCGATCCATGCCCGAGACTAATAGTTTTATTTGCAGCGCCTCTTCGCTCGGAATGATGTCGGAAGAAGAGAAGAAGATACAGCGCATTGAGGATATGAGGGAGCTTCTGAGCTAAGAGCAGCAGCCACTTGTAATTTTAAAGACCCGATCCAGCCTAGAAGAGGTGCCATGAGCATAATATATTATGATGACAAAGAAAACGTGAGTGCGATTGTCCTGTGGCATTGGCTTGGTATTGTTCCACTTGTTTTCCCTGGCCCCGTACTAAACAACCTGCTCCGCAGCTTGACTCGGGCTACCATGGTTCCTCAGCATCCACCTGAAACGCATACCAACCTACTGCGCTCTGCCGCAGAGGAGAGTAGAACCGCTGGGCATGTTGCTGTCATCTTTTCTTGACTTATCAATGTGTCTGGCCATGTCCAGAATATCAACAAGCAGGAACCTCGTCTGCTCTGCCATATCACACACTATTTTCGAGAAATGACTCGGCCTTTGTCCAACAATGGCACCATGACACCCAGCATGCATTTCCGCCAGGTCGGTTCCCGGGAGCCACTACGACCGGTCACTTGTGTCTGAAGCTAACGTCAACCCATTGCGACCGGTTACGCCTTAGCCTCTGATGAACCACCGCCGGCATGCTGCTACGATGTTCTTCTCATTCCTCGTTCCCGGCGCCACGATGGCCAGTCCTATATAAGTCACTAGGACGCCTCTGCCCCGTCAGAACAGATTTGCTCTGCAACACACTCTCTTCTCAAGAAACCCACTCATTCATTCTTTCAGAATCAACAAGGTAGTCAGCGACTAACCACCACACTCTCTACAACAAAATCAAATCAGTCTTAGGACAGTCACTCTTTTCACTTCGATCAAAATGAAGGCCTGCACCATCACTCTCCTTGCCCTCGCCGCTGGCGTTATGGCTTCGCCCGTGCCCGGCGCTGACAAGCACGACGACAAGCACGTCAACCACATGCGCCAGGACGATGCGCATTCCGGCGACAACCACGGCTCCATGACCTACTACGAGGTTGGTCTGGGCGCCTGTGGCCAGGACGACAGCGGAAAGGGCGACACGCACAACATCGTCGCCATGTCGGCCGAGCTGATGGGCAACAGCAACTCGATGTGTGGCCGCAAGGTGTACATCCAGGGCAAGGACGGGCAGACGGTCGAGGCCACTGTCCGCGACAAGTGCCCGTCATGCTCGCCCGGCGAGATCGACGTTAGCAACAAGGTGTTCAAGGAGGTTGTCGGAAACCTGGGCGTTGGCCGGTCGAAGGTGTCGTGGTCGTTTACTCAGTAGATGCGTATACTGCACTGCAGTGAGTCTGGCTTGAGCGACGTTCCACTGGAGGAAGTTAATTAGGGGACGGGAGGATGCGCGGAGGGCAGGTTTGTGGACGGACAAGACGACACGCCTGGTTGTTGTGTTAGATACTGTACGACTATGCAAACAGGTGGCAATGGACAATTTTCCCTGCAATTTATCTTCAGAGGCCGGGCCGATCAGCGGCGGCGGTGAAGCGCGACATGCAGGTGTAAGGTGCGGCTGGTCTTTTGAGTGTGCGATTGCGGCGGGAGGCGCTTCGCTTTGCATGCAGACGGACGCGGGAGGGAGCTGAGCGAAATAATCACGCCAGCTCGTCACCCCACATGATCTGATTTGGTTTGGTGAGCCGCAGCAGCAGGTTTTTGCTTTGCGTTGCATCCTGCGGGAGCCTTAAAATGCGGGAGATATTGCGCTCGTCTGTCCGCCTCTGCTGACTCCATTTCCAACTCCAACCACACACAACTCACACAAACTGACATCACCAAAACAATCACAACCACCACCATTACCACTAAAACAAAACACAAAAAATTCTCGCGACCATGACAGCAACCAAAACCTACTTCCTCGCCCCAGGCTGGAACATTCCCTCCTCCCCCACCCTCCTAGGAAGCATCATCGCCAACCCCTCCCAACCCGACCTCGCCCTGTTCACCGCATCGCCCACCAACCTCACCACAACCACCACCACCACCCCGATCAATTTCACCTCTCCCACATCCTCCTCCCCCCAAGATGCTCCTCCTCAGACGGCGCTCTTCTCCCTCTTCCTCGCCCTCCACGGCCTAGGCGACGACGAACCGGCCTTCACCTTTGACAGGAAGCACATCCAGGGCTACTCCTTCCGCGGGCAGAAGTCGCATGTCCTTGCCCCACCCAGCCAGGAGTTCCTGCGCGCCGCGGCGACCGATGCGCGTGTCGCGACGCTGTTTGCGAATACCGTGGGGGCGTATCTCGTGACGGGGGTGAGGAGTGTGCGCGGGGCGGGGGTTAGTGTGAGGAGTGGGAAGGGGAGGG
>Ga0247780_1000838_pt1 | contig 24182 bp, 16 predicted proteins | sample UWRJL079202R5_FD_179927 | JGI IMG/M metagenome (GOLD analysis project Ga0247780, IMG submission 179927) | Plant litter microbial communities from Arlington Agricultural Research Station in Wisconsin, United States - UWRJ-L079-202R-5 | ecosystem: Environmental > Terrestrial > Plant litter >... | reverse complement strand
GTATTTTATTTTCTTTTTTTTTTTTTTTTTTTTTTTTTTACTGACTTTTTTCCTTAACAGTACTTATTTTCGTGTAAAACGTGCTAGAAGCTCTAGAGAAGGCTTAGCTTCCTTATTAAGTCTAAGGTCCTTTTAACCTTAGTTAAAGGTTCTAATAAATATCCTTCTGTACTTATTAAGGAATTTCCTGCTGCTTTTTAGGCTTTAAATCCTATAGTAATCTTACTCTTTAGTATAGTAATTTAAATATCAGATCTTATCTTATTTCTAATTCTTATTATTAGTTTTAATTAATCTAGATTCTTCCTGTGGAATTCCGTAATCAGGTTTAAGCATTTAAGATTTTTAACTAACTCTTATAAGTTACTTTTAAAGCTGTAATCTAACTATTTAATAAGATACTTAAACACGTTTTTCCCTTTCCGTGAATTTATAACTTCTTTAACGTTATATTTATCCTTATTAGCGTTAATCTTAATCTTCTTTTCTAAAGGAACTCCTTTTAAAGCAGGTTCTAAAAGTGAGATATGAAAAACCTTAATCCACACCTTTATACTAGTGGGTAAGTCTAGTTTGTAATTAAAGGTGGTGACCTTTTTCTTAACTTAAAACAGTCTGTACCTTTTAAAGTTAAACTTCTTACTAAGTTGTTTTAAATATAGGTTCTGTAAAAAAAGGTAAATATAATCCCCTTCTTAAAAAATCAGTCCCTTAACTCGTTTACCTTTATAATAAAATCCTTTCTTAAGCATTAGCTGTTTAATTTAGTGTTTATTAATAAACTTCTTTATTTGTTTACGTGTGAACTTAAGTTTAGCTTGTAAGTGGTTATACAGTTTTTATATCTAATTTACATAGACTGTAACTTAGGGGGTGTTAGTAGGTGGGCCTTAACAGAGCTTAGGCTCTTTATTATAATTTGTAAAGAATAGTAATATACTTATTAACTTAACTAATGTTATATTATAAGCTATTTGTACTATTGGTAACAACTTAAGTTAATTATCTTATTTAAAATTAACGTAAGCTTAGAAATATGTTATAAGTATTTAATTAACTTACTCTGTTTAACTATCCGTTTATAAGTAGAATACTGTTAAAAGCTTACTCTTTACACCTATTCTTTACATCAGTCCTTACTAGAACTTTAACATAACTAGCTTATCTTAATCTGTAATAATATTATTTAACTAAAGGTATTGTAAAATTACCTTTTTCTTAAATACATAAGTAAGTTACTCTACTATTATATCCTTTAAGGTTAGCAGAAAGTAAACTCATTTTATTAATCTGTTAACTATTATAAGGATCTAATTATAAGTAACTTTTATAACAGGGTCCTTAAATTTTAAAATCCTAGTAATAAAGTTAAGTAAGATTAAACTCTATAACACCTATAGTATAGGGAGTGGTTTAAAAAGTTTATAAGGCTTATAATATTAGTTTTACTTCCAGTAGCAGATATTGTAACTGTTAACCACTTCTTTAATTAACTTTTTTATTCCCGGGAAGGTGTACGCTTATTAGGCTTATATAAGAGTCTTAACTTAACCTATATGTCCTCTAAGTCGAGACTTATAAACCTATTAGATGTACTCCTTCTGTTTATCTAAGTTATGAATGTATGGTTTCTCTTAATATTAAAGCCTTACTCCTGGTTTAGGTATGCCGTCCACACTTTCTAGCAGCTATTCTAGTTAATAACCAGTTTCGTTATAGTTTAGATATTCTAGGCACTCCTTACTATAGTTTTACATATATCCTGAGAAGTCTTCTAAAAGGTACTTATACTTGTAAGTTCCTTTTACTAACCTTCTTACTTAAAAGTCTTATTATTATTAATAGATGTTATACTTTATTTATAAGTTTATACAGACGTTAATAGTTTATTCCAATATCTAGTTATCTAATACTTATAATGTATACTCTAATATACTATTCTTAACTTTATTAAATATGGTAACGGGGGCCAGGACTAGATTAATATCCTTATAATCTTACTTCTAACTAAGAGTATCGGCTTACTTATTATCTTTTCCTTTAATATAGTGAATCTAAAAGTGGAATGGGGCCATTAACTCTACCTATTATGCTTACCGTAAACTAAGTTCCTTTATTAAGAAGTACTAAAGGTTATTATAGTTTAAGAAGACCTAGATTAGCTTTTCTATACCACTTAAATACAGTACCCATTTAATAAAGCACTAAATAACCACTATTAGTTCCTTATTATAAATTAAATATTGTAGGGTTAGGCTGTGAATTCCTTTTAATAAGAAGGCAACTGGGTAGCGTTTCCCATCGTCCTGGATTTAGTTAAATTCTCCACTAATTATAAACTTTAAGGAGTCTGTTTTAACTTAGAAAGGCTTTAAGAAATTAAGGAGGGCCAGAACTGGCGTTATAATAAAGGCGTGTTTAAAGTCTTTAAACGCCTTCTGCTATCTATTGGTCCACTTAAACGGCTTTCCTTTACCTATAAGTTTATAAAGTGGTTTTACGACTCTTATAAAATACCTAATAAAACAGTGATAAAAGTTTATAAAGCTAATAAAGGCTTATAACTCTTTTTAATTCTTTAAAGTAGGCTAATCCCTAATTACCTCTGTCTTCTCCACTTATATTTTAAGTTTTCTAAGGGTTACTTTAAACCCTAAATAATTTAGTTCCTAAATATAAAAGTGGCTCTTCTTTAAGTTTACTATTAACTTTACTTTCTTAAGAGCTGTTAAAACCTGTTATATATACTTTTAGTATTCTTCTAAAGTTTTAAAATAAACTAGAACGTTATTTAAATACATAAAGATAAACTTATTAAGGAAGGGGTGGAGAACACTGTTAATAAGGCCTTAAAAGGTCGCAGGGGCGTTTATTAATCTTATTAGTATAATACAGTATTAATAATACCTGTTATAAGTCTAAAAGGCCGTTTTATACTTATTCTTTTCCTTCACTCTAACGTAGTTAAATCTTATAGGGAAGTTAAAACTGGAGAACTAATTTATTTTAATAATCTGTTCTTATATTTCCGTAATAAGTGGTAATAGGTAATAACTTTTAATTATATCCTCGTTTAACGTTTGGTAATTAATAACTATATGTAGTTTACCGTCTCCCTTTCTTAAGATAAACAGTATTAAGTAACCTACTAGGGATTAAAACTCTATAATAAACCTATTCTTTAAGTTCTTATTAACGTACTCCTTTAAGGCCTTAACCTGCTGGGGGTTTAAGTAATAAGGCTGGAAGCTGTAAAGCTTCACTCCTGGTTTTAACTTAACTTTATGGTCCTATAGTCTATAGTTTAATAGTTACGGTATCTTTTTTTAAAATAGGGTGAACTTCCTGTACTTTACAGGTACTTTAAATAAATTAACTTCTTTATTTATCTGTAGATTAGCCTCTTACTTTTTTCCACCTTTTAAATTGTTATTTAAACAGTGTAGTAGACCTTTTAATCTTTTAACCGTCTTAATAAACTTAACTTAAACTGTATTTAGTTTTAAGGGTTTAACGTGCTTTTAAGTGCTTTATATATCTTTAAAGCAGTTTAATGCCTTCTTAACTTTCTTTAAATAATAATCACGGCTAGGGGACTTGCTAAAGGTGAGGTGGCCACTCCTTTAGTTAATTACGGGGTTATACTTTTCCAGCTAGGGTAGATTTAAGATTATGTTATAGCCTGTAACTGGTGTAACATTAAAGTCCACTTATTATTCATCCTCGTCCACTTTAATTAGGAGTAGTAAGTAATAGGTGACTTTACCGTTATTATACTAATATAAGCCTCCTTCTTTATTTTAAATAGGAATAGCCTCTTTATACTCTTTATTAAGGAGTTTCCTTTAGTTAACTAATAAAGGGTGCATTAGGTTAAAAGTACTCCCACTATTAATTACTACTCTTGCCTTAAAAGGCCTCCCTCTTCTATCTGTTATGTCGATACTAATAGAGTAATGTTTATACTTCTTTAATATCTAAGTTATAGTAATTATCTATCCTTAAGGTCTTATTTAACTTAACCTCTAAATGCCTCTTCTTCTTCTTAAGGTTTTTACTAACCAGTAAACTACTGGTTTCTGGCCCTTTTAAAGGGCCCGTAACCTTTTCCTAATTCTTTTTAGAAAAATAGGCAGCTTTAATAAACCTAATAATTAACCTTTTTCAGGTTCTTACGCCTTAGTGTCTAGTTAACTTTAAACAGTATAATGTTTTAAAAGTCCTTAATAAGTTAATAATACACTTTACGGGCTTAGATTATAGTAATATCTTTTTACTTTTAAATCCGTTAGTAGTCTTCCTACTTCTGCTATCCCTTAGCTTTTCTATTAAAATACAGTAAACACGTTATAACTAGGCAGTTATTAAGTACTCCTCTTTACCAGCACGTAATAGGAGCCTGGTTAACTATAGTAACTTTCCACTTATTATTAGACTCTCTTGCCGGGGAGTAGGAGATTTAGTAGTGGGCCGGTTCTAACTTTACTTTAGTGATAGTGTAGTCCCGTTTCCGCGTATTAGGGAAATGGTTATAAAGGGCCTTAAGTCTGTAATACCAGTTAAAAACGTAATTATTATACACGTAATTAATCTACGGTATATCCCTGTAACTAAGGTAGTTAATGTTAACTACAGGTATTATAATTATAGAGTACAGGACAGGGGAAGTAGCGCTTTATACTTTTTCTTCTTCCACTTACCTCTATATACGTTATTTCTTTTAAACCTCTTCTTAAAACTTAAATAATAATAACCTAACTTATTCTTCTATAAAATAGCCTTCTTTAACAAATTAGTACTTAAGTTAATTAGTAAAGCGAACTTTATTATAAAGTTATAACTTAATTTCTATTACTTTATCTTTAAACGTTATAATAAAACCTTTAACTTATAAGTCTTCTACTTTATCTACTAGCTTTTAATATTTCTCCTTCAGCTCCTAAACCCTTTACTAATATACTTACTTTATGCCTTCTTAAGGGACCTTTAAGGTACTAATCTAAGGCATATTAGCTTTAATACAAGGTAGTTATTTAAACTGTCCTTCTTTTAAAAAGGTAAAGGTGCTAATCTACTTAATATATTTAAAGTATTTAAAAGTCTTAAAAGGTATTATTAAGAAGAACTTCTGTTTCTCTAGTTTAATTCTCTCAGTTTATTCTCTTTTACCTTTTAAGGCTTACTTTACCATTTAAATGGCTTAAAAGGTTAATTCTTTAACTCCTTCTACCATTTTAGTAATTTTTAAGTTAAGGTCTTTCCTAGACTTCCTTAATTCTTAAGCTTATAAGGTAAGGTTTTTAAGGCCTGTAATAGCTAATTAGAACATCTCTTCCTAAAGTTAGTCTTCTATAACCTACACTTTTAATAGTTTTAAGTTTCCACCTTAAAGTCAGTCTTTTATAACCTGTACCTTTATAATTAACTCTTTTAAAACACCCTTAAAGACTAAATATACTACGTTTTAAAGTTCTTCTTCTCCTTCCTTATCTCCTAGGTTACACTTATCTATCCAGGTGCAGTCCTTTTCGTTACCTGTTATCTTAACGTAAACGTCTCTTAAGTTAAACCTAACGTGCTTTCCTCCTTTTAAAATGGGTTTTTAATTAACTTATTTTAATAACAGGTATTATTATACCATATGGCCTTTTTTATTATAATTAAAACACTAGACTTAAGACAGGTCTTTAGGCTACTTTTACTGCTATTATTATTAAGGCTTATTATGGTTAGGTTAGTTCTGACAGTTTACTATACCGATATTTACTAGTCTGGGGTAATAACCTATTACAGTTAATTAATTCCCTTTCTTTAATCTGTTTAGCTAGTAAAAGGTCCGTTCCTTCTAATAGTTCTTTTAACGACAGTAATTATAATACCAGTTATCAGCCTTAATAACTATCTTAACCAGTTCTTAAAGGCAGTCTAGTTAATCTTCTTAATAAAGGTCTCTGGTAATATATTCCTTCAGACCACTCCAGAACAGCATTACTAAAGCCTCTTAACCGAGTTTAATCTTTACTACTTCCAGTTTAAAGCGTGTAGAGAACTTAAGGACTAAAGACGTCTGCCTTAAGGTTATAAAGCGTTACTTAACCTACCTAAGGGCGTCTAGTTCTTTAAACTTAGTTTAAAGTTAGTTAATAAAAACGTTAAAGTTATCGAAAAGGGCTTAAGTCTTAAGGGCCTCCTTATACACTCTATCCACAGAGAGGTCGTTAACTATCTTCACATAAGGTTTATACTAGTAAGTAGTTACTTTATCTAATAAGGCTTTAATAAACCTAACCTTTCCTTCTTCTTTAAAGAATTACTTATTATAATAGGTAATATAACTCTAAAGCTAAGTTATTTAAGACTCCAGCTATATAAAGTCTCCCTTAAAGCGTAATAGTAAAAGAAGCTTCACTTATTTCTTTTATAAGCCTTTAAGGTTATTATTCTTTAACTTAATAACGTTAAGTTAAGTTTAAAGTTTTTTAATAAGATTAATACAGCTTTTAATATCTTTAGAGAAAGCTTTATTAAGTTCCTTAACCAGTCCCTACTAGTTAAGGTTTAAGTTTTTAAAGTATATAACTAACTTATTAATAATAGGGAGCTAAGGTTAAGCTTACACCTCTTTAATCTCTTTTCCTTTTCTAAAGGTTAACACGTTAGTAAAAAAAAGGTAATGTCTAGGAATTTAATAAACAGCATTTAGAACTGGATATTAATATCGTATTATAACCTGCACTTAATACAGGCCTTAAAAGGATTAGTATGGGTTAAAACAGAACGTATAACAGGACGCTAACAGGTAAAGGGCGTTTTAAAGACAGCTTATTAAACTAACACTCCTAGATAGGGGTTTAATGTTACTGTAAATCGCTATTATTATAATACATAAAGGTAAGTCTGAATAATAGGACATAAATAAATAATTAAATATTAATGTGAGGAACTAAAGTCCCTTACGGTAATTATAGGCATAACTATAGCTATCTATACTAACTAGTTAGGGGGTACTTCGTACCTTGATCACTGTGCTTACTTAACACAAAGAGTGATTACAGTGATCGGAATACCTTTGATTACTGTGATCACCGTGCTCTTAGCGAGATCAGAGTGATCACTCAACAATTGGTCGTAAGGGCTCCGGGTCTTTGCACCCCTGGCCCAGTGCGCAGTACCGTGCGTACTGCCTTCCTGCACTGTTCCTTCTGCGGGGGATTCGTCGGGCCGCCCCGGCCCAAGTGACGGCCTGCAGGGTCGTCACACTAAGATTCCAGAGCTTTTAAGGCCTAACAGGGGCCCTGTAGGCCCTAGAGCCTTTTAGAAGGTTCGGCTCCGCAGTGCGAGCTGTAGCTACAGAGTACGCAGCAGTGGAGGGCAACTGCTTACAGCAGTTGCCTACAGGGAAGCTGGGGCTAAAAATTAACAGTACTTTTACCCTAATCCTGTTTTAAGACTTAGGAGCCGGCCACTTATTACATAGTAGAGAGGTGGAAAGGAGAACTTACCCTTTAAGTTCTTTATGGGAAAAGAAGGTTAAAGAGGGGGAATTGTGTAACGACCTTAAAAGCCGTCACTTAAGCTGGCGCGGCCTGACAAATCTCCTGTAAAAGAAGCAGTGTGGGGAGACAGTATATATGGTATTATATATTAACTTAGGGGTGTAAAGACCTAAAGCCCTTACAGCTAATAAGGAAGTGCTTACAGTATGTTAAGTGCTTACAGTATAAGCAGAGGAAACCTTATAAGTAAAACGCTTACGTAATGCAGAGTGCTTATTCTATAAGCACTTATAACATTATAAGTAAGGTATAAAGTAAAGTATAAAGTACTTTTTAGTTAGCTAATATAGATTGATATCATTATGATTATAATGGCTGTAAGGGACTTCTGGTTCCTCATACTAATATTACATTATTTATTTATATCTTACTGTTTAGACTTCCCTCTGTGCATTGTAGTGACAGTGACCTATAGTGACAGTGTACTCTCGTTTAAGAGTGCTAGCTTAATAAGCCGTCTTTAAATTACCCCTTAAGCTTGACTGACAGGATACCAGTCGCTAGATATCCAGGTAACAAACTCGGGCCACAGTAATACTCTAACAGTAGACTAGGCTAGCTAAAATAAAGATAACCGGGGCGTGAATGCACAGGAAGACAGCGCAGAGACTGAGAACGAAATACAGAGCAGTACTTGGAATAGACGCGTGTCCGCGTCCACCAGTCCGTCCCACGGCGCTACTCCAGGCACGGATCAAGATGATCAGGAGGACGGAAACGGCGAGGGCGAAGATGAAGATGACCAGGGCGACGATGGCACGTCGGTAATTGACGATGCAGAGGGTGGCGCCGGCAAGCACGGTTCTGGTGCGCAGGAAGATGACGAAAGAATCGAGGACGAGATACAGGTTAGAGTTCCCAGCAGACAGCCGCGGAGCCAGGTCTGCCCGCTTATCTCGGAAGTGCAGATGTAAGGAGTGTCTGTGGCTGCAGCGGCACTACATGGGGTTTACTCACACATTTCGCGCGGAGAGCCGAACATGGCCGCCCCTGTAGACGGCGGCCCTTGCTTGGGTGACCCAGGCCCTGGGGAGGAGGTCACCTCTTAACAAGACTTGATTTGACTTACGAGAGAAGTGACTAAGATGAGAAAGCTAGGAAGGATGGACCCCTGGACACACAAAATCTTGAGGACACGGACCAAGAGCAGCCGGATGTGGTAGCACAAATTGGCACACACGGCGGACTTGTGCTGGGCCTCACCGCCTTTTCTGGCGCTGCTCCGGCAACTTTACCTGCTCAGGGCCCTGTTCTAGAGAACATGAAGCTGGATAGTTTGTGTGTTGTATCCGATCCTCAGTTTTTTGGGGATTCCCGTCCCGTTGCTGAAGGCCTTTTGTCTGAGTCCAGGAGGTTGAAGACCGGCAGCACTACCAGCCAAGATGCACCACTCCAGGCCGCGCGCAGAGAGCGCGTCAGTTATGACATCCCAAAGCCTGCAGGTTCACTCGGCGCTGATGAGGGTGACCTCGACAGCGTCGACGATTCACCAGGTGCAGAGGCGCCAAACGCCCTCGAGATTGCGCAGCGGGCATTGTCTCTAAACATGGTATTGCAATCCAACAAAGGACTTGAAGAGCCCTTTAGTTTACGATGGACTCCAGGGCTCTCATTTGGTGCTACAGAGGCGAGGAGAGCACCCAAAGAGCCAACACAGGCTCCATTGTTGCCGCTTCCCACTGGGGATACGATGGTGCGCGCAACAGGCCAACAAATGCCGATCATACCAGCAATTGTACAAGCACAGAAACAAGTCCAGAGGGCTGGCCAAACCCGGTACGGTCCGACCCTTTCTTCTGGCGTCGGCCCGCGCCACAGGCAATCCTTCCACCATCCCTGCTACAGCCCAGCCCAACCGCCGCCAGCTTCACCGGGTCCGCTACCGGCCCCTACACCATCCTCACGGTTGCAACCGCAGGACGGGTATCCATCCCCATCCCAGCCTGTGTTTCACTCCTCTGAGCCAATCCATCACAGGCAATCTGTTAAAAACAAATGGGACTCTGGGGCCTTGGGCATCTCGCTAGCGGAGCTGACTAGATGTTTGGCACTACCAGAGCACTAGTAAGGCCGAGGCACTGAGAGGACACAATGTGAATCCTACAGATAGGTCGATAAAGAAGGAGGTCCTGCCTGCAGGCCAGAACCACAACATATGTCACCCAAGCAATACAATTACTAAGTACAACCCTATTAACCTCACCTAATTCCCGTGTGCTGTGTTTTTGACACGTCAAATATCACAGCAATTCCCACTACATAGAAATAATGAACGTTTCGTGCTTTTTAGCGCAGTGGTAGTTTATGAAAAATTCTTCCAGCGCGCGAGAGAGAATCCCAAATATAGCAGGGCGAGAGCGAAGTTACAACAGCCAAACTCTGAAAAGCCTAAGCGTGGACCCCGCTGGTCCTTGCAGCTGGAGTACAAGTTTCCCGTAAACTCACCTGTAACGGGTAGAAGTAGTCATCTTCGTCGACACCCGTAGGAGTGTCGAATTTGCCGTATTGGGGGTTCCCACACACACGACAGAAAATATCTGCAGTCATGGCTGACTGTAGTCACGGACCGTGATGATGAGTTTTAGACAGATGCGACGTGAGCTTAGGCAGCTGTGGGGGCTGAGTTCAAGGGAAACAGCTGAAACGGGGTAGTCATGTGATTCGTCATGTTGAATGAGTGAAGGGGGTTGGTTACAGAATCAGGACTTCAACCAATAGAAGTCATCAGGCCGAAATGCCGTCACGGGAACTCCAGAAGAAGTGGTTCTACGAAGAACCTAAGTAGGGAAACCTTTTCTTAACAGAAAGAACATATACCTGAGTAACATTATATCATAGAGTTGCTGACTCCATGTCAATGGTAAAACAACTACCTGACAAACGCGCTGCAGATTTGTGCAACGTTCAATGGGAGCGGGAGAACTGGATTGGGGGCGGTGGGACATTCACGGGGGCGGAGCAATAGGTTCCCGGCCTGCATGGTGCCACGCGTGAACGGAAACGGCACAAGCCGCGGCCCGTCACCCACGGCCGTCCGCGGAGCCCGACCATTCAAGGAGCGGTGCCGAAAGTCGCCCCATCATCATGTTCAACATGCCATAACGGAGGACGCATTGTTGATTCAGCAGATTACCAATTCGCCCACATGCACCGGCGCCGGTGAGACAAGAAGCCGTACATATGTATGGTATGCGTGAAGCAAGTAATGATATCAATGAAATGGTGTCAATCGTTCCGAGTCCTTCGTCTATAAACCAGACAGTCTTGCTGCTCAATTGAGAAAGTATCAGCCAGAACATCACCACTTACAACTCACCTCTTCAACTCAACAACCATTATTTCTTCACTGCAACTTCATCGTTTCTTCACAACACCAACTTCTCCAATCTGCATACCGACTTCGAAATCATCATTAACCCCAACACAACAATGTCGACCACCAACAAAACCCTCATCTTCAAGAAGGTTCCCGCCTCGGGCCTGCCCATTGCCGGTGAGGACCTCGTCGTCAGCGACCTCGGCCCCTTCGACCCTGCCACTGCCCCTCCGCCAGGTGGCCTGACTCTTTCCATCCTCCAAGCCTCGCTCGATCCCTTCCTCACCGATAAGATGCGCGATCCTTCAATCGAATCATACACACCCGCCTACACCCTTGGTGGCCCTGTAACCAACGACGCCGTTGCCCGAGTTATCCAATCATCTGCACCCGGCTTCGCAGCCGGCGATCTTATCCTAGCCAACCTCCCCTTTGCCGAGTACGCCGTGCTGGACGCCGTCGGTGTGGAATCCGAAGTCCGTACCATGCTTCCCAACCCATATGGCTGGCATGGACACGATCTCGGCCTCTTCCTCGGCCCATTGGGCATTGCCGGTCTGACAGCGTGGTCCTCGCTCTACGAAATCGGCAAGCCCAAAGCAGGCGAGACCATCTTCGTGAGCAGTGCTGCCGGCGCCGTTGGGCAGACGGTTGGCCAGATTGCGAAGCGTGAGGGGCTGCATGTCATCGGCTCTGTCGGCAGCGATGACAAGCTGGCTTTTATCGTGGACGAGCTGGGGTTCGATGGGGGGTTCAACTACAAGAAGGAGAAGGCGGCTGATGGCTTGCGCGGTTGGCACCAAAAGGAATCGACATCTATTTTGATAATGTCGGTGGTGAGCAGCTGGATGCGGCGCTTTCGTCATTGAAGGAGAGGGGAAGGATTATTGCTTGCGGAATGGTTAGTTGCCCCCCTTTTCCACTTTTCTGTTTTGTCGCTTTTTTTCCATCAAAAAGGTACTAACAAAAAGTCTAGATCACACAGTACAACCGAGACCCCAAGGACTGGGATGGCGTCAAGAATCTGCTCTGCCTTGTGGACAAGCGGCTCGTCATGCGCGGCTTCATCGTGGCGGACCCGGATTTCGGCGCGGCCTACCTCGAGGACCACCAGACCAAAATGCATCAGTGGTTGGCCGACGGCAGCATCAAGGCCAAGCTCGATGTGACCGAAGGGCTCGAGAACGCTACTCAGGGCTTGTTGGATTTATTCACTGGCAAGAACTTTGGAAAGGCTGTCTTGAAGATCAAGGACGAGTGAAAAAGCATGGAAAAAGTGGCGTGTTCGATAGCGTAAGCGGATAATTAGAGGCGTAGACGGTGGCCAATTTCATACTATGTGTATCATTAGCAGCAATTTCTTCCAAGCCTCTTCTCCACCATCTTCCTCACCGTCAATGGGCCAAAAGGCCATTCCACCAGCTGGAGTGACACCATGACACCCTCACGCAACCCACCGCCACCCCTTTCCCTTTCCATCCGCCCACCTCACCCCAACACAACAAGCGGTAGCTGCCATCAACAAAGCCCCATCCCAATACATAACCCTCGCATACGCACCAACCCCCTCTCCCGCACCACCACCCCCAAGTAACTGCCCCCCAACCGGACTCCCAAACGTGGTTCCCAGCCCCCTTACAAACAAAATAAACGCATTCACTGCCGCATACTGCGGTATTCCAAACACCTCCGCTATTAGCGCTGGGAACAGCGCATAGTCCCCCCCGGCAGAAAACGAATAAAACACAATGAATGCTATCCACAGCCCCGAGGAGTGTTCCGCGCTGGAAGATTGCACACTCCCCAGCCAGAAGGCGAAAACATTGCCAGCTGCAAGAAGCAGGGTCATAACCAATGTGTTCTGCCGTCCAAGTTAGTCACCAACATAGCCAGTGAAGATTCTCGCTACCGCGTTGATAGCATTCGCTGCGGCCAGGAGGTTTGCTCCTTTTGATGTGGAGAGACCCAGACGGACGGTGTAGGACGGGATGAATGACATTGGCAGTTGTGCCCCTGCGGCTTGGAGGAAGGCTGCAATGGCGGAGAGGATGAATGTCGCTCGGGAGGCAAGGATGCGAGAGACATGGGTGTTTCGGCGAGGGCTGTCTTCAGGGGAAGAGGCGGGCGAGGATGCGGAGATGACGAAACGGCTAGGGGGCACGGAATAGGCGATGGGAAGGCCGAGGAGGAGGTTCAAGCGGGCGTAGATTCGAAGAGTCCAGCGGCCGCCGAGGGTCGTGAGGAGGGTGCGCAGGAGAGGGGAGAGAATCAGACCACCGGCGCCGGCGCCCGCGAGGATCTGTTGTTCGTTGTTAGTGATGGTGTGAAATAAGGGGGGAGGGACTTACAAAGCCCATCGCTGTAGCACGGTGGTTGGCAAAGTATTCAGGGGCGGGGGCGAGCACTGGAAAGTATAACAGCGACATACCCATGCCGGCGACAAATCCCTGGGTGAGAAGGAGGTGCCAGATGGACTTGCTGAACGACGCAAGAATAAACCCAATGGACATGATGAGCACGCTGGAGATGGTGATGGCCCTTCGACGCCAAAGTCGTGTCGATGGCGTGGAGTCCGAGTTTCCGTGCTCGATACGGGATATGACGGGATTGACGAGGATACCGCCCGCCCAGGTGAGGCCGTAGCACAGAGTGCCAACAAAGGCCAGAAGTGCGGTCGGCGGCGAGGCTTGGAATGCCGGGGACGGGATCAAAACATCTTGGCTTTCGGAGAGGTAATACTCCTGGAACACTACAATTGCGCGTCTGTGGCAATAGTTACAAATCTATTGTTCTGGTGGTTTCCAGACTCTTCTTTCTGACAGTAGGTGGGAAATACTCCACCGGACTCCTTAATAACTTCCTTACTGACGGCACTACCGCCGTGGCTATTACCAAGATGAAGAACCTATTCATCCTCGCCAACTCCAAGTGCCCCTCGGCTAAGATCGTCGCAGGCGGATACAGGTACGCCTTTCCTCTTTTCCTTTTTTCTCACCTTCCTACCTACTTATTTGGGAAACCTTAAACCTGAAGACTAACCCCATCCCCCAGCCAAGGCGCCGCCCTAACCGCCGCCGCAATCCGCGACTCCACCGCCACCATCCGCGAGCAGATTAGGGGCGTTGTGTTGTTCGGATACACTAAGAACAAGTAGAATAATGGGCAGATTGTTAATTATCCGTCCAGCCGCCTTAAGGTGTACTGCGAGGCGGATGACGCCGTGTGTAATGGGTCGCTGATTATTACGTTGGCGTATTCGACTTGTGGGGATGAGGCTGTGGGGGTGGCGCCGTAGTTTTTGATTGCGAGGATTGCTGCTAGTTAGGAGAGGGAAAGGAGTGGGTGTTGAGCGGTTGGGGTATTTTGCATGAGTGGGTTTGGAGTTTATGTTTTGGGGGCGTTTGGGATGGGTATTATGAGTTTATGAATGGCTGGGTCTGGGTTGGGTTGGGAATAGGGGCTTTAAGTTACCACTAGGGGTTGGGACTTTGGCAGGGGATTTGGGTAGTGCAGTTGTGGAACTTGGAGTTTTGGTGTCTTTTTAACAGCTATTGAATCTTTACCCGTTCGTGATTAAAATTCTTATTCGCTCCCATGCCAAACCCACTAAGAAGTCTGGTGTAGGTCAGCAGCGTTGGCTCCTTGTGCGGGTCTGTGATCGGCGGCCGAATCGGACCCACACGGACGTGTGGGTCTTATTCAACGATTCAAATTGGGTCGGCTAACCTTTGCGGCGGAAGTGGAATGAGTTAGTGGGCGTCCGAGAATTTGAAATAGAAATACGAGGCGGAAAAAATAACCATTGGCCGGTTGGAAAGGTCGCATGCTGGCTGTGCAGTCCTCGATTCGCCACATGCACTTATGTGCTGTGAGATTCGGGCTTCCCCTTCCCCGCACCTCAACCTACCATCCCACCCCCAATTTGAAAGTGTCAAGACCCCTTTATTCACGCATTCTCAGTCCCTATCAGTTGCACCATCGGTTAATACTGCCAGACGCCATGGAGAGAGGGCGCATTCAAAAGAAAGGCCCGAATAAGAAGAGGTTTTCGGGGCCTACCGAAGCATCGCATCGACGCCAAAGCGCCCCGAGGACTGGACAAGCGCTTCGAGTCCACCTTACAATTTCCCAGGACTGCACAGATAGGCATAGGGTGCATGTTGGACGCCTGGCCGCCTTGGGGCAGCGCCGCTGGGACCAGTTGCCAGCGCAGGACACGATTCTGAAGGAGCAGGAGCCCCCAGCGAGTGGAGAGCCTGAAGTGGGCGATCGGCTGAGCCCGCTCCCCCCGAGCCCCCCGAGAGGAGACTTAGAGTGGAATACGGATGCGTTCCATCCAAGGTTTCCAAGCCTTTCCCCCTCCTCCTCCCAAGATATATCCATACTCGACGCGTATCCCACGCCTCCCGACGGCTTTCTTCAGGGGACGCCAGTCGGGGACGACCCCCAGAGGCGAAACGATACTCGAGACGACGATGAGGATGAGGCGGATGGAGACGAGCCAAGGTACTACTGCTTCTGCAACCAAGTAAGCTATGGTGAGATGGTTGGCTGCGACGCCGAGGGGTGTCCCAGGGAGTGGTTCCATCTCCAGTGTGTAGGGTTGGAAGTAGCGCCCAGAGGGAAAGGTGAGTTACTAACCCAGATCCAGCAGGTGGAAGCAGTGGCTAACATGACGATCCAGCTAAATGGTACTGTGAGGATTGCAAGAAGAGGTTGCGGATTGGTGAGAGAGAGTCTCTTCTCTCACTGAGAGCGGTTGGCCGATCCAACCATCCGGGCGTTGATCTTGGGGGAGGGGGTCAAGAGGAGCCCAACTCTCTCATATTGCTGCCCAGGGACTTTTTGCGGACAGTACAGAACACTCGCCAACATGGATTGGACCCTGCTGCATTGGATCCAAGACCAGCAGAGTCCGGCTGGCGTCTGTCAACCATACAGCCGCCATCCTTAAGAAACTTGTAGCGGCGAGAACGAGCACAATTTGGTCGCTTGGAAGAAAGCATTCGTCGCCGAGGCCATACTCGTCGGCATCGTTACTGCTATCTGGGTTGGTGAGGGAATGTTATCAGGGGCCTATCTAGGTGGTTGTATTAGGGGGTAGAACAGCCTGGTAACCCGCGACGAATCTGGGCACAAGAAATTTCCTTTTTCGTTCGTCCTCCTGAGCTGGGGTTAGCTGGGGGAACTGTGGCTGATTGTACTGAGCTTTCCTGGCTCTTCCCTGAGCTAAGGTGATCCCATACGCCGCCGCCGTATAGCCTCAGAGGCCCCTTTTCAGTCCCATCCGGCTAAAGTTCCCTGTCGAGGGAACGCAGATGACGCGTAATCTGTAAGAATAGCTCCTAGGTAACAATTCCAATTACGACATATACGCGTACTAGGTGTGCTTGTGACTCATCCCGAAAGCCCTATTGCCAAAGCTGAGCAACCCATGCCTTACTAAAAAATTTAAAACAAACCAGAGGATCTAGTTACACTAATTTCAAACCTATATCGTTACTATACTATGCTATTAGAAGGATGCGGTATAGATGGAGTCGCTAACGATAACAGGAACGTTATATGTCTGTGCTTTTATCTGGTTGACAAGTTATTTTCTACCATTAGGAATATATAGGCTGTCTTGCTAAATTTCGATTTTAGTTAGGGAGATGTTGGAGAATTCAGTGATAATGCTAGCGGTTAGTTTGTGATAAGGTTTTATCTTTATAGGATAGAATTCCTGACATTGTTGATATTCAGGTACGGATAGTTCTACTAGGTGCGTATGTTGTGGACTGGCGAACCATCCTAGTATGTTATGTATTAGTACATTCTATGCTGGTATGTTATATACTAGTATGTTCTGGGCTAGTATATCATGTACTGGTTTATTCTAAGTGCTAGTATACTATGTACAGCGCTATATTATGTACTGGTATATTGAATATGTGGCTTAGGTAGCTTTTTGAGCACAGACCTTTTTCAGCCGTTTTGGGCGCTGACACGAAGCATTCCTGTTTTCCTGACGCCCAAGACAGTGGAGGAGAGATGGCGCCAGGTCAAATTTTAGCTTTAATATTAGAGCTTCCCTTTTATCCCTAGCGGCTATTTTGCGGTGTTTGTCTTGTCAGGTGCATTGCCGCCGCTTGTTTTTAGCAGGCAGTTTTCAGCACAGGGGGGATCTACCGGATTGAAGCCATTCTCAGCATATCACCTTCTCTCCTTTGCCGTTCTTTTCTTACCAATCTTCAGAGTCGGCTGCCACCGCGTTGAGATGGGAGGGCTACGCTTAGCAACCGAATGAATAGAAACGAAGCAATCCGCTTAGGGAGTGTTTCAGCTTGAGGGAGTTGAAGATGGTAAAATTTCCTCACTTCCATATATGAGAAAAACGGGAATGGAGATCTAATGGAGGACGTAAACTGGGTTTTATGTGACTTCGGGGGAAGGGAAGAGGAGCGAAGATGGGGGTGGGGGGTGATCCCAGTTTTGGGTCATCTGTGTCCCAAAAACTGGGACCCTCGTGAAAAGTTGCCATTTGAACTGCAGAGTACTGCCTACTATAAGCCATCTTTGGCGATTTCTCTGATTGTTTCCTGAGTAGTGCTTGAGTGGCGCCTGAGCAAGGTGGCGAGGGTTGATGTGGGTGACTAGGGGTTGGTGAGGCAACTTTAGGGGAAAATAACAGCCTGGTTATCTGAGACGAATTTGGGCCACGAAATTTCCTTTTTCGTTCGCAATCCTGAGCTGGGGTGAGCTGGGGTGAGCTGTGGCTGATTTGTCCTGAGCTCTCCCTGATTCTTCCTTGAGCTGGTGTGATCCCGTACACCGCCGCCGCACAGCCTTAGAGGCCGCTTTTCAGTCCCCCTGGCTAAAGTTTCTGATCGGTAGAAAGCAGATGGCGCGTAATCTGTAAGGATAGCTTTAAGGCAGGAGCCAGGTTTTGGGACTACCGGTCTGTGCTTTGGCCCAGTGCTGGGCGACGTAGTGAGACTGTTATGGGCCCAGAATTGGGCCCGTTTGATAGAGCGCCGAGCTGCTTTGGACCACTAGCCAAGCGTCAGAGATTCTAGGTTAGTTTGGGCCCGAATTTGGCCCAGAATATACCAGTACATGCCCTGGGATAGTACATAATATCCCAGCTCGGAATGGAATTCAAACTTCCCACCATCCCGCATCGTCAGTTCTGCTTACCAAAGATGGCCCACTAGTGTTGGTACATTCTGCCAGAAACACTGCACACTGGAATCTATGGAATTGATGGGGTTGCAACTGCCTGATTCGCTTGCTTGTTCTGTTCTCTCCCTCTCTGGCGAAGCCAGAGAGCCCCTATTATACTACTGCGCGGTGGTAACATTGATGGCAAACTGTGGCCCTGCGTCAGTTCAGCTCCCTTGAGCTCCATTCAGCTCAGTTGGCCACACCTTCTTCCTGCGCATTCCGGCCTTCGGCCGGAACCCCTTTTTCTGACAGTTGGTGGTGTGGCCCGGGCGGCGCAGGGGGGGGTTATGCAACGCCACTCCTAAGGGTGGTCTGAGAATAATATTGGCTCGCTTATCAAATACATTACATCTTTTGGAACAAGAATTTTAAATTCAGCTCTAGCAGCTGGGGAATATATTCCTTCAATTTTTCGACGTGCGCCTGTGACCACCGGGGTAGTCGCCCCAGAGGCATGTGCGGCAAACCTTGACGTTGGTGGAAATAAGCACAAAGTAGTCCCACCGGGGTCTGATAATGACGGGCGAGGAGGATCCTTGAAGATAGCATAGGAGGTCGCCTATGTTTAAGAGCTGAGCCGTTGGGCTGCAAGTCACAGTCTTGACCGTGCCGCTGCAGTGACGGAAATACGCTGGGATGCGACTGCGCTGCAGGCCCCAAGAGGCTACATCGGTCTCGATATCAACGACTTGTCCGTTATATTGCTCGAGAAAGGAGGCTGCTATGAGCGTCGCTGCAACATAAGCCTCGGTCTGGATAAGCGCGATTTGATTCGAGTTCCAAGTGGTCACCGGGATGCTGCTGTCAAATGATGGGGAGGGAGTCGATGAACTGACGAAACAGCTCTCCCCACGCAATGGTGTAGTCTGGTGTCAAAATCTTGCCTGGCAACATTCCCGACTCGGAACGCATTCCAAGGAGCGCGTAAACCTTGTCCCGGGAATCCGTCGCTTCGCGATTTTGGTAGAGATCAGCCAGCTCCGACAGCGATGCCACGCTGATGCTAAACTTGTCGATGCTCTTGGAATGGGAGAAGCAAGGGGCCATGCTCAGGAGGGACACTACGGCGCTGACTCGGCTTATGGTGCCGCTGTCGAGCACAGGCCGGTCTTCCTCCCTGACGACGGCACCAATGGCCTTGAAGCCAACGGCAAACGCATGTCCACCGATTTCGGCGGACCAACACATCATCAGGGCATGCCGCGCGGCAGCAACCTCTTGAATTACCTGTTTTGCATCATCGTCAGCATCATCGTCAGCAAACCTTGAAAAGGAAGATCTAAAAAAAACTAAAAAAAACTGCCCAAACACGCTTGAACAATGGCTGTCGCAGCAGCTTCTCCAGCGCCAGCTTTTCACCTTTGGAAATGCTCGTCGTCTCCCCGTTAGCGAGCCGCCTCAGCGCATCGGATGCGAGCCCGCCCCCGTCATCTGTCCCCTCCAAACCACGCGCGGCAGCGTCGCGTCTCGCAGACGACGGATCGCGCCGTCGAGATTCTCAGTGATGGGAAGGATGGCGGTGGTGTGGCTGCTAGTAATAGCACGAATCATGGGAGATTTTGCCGGGGAGCCCCAAACGTACGAGAGTGTTTCATAAGGTCGCGTTCCGCCGGTGCCGGCGATGAGGAGTGTGTAAAAAGTTCGCAATCTATTGGGGCCAAGAAATCTGGGCTAGGAAGCACGCGGAGGAGGCAGATATGGCCTTCCGGAAGAGGGTCGTATTGGTGTTGTTCTGGCGTGTTGGTGGTGTCTACTCCAATGGCTTGTAAGAAGCCATGGAGGTACATGGCGACGAGGGACCAGAAGAGATCCGCTATGAGGTTCCCCGGTTGTGAAGACATGACGGGTATGTCCCCCCTGGGTAATACCGCTGGCAAAATTTAGTTGTGGATTAGTGTGGCGGTGAGTATCTTCAAACTACTTGAAGGGTAGTGGTAAGGATGCTTGATTGGGGGAGGTTTCTAGGGCTTCGGCCAAGACCGAAAGAGGTGAAATATAGTGGGGCTAACATTCCAATTCTATCCAGCTGCCCTTTCCACACCTTACAACGCTTCGGGCGTGCCATGCAGGCGATTATCCAATCGGCGTCCCACACCTCCCAACAATGCCCAACACCATTTACCATAGGGGTTCATTCGCAAGGAAGTTTTTTTGAGCACGTGCCACAGCCGTAGCTCCACCCATCTGGCCCGTGCCAATGTACTGTGGGTCTACCATCTTGTAAACTCTTAAAAATTAGGTGTCACAGTACGCTGCGTGGCTTGGGCTAGATGCAGGGTAATAACGGTGTAGCTACCTGACTGTATTACGTTTTACTTTTGCTGTAGTGTACCGGTATGGCTTGTTGTCTTCGTGTCGTGACAGTTTATGCAGTTTTAGGGCTGTGTGTTTGATTCCTGCTTTAGTCGGGCTAGTATCCTCTTTTTAATCAGTGGGGGCTAATGAACAGGCGCGAAGTCGCCCACAAACAAAACAACACCACTAAAAACTGACCGTCTATAACGGCCATTCTGACTGACTGGCTGGACTGACTGACTGAACTGTCTCTGGCTGACTTACTTGATCCGACTCTGGATTCTGAATGGCTTCATTTCTCGATATTCTGACTGATTGCGAACCCCTTTATCACGAGATTGCTTTGATCGGAGTAGCGAACACGTGGGAGGTCACGAGGCACGGTCGGATTTGTTGTAAAAGAAGGTGGTTGATTAATCAAAAACTCCTGCGAAGTCACGCCCCTATTTGAGGGTGCGCGCCGCGGAGCAAAAAAAAGGCTGTGTACAATTACAGACTAGTGCGAAAAGAAAAAAAACGTGGCCCCTGAGTCGCCCAGCCAAGCCCCTGCTCCTGAACCCCAAGTCACTAGGATAAAGGCAATTTAGAAAAAGAACAAGAGTACACAAGCTGTGTTGGTAACATAACTAATTAAATTAATCACAATAAGGGTGTTGCGTGGAAGAGAGAAGGTGGGAAGCACGATATGTGTGATTGAATTCAGGCACGTGCTGGATTTTTCTACTGTGCCTAGCATAAGGCGGTTAGCGACAAGTGCGACACCACGGGACCCACAGACCATAACTGAGCAACACACAGGGCAAAGTTGACCTGGGCTAGAGTTTAGCTGACAGCAGTTGCAGTAAACTACGTTTGGAGGTGCGGGTACTGTCACGGCACCAAGGTCCAGGGGGCTATTTGCACCTAGCTAGGGGTGTAGCCGGCCCACAGCAGATAAATAGCTAGCACCAGAGGTGCCTGTAGTTCTCTCCCTTGCGCAACAATAAGTCCATCAACCAAGTGTTTGCTCGGCGCCGTGATAACCACATTCGCCGTAATAAAAAAAAAAAACCAAAAACACCCACGTCCCTTCGAAAAGGGCTAAGAGAAGTTGTAATGTATAACGTATTTGTGTTCGCTTGAGATCAAGTGAGGCTTTCCCCGCTGTTTTTGTTCCGAAAATGGGGGTTCAGAGGAGAGAGGGTGGATCTTCGCCAACAAGGGGCGTGAGCCGGGAATAACCCTGTTCAGGAAAAAGAAGGGGAAAAAAAAACTTGCTTTAAGGAAATGAAATCTAGCTACAGTCTTGGTTGTTTTCAACACCTAAGCCGATATTCCGCAGCCTAGCGAGCTCTGCGGCTTCAAAACTCACCATCTCCAGAAAGCGATTATATGAGAACTCGGCCACGTCCACTTCATTTGAGAGCAGCTCGTCAAATAGAGCCTCCCGACTCTCCAGGATAAATTTCTGCAGCAGCTTCACAAGGTCGCTTTTGAAGTAGGCGGCGAGCTTGTACGCAGTCCTTCCGTGGCGGTCCTTCATCATGACTTCCATCTCCTCGTCGGCCAGCGAGAGCGTCTCGTCGAGAAGCATCGTGAAGACGATGGTGTGGTTGGGCTGATCAGACCACGACTTGAGTATGGCGACGTGGAAGGCAGAGTCACCGTCTTTATTCTGGGCGTTCCGGCTGGCACCATAGAGGAGCAATTCCTGGAGGACAACCAGGTCGTCCTCCCGGCCCCGCTCAAACGGCGAGGCAACGGCCTTCATCAGCGGCGTGTTGCCAAACTTGTCGCGGGCGTCAATATCCGCCCCGAAGTATAGGAGCTTGTCCAGAACCCTCTTGACCGCCCGTCGATACCCCTCAGCGCCGTGCACGATGCGCTTCTTGATGATGGGCGCATTTCCTGCCAGAAAATGGAACGCTGATCTCCCAAACGGGCCGATGCAATGAGTCCTGGCGCCAGATTGCAACAACAACTCCACAATCTCGACAAGAAGCAGTTCCACGGCTAGGGCAAGCGGCGTGTAAGCGTTGTGCTCGAGGTTAGGATCGCTCCCGGCCCTGATCAGAAGTTCCACAGCCGCTTTATTCCCGCAGGACACGGCCCAGTGAAGCGCTGACCCTCGAAGCGAGGCAAAGTGAATCGGCAGTAGTATCCCAGAGCTGGTGGCCCCCAACGGGGCAGGCCAAGGTCCATCACCCTGGTCAGCCAGCGTGGCAATGGCTTTTTCCATCTCGGCACGGGTAAACATAACAAGCCAGTGCAAGGGGAGAGTCCCCGAGTGGTTCGGGATGGCAGGGTTCAGGCCGTGGACTTGGCAAAGGCGCAGAGCCAGGTCGGCATGGCCGCCCATGCAGGCATAGTGGAGGATGGTATTGCCTTTTGAATCCCCGGTCTGGCTCTGGTTGCTCTCTGGCTGGAGAACCTTGTCGAGAGCGCTACTGGCCCCAATGAGACCGAGAAAGTGTGCAAGAGGGATGCCGTGGCTAAGATCCAAGTCTGCGAAGGGCTCATCGACAAACACCTTGCTGTCAAAGCTCACCGACCCCCCCTCGACGTGACGGAGAAGCGAAGGGGTATCCGCCACTCCCGAGACAGGGGGTTCCAAATGGACAGACACGGTGGACAGGATAGCCACGGAAGCCGCTCGATACATCCTGATGCGTTCCGAAAAGTACTCGCTGGGCGGTAGCAGGGACAGTGCTCTCTCGCACTGGACAATCGAATTGACCATGCTGCTGTTCTTCTGGCTGTCGAAGATCTCCAGCGGCGCAATTTCGATAATTCTGTTACAGGCGCCAGCAAGGACCGGGTCTGCCGGCCCGCAGTTGCCCCGGGCGTGGCCTCCAGCCATCCCGAATATTACCGAGTGCCGGAATACTCTGAAAGCCGGCGGCGCTCCAAAACCCATGGCATGGCCTTGGGCCACCTGGAATAGGTATTGAGATCTGAATTTCTTGGGCCCGTAGGCCGACCTTGCGGCTAGGAGCTTTTGAAAGACCAGCTTTTCGTCGTACGGAACGTCGAGCGATTGTAGCTAAGATATTCCGTGTAAGATATTTGGCCCAACGGAACGAAGATCGAAGAAAGAAAGGGAAACCACTTACGTCGAGGACGGTGAGCATACGCTCGTCAACAGGCTCCATGTCAAGACTAAGCTTCTCCGCCCACCCCTCCGAGTCAAGCATCTGCCGAATACACTTCGCAGATTTCCGTTTCTCAGGCTCCTCCTCCAATGTCGAATGCAAGACATCTCTCCAAAGACAAGTCTTGGAATCATCTAGCAGGCTCATCCGTTCCTTCAGCCCGGCGTCATTCCAGATTCCTTCCATCAGACCCGGGCCGTTCTCCTCGTCGTCCCAACACCCCCTATCTGCCGCCTCAGATTCGAAGAACTGACCCCCCATCAGCTGGTAAAGCACGACTCCGAGTCCCCAAACATCACAAGCGACGAGCTCGGCATGCGTCAACTTCTTTGGTACACTCAAGTTCATACCACCACCACGAGGCTTCCTCGTCTCCGGAGGCCGAAGCCGTTCCGTACCCAGATAAATCCCACTCGTATCCCTCCCAATAACACAGTGGCTAAAATCTGAAATCTTGGCACACAACTCCCTCTCGCCATATCTAGACCCCTCAGATTTCCCAGACCCGGACGATGGCGTTACAAAAACAAGCACATTCTCAGCTTTGACGTCCCCATGCGTAATCCCACACGCATGCAGCGCCTCAAGCCCAGCAGCAACATCGATCCCCAAGTCCTGTGCCATACATAGGTCATGCTGCTGCTGCTGATGTCGAAGCAGATACTCGGCCAGCGTCTT
>Ga0247780_1000835_pt1 | contig 24278 bp, 31 predicted proteins | sample UWRJL079202R5_FD_179927 | JGI IMG/M metagenome (GOLD analysis project Ga0247780, IMG submission 179927) | Plant litter microbial communities from Arlington Agricultural Research Station in Wisconsin, United States - UWRJ-L079-202R-5 | ecosystem: Environmental > Terrestrial > Plant litter >... | reverse complement strand
CAGGATTGATGGCTCTGGTACTGGTGTGGCGCCCGTTGCGCTATGGTTGACGCCTCCGAAAGGGGGGACGCGGAGACCTGTGACTCTGTGGTTGACGCCTCCAAAACGATATCCAGACGCGCGGGCTGCGATACCAGGGCAGGGGAAAGGCCACATGGATGCCTGCATACCGGAATTGGGCAGATTGCGAGCATTGAGAGCAGCCTGCTTTGGGACAGCACCAAGGGGTGTGTATATGCTGACGGTGCGGATCACGTCCAGGATGTCAGTGTGCTTGACAGCCACGGCTATCTTGCCATCGGCTATGACAGGAATGTGTATCTTTCCGCCCTCCTTAGACAGAGGCTCGGTCTCGATGTCGATGCCATTCTCAATGCGTGTGCAAGTCACGACGACAGACTTGTCACCGATGCGCTTGATACCGTGATTTCGGTCCGCCTCGCTGGTGAATCCTCCTTTGGCCAGGCCGCGTAGATACAGGCCAATCATGGTTTGGATACTGGGGTTGCGCGTCATGACGTGGGCAAGTACGTTCTTGGGCATCTTATCACCGACGGCCTCGATGGTGGCGATCGTACAAGCGTCGACTCCGTATCGGAGATTGATTTGAAAATAGCGATAGCGCAGCCGGCTACTTCCGACTCGAGATCAGTCTCTCCCAGAGTCATTACGACAAAGGGACTCGGATTCACCATCGAAGCACCAGCGCGTAGCTGGTTAACGAGCAAATGGCGCAGCTCGAACTGGAGAATCTCGTTCATGGTGGAAATGGTCAGCTCTCCGGTGACAGGGTTGAAGTGCTGATCTCTCAAGGTTAGTTGTGCCGGTTGAATTGGATTTGCATGGCTGGCGTACGAAGCGGACACGAAGGCCAAGAAGCTCGCTGAGCTCGGTCAAGTTCAAGAAGCCGTCACGAAGAATGTGATGGTGGTCGGCTGGGTCGACGGTAAAGCGGTAATCGCGGACTTGTTCATCGTGGAGGAGGAGGTAGTGGAGAGCTGCCAGGATTTTATCCAGCTGCTGAGGCGTGCTGGATCCATCGGTACGTCGGGTCGCGACGTCGGGCATCGTGTTTGGTGATGCGGATTCGGCACAACGGAGGGAGTCAAAGGGACGGAGGTTAAAGAAGAAAAAGACTGATGAGTGCGGGATCTACAGTAGCGTACCTGCTTGGAAAAGTCGAGTGAGCAGGCAAGCCCGTGCCCTTGGTTGGGGACAAGGAACTCTTTGTTCGCTGCTTTCTACACATGAATAAAGCTCCATCCGGTCAGGTTTCCTGCAGGCTTACGAACGTACAGAGAACAAAATTTACCAGATGCAGGCCATGCACAGCACCGGAGCTCCTTGGATGGTGACGGCATTCTTCTTCAGCAAAGGCACAAGATATCAAAGCTGGAAGAAAGTAGCGCGGCAGAATGAATTCCTTGATCTCACGACCTAACACAGGAGTCTGCGACTAAACACGAAAAGCACCGACAATCTTGTTAACAGCCACAGACTCAACCGAATGAAACCGTGATCCGTTGTGGGAGAAGCTTCAAGCCTAGAAGTGACGACAGCCCGGACTTCACGTAGGTTATATCGCTCTTCCTCCGACGTGGTGCTAATTCTGATTACCTATGAATCCTTGGTGACGTGTCATTCCCATGCGGTATTGTCCACACAGAACCACCTCTCAGTATTGTGGGACGGAGCTGGAGGCTGATGTCTGTTGAGTGGTGGTAGAGATGCTTGATTGTTCTAAAAGCTGTGGCTGCCTGAGACTGGTTTTAAGGCCCTGTGGCCAGTGGGGTAGGGTTCTAATTGGTGCCTGAGGCTTCGCGCCTGCCTTACATGTCACAAGTCTCGCCTCAAGCGGGGCGCAGTCGAAACCCTGCCAGCATGATTTTCGACGACGATAATAACAAACAATTGACAGTAGATTTTGGGGAAATGCAGAGGAGCACAAATTTCAGCGAGCAATATCGAAGAGCGGTATGGCTTTGATAGGTAGTCATGCACGCGTTGGTTGGTCACAGGCGGCTTACCGCGTCTCACGGTGCACCTGCATTCAGAAGTGCTTCCAAGCATGGGTAGCATGGGTAGCATTGGAGACTACGCCCCTGTCAAATGGGTTCCCAGCGGGTTGTTGGTTGTTTACGATCCCACCAACACAGGCTGGGGTAAATGAGAACCAACCAGTGGCGAGTAGCGGCCGCAATCCCATAATTAGTGGCGCGGTTGCCTGGTCTTCGCATTTCCTCCACTGGAGTCATCCGCGGCTCGACAGGCAGAATGGAGCGAGCATTTGTACGGCTTAAAATCGCCAGATCTCTCCGTGGATGCGCATTGCGCAACCGCCCATCTCAACGTCTCGCTTTCACGACAACAAGCACGAAACACACGATGTCCCGCAGATCATGGCCGAACCCTAGTGGGCCCGCTGGCAGGCCAATTGGGCTGGTCAATCCGATCAACGCGCCTGAAACCGGCGATGAGATTTGGGTGCGCGATTTGCCATTACCGATCGCGAGCTTGGGGGAGTTTATGGAGTTCATCATACACCACGAGCTGTCCAACGGCCAGAAGACGAGAATTCCGACACTCTCTGCGGAAGAAGTTCGGAAGGTTCTCCAGCCCTACAATGAATGGGCTCCGCCGCCCTACAGCACCAACCGCATCCGCGGCGAGGGGGCAGCGACCTTGTTCAGCGCGTGCTTCAGCGGCCTTCCCGACCTCCGCAACAATAACCCCCAAGCCATGTTCTCTGCCCTGGCAAGCTTCGCGAGGCCCGAGGAAATCGACTACGAGCTCGAAATCTGCAAGCAGCGGCTATGGGCAGGCATGGTGCCCCTCTGCGACCGGCGCTGGGACGAAAAGAAGCTCGACTCGCCGGAAAACATCGACCTCGCGGCCGAGTACGTCCTCAAAGCCTGCGACATGATCATGTTCAGCATGCCCAACACCTCTCGCAACATGCGCCAAGCCTACAACAGAGCGTACAACGTCTTCGCCCACTTCGACACCGTCCTCTCCGCCTACTACGCCAACCTCACCCCTAGTACCCCCCGCCCAACACCCGTCGCCCGCCTCGCGGATCTCTGGGCCGAGTACTTCTTCGACCACGTCAAATTCATCACCAACCGCATCCACACCTGGGCAGCCGCCCACATCGACCGCCTAACCGACGCGATCCTCGCCCGCCTCGAAGCCGCCCCCACCGTCCCCGGCGCAACGCGCATGAGCCCCCAGCAGGAAGTCTTCATCACCCAGTTCGAAGAAATCGTCCACATCATCCGCCGCGTAGACTGGATGATTCTCTTCCCGCTAGTGGGCTTCAAAAACACCCTCCCGCACTGGAGGGAGGCCTCCTCCCCGCCGATCGTCAACTGGACGTCGTACATCCGCAGCCATGGCGCTACGCCTCTGCGGGGGAACTACCCCTTTGATATCGTCCAGCGCGACGAGGTGTACCACCAGCGGGTCGCCAGCCTTGTCCGGCAGGAGATGACGCGGGACAGGATTGCGCGGGATGTCGATGCTCGTCTTGCCTCGGTAGGGAACGTGGGTGCGTTTGCCGGCGAGGGACTGTATATCCCGATGCGAGGGGTGCGGAGGGTTTACGCCCAGGGAAGAAGGGAGCTACGCGGGGAGGCGGAGCCGATTGCTGAAGAGCTGTGGGTTGGGCGGTTGAGACGGTCGTTTGCACCGCAGCGCGACGGGACGCCGGCCAGGTACTCGAAGTGGGGATTTGTTGCGTATCGATTGTGGTACGGCCACTCGGCCGAGCAATGGGCCACGTTTCTCCAGAGGTTTGAAGCGGGTGTCAGCAACTGGGACAAGGACGTTGCTGGGGCGGACCAGATCAAGGAAAAAATGGAGATCAGATGGGTGGATGGCAGAGACCATGCAATTGCCGAGGGGGATGTCGGAGGCGCGAGGAAGCACTTCAAGACTCTGCAGGAGAATGAGGGCGCTGGTCTCCAGGGCCTGGACTCACCTGCGTTTCTTGTCGCTGACAAGGATTGCATCGACTCGTACGTTGTCGGCTTTTCGATGCCGCGGCAAACGCTCATTGACGAGGCGGACCTCAGTCCGTTTATCCTGGTGGCGACGGACGATGTTGAAGCGCTGACGTGCAAGGCGCCGGGCTATGAAGGGACGGTGAGGGTGCTGGGGTCGGTGCTGCTGGGTGATGTTTGGCCGTGTTTGTGGAGGAGGCATGTGCACTTGGAGGAGATGTGGAACTTGGCGAGGTTGCATCCTTCGTGTGTGTATGTGGGTCCTGTGGTGCAGAGTCAGATTGAGGGATGGGAGAAGTTTGTGAAGGTGGTGAATGAGGCGAGGAGGAAGGCTGTGGTGTGGGGGAGCCGGGGAGGGTCAAGGACATGAGTTGCTAGGGGGAGATGTGAGCTTGTGTAGCTGTAGGGCGCTTATTGGGTTTTGTAGCGAAGGTCACTTCGGGCTTGATTGGATTCTCTTTGGTACAGATTGTCGGGGCCAGGCTTCGATTCGGCACTTCCCTCTTTGTTGTTTTACCCTAAAGTTGCCCTTACCAGCCCCAGTCACCCACACCACCCTCCGCCACCTTGCTCAGGCGCTACTCAGGCGCTACTCAGGCGCTGCTCAGGCGCTGCTCAGGAAATGATTAGAGAAATCGAAAAACATGGTTTAGGCGAGTAGGCAGTACTTACGAATGGCAACTTTTCGCGAGGTCCCAGTTTTTAGGACACACAGGTGGCCCAAAACTGGGACCACCCATCAAGGATTTAAGCTGGGGACCCACATTAAATTGGCACGGGCCACGCTTTGTGGGTCCGGGGAGTTTGGCGCGAACTGCCAGTGCGAGGCGCTGCAGTTAAAAAACAGAGTTTGTGCTTGCAGAGATATAATATCAATGGTTTGCACGATCGCTTTGAGCTATCTCTTGACTAGCTGCGATCCCTGCGATCCGCCCGCCGCACCTCTGTTCTAACCTAGTCACACCCTTGAGCTCCACTTAAGGTACGGACCATAGAGGGCGCGACAGAAATTCGGCGTCGAAGTTTGAGATGGCGGTGGCGTTATTAAGCCGGGCGTCGGTTTCTTCAAGGATTTTGGAAGGGATGGCCAAAATGTTGCCTGCGAAGCTCTTATGGCGGTTTCTAGCAAGTCACCAAAGTAAGGCGCTGCAGACTGGGGTAGCTGCCAGATAACTAATACAACGGACGCCATCGTGCATTTACGACCAACACGGTTTGATCGAACGAGAGGCCTGGCCCGTTGACCATAGTTAAGTAGTTAAGTCCTGGCTCACCGCCTTCTAACCAATCCCCGTTTTATAACAGCGGAATTAGAGAAATGCTTTTTTGGTGGCCTTGCTCAACTTCTTTCGCTGGAGCAGAGGATGTAGACTCCCTGCGGCATGGACATTTTTTCTTTCTTTCCTTTGACACTGCATTAATGGATAAGTTGATGATTGCAGAGAGGGCGAAGTGGACTAGGAACTTGTGCTATTGGCACGGGATCTGAGGAGGTGCTGAGCATGGACAGACACAGACTCATGCAGCCGCGGACTGAATCCCACGATACATTCCATCCTCAGCCACTTCTATCGAGCAAGTGTGATCACAGCACCACACCTCGAGTCTGCCCGGCAGTTTCCCAAACGACCTCCCAGAATCTAAGTCACCAGAAGCCGAGCAAGCTGAGCAGCCTGTGCTCCTCGCCATTCCCGCTGTCCCATAACTGACTTCCAAAAACCTAGGCTATAGATATGAAGGGCAGGAACTGGCTACACACTACTATCTGTAGCCGCTAAGTAAGCATTTTTCCGCATAACAACTCTCTTACTTCACCGCTTCGTCACCTTCGCTCCTGTGACAGGGATCGATGGCTAAGACACTGAAGGGGGAAATAGAAACTAGAATAGATCTGATCTGTCGTACTAATGTATTACTCTCGCCAATTGGTCTTCTTCAAACTACTCGCCGGGTTATCTACGCCAAGTATTAAATATTGAGTAACCGACAACTTGGTACCCCCATCAAATAACATCTCCAGCTCCTATCCCGCAAACTCCCTTCACCGTAGCACTCACTACTGCCGCTGTGTATTTCCCAATTCAGACCGTATCGGCTGAGGAGTTGGCGGACACTGGATGTTTCCCAGCTCAGACCACGCCGGTGGAGGGGTCACCCCCTGTGGCGTCGGCGACGGCTGCTGCTGCTCCTGGATGGTGCTTCCGCCCGTGGTTTGCGCAAACAGCGGCAACGGCGCCCCTTGCTGGTATGGCTGCTGCTGGAAGCTGCCGCCCGTGGGCTGCGCCAAGGTGGGTGCCTGGCCCTGCGGGAGCTGCTGTTGGTATGTGGGGGCAGGCTGCTGCATGGCATATGGCTGCTGCGCAAAGTTTTCGTATGCCAGCTTCTCGCCGCCGTCGGGGTCAATGGCCATGGCGCCGGGGGCGATGACCATGGCGGTGGGAAGCGTGGCTGGGGGGCGGGATCTACAGTGCAGGCTAGCCTTGCGGTGCTGGTGCATCCTGATGCTGTGGATGATTAGGGAGACGGTGTGAAGAATGCTTTGGAGAGGGATTAGTCGGATCCTTCCGCTGTTGAGGGGAGGAGAAAAAACACACAATTCGAGAGCTCCGAGGCCGGCGCCAGCAGCCATGAGGGCGTACCAGATGGAAACATAGCCATTGTAGCTGCTGTAGTAGCTAGAGTACGAGTACGAGGAATAATACCCGCGATACGCCGAAGCATCGACTCCTAATGCCGCGAAGTCACTCAGCCACATTATGACCAGGAAGATGTCGAGACCGAGAACTGCCCAGTAGTTGTAGCCTGCCGGTTGGGCGAATCTCACGACGAGGTGGTAAATCGAGGTAACCAATGTGAATAAAGCCTGTCCAGGCGGGAAAGATAACAGTTAGGTCTAGCATGATGGGTTGCGAGGGAGGTCTAGGTGCTGGCACATACCACAACAAGAGTGAAGATGATGCTCGATAGCGGGTAGACATAGACGCCATACGCCGCGAGGGCCAGGAGGAGCACAGCAAAAACGAGCTGGACAATACGCAGCGCGATGAAGCCACTGGGATACAGTGGGATGTGTTCGTGTCCCGGGGCCCGAGCGGCCGAATATCCTGGATGGGCGTTCATGATGGCCGGTCTTTGAGACAACCGTGGTGTTGCTGATGAGAGAGCGTGAAGTCGGGCGGGAAAAAAAAAGGCAGCCGAGGGAGAAGGGTGAAAAGGTACAAGGCGTCGTGGGACTGGCGCGCTTTTTCAACGCACGCCCGTTCCCCCTTGTCCGAGCTCGAGATGGACGAGGCGTGGGCCAGACCACGCCCTCGCGCGCTACGACGGGTCTTTAGGGTCTTTACTGAGTGAGTGTGATGCGCAGTGGCTCCTCAATGTCAGAGTGACGGCACCCTAGTTTCGGAGCTGAGGAGAACGGCTGTAGGCCGCCAAGACGCACAATGCTCGGCATTGGCTTAAACCGACGGCTGACTCGATAAAGGCGTTTGTTGGCTTCCAGCCAGAGGTTCTTGACTGAGCCAGCAGAGGAACGCGCTACCCTTTCCGTGCAGTGCGGCTCCCGAAACAAAACCCAGTATTGTTTTTTTTGGTTCTTCTTGCGCAGGCGCTCGACGGAGTCAGCCACAACATCGACCCGGCCGACCTCACCTGCAGGCTCTGCGAACTATTGCTTTGCTTTCAATAATTCAGCACACTCACCGCCACGTTCTCACCAGTATCAGGGGTATCGTTGGCCTGATCCGGCCCAAGGTGCCGCCTCTCAAATCTCCACAGCATTATTGATTAGATAGCATCACGGGGCGTTGCAGCTGAATTGTGACAGCGCCGTGAGATGCTGGACATCGGAGAAGACGCAGAAACATCAGCCCACAAAGACAGACAGGTCGAATCACCCAGTGGCTGAATGGATCTCTCGCAATAGGTTGCAGACGCGCCTTTAATCATCGATGGGAAGGCGGGACAAATGGCTTCCGCGCCTCCCCAACGCCCGATTTGGAAAACACTGCTCAGCTTGAGAAGAACACATAACGCTAGCTGTTCGTGGCGTCTCTAGCATTTCACCGAAATTGACCGTGGATGATTTTGTGTCCTTGCTGGGTTGCCGGTATTCCATAAAGCGAGGCATGCTGCCACTCTCTATATACAACAGGTTTTCTCCTTGGACTCGGGCAAGGCCGCCACTCGATAGGTTTAGACTCCTCCACCGACGCTCCTTCCCATTCCGAGTCGAGACAATCCTTCTTTCCATTCAAGTTCCCAGCATGGCCCGATCACTTGGCATTTCACGCTACCATCTCCTAATTGCCCTCACCATCCTCTTCTCCAGTCGGGCCATCGCAACCGGCATATCTATCGGAGAATATGAAGGGTTCGGGTACATGCGCCCCTGCGCACAGGGGTGCCTCACAGACATCGGGAACGACCCCTACTCCGACAACGACGCCATCCGCAACGCCATAGGATGCGCCGGCCCCGCCCAAAACGAATGCTACTGCCGCGCCGACCTCCAAACCCCAGCCTCGTCGTGGCTGTCGAGGTGCGCCACGAGTCGATGTGGCACCACAGCGTCGGTGGACCAGGCCAGCGTTCTTTCCATATACCAGCATTACTGCGCAACCGCCATGGCGACCGTCGAGGGAGGAAACGCCGGGCTCGTGACAGCTGGTGGTCTCCCGCGGCAGACAGGGTTTCTCTCTTCGGCGTCCCCGCTAGTCCGGAGTGAGTCGGTAATGATTCTGTTCTCGGCAATGCTGGCCGCGGTGGCCTTGGGATAGACGTGACGGGCCACTGATGCCAATTTTTGGATCATTATAGACGACACTCCAAAAGCTGCGCCGGCGGTGACGGTGACTCGTGTCTTGAAGTTGGATCCTACCGTTCAAACAACGGATTTCCCTGGACCCTCTCCGTCGGTTCGCCGAAGCAGCGCGGAAACCATCTTCTCGGGTACACAGGTGGTGTTTGTGGCAGCGATAGTTGGTCTGGTGAGATGCGTAGTACTCTAGGTACATTGTGGAACGTACTTGCTATGGTTGGCCGCCTTGGAATGTTGGGAGTATCAGAAAGGAGGGGGTTCTGGCCTCCGGCCAGAACTGTAAGGAAGGGTCTGGAAACAACTAGAACTGTAAATTTGTAACGTTCGTACGAAGATTCAGTGTTGTGATCTGTGCGGCAAGCCTGGCCATAACGCATGCACATGTTAGTAGGCTGGAAAATCGTCTAATTTATCTATTTCTAGTTTAGTTATTGTTTTTTCCTAGTGTAGTTGTGTTGTAATGAAGGATAGTAGTAGTAGGGTAGTGGAAATTTATCCGTTCGCTTATACTTAGGGGTGTGGGGATGTTACCGCCTGCACCCCAAGGGGGTTAAGACAGGTCGAGGGTAATCGTCACGCCGGAGCGTAAGGAAGGTACCCTAGGAGATTGGCGATCGGAAGACTAGTCGTTGAAGCAAGTACTCTCAGACAAGGGGATACACAGTCACTGTAGGCCGTTGCTCTATAGTGCACAGGGTGAACTGATGTAAGGAAAGGCAGGTACGCCTGATCAAGGTGGTCACAATGGTGGCACGAGCAAGAACTGACAAAGGTGTAAGAATTCAACCTGGCCTGAGCCGAGAGGTGGGCGAGGGCCGTGGTCTAAATACAATGCGGTGGTGTGCCAGGGGTTGTGAGGTGCCAGGGGTATGTGGTGTGTGGGGTGCGTGTGTGGGGTCCCAGGGGTATTTCCTTACATAATGTTAGGCAGCGCAAATTGCAACACATTTCCGCCGGCCCCTTACAACAACGACCTAAGAGTCAACACCATTGACCAAACCTACCGAGATTTACATAATATTCCCCAGTAATCACTTACGGTAAGTAATTATCTAGTATCAGGTGGCTCTCTTCCAATTCAACTACTAACTCTTATACCTGCAGATTCCACAAACGCAAAAGCAGCCTAACCATGCATAAGCTCGCCTTTCCCGCACCGAATATTTAGAAGCCTTTGGACAATGTGGCTCCTGGAACACGGCGATACTGGCAAGTTACGCCTGACAAAGGACCTCCCTAACGACACAACTCCCGAGATCCCACTATATACGATACTCTTATACATATAGGCCAACGAAGAGGTCCTCTTCAAAGACCTGGAGGACGGCACAGCTAAGAACAAGGCAGGCTATGTTAAAATTTAGTTTTGTAGAGAACAAGCCAAGCATAATGGGCTGAAGTTCTTCTAGGTTAACATATACTGTATCGACAAATCCGACAGCGCCGAGCTTCAGGACACTCTTAACTCTATGTTTCGGTGGTACTGTAATGCTGTCAAATTCTATATCTATCTTACAGATATCTCAGTATGTAAGTGGGACACCGATAGTAATCCCAGTTGGGACTTCGCTTTTTGACATGTATCCAGGCGCTGGAGGGGTATCGCAGTTATGTCAGGTGTCACACGGCATTGGATTGTGGAGACCGCTCCTGGCATTTGGTCAGCGAAGCTGACCAGATGCACAGGTGCGCAGGGTTGGTGGCGAGCTCGGTGGCGATACTGGACCATCCGAGTTGAAACTGACGCAGTCAGTTCAGCTCGCCACAACAATTGTTCAGCTCGGATGGACACGAGCTGCAGGCGACGACTGGTATGAGAAGGACTCTCTGGCAGAGTCAGAGAGTGAAGGGCAACGACCTTGAGGCCATAGAAGATTATTGGCAATATCGGTACCTCAAATCAATTTGGTTCCAAGCCACTGTGTGAGACCACAGTCCCTTGTGACACCAAGAAATCGGCTCAGGAGTTAAACCCGGGCCGTGATCTGGGCTCTCCATTAAAGCGCACCAGACATCTGTGCGGCGGGTGGCATCCCTCAGGCATGTGGACCACTGACCGGGTAAATTTGTCCTCACCGCCTGAAAGCTCACCGCTTGCCTAGCTTATGTAGCTTACCGTTTATATGCTTAAGCGTAGCTCGCCGTTTTCAGGCTCACCGCTTGCCTAACTTGTAAGGCTCACCGCTTTCAGGCGCTCTCCATTCCCATACCGCCACAGGGCCGAGAAATCGGCCTAGGAATTAAGCGTGGACTGTGATCTGTGCTCCAGGTTAAGCGATCGGGTAAATTTATCTAACCGCCTAGGTAGAGTTCACCGCTTACTTAACTTGCATGCTTCACCGCCTGCTTATAGGCTCACCGCTTGCCCAATTTATAAGGCTCACCGTTTCACATCCACCCCCCTGTGATAAAGCCTGATGCTAAAGCTGCCACCTTAGAGTTCACCACTTGCCTAACTTGTACGACTACTTACCGCTTTCCACTTACCGCTTTCATACTCGGAAAGTTAGCCGCCAGCCAAGATACGTTCCTTTCTAGCTGGACTTTGAGAGAATATTCACAGGCAAGGTAACATATTAACGATTCACAATGCGGCTGGAAACTATTGGGCTGCAAGCGAAATGGCTTGTCAGAAATACGGCACTGCAAGGTGCCAAAAGTGATTGAGTGGTGTGTCTCTTTCTGGCATGCCAGGGACCTGTATCCTTATAAATCCGTTCACAGGATCACGCTAACGTAATTGTAGTGGCTTAGGCTTCCTGGCAGTCAGGGGCTCTGATCTCTTACGTGGCCGCTTATACCTTTTAACGTTCTCCTGCAATCAGGTATTGGACAGTGGCGTTCCAAAGGTTGAAGTAATTCGTACTATGTGACGGGTGAATCATCCATCAAGAGAGCAATGAGATACTTAAAGCTTCAAATTAAAAGCGGACTGGAATCGAGGACATTCCTTCCTCCACCCTCTCCGTACTTCGCCTCACTACATCCAGTCAAACGTCCGGGCTGCAATGTATGCTAACAGAATCCTATTTGCGACTAACGTCACTGCTGACGTGGCCGCACCCTATGCGGTATGGTTAGCATAAACAGAGGAACGTACCGGAATTTCCTGATGGCAACTTTAGTCGAGGGCCTAAAATTGGGCCACACGGCTGTGCAGGCTAGCTCACCCATAGCTCACCCTAGCTCAGGAGCGGCTCAGGATTACACATGAACATGGGAATTGCTGAGGGCAACTTTAGGGTACAACATAGTGCTGTTGTCGTGACAGCAGCACATAGCGTAAATGGGCAAACGCAGAAGGCAGGTTCTGGAAATGAGGCCTTGAGCTTCAGTGTGATGGTCAAACACACAAACGGTTGAAGCATTCGCGGCAATATCAACGCGTGGTGGATGCGGTAGGGGAAGCAAACGCGGCAGCCCACTCAGAGGCTGCCTGGTGGAACAAACGGGCAGGCGCCTTCCCATGCCGAGACAATGTTAAACCTTCCTTCCATTCAAACCTAGACATCAGCCCTCCAAGCTCTTTATCCTTCCTCAACGTCTATTCTAACATCAAACACTCCCCTATAGTGTAGTGGTTAGCATATCAGATTTTCAGTGGCTTGACATCAATCTCTGAAGACCCGGGTTCAAACCCCGGTGGGGGAACTTCTTTTTGCACCTGGGCACAATGATTATCTAACTTTTGGGTATTTTGCTGGGGGATCGTGGTCGACTTTCGGCTTTCGAGCGCATGCTTCCAACCACTGTAGATTCTTGGCATGCTCGCCTTCATTTGTATCATCTGCCAGGCTACGTAGGACACCGAATGCTCTTCTAGAACGGAGCTTCTCTGATAGGTGGGATTTGAATGTCCCAAACACAATAATCTCTAGTCGCGACGGCCGCCTCAGTCGTCCTCCCGGCTCCGACATCCCCTCGCCAAGACCGCCACCCCACGGGCAGACAAACGGTCTGGGCCGAGATCCACACCTGCATGTGACAGCTCGTGGGATCGATCACTTGCAGGCGCCACACATTCCTTCCTTAGAGCGCGATCTGGCATTGAAATGAACCCCGGCTCCTCGCCCTGCCCATGCATCCCACAAATCTGGGTGGATGTGAAACATCACGATCGCGGGGACCCACGGATTCATGGAGGCGCTTTCCCCGCAAAATAATATGCAAGGCACCATGGGCCCGAATATCCGGGACGGCGTCCCTTGGCGGCCAACTAGCCTCGGACCCTGCCGTCCGCGTCGTTCCTACGACATACTACCCGGGACATGGGCTGGGCAATTTACACTGCTGGAACAAAACCCCTCAGGTCCCGCGCTGTTCATTCGTAATGGACTCGGCCCTTTCATTCTCGCCTCGTCCATCTCTGGCTACGAACCGCACAGGATGTTCCCCCTCCTCTGCCTCACGGCACTCCTCCCCTTCCCCTTAGCATCCGCCGACCTCACCACCACCATCGCCGCTAAATCCAACCTCGGCACCTGGGAAGGATGGGGCACCTCCCTCGCCTGGTGGGCCCAAGCCTTCGGCACCCGCGACGACCTCGCCGACATATTCTTCACCCTGAAAACCGTCCCCCTCAGCGGCGTCAACACACCCTCCCTCCCGGGGCTAGGCTTCAACATCGCGCGCTACAACGCCGGCGCATGTAGCAGCAACTCTATCAACGGGACGCGCATGGTCGTTTCGCCGAAGATGATCCCCTCGCGCAAGATGCAAGGGTTTTGGATCGACTGGGCGAGTTCGGATGTGGCGTCAGCGAGCTGGGATTGGAGCGTTGATGTCGCGCAGCGGGCGATGCTTACCAAGGCGAGGGACAGAGGGGCGGATGTTCTGGAGTTGTTTTCGAATTCGCCCATGTGGTGGATGTGCGTCAATCATAACCCGTCGGGAGCGGATGACGGGGCGAAGGATAACTTGCAGTCGTGGAACCAGCAGCAGCATGCGGTGTACATGGCGGCGGTGGCGCTGCAGGCGGATAGGAAGTGGGGGGTTAAGTTCCAGAGCGTGGATGCGTTCAACGAGCCGTCGGCGGGGTGGTGGAGCGGGAAGACGGGGACGCAGGAGGGGTGTCATTTTGATGTGAAGACGCAGGCGATCGTGATTGGTCATTTGAGGGATGCGCTGGATGAGAGGGGGTTGAATGGGGTGATGGTTTCGGCGAGCGATGAGAGTCATTATGATCAGGCGATTGATGCGTTCAATGGGGTTGGAGAGAAGGCGAGGGGGCAGATCGCGAGGGTCAATGTCCATGGGTATCAGTATGCGGGAGGGAAGCGGGATAAGCTGTTTGAGATTGTCTCCAAGGCGGGGAAGAAGCTGTGGCAGAGCGAGTATGGGGAGGGGGACGCGACGGGCAAGGATATGGTGAGCAATATGTTTCTGGACTTTCGGTGGCTGAAGCCCACCGCGTGGGTGTATTGGCAGGTGTTGGATGGCGGTGGCTGGGGGCTCATTGATGCGGATAATGAGAGCAAGAGAATTGCTGGGGTGAACCAGAAGTATTTCGTGCTGGCGCAGTTTGCGAGACACATTCGACCGGGCATGAGGATGCTGGATGGGGGGAGCGATTATACCGTTGCAGCATACGATGCGGCGGCGAAGAAGCTGGTCATCGTGGCGGTCAACTGGGGAAACGCGCAGTTTCTGAATTTCGACCTGTCCAAGTTTGGGACGCCGGGCGTGAATGGCGCGGTTGTCAAGCGATGGGCGACGCAAATTGGGACCTCAGGCACGAGGTACGCCGAGTACGGAGACACGACACTCAGCGGGATAAAGTTCTGGTCCAAGTTTGAGAAGAACATGGTGCAGACCTTTGAGGTTTCGGGAGTTTCGTTGTAAGGACAACTTGAATAAAGAGGCAATTGAAGAGGTTGCGATTCACAGAATTCCGCCGACAATGATCTCAAATTAGGTACCTAGTAGCGTCAGGCAGGTAGGTATTCAGCAGTGGTTCTCAGTCAAAAACACCGCTGCACTATCTACCTGGCCAGCAACCTTGCTGAATGACACTATCATGGAATTCTATTCGCCGGGATGCCCAGGGTCTGGACGCAAGCGTCCGCATCCTCAAACAACTCGAGACACACGAGCTCAGAACGACCGAAAAGTTGGCCGGAACAGCGCTTGCCAGGCAGCTTCTCTTCCGAACATCCACGAGTTTGTCTTCCAGGTCCCGAGGATCACGTTGAGCTGCGTCTTGCTAGTTGCATGCCAGTACTAAGACATGTTCATTGACTCTGGGGGTTAAGCAATGTAAGGGATGAGCGCCTCACCTACAAGACGGAAGTAAATTCTTCGACACATCCCGTTCTAGCCCATACTCTCCTGCTCCGTCCCATCCGGCGCCCCCATGTACATAATATCATGCAAAATCTGCACCCACTCCTCACCTTCCTTCCGCCACCAATACTTGACCTTGACTAACATCATCCCGCCCTTAACCTCGCCCTCGCCAGAATCTGCTACGTCAACTCCCGCCGTCGGAAACAACAAATCCACCCTCGCGCCCACCCATCCCTCCTCCTCAGCCCGCCTTCTCATCTCCTCATCCGTCAAACCCACATGCATCGTCACCTCGTCCGTCCCAAATTCAAACTCCCCCTCGCGCAGCGCGCGGAACGTGAAATCCCGACCCTTCTCCTCAATTTCACGGTCTTGCTGCTCCGGCTCAAACTCCGGAGAAAAGTCCATCCCCGCGCCGGCGGCCTCGTGCAGGTAACGGATGATTGTTTGGCTGTTGCGCGCGGCGTAGGAGGGTCGCGGACGGCAGATCTGCATGCATTGTGGGGAGTAGAAGCGGGCGCGCGCTGGGATGGAGGCGGTTTGGTGGTAGGTTGTGAAGAGGGATTTAAGGTGGGCGAGGAGTTGTGGGGATGGGGGCGTTGGTGTTGCCATTGTGAAGGGATGATGTTAATAGTGCTTGAGATGACGGAGAATTGTGAATGTTACCTATATACCTTCCTGCTAGTACCGGAATGCCCCGTGGGGTTGGCGATGTTGCTTACTATTATACATGTTCGGAGCGTCGGTGCGGAATGATTACCAAGGCACGGTCGGAAAGAGCAAGAGTCACCGAGCTTGGAGCTTGGCACGCTGCCCATGTAACCCTACCAACCAAGTCACATTTAGCGGTTGGCACCTCGGAACACGGAGAGCGGATTCTTGACGAGCAACGTTATTACTAATTGGGATAGCTTGAGATCTCAATACAGTGGATCAGTAATCATTGGCACCCACAGACATTTTTAGCATCGTGAACAGTGGACAGTCTTCAGGGCAAGATGCGAGGCATTGCTAGCCGTGGAGGTGTAGCAATGGGATGAACACTTCGCTACCCGGGTTTGCAAAGACGGGGTTGCTAAAGACATGTGCCTGCATTTCAGGACTGGGGATTAGAACTTGGAAGAGCGTCTGGGTTTAGACTTATTTACACCGGAGGCCATTCGGGAGTGCAGTGGAGGAAAGACTCCTAACCCGCGGAATACCATGTGGAGTACCAGGCAACGCATCGAAACCAGTAACTCCGAGCGAGTCTGGCACAGCAGCTGGAAGCCCACAATAACAGCACTGCCAGTGCGCTTTACTACCCACTCACTATTGGAATATCAAGAGACGCTATCAGTCCTATTTCTCTCTCGCTATTTTTACATGAGTGCCCTGCCGTGCTTACTATCAACCGGGGTTGTGAATGATTCCGACTACTGAAGATCTGAGTCTTTTGCGAGGGTGTTTTGTCCGACTAGCCTCTTTCTCTCGCTGATCCGGCTTCGCAATACGCCAATTGCTTTCCGCCGCGACAGAGACATTGTCCGCTCCTTAGTGTGATCTCTGGAAAAAAAGACTACCGTTGTTCTCCACCGTAGCGCAGACCGCCAGCAGCTTTAAACAACGCATATTTCGTGGACCAGCGCCGTCTCGCGCCCTTGTCGGACAAATTGTTCATCGGTTGCTCCCGGTGTCGAAGGAAGAGTGAGATGAGCAGAAATACCGAGCTAGTCCTCGGAGCTCCTGGTGAGGTTATACTCCCAAAGGACTGAGAGAGGCGGCATTGGGAATACTGTGTAGTAGCATCCGAGGCCATCCAGGTGACAGTCCAGAATAAAGCTCCACTTCGCATAACATCTGCCCGGAGGAGAGGGGGAGCTCAGGCCTTGTTGGGTAAGTGCGGCGATTTGAGCCTTAGTTCGCAGCGTGCCGGGATCGAAGTTGCAATGGACTCGGGAAGATGGATTCTTGTCTCACAAGACCTTCATGATGTCAGGAAAGATCGTCTGGTGAAGGAAGTAGTTCAACTCCTTGAAGCAGATTTCCTCCGGGGTAGCCAGTTTCAACTCGCAAGTCCGAAGGAATGCCTGTCTCCAGCCAAGCTCGTGATGCACAACGTCTTGGAAGATTCTGGTAGCCTGTTGGGGTATGGGGCCGGCGTCAGCAGAAGCGTGATAGCCTGCAGTATCAAGGAGCTAGACGCTTCGGACACCCAGGTAGCAACCTGGGTTATCAATCCATGTGCCCGGTACCCATATGTGCCATCAAGCAGCGGGTATGAGGATGGAGGATTACTATTAACCCCGAGCTGCGGCATGAAGATAGTCTTCCAGAGATTGGCCCGGCGCTCGATGCGGAGGGCAGGATTTTCCTAGCAAAATGGCACGAGTCCTTGAGCGTGGCACTCTGGGCGTGCTACTGAAAAATGGTCTTCGTGAACAACAATCTTGCGGGTGTGCTGCCTGTTGGTTGGCGACAAGGAGCTCAAGAAGTGGGCGGCGGCAGCGGCAGCCGAAAACCGAAGCTTATGCCAGTGTTGTTTCCAATACTCCCCGGACTTCAGCATTCCCTGGTCATTAAAGAACTGCGGATGTGCCGGAACTACGTGAAATAATTCCCCAGCAAGGTAGTCGAGTTCTTCCTCGGTCGGGATCTTCCACGGCTCCCTGCCGCTGTCGAAAATGAAGGCTGGGTTATACTGCAGTTTCTGTGCAGCAAAAGGTTTGTTCGCACTTGCCACCTCTTGACAAAAGGTGTTGGCAAAGTAATCATGGATCGCTGGATCCGTAATGGCGAAGTGACAAATCTCGCGCAATGTCTCGCGGTGGACGGAAGGTATTTCACCCCGCGCAAGGTCTCCCAATGGGACCATACATCCTTTGCGTATGTCAGCGAAGACTGGCGCGAGGGGGCCATTGCCCAATCGTCGCTGAAATTCCTCAGCCATTGTGTCGCTCATGCAAGCAGCGACTTCTCTAATAATCCAGCCATACTCAAGCAGCGACAAGTTGCTAGTGAGGAGAAAGTTCCACCGTCCCGCTCTCGTGTGAAGCTCCTCCGAGTAGAGAGTAGTGAAGGTGATGGTATGCGATCGAAGGGCCATTCCGCGCATCTCTTGAGCGATTTGACGGCAGGTGTACATCAAATTGAGGTCGATCGGCTGGGCGGCGGGTTAGCATTCGCCAAGGTGGGTGACGCGTCAAGTACGAGAGCACTTACCTAGCCTTGCGCACTCGCATTTCCTAGCTCGTCGACTAGAGGGGTATTAGCAGCGCGCAGCTTTCCGGCTACAAAATCGAAAATGTAGCCGTATTATGTATTCGTGGTAGATCTGGTCTCGCATCTCGCGAGGCAGCGAGAGCAGTCGTGATTGCTGTGAGGCCATGGCAGCAGGTCCGCGATGGGTGGCAGGTGGTTGGGAAGAGGGGAAAGTTGAGAGATGATGCTGAGGCACCAGCGCCAGGGTTTGGAAGTGCCAGAGAAAATCGTTGATTTTGAGGCAATGGAGGGGGGAGAAAAAGAGCGGAAAGAGCAGTAAGAGATGGAGGTCGAGGCCACCAACGGCTGCCACTGCTGGGAGGGTGATGGTGGGGCGGTGGTCTCCGGCACAAAAATAGGAAAGGACAAATGTGGACTGGCAGATTTTGTTGCCAAAGATTTCTCCCAAGAAGTTGAGATGAAAGAAACTAATCCCGATCTTGCAATCGGTTGTCAAGGACGGGCGCGATCCTCAATAACCGCCACCACGCGCAGCGCGATCATGTCTGTGACTGCCGCCGCTCCGTCCCAGCCGCTTTTACCGAGTTCTTCGACTGTCGTGATATTGACAGTATCGACCTACCTAGCCAGTGGAAAACATAACGCTCGTCTCACTGTACTGCCGTCACAATGCCGGTCAACGTCGGCAGCGACCGATTTTTTCGGCCGTAATTAACTGCCGTACTATTCTAGCGGCCCACTCACGACTCGGATACTGAGTTCTTTCTGAACTTGAATCGCAAACAACCACTGCGCGTCCGAGTCGGATTCCATCGAAGTTTCCCCAAAATGACACGCCAAACGGCGACTATAACCCCCCCCTCGACTTCGAGCCCGGTCCTTATCGCCTCTGGCTCTTCCGAACTGTCTTCCGGCGCCGACCACTGGCATCCACAATGATTTTCCGGTGCCCAGCCTGCTCACTCAATCCGGAGGCAAGCTAGCAACAAAATTCCCTGCTTACGTCAGATTTCACTGGTATTTCAAGCTTCTATGTTTGATGCAAGGACCCAATATGGTCGCAGGTCACGAGCTGACGTACTGTGTTCGCCTCACATCCCGGGCTGTAGAAATGTTCTCTAGTTAGCAGCAGTCCAACAGCTCGTACCGCCACTAACGGCAGCATGGCAACCGAAAGACCCTCCGAGTGGCGAGAGCCTATGACGACGCTATTCGCACGGCTAACAACATTTACAGACCTCGCTACAACATCACACACCTCACCCACACCGGAGACACAAGATTGTCGAGACGTCAGTGCTTTCAACCCAGCATACACCTTCGTGTCACGCCCTCAATGTCCTCGCTTCAACTCCAACGAGCACCTAGCCATCGCATCCTATGACCCGAAATTGTCTGCTTCGTCTGGATGTCCCGAGACGCACCTTGTTTGTAAACAACTTGGATCTGTGATGCTTGCCCATTCTGTTTTCCAACAAGGTTGTTGTGCTACAAGTTCCTCCAACCCTCGACTACCTCCACAATGGCACAGACGCCTACGCGGACCAATGATAGCAATGGAAGGGTAAGCTTTATACAAGGGTTACGGGGAGGGATCCGCCGTGCGTCCCCCGCGCTCCGTGACTTGCCTTACTCAGGTCGGGGTAAATAGCTCGCAAAGCGGTTGGGGCATGTACCCCAATGATTAACCGCTTTACACGGACCGCGCCGCAATCCTTCACATCTCTTTGGCTGACCGAGTTTACGAACTGGTGGGATCCCCCGCACTCCGCACTCGTAATCCTTTTAATACCGAATTCATTAACCCCGTTGCTTTGAGTGGTCCGTGTAATATCACATGTGCTGTCATCGACCTGTCAAGACCTTCCGAGGATTGCTAAGTCGTTTATAGTTATGGGGAATACGACTCTAGATGGATTCGCGACTCACAGCGACGGGCTATTTAAGCAGATGGTATCCGTGCAGCAACCGGGTACCCAGCTTGGCTTATTCGTTTGGGTTGGAACCACATTTTTCAATCACCAGGTTTTTATCCACCATCACAATGAAACAACATCTGTTTGCGCTTCTCGGTGTGGCGCTTGCTCCGGGAGCTCGGAGTCACAGTCTGTTCATAAAGATCCTGACACAAAGTGTCAAACACTGATCATCTCGCAGACGTCCACGGCATCCTGTTGGTCAACGGTACGGCCGCGCCCGAATGGACCTACGTCCTCGACGTCCAGGGACCCTACGCAAGGGGCGAGTGGGAATCCCCCGACTCCTCCGAAAGTAGCAAAATACCCCCAATGATACTGGGCGAGGACAACGGGAACCTCACCTGCGGTCGGGCAGCATTCCTCGCGGCCCCCAAGACCAAAACAGCCGATATTCTCGCCGGAACTGAGGTCGGATTCCGAGTTTCCGCCGACGGCAACGGTGTCAGAGACGGCGCTTACTACGGGTACGAGGGAAATCTATACCCTAACTTCTGGCATCCGGGTCCAGCCCAGATTTATTTGTCGCGAGCGCCCAACGACGACCTCCAGAGTTACCAGGGCGATGGCGACTGGTTCAAGATTGCCTATGCTGGCCCACTCGATGACACCCACTGGTCGCTTTACCCCACGGTATCAGACGTATGATTCTCGTCATTTCCTGAGTTTGTGAAAGACAGGCAACTCAATACAGTCTACTTACTTGCACGCAGTTCAACTTCACCATCCCTAAAACCACCCCGCCCGGGAAGTACTTGATGCGGATCGAGCAATTCATGCCTACGAACCAGACAGGCTACCAGCAGTTCTATGTCAATTGCGCGTTTGTGAACATCATTGGCCCTGGCGGCGGCACACCAACCGATTTTGTGAGGTTTCCGGCTTATAAGAAGGACGATCCAGGTGGGTAACCAGATTGTCGGCTTCCTTGTGAGTGATTTGACTGACTCGCTGCTTCTGATAGGGATTCTCGTGCCTCAGAATCAGGACATGAACGGTGGGGCGGTCAAGCATGAAAATCTGAAGTTGATGCAGTATAAGCCGCCGGGACCTGCGGTTTGGACTGGCTGAGGGATTCCACTCTCATCTGGATAGAGCCCGGTTATGCTCGAATATCTAGTCTCTGTCGCTGAAACTGTTGTTTCATGTCATCCGGGGGAAGGGAAGGCTGCTGCGTAGGATTTGGGGTTCTGTATCTCAGCTAAGGTGAAACCCTAACAACTTGAAAGAGATTGCAAATGAAGGAAGACCACAACGAATACCCCACGATCGGGATAACTGTGGCTGGCTGAAGTGTGCTACCATCGGAGCACGGTTCTGTTGACCAGAGCTGGCGCTGGGGTGTGTTAACAACTAAGGTCTATGTTCTTAATCCTTAATTTATAGTGCATACATACCTGGGTACCTTGACATTAGAACAATCTTGCACCCACGTGCATCAACAGCATCCAACTCCCCAGCCATCCCAAGCTCTGCGTGAATCTCGATCCTAAACTTGGACGCGCGTGCGTCGAACAGGTCATGATACTCGAGATGCTCCCCGCCTGTGCAGCATCAACCGTCGCACGACACGGGTCCGGCGTCTCCATGACGGCAGCCGTCATGGCGCAGTCTATGTGCGGCGCCCCATTGATCCATCCCGACAGCGTGGTGTGGTACGCCGTAAAGCTGATCTGGCCCGGGACCGAAGCACAGCTCCCCCCAGTGGGGCTCGCCTGGGTGAGAGTCGGCAAAGGCCCATCGTCGGCAACAGTGATGTTGAATACGCCACGATTGACGAAATGACTGACGTTGAATTCGCGTACTTCTCCGCTGCACCACGGTCCGAGCTGGAAGCTCCAGGTGAATTCGTATTCGCCGGGCAGCATGGGCTTTCTTGTCTTGTTGCTGGAGGGTTCGAGAAACGCGTGCGACAGGGCGATGAAGGGGTCACCGTCATGGAGGGTGAAGGTCGGCGCGCCGAAGGCATTCTGCCTGATCAGCTCACGACGCCAGAGAGCCAGAATCGTGGGGTTTTGTTGTGGGGGTTGACGGTCCATGCGAATAGCTAGCTGTCAGGGTCTCCAGCCTGTCTGTTTGCACTGCTATCACCACTGCCAAGCGCCTGTCGGGGTTCACGCGGTAGCGCCCGTCTGCGGTGGGAGAGATGATGTCCATTTCCATGGAATTGCTGGATGGGCTGCATCAGGCCGATGGTGGCACGAGTAGAACGACCAGGAGTGCTGAGAACAGGCAGCCGCCCGCCAGGGGAGCGCATGGCCGGTCATTGAGATCGGTTTGAAGCGTTGTCGAAGAGTGGAAGTCGCGACGTGAAAATACGCGAGGGGAGATTATTGCTTGGCCTTGCAATGCACACGTCAATCCCTGCGCCCTTTCCCCTTTTTTGGCTAGCAGAGAACACAAGACGTTGCCAAGCCCCCAATCGATATGTGTTCTGATAAATTCCCAACAAATTTCTACATGCCGGATCATCTACTTCTGCAAAAATACGAGACCAGTGGTTAGTTGTCTACCCTTCCGCATTGGCAACTCTCATTACCCGATCCTCCGAATCAGACGCCACCCTTCCTCCAGTGAGCCAAGACTCTGGTGTACTCGAAGTCGTGCTTCAGTTCGGTGACAACGAGAAAGCTCAGCCCTGAGTAGGTACTTTGTGTCAGGCAACCGGGACCTGTAGCAACTGCGTCAGCCTGTGGATGTTCTGATTTCCGAGGTTCTCGTCGCAGATAAAAGTTTGCTGGCATTCTTTTTGCCTTTTTGTTCGTGATATCACCGAGGGCATTGTTCCAAGTTTCATTGCTCAAAGAATATCTACAGCATTAGATGTCTATCTGCAGCCGTAGGGCTGTCCAGAGTCTAACCGCCCCCATCCGTGCCGTTTTCCTACATCTCCTGCTGTACAACACCCGCCCGCCTTACGCATCAAGCGGCCAATCTTCTCGCCTATCTACAGTCTAAACCCAGAATAAATACAGCGCCGCACAGGTACATCATTCCAACACGGCAGCTATCGCCCAATCACTACACTCCCGTCCTCCTCCTCGCAGACTCCACCTGTCCCGGCCCTGCGACGCCCTGCCCCTGGCTTTTCCTCTCCATCGGATCCGGCCACACCAACCTACACCCTGCCATCTTGAACACCTTCTTGATCCACGCCCTCACCATATCATCCTCCACCTCAGCCAGATCCGTCCTCCAAATCGTCTTCTGGTTAAACTGCCTCTTCCCCGGCCGCCTTCCACTAAACAACCCCCAAAGCGTCACTGCCAGCGCATAATAATCATCAAAAACCGTCGGCGCCGGCACTCCCCCTCCGCCACTACTCCTCCCCCCTCCCGTCCCCCTCTTCACCTCCTCCCTCCTCCGCATCCTCTCAGGGGTGAAGTACGCCTCCGTTGCAAAGCTCTCGTTCCAGCTCTCCCTCACCTCACTCACATACCTCGCCGAGCTGAAATCCACAATCCTCAACCTTCCATCCCTCCCCCACAAGAAATTCCCCTCCTTGATATCCCCGTGCACAATCCCCGCATCATTGTGCAGCTTCTCCAATAGAAGAAACATCTCCACCACCACCGCCCGCCGATTCTCCACCGGGACCTCCTGCCCCCGAAACCGCCGCCCTAGCTCCATGATCATGGCCTTGGTGCCCACGTCGGGACGGGACCCTTTCCAGACCACGCGGGACACAGGTGGCAGTGTGAGTTCGGACCCGGCAGCTTCCATCAGGGAGACCTCGCGGGGCGTGACGTTAGATTTGTACACGAGGTTGGTGCTGAAGCGGTAGAGGAGGCCGGAGGTGCCGATCATGGAGGCGATCCAGCTTTCGGGGGGGTAGTCGAGCAGGGGGTCGTCTTCCTCGATGACCTTGGGAGGGTTTCGCGGGGGACGCGGGGCGGCGGGTTTCTTGGTTGGGTCGTCGCCGGGCTGGGAGGGCCCCCTTGGGACGGAGGGGAAGGAGTCATCGTCGAGAGGGGATGAGGGCGGCGGTGGGGGTGGGTA
>Ga0247780_1000833_pt1 | contig 24311 bp, 27 predicted proteins | sample UWRJL079202R5_FD_179927 | JGI IMG/M metagenome (GOLD analysis project Ga0247780, IMG submission 179927) | Plant litter microbial communities from Arlington Agricultural Research Station in Wisconsin, United States - UWRJ-L079-202R-5 | ecosystem: Environmental > Terrestrial > Plant litter >... | reverse complement strand
CCGCCGCCGCCTCTGCCACTGCTGCCTCTGCCACCGCCGCCATAACCTCCTCCACCGCCGCCATATCCTGCTCCACCACCACCGCTGCCTCGACCGCCGCCATAGCCGCCGCCGCCGCCACGGCCACGACCTCGACCGCGGTTATCAGACATGCTCTAACGGAATGATGGCTCGCGGTGTGAAAAGTGAATGAAGAGGCTCCTCTGGCAGGTTGGAAAGTGGATAAAACTACTTCAAATAGTGCTTTTTGGGGATGTTTGGTAGTTTGTAGGAGAAGAATGTTACAGGGGAGTTGATCGAAACAAAGTTGATAGAAGAGGAGACGAAAGTGCAGTGTGCAAACCAAAGCAAAGCTCCCGCAAATAGTTTGGCAGAAAGCAAATGCTGGAAAGCGCTGAGCAATGGTTTCGCGGAAGCTACCACTTTCTCGGCGCGACTACCAGGTGGGAGTTCTTGAGAAGTGAAGCTGGAGAGGAAGTGGTGGGATGGGAGGGGGAGCTGGGGTTGAAGTAATTCGTTCTACTTCGCTCTAGTGTGCAAGGATGCCTTAGTGTGCCTAAGCTTGGGGTAGGGGAGAAAAAGCAAAAGAGAACGCGAAAACCGGGTTCTTGTAACGATTAAGAGATGTTGGATTCAGAGCAGCGCACAAACCGATATCTCTTCCATTCCGTCAGGAAGCTTTCGGGCAGTGACTCTACGCCTTTGGCCGACTACAAACGGAGGGGGGCCTACACTATTGGTCAACCTTTGCTTAGGTATGATGCAATGGCAAAGGTTATAGACCTCCCGCGTGCAGAGTATGAGTTTGGATGAGACAGGAAGCTGAAAGAAGTAGGCCGTCACTTAGATCGCGCGCGGGGTCACGAGTTGACGGCCTGCCAAGCGTTTGTTGTGCAGGTTGGCTTGCTTGGCAAGGGTCGATCTCTCAGTGGGTGTGTGCAATCGGAACCAAAGCCCTGAATCCAAGGGCTGACTCGGAAGGAACGTGCCCCAGCTCCAGCTCAGCTCGGGCCGGGAATGTCTTCCGTTGTGGCGGGTCAAACGCTGTCACCCCACGAATCCCCACCAACTGGGATGGCCGCCTCGCCAGTCCTCTGCCCTCATCACTTCAACGAAAGAACAGATCGAATCGGATGCAAAGTCAAATGCGGGATACAAACGGGCGCGGTTGCCTCCGTGCAAACGGAGACGCGCTTTCGTCCCAACTACACCTCCTCCAGGGTAAAAAAGGTTAGTTCGGTCCATCACAGGTTTAGATGCCGCGAAAGGGGCTGCTTGGCCTTGCGCCTCCAGCTTTTTCAGGTAAAGCACAATCAGATAAAGTGTGTCAGACTTACCAGATGTGGCAAAGGGCCGTTGGATTTAGTTCCAGGAGGTAACCAGCTTATAGAAACTGCTAGAAAGAATACATCTGAGATGTGGCGTTGATGGCGTTCATGAAAAGGGTATAACTGGTGGGGCAGGTAACCGAGCTAACATCTATTATCCTGAGGAGGTGTACTGGCTGGAAGGAAATCAGGGGCTGGGATGTTTGCTTTTTTTCCCCGCGCTAGGAGGAGGAGTCGCTCCTTCCTTGCCATGGAAACCTAGACCGCCATCATGGGTTGGTTAGATTCCGGGACTCGGTGCCGGCAACCGGGGATAGTTGCAGCGCGGTCAGCCGACATTACGGAACTGCGCGTCCCCTCTACCTCGTCACACCGCAAGGCAAGTGCCGACGTGACTTTGGAGTCGAGACAGGAGAAACCGGAGAGGCACTTTAGTTCTCATCCGTCATCAGCACCTGTCGATTTGAGACTGTACCGCTGATCACAGACAAACGGGCTCAGCTTTTCGTTGAAAGACAAGTCACAAATCAAACTGTCGTCTCCCGTCTCAGCACGCGCTTGACCGCATCACATCAGTCCAGAGGCTTCACCTTGTCCACGCGTCTCACTTACAGGTTTTGCCACTGCCCCAGACCGCTTCCAACAAGCGTTTGGATGTGTGACATGGTTGATCTGACAAAGCCGAGTGGGAACCCCAATACTTGTGTGAAGTTAACCTCGCCATCACACTACCCCGCCCCTCCGACTGCTGTCCGCTAGCCAGAGGCCCGTCTTTGCGCTGGAGCCTTTTCATGGTGTACAAGTGTTACAGCAAGACATCTGGCCGAAGTGTCGGCACATGCGGCAGTGCTGGGTGGAGTTTGAAGTGCTTTGAAGACCCAGACCGGCGTTTCCCATGGAAATTACACATTGTGCTTGTCGACGATGAGCTCATCACCACCTTCTTCAGCATTAGTTACAAACGCCATGAGAAAACGGTCGTCGCGTTTGATCCTGGGCTTAACCTAGCCGGTGTTCCGGTCCTTTGCCCACGCGAACGGTCGCTCCGGGTACATCCGGTTGCGCTAGTACAAGTGCAGCACTTTGGCGATTGTACCGTTCAGAGAATTTCTGTATTTTCGCTCCATTCCCTCGGCGGCTACTTTCCGTAATGCGTCCTGTGTTCTGTTCTGTCTTGGTCAAGTGCCGAGTCTGGGAACTTTGGGGGGTTAAGATGTTGGTGCGAGGCTTTGGAGGCGGCAGTTTCGGTCTTGGGGAGGTGTCTCCCGAGCAGCCAGGCGGGCAGAAGAACCGTCCGTAAACATCATTATATACTACTCTATCGACGACGTCTATCTTCATCATCGGGACTATGGTATGCTCAGAATATCTATCAAAAGACACAGTATGTCTCTTTGAGAGACTCGGGGTGCCTGCTCAAGAGGTCTAGGAAGATTTTACGAAAAAGGCATCCCTTCCACTGGACAGAGCCTCCGTTGCTCGGCACACTCGCGACTGCCCGAATGTGACGACTTCAGCACTTAAACACAAACCCCAACTGCGTCAGCTTACCAAAAGGTGTGCCGAATAACAAATCTGGCCACTTGTCGTTCGGATTATGTTATATTACCTAGGTAATGTACCCACATCTGTAAGCATAATGGCCTCATCACCTTGAAGATGCTTGGTTGAAGCCATCGCTATCATTCACCCTCACCAATTTCCCCTTCCTACCTACTTTGAGTCCATCATGTTGTCTAGTTTGATCCTGGGCCTAACCTTTCCGGTGGCTAGGTCCTTGACCCACGCGAACGACCGTTAAGGGTACTCTCCGGAACGCTTATACCAAGGAGGCGCCAACACAATCGCTCCCTCGAGAGCATCCTGATATCCCATCTCCATATACTTCACCGCTTCCTTTCTGAGTTCTGTCTCGTCGGCCATCACCTCCTCAGCCCGCGCAGTGATTGTTCCGCGTGCCAGATCAGAGCTGGCGTGCCGGAGGGGCTTGTAATGCTCGGAATCATCGCCGGAGCTGGAGACGGTAACGTCGCGACGTCGCTTGCGGCTTGTGCTTGTGCTTGTAGCTTCTTCTCTGGCAGTGGCAACAACTTCTTTTCTGGCAGTGACGGCAACTTCTCTGGTGACGGCGACGGTGGAAGCTGGGATGGTAGCAACGGTAGCAGCCGCAACTTGTGTGGTATCGACGGCGGCGTCGGTGGCAGCAGCGGACTTTGCTGCTGCGAGGACGGAGACCCGGGGAGAATCTCTGGGGCTGTCAGGTTGGAAGCTAAGAGCAGACGGTGGCTATTGCTATGGCGCTGAGCTATTTGGGAGGAGGGAAGAAGAAATGTGGCAGACATTTTTTATGCCGGCGAGGGTGTGTTGGCGCGAGAAAGACACTTGTCAACGGTTCAAAAGAAGAAGCAAGAGTTGTGTTGAAAATACGGTAGTATATTCAAGGGGAGATGGTGTATACTTTCTTGTGAAGACTTGGAAGATATCTGTCACTTAGTAAATGTTGGCCAGAGGGAGAGTAGGTGCTGCTGTTGCAAGAGGCGAGTGCCTGAGAAAAGAAAAAGAAACAGGCCCGCTGCTGGAGCGAATGGGGGTTTATATAACGGGAAGCAGCCGAGGAAAGAACAGAGAATTGAGGTTTTCTATTGTCCATTGTGAGCTGGTGCTCAATAGGGTACACGGGCCCGCGTTCAATACGAAGTCAACATCTTTCATCTGAAGTCTTCGGTGCGCTGGGCCCTCGGCGGCAGACATAGGATGCGTCAAATCCGTAGTGTGTGTCAGCTACGGCTTTGTATTCTTTCAAGTTGCCTCTTCCAACTCAGCTATACACACACTGCAACCTTGGGCTGGTAAGCCCATGAGCGAAGTTAGGGGTTGTATTTATCTCCTCCACTATTACCCCTGAATCCGCGGCGCAGCAACCAAACAAGGGCGCACGACAACAATAGGAACCATACGGCCAGTAAAAATAATAACAAGAAGCAATAGAAAGCTGCTACAATACATTCAGATCCCGGAGTATTGTTTTTAAATACTCTGACTACGCCCCTTTCCCCAACAACACCAGGTTTGCCACATTCATGACAGTTATGATGGCCCAAACAAGGACACCAAAGCAAGCAACAACCCAACCGTTTGCCATTTTGACGCCTCTTGTATCAGGGTATTGCTGCCTCCCAAGGATCCACCTAAGCCTCCCCAGTAGGTTTCGCTCTGACGAAGTCTGCGAGACATTGTCGGCGTCATGATTCCTGCCTTCTTCGTCCTCTTCCGGGGCACCATGTACCCCATACCTCGCCATCCCCGGCCTCACAGTCATGTATCTGTTCACCGAGGTAAAGTAGATCAGCGGGGCTGTAACAAAGGGTAATACGACACTGAGGGCAACCTGGCTGCCGTTGAGCGCCGCATCCAAGCCTTCGCGTCCAACCACACCAGCAATGACTATACTGGGCAAGATGCTGATGGACCTGGTGATGAGTCGTCTCAACCATGGCTTCATCGTCCAGTTTAGGGCGCCCTCGCTGACCATCTGGCCGGCGATGGTGCACACGATCCCGGCGCTCATGCCAGAGAATAGGAGAGCGAGGGCAAAAACTGTCCCCGCTCCTTTTCCAATCGACGATGAAAGTAGACGATGGATACCGAAGAGGTCAGCATCCAGTGCTTCAGGTGCACCGTAAAGACTAGCTCCAGCCACGATGAGGATAGCGCTGTTAACAAAGAGGGCGAACGTAAAGAGGCATATGACGAGCTCGGCGACCGAGTATTTGAGGGAATGCTGGATGGCAGTAACGGAGGGCATGTAAATCTTCCTGCTGCTGCCGACACTGTCCGCGTTTACAGATGATACCGCCGAGTCAACGCGTGGTGTTGGTGGGAGAAGGCCAGACTGCTTGTCAAAGTCGAACAAGCGAGCCTGGACGATACCTGACCCAAGATAGAGGCTGTGAGGCATGACGGTAGCTCCGAGAATACCACAGGCTTGGTATAAGGCGTTTTGTTCAATGAGTACTCCTGATGGCAGGTATCCGCGAAAGACTTCACCAACAGATGTGTCTTGAAGCAAAGAGAGCTGGATGCAGAAGCAGACGACGACTGCCAAAACAAGCACTATGACGAGAAACTCAAAAGCCCGCAATCCTCTCATCGATCCACTGGGGTCATAGAAGAAGAGAATTGCCATCACTTCTAAGATCGAGAGGGCACATCCCGCAACAAGCGGTATTTGGGGGATAAGGAGATTCAGGGCAATTGCTGTCCCGATAACCTACCGACTCAAGATTAGTACTTCCATATTGCATGAGGGAGTCAATATCAAAAGCGTTCGAACCTCGGCAATATCCGTAGCGATAATGGCCGCCTCAGCCATGAAGTAGAGCGTGTAATTGAGCCAAGGGGGCAGAAATTCCCTGCACGCCTCGGCGAGGTTGAGTCCGCTCACCGTCCCCAACTTGATCGACAGAGCCTGCAGAAATATTGCAAAGATATTGCTCAACAGGACGACGAACAACAGTCGAAACTGATATGAAGCTCCCGCAGCGACATCCGTAGCATAATTCCCCGGATCAACTACGCTCAGGGTCAGTCAGTCAGCCACTCCTCATCAGCTTGTGAAAGAGACACATCAAACCTACTATACGCAACAGCGACCATAAACCCCGGCCCAATAAACTTCCCAAACGTCCCAACAGCTTTCTTAGCCCGCCCAAACCGATCCATCACCGACTCCCCTCCCCCATCACTCAAACCAGGCTGATGCTCACGATTATACGCCCCTCTCTGACTTCCAAAACTCACAGCTGACTGGCCACCACCTGAGACCTTCTGGGTGGAGCTCAGCTCCCCCATCACTTCCTCCCTCCTGTTAGTCCGTTTCGCAACGTGGATTGCGCCGAGCTCCTCGATAGCGTCTGCATCATGTGAAACCCTGCGCTCATAAACGCCGCTGTCCTGCGACTCTTCGATGCGCGAAAATGGGGTAGTCATGCTCTTTTTCTGATCCCCCGACTGGTGGGACTCTGCATTTCTGTGCGTTAGGTTTGGTTGATGTCTGTTCAGCGAGGTAGTTGAGGTGGATTTAGAGTGTGGATGAAGTACAAAGCCATCGGGAGCTATAATTTCTGAGAATCGTGACCGAGGAGCTGCCTCATTGAGTCAATTTGGTGAGCGTGAGAAGTGGCTTTTGCTTCGCCACGGTCGCGGTATGTCGGAGGAGAGTTGTGATGGGAGGGCCTAGGTAATCGGTCGGCTGATGAACTAAATTGGTCAAGGCGTTTGTCTGTCAGAGTCAGGTGTGATTATTTCCTAGGGCCACGATGGGACACTCCTGCCGTCATAGCTATCGGTCGTGATTAGTGCTTGTCTGTGATGACGTACAGAGGCCGACACCCGAGCAACAATCTTAGAGTTTAACAAGACGTTGTTTGCATTGTAGTCAATCTATCTCCGCGGAATGTGACAATGCCTCCCAGGAATTCAAATGGGACAGTGATCCACGAAATCGCAAGTCCCTCTTATGGGCCAGCAAGGCATTGCTGGAGTTAGAGTCATCGCCCCTATATGTGCAACACGCGGGGCCTCATAGGAATGCAGCAAAGCTGAAGAATGCAACCAGGGCCGGCAATATAAGGATCTGAAAACTCCTCCCACATATCAAGATGATGCTTGCATGATGGTGCAGACAGTAAGACCTACTCTTGCGGACCCTGAAATGCTGTTTCTAGATTCATTATTCCAAAGCCCACCCCTGCTCACTTCTCACTCCTTTACCCAGGACCCAACCTGGCCAACTAAATACATGGATCTACCAGTCAACAACTCATTCACTCTGCTCAGCCAGTTGATGGCCAACAACATCAGACCTGTCCTCCCCATCCACCCCGGGAGCGACCGGTCCTCCGTCGGGTGCTTTCACGCATCACCAACAACATCTAGCCGTCGCGGAGGGGGAGCTCTCGTCGACTCTTTCTGAGCAAGATGTCAAATCCCCTCTCCCTAGAACAGCGTGGCCGGTCTGTCCACGATGATAGCTCACCGAGACAGACTCAATAAGCCCGGTGGTACACCGTACAAGGTACCCACGCCGCGCCGAAACTATCTGCCTTGGACTAAGGTTCTTTAAAGCTCCTTCTTTCGCTCAGACTTTCCACCCTTCTTGGCCCTCTCGTGCTCGCGCTTGGCGTAGATGCCTGCAGTGAACGGGTTCTCGAACTGAATCGCAACCAAGTAGACCACAAGAACCAACAGCGTGAGCAGGAGACCCGCAGGCTTGCTGTAGACGAGTGCAGATCCCAAGAAGCTCAAGGTTGAGCCGTAGTACATGGGGGCGTTGGTGACGTTGAACGGGAAGCCTGTAACCATGCTATCCATCAGGATGCCAAAGTAGTCTCCCAGGAATGTGCCCGTGATGCCCAGCTGCCATGTCGACGAGATCACCAAGAGGTTGCCCAGGGCGAGCAGGGCGTAGCCGGCGTACGTGGGGATCTCTCCCTCGAGTAACGGGTGCGAGGGCTGGTCGCGGAGGGCGCGCTCGTACAGGAAGTCGCGCAGGAGGCCGAGGGAGAAGATGGTCGCTGCGAGCGCATAGCATCCCGCCTGGGCGCTGCCGAAAGCTCGGGTGAGGAACTTGGTGCGGTACTCTACCGGCCAAACATGTTAGACATACCGCGCGCAGGGATCGTGGAATTGGCTGAGGGTGAGCGAACCTCTTCGGGCAACGATACTTCAAAACGGGTGAGCTATTAGCGGCCGAACCTGCGAGTCAGGGGCACAGACATCAGAGATTCCCACTTACTTCCAGAAGGTTGGGTTGAAGGCAATGGCAAGGCCGGATACTGTATGGGTTTCTCTTGGTCAGGGCGGTGGGCTTGGCGACGGAGCGACCTCGGCCGTGGACATACCCAGCAAGCTCCTCTTGTCAAAATCGACATGCTTGACCAGATCGGTCGCAATCTCAAGGGGTGACGACATGGCGAAGCTTTAGGGCAAATTAAAAGAAAATAATGCAGCAGAGAGATGAGACCTGGAGAGAGAGGGAGCTGTGGACACTCTGGAGGGCAACTTAAGGAAGTGGTGACGGTGTCCCGTTTTGCAGGGACCTAGCAGCTTTTTGTGGCTGGGGAAGGCCCGGCGGGAAATTCTGTGGATGACGCTTGCCGACGTTGGATCTCGCCAAGACTGCACCCCCACAACGACATGGATTAAGCTACCCCTCGGTCTGCTGAAACATCGGGCCAATGGGGTCGCAATGAGACCACCTATGAGATCCGATGGTTTCACATCACCACCTCCAGAGCCTCATGAAAAGAAAACATCAACAGCCGGCTGTTAACATGACGTGAGGTTCCCCTTGAACCCATCACCACAACCCCCACTCCCACGCTCACCGGGATCCCGAGGCCGGCCTCTCTCCCTCACCATGGCGCCATCAACCAGCAAACCCGCCAAGTCGGCCAACAAGAAAACCCCCAAAAAGGCCACGGCCTCCTCCCCAATCCCTGAGATCAACCCCATTTCCTCATACACCCCCGAGTCCTTCGAGCGCGAGCTCAAAGACCTCGCCGCCAAAGCCAAAGACGAAACACTCACCAAGCACCTAGCCGCGCAAACTGCCATCTACATCGCCGCCGGCACGCTGCTCTCCCTCGCCGCCCTAGCATGTAACGCCTCCCAGCTGGCCCTATCCCCCGTGTACGGCGCCATTCCCTCAGCGCAATGGCACACCCACGTTGTCGCAGCCGGTTGCTTCGTGGGGTGGTCGACGAATCTTTTCCTAGGGCGCGCGCTGTCCTTCAAGCCGGTGCTGCTGCTTCCTCTGGTGGCGCTGTATGCGGTCCCGGTGCAGTTCTTTTTGTCGCGCTTCAGCGAGACGCTCTCTGCGCAGTGGGGGCCGCTTGTGACTGAAAGCGTGACGCTGTTACCACTCGTGGCGCTCTCAGCGGCGTGTGTGGCTACGTATGTGGACGGGTCGGATTTAAGCTTCTTGCCGCCGTGGATGGCGGATGCGGCGCCTGGGCTGGGGTCGTATGGATTCTTCAAGGGGGCGGAGGTTCTGTCGAGGGATCTGGTGGAGCATTATGCTGGGCGGACAGTGCTGAATACCAGGGTGGGGCTGGAGATGGTGCTTGGTGCGTCGTATGCGATGCTGGCGCCGTCGAAGTTTCTGGTCTGGACGCTGCCGGCGTTGTTGCATACTGCGGTGTGGAATACGCATGTGCCGACGGCAGGGGCGCTGGCGAGGCTGAATGGGACGCTGGTGGCCGAGGGGTGGTTCATTTTGGATAGGGCCGAGAGTATCACGGGCTATGTATCGGTGATAGAGTCGATGAATGATGGGTTTCGGTTGATGAGGTGTGATCACAGCTTGCTTGGCGGCGAGTGGGTGAAGTTCATTGACCAGGGGCAGTTCAAGGGGAACCAAGTGGCGGAACCGGTGTACGGAGTTTTCGCCATGCTGGAGGCCGTGAGACTGGTGGAGATGCCGAAGAAGATTGTTGACAAAGATGCGAAAGCGCTTGTCATGTAAGTGCTCTGTGTGGGGTTGATGTGATGCAACGGCTAACAAATTACAGTGGACTGGGTGTCGGTACTACCCCAGGTGCCTTGATTGCACATGGGATTGATACCACAGTGGTGGAAATTGATCCAGTGGTTCACCAGTTCGCCTCAAAATACTTTCAACTTCCGAAGAACCATACTGCCGTCATTGAGGACGCGGTTATTTACACCACCAGGCTCGCTGATGCAACGCCGGGGCACTTCGACTACATCATCCACGATGTGTTCACCGGCGGTGCTGAGCCTATCGCCTTGTTCACTCTCGAGTTCCTTCAGAACTTGAACGCACTTCTGAAGCCTGGGGGCGTTGTAGCCATTGTAAGTTATTTTGCCCTTTTCTTGCAGCCGCCCAGCTCACACGAATTTCAGAACTACGCGGGTGACTTTGCCCTTCCCCCGCCTATGGTTGTGGTCCAGACCATTCGGCAGGTCTTCCCCTCGTGCCGCATCTTCCGCGAGCACCCTCGGGATGAAGACCTCATGGAGAAGCACGGAAGCGACTTTGCCAACATGGTCATCTTTTGCACCAAGATTGCTGGGAGGCCAGTGTCATTCCGCGAGCCGAATGCTAGGGACTTGCTGAACAGCCCGTCGAGGGAGGTCTTTTTGATGCCCAAGCATGAGGTCAAGGATGAAGACTTCACCGTGGGTAGAGACGATGGCATTCTGACAAAGAATGACACGGCGAAGCTGGTCAAGTGGCATGGGAAGAGCGCGATGGGGCACTGGGCGGTCATGAGAACGGTGTTGCCTCCAACTGTGTGGGAAAACTGGTGAGCGGATGCCGTCGGCCGCTTTGTGGTTGGATATGATCTGGTTTGTATATACTGTTGCTACCAATGTAAATACCTCGGCTCCCTAAGGTACATTACACTTGAAGACTCGCTGGTACCTCTTTCTCAACGGGGCTATTTCTCTTGGTGTACGAAGACATAGACTAGAAGAGATATGTCTGTTTGTGTACTATATTTGGAGAGTATTTTTTAAAGCTCAATCGAGTCGGAGTCCAGACTGTTACGGGGCGGCCAAACTGGAATGTCATATCTAAGGCGGTTCAACAAAGCGTATCAATGATGCCCAAGGGCGTCTGCACGTAGGCAGTTTTACAAAGATTTGAGGTACGTCTCAGCCTGAGAGTAGCACCTAGCCTTCATGATCACCATACTTGCTGACAAAACAACCTATTCCAACGTAATTAAGGCATGTTATAATCATAATGTAATCAAGGCATTTTGCTTTGGTCTCGTTGGACTAGCATAAAACTAATATGTTGCGGACCTCATCCGTCTTGGGAGATGTGACAAAATCAAAACCCAACACCGCATCATCTTCTGTCTTGAAATGTCTCTTTTTCTAAGCACATGCAGATTTCACAACACAACGAGGCATCGAACAGGCAACTATTGTTTAAGTTTATCTTTATCAACATCGATGTGTATGGATGATACCTTGTACTTTACAAAGATGTGGCCGTGCCACATTCCAGTCACTCATGCCGACTCCATGCCCTGTCACCTGCCAAAACACCGGGAAATTCAGAGACGAAACGCGATCCTGAAGTTTACACTTCTTTTGTATGCCGCAAGAAAATGGGAATCTATGGTATTAAAGTTCATCATGGCCGGCCGGCTCATCATCACCCTCAGCACCCGCTCCACCGGGCTGGCCATACAGCTTGCTGGTGATGGGGTAGGCAACGTTGGACAGCTTCTCCTTCTGCTCCTCGAAGTCCTCGGCGTTGGCAGTAGCGGCTATCATTAAAAGTCAGCACAGAACATTCATCAAATAGACAAAGGGGATTGGACATACCGTTCTCCTCGAGCCAGTCCTGGGTTTCCTTGACGGCATCGAGAATGGTCTCCTTGTCCTCGTCGCTGATCTTGGCGCCGAGACCCTCCTCCTCGTTGTTGACTTGGTTCTTCAGGCTGAAGGCGTAGTTCTCAAGACCGTTGCGAGCCTCAATGCGTTCACGGGTGGCCTTGTCCTCCTCAGCGTACTTCTCGGCCTCGGCAACCATGCGGTCAATCTCCTCCTGGGTGAGACGGCCCTTATCGTTGGTGATAGTGATGGACTCAGCCTTGCCAGTGCCCTTATCGTGGGCGGAAACCTTGAGGATACCGTTGGCATCAAGCTCGAAGGAAACCTCGATCTGGGGAACGCCACGGGGAGCGGGGGGGATGTTGGTAAGCTCGAACTTTCCGAGGAGGTTGTTGTCCTTTGTCATCGAACGCTCGCCCTCATAAACCTGGATCAGGACAACGGGCTGGTTATCGGCAGCAGTGGAGAAGATCTGGCTCTTGCGGGTGGGGATGGGGGTGTTGCGGGGGATAAGCTTGGTCATGACACCACCGGTGGTCTCAATACCGAGAGTGAGCGGGTTGACATCCATGAGGACGATCTCCTCAGTGCCCTCCTCGCCGCTCAACACACCAGCCTGAACGGCAGCGCCGAAAGCGACAGCCTCGTCGGGGTTGATACCCTTGCTAGCCTTCTTGCCCTCGAAGAACTCCTCGATAAGCTTGACGACCTTGGGGATACGAGTGGAGCCACCAACGAGGACAATGTCGTCGATCTCGCTCTTGGAAACCTTAGCATCCTTGAGAACCTGCTCAACAGGCTTGATGGTCTTCTTGAAGAGGTCGTTGTTGAGCTCCTCAAACTTGGCCCGCGAAAGGGTCTCGGAGAAGTCCTTGCCCTCGAAGAAAGACTCAATCTCGATACGGGTCTGCATCTGGCTGGACAGAGTACGCTTGGCCTTCTCGGCTTCACGCTTGAGCTTGGACATGGCCTTGATGTCAGTGGTAACGTCAACGCCGTGCTTCTTGTTGAAAGTCTTGGCGAAGTGGTTGATAGTGCGCTGATCGAAATCTTCACCACCAAGATGGGTATCACCAGCAGTTGCGAGGACCTCGAAAACACCCTGGTCGATCGACAGGAGCGAGACATCGAAGGTACCACCACCGAGGTCGTAAACGATGATCTGACGCTCACCATCGGTCTTGTCCAGGCCGTACGCAATGGCGGCGGCGGTGGGCTCGTTGACAACACGGAGAACGTTGAGACCGGCGATCATGCCAGCATCTTTGGTGGCCTGGCGCTGGTTGTCGTTGAAGTAGGCGGGAACGGTGACGACGGCGTGGGTAACTTTCTTTCCGAGGTAGGCCTCGGCGGTCTCCTTCATCTTCGACAGAACCATAGCCGAGATCTCCTCGGGGGTGAAGGTCTTCTGGACACCGCCAACCTCGACCTTAACGACGGGCTTCTCATCCTTGGCAACGACCCTAGAGACGGTTAGTGATCAAGTTGGCAATCTGCTCTCTTGATGGTTCACATACTTGTAGGGGAAGTGCTTGATATCGCTCTGAACATCCTTCTCGGAGAACTTGCGGCCAATGAGACGCTTGATACCGAAGATAGTTCTGGCGGGGTTTGCGGCGGCCTGGTTCTTGGCGGCGTCTCCAACAAGACGCTCGTCGTCGGTGAAAGCCACGTAGGAGGGAGTAATACGGTTTCCTGTTGAGCGTTAGCAAATCAGCCGGCAATGCTGCAAGTCCGGATCATGACATACCTTGGTCGTTGACGAGAATCTCAACTTTGCCCTTCTGCATTACACCAACACAACTTGAATCCAGTTAGCCTCTGTTCCAAATATATTGCTACCAGAGCAGCTGAACCGCCAGCATTCGACGGCCCCGCGCCGCCGGGTTGTCGCTAGAGCAGATCGGGAGTGACAGCCGGGCGTTGGTTTCGTTCGAGATTGCACTTACGAGTAGGTGGTTCCGAGATCCTATAGCAGTATAATTAGCTTTTTGCTGCCGAATTGCCGGGGCTAGTGAAGCTACTCACAATACCAATAACTGTTCCGTACTCGGCGACATCGTCGGCCGCAACAGGCTGGACGAAGCCAGCAGAAAAGAGCAGACCAAACAGGCCAATGATGCTGAGGCCAAGGGCCCAGCTTCGCGATCGGGGCTCCATTTCGAAGACGATCTGTGAAAGGGATCACGCCCAGCTACTGTAGAAAAAAGACAGACAAGGATGGCAGTCAGGGCCTGTGACTGCTCAAGTACCACGCGAATGGTTCTTGTCGGGAGCAGGAGGAAAGAGTATGTCGGATGGGTTGGGAATGGGGTTCCTGGAAGGAAGGAAAAGTGTTGTGGAGAGAATATGTAGGCAGGCAAGTCGCCTTTGTAGCAGCAGAAATTCAGAACGGAAATCTGTCCTCAATCTTTTCGGTTGCTTTGGCTCTAGCCACCTCACCCACACTCAGTTTTAGCACACTCAGCTCTCGCCCACCTGCGCCCGCCAATGGTTGGTTCCGCCCCATAAAGACCGTGCACGGAAGCTAGGTACCCGGTACAAGGCCGCCAGGGGCAAACGCCGCCAACGTCGCCTCAAAAAGGCTCCACTCTGAATTCCCGCTACATCTGTCCTTTTCTACAAAGCTTCACTCACAAGCAGTTGGCACTGTCACAAAGTGAACCCAAAATTCACAGGTAAATCGTGCTGGCAGCTGCAAATTTAGAGATATACCGGAAAACTTCCCTTCATCCCAAAGTCTGCAACTGCTCCCTCACACTGAAATACTCGCGTTCACCAATCTTCTCCAGAGATCTTTCCATCAATCCCAAGAAGCGACCTCTCTCCAATTCCGTCATTGCCTTTTCCAGGCGGTGACCCCACAGATAGGAGGCAAACCCACATGTGGCCCCCTGTTTGTGCCAGAGTGGCCTTTTTGGCTCGGCTCGTGTGTGGGGTCAAGGAGTGCCGCCTCGGGGGCAGCCCTGCCATTGTTCCTAGAGGGGTGACTGGAGCCGCAAACGACCCCCTTTCTCCAACGACAAAAGACAGCATGGCATTATCGATCCAATCCTACACAGTAATAATGCCCGTCTGCCCGCCTACCCGCTGCCCCTGTAGCATTGCAGCAAGGCATGACCTTCCCACCTGCAATGTATAGTCTAGATTATTGGAATGGGGTAGGATCCCTTTGATCTGTCTTCATCCCTCCGCTCCATGTTGTTCAGAGCTGTAGCCATACGTGGTATCAGCAATACCTTGCATGCCTTGTCATATAATTTTCCGTCCCATGATTCTCAACACCCAAGGATCCCAGTGTAATTTATTTGCCTTCGTTCGAAACATTGGAACTACGTAGACACCATGCCATCCCAGGGATCATGCCGTCTCAGGCAAGGCATTGCAGTGCTGTCTTCAACATTCACTTGCCACCAGGTTGATCCATAATGTCGAGAACGAGCCACGGAAACTTCTAGTGTAATTCTCGGTATTGGTCACTGTGCTGTGTAAATTAGACAGCTGCTAGTGGGTCCTAAGCAAGATCTTGGTGCTGTGTGTGGCTGATGCGGTACGTCCACTAGCACAAGGCACACTCCATATCAGCCAAAGGAGCCTCAAACGCTGCGCCCCAGCTTTATTCCAACAACCCAGCCGCTACCGTCTCTCCATTACTTCTCAAAACTACCCTTTGCCCTGCCTCCAGCGGCACCTTCGAGTCCAGTTTCACCACTATCCTTGCAACAGATGCAGGCTTGACAACCTTGGGCATCTTTTTTGTCACCGCGCCCGTCACCTTGTCCAAGAGCCCAGTCATAGACTTGATCCTCCCCGCAGCGTGAAGCCTGCCCCTGTGGACGTCCACCTGCATCGGCATCAAAAATTCGAAAGCCAGTGCCTTCATCGTAAATGTATCCAGGCACGGAATCGGTTTCGCCGGGCTGCAAACAATATCCCCAACCCGCACGTGTATCGGGTCGATGTTCGACAAGTGCAACACCGCATTCTGCCCAGCAACAGCCCAGTCCGCTGGGGCCTCATCCACCTGGAGTGATTTGATATACGCTTTCTCTCCGCTTGGCTGTACGAGAATGGCGTCGCCCACCTGCAAAGAGCCTGCGTCCACCCGACCAGCTATCGAGAGTGGGTTCTGCACAGAGCGGAAGACCTCCGCAATAGTAATCCGTAGCGGCTTGGCCAGCGCTCTGGTGGTTGGTTCCGAGTTTTCTAGCTCCTCCACAAGGGTTGGACCGGTATACCACGATGCCGCGGTATCCGATGGTTTTCGTACGAGGTTGTCGCCGTGAAGGCCCGAAACAGGCAGGAAAGAAATGTTCTTGGCTTGGAATCCGGTTGCTGACAGGAACCCCGAGACCTGGTTTTTGATTTCATCGAACCTGTCGACTGACCAGCCGACCGTGTCTAGCTTGTTGACGGCTACGATTATTCTCGATACCCCCATGCTCCGAATCAAGAGGGAGTGTTCTCTTGTCTGGCCCTTCAGACCGGACTCGAAGGCGCCGGTGCTTGCATCGATAACCAGGACGGCAAAATCGGCCTGGCTGGCGCCGGCAATCATATTGGGGATGAAATCCTGATGCCCCGGAGCGTCGAGAATGGTGAATGATGTCGCGTCTGTTTCAAAACGGTTGGTAGCAATATCAATAGTGACACCGCGGCTCCGTTCTTCCGCCCTTTGGTCCAGGACCCAAGCGAGGGCGAACGACTTCTTTCCAATCTTGTCTGCTTCCTGCCGGAGCTTGTCGACAGTCCTTTGATCAACAACTCCGAGGTCCAACAACAGGCGCCCCATCATTGTACTCTTTCCAGCATCGACATGACCGACGACGACAAAGCTGGCCGTCTTCTTGCTTTTGCTATTGTGAAACTCGGAGAGAACATCCAGGTTTTTGCTCTTCGGCAGGGGCGTGTCCTCAATTTTCAACCCGCCAACGCCGTTCGTGACACCATCTGCGGAAGAACCGTGTTTCTTCTTATTCTTCTTCGCAGCTGTGTCAACTATTAGTCTTCGCGTTAGCGATTGCTTTTTCCTAAAAGCGAACCTTTCGCCTGAGCCGCGATAACCACATCATCCGGGCTTGGACTGGAAAAGGCGTCTAGGGATGACGGAACGATAGCCATGTATGGCAGGGAAAAGAACTCCAATAGCTTCCGCTTCGGCTTGTCGGAGGCAGAGCCGAAAAGAGTTTGGGCGAAGACCGATGGCTTAGCTTGCTCGGGTGGTGGTAAAGGGGTTGACTCCTCCGTCGGGTGTTGCTCATTGCCGATGTCCACGAGCGGCTGCTGCGCAGTCCCAGATCTTGTCCGCTCAATGTCCGTGATAGGGTTGCGGCCTTCGGCAATGGATTCCGAAGTCTTGAGACGTTTGCCAAATGCGCCAGAAAGAGAGGGATTTTCTTTTCTTGAAGGTTCGTTGACGGAAAGATCTTTCATCTGGGTGCGAGCTTGCTCGAGCTTGTCTTGAGTACCCTTCTCCTCTGCTTTCTTTTTCCTCGCGGCCGCTAGTTGTTGCAGCTTGGACAATTTTGGAGCAGACCCTGAGCCCCCGAGCAGCCCTCCACGAGGTCTTTGTGGTGGAATGAGGATGGTCTCCCGATCCTTGGGGATATTCCCCCAGGGCATGTCCCGGAAATAATGAGATAGGGACGATTCAGACCCGACGGCGTTGCGGGATACTGGGGGCAGCTCTCGTGTATACTCTAGCCCTTGACGTAATGTCAACGACGGCTGAGGATGTGGTGGGGACAGCACCAGCTCACACACTCGCGTGACTGGCCTGGGACAGGCCTTCTTCGTCCTCCGTCGTAGAGAGGAGGGGATTTTGCCAGATTGAAAAGGAGAGATGAGTAGCTTACCGTTTGCCTTGTGTGTCTTCTTCGGGGGGTCGATGAACTTTGATGTGAGGTATGCCACCGTCTTGTCGGCATCGAAATAATAGTGCCATAGCGACTCCTCCACCGTCGCCTTCGAGATTTTCTTGATATTGTCGCCCAGGGCAAGCGAAACAGCGGCTATGCCGCTGGCCATGAGGGCTTGGTCTTCGGGGCTGAGCTCGTCTGCTCCTTCGTCCGAGTAGCCCTCGAAGTCGTCGAGCTCATCCTGGTAGTCCAGATTGCGAACAGCTTGATGGCGTGACATTTTGAGGAGCGTTGTATTGCGAGATATTGCGCGTTGTTTCGATAGATATCAATTTTTCTGCTGGGAGTTTGGTGAAGTTTAGAGTTTAGAGTCGGCGAGAGGAGAGATAGTTGTGAAAAGAGAGCGGTTGCGACGTCGCGACTGAGGGCCTCCTTCCTTCTAGTAGCTCGCCGAAGACAAGATCTCAAAAACTAGCTTTTCCTCTCGAACAGGATTGTATCTGACAGTAAATCTAATAGCAACCGGGACTGCAGATAGTTTGGCCCAAGTAGCCTGTGATGGTGGCGAATGCGATGGACGTTTACCTGAACCAGGGCGGCTGTTGGTTGATACCAGCCCATGGCGGGGTCATCGTTGTCGATGGTTTGTGCCAGTTCACCCCACCAAAATGACTCCCTTCCCGTCCAAAGGCGGTGAGAGCCCAGAGCGGTCCTCAGCCAACCAGGACGCTGCGCCGGACTTGGGTTCTGCCGTGGCCCGCCAATCCAGGCTGGCGGCTCATTTTTTTGAGATTGAGCTTTGGCGATGCGAAGGTGCCTAGCGGTGGTGGACAACAGCTTTGACAACCGAAAGACGCAGACCAAGCCGGCCTCAACCCACCTCTACAAGCTGCACACTGCCTTTTTAGATTTCCGCGAAGTCTCTTCGACTTCAAACCCTTCAAAATGGCGATGAGTACGTTCTGAATCCACCCCGCTTTCGCGCCCCAGTAAACTGACAGCAGCTAGATTTGGATTTGTCAAATGGTAGGTGGCCGCGCATGCCTTTCGAACCTGGCGCTCTACTGACAGCTCGGTTTTATAGCTACGATGATGAAGGATGACCAGGGACGGCCCTTCATCGTTGTTAGAGAGTTAGTCGCTTTGCTCTACCCCCTCCCCGGGCCACCCGACCCCTCTGCTAACCCCTCTCTCCGTTCAGCCAAGGCAAGAAGAAGCGCCAGTTTGGCAACGAAGCCGTCAAGTCTCATATTCTCGCCGCCCGAACAGTCGCGAATATTGTCAAGACTTCATTAGGACCCCGTGGTCTCGACAAGATCATCATCTCCTCCGATGGTGATATTACGGTAACAAACGATGGCGCGACTATTCTGCAGCAGATGGAAATCTCAAACCATGTGGCAAAGCTTCTGGTAGAGCTCTCCAAGTCCCAAGACGACGAAATCGGCGATGGTACGACAGGCGTGGTTGTCTTGGCTGGCGCTCTCCTGGAGCAAGCGGCAGAGCTTATCGACAAGGGAATCCACCCCATCAGGATCGCAGACGGCTACGATCAGGCGTGCGATATCGCTGTGGCGGAGCTCGACAGGATCTCGGACGTTATTGAATTTTCCAAGGAGAACACGGAGAATCTAGTTAAGGTTGCCCGGACAAGCTTAGGCAGCAAGATCGTCTCCAAAGCCCACGACCAGTTCGCCAACATCGCCGTGGATGCAGTCCTCTCGGTTGCTGACCTGGAGCGCAAGGATGTCGATTTCGAGCTGATCAAGGTCGACGGAAAAGTAGGCGGTGCGCTCGAGGACACGCTGCTCGTGAAGGGTGTTATTGTCGATAAAGATTTCTCCCACCCCCAGATGCCTACGGAGGTTAGGGATGCCAAGATCGCCATCCTGACCTGCGCATTTGAGCCCCCGAAGCCCAAGACCAAGCACAAGTTGGATATCACCAGCGTGGAGGAATACAAGAAACTGCAGAGTTACGAACGCGAAAAGTTCATCGAAATGATCCAGCAAATAAAGGACACAGGCGCAAACCTGGCAATTTGCCAGTGGGGATTCGATGACGAGGCCAACCATTTGCTCCTACAAAATCAGCTTCCCGCAGTAAGATGGGTTGGCGGTCCGGAAATTGAGCTTATCGCTATCGCCACGAACGGACGCATCGTGCCCCGGTTTGAGGATCTCAAGCCCGAGAAGCTCGGCAGGGCCGGCATCGTTCGGGAGATGACCTTTGGCACGACGAGAGAGAAGATGCTCGTCATCGAGGAGTGCGCAAATACCCGGGCCGTGACAATCTTCGTCAGGGGAAGCAACAAGATGGTTAGTTTCACCCTTTTCTGCCCTGTTACGTTGTGCTAACCAGGCCTCTAGATCATCGATGAGGCTAAACGGTCTCTTCATGACGCCTTGTGTGTTGTACGTAATCTCGTGAAGGACAACCGAGTGGTTTATGGTGGTGGCTCCGCAGAAATCGCTTGCAGTATTGCGGTGGAGGACGCTGCCGTCCAGACCCCCGGCCTGGAGCAGTATGCGATGCGGGCTTTTGCCGAGGCGCTTGATGCTATCCCTATGGCCCTGGCACAGAACAGCGGTCTCAACCCGATCGCGACGCTGGCCGAGGTGAAGAGTCAGCAAGTCAAGAACCCCGCAGGACGCGGCCGTCTCGGTGTTGATTGCATGAGCCAGGGTTCCAACAACATGAAGGAGGCGTTTGTTATCGACCCTCTCATTGGAAAGAAGCAGCAGCTCATGCTTGCCACACAGTTGTGCAGGATGGTTCTGAAGGTGAATAATGTCATCGTATCGGGATCGGGCGATGATGACTTTTAGAAGCGTATGAGCGGGCTTTGATGATGACGGGAAACCTCTTGAAGAGGCAACGAAAAAGACTAGGGCCATATATAAAGTGTACCTATGAATGAGACAGGAAGCCTTGCAACAGGCTCTTTTTCGCACATCTTTGAGTTGTAATTGTGATAGGCGGGAAAAAGCCCTCAGTCTTCTGCTGAACTACACTTAAAACTGTGGGGTCTACAGTCGGGAGAGCGTATATTGCAACCGCTGAGACATATTGTAACCTTGAGCGGGAGTCTGTACGAAGGTTGGGCAAAAGAAGGGTCTCTAAAGGCCTCGGTCATTACATCATGCCTTCTTAGCATTGTGAGAAGCCTTGATCACAATATAATACGGCTTTGTAGCATTCGAAAAGCCGGCTGGGGAATGTAGTACGGCCTACAACGTCAAGCCACAGCCGGTCTTGACACGGAGAAGGCATCGTTTTTTACAACAACAACGCAGCAGTGATGTCGTTGAAGATGTCTTGTGCAGATGGGGGTCAAATTTAAGGTTTTCGTGGGGGCCCAGGAGCTTGGGCGTTGTCCCCAGTGGGTCTTCCCACCCAATCAGAGAGCGCAACTCTGCCTATCGATAGCCGCCAAAAGTTCACTTTTTTTTGCAGGACCCCACCACCGTCGCGAAGAGCCGCCACTGAGCAACGGCCAGCAATTCATTCAGTGACAGACCAACAGACCTGCCACCATCTTCAACTCTACGCCCATCCTATCGCAACAATGAAACGCAAGTTGGACAAAAACGACCAGCCCTCGTCGCCGACCAAATCGGACGAGGAGTCGAGCCCGCCAGCACCGAAACAGGAGAAGAAGGAAGTGAAGGAGAAGAAGCAACCAAAAGCAGAACCTTCTTTCGCAGAGCTGGGCCTCGACCCGCGCCTCGTCCAGGCTGTCGCAAAGCAGAGCTTCGAGAAGCCAACACTCGTGCAACGCAAGGCCATCCCGCTAGCTCTTCAGGGCCAGGATGTTCTCTGCAAGGCGAAGACGGGGTCAGGAAAGACAGCGGCCTACGTGCTGCCTCTCCTATCCGGAATATTGAAGCGGAAGACCGTACGTGGTGCCTCTCAACAGTTCTTTGGGGACTGTGACTAATTCGAAGGGCCTCCAGGCTGACTCAACCCCTTTCACCGCCGCCCTCATTCTGGTACCCACCCGCGAGCTTGCCGACCAGGTCTTCAAAGCCATTGAGCAGTTCTCTGCCTTTTGCGCAAAGGAAATACAGGCTACTAAGCTGACGGATAATGTTTCGGATGCCGTGCAGCGGTCACTACTGTCCAATGTGCCTGACATTGTCGTTTCCACGCCGGCTCGTGTGTGGCACAGCATCAATTCGTCTGGTCTCTCGCTGGATAAGCTGCAGTATCTAGTCCTGGATGAGGCGGATCTTGTCCTTTCGTACGGCTACGATGAGGATATGGAGAACATCTCGCAGGCTCTGCCGAAGGGTGTGCAAACTATCATGATGAGCGCCACACTCTCGGCCGAGCTGGACACCCTAAAGGGGATCTTCTGTCGCAACCCGAAGCTCTTGGATCTCAACGAGGATATGGGGGATGAGGACGAGAAACTCAGCCAATTCTTCGTCAAGTATGCTACGCTAGTCCAGTCCGTGGTATTGTTGTCTCTCGCTAACAACATCCAGGTGCGCCGAGGACGACAAGTGGTTGATTGCTTACCTTATCTTCAAACTTCAACTGATCAAGGGGAAATCACTCATCTTCGTTGCTGACATTGATCGTTCATATCGCCTCAAGGTAGGACCTATGTCTGTGAATCCATTTACACCCTCACTAACATAACCGCAGCTTTTCTTCGAGCAATTTGGCATTAGGAGTTGTATTTTGAACTCGGAGCTGCCTATAAACTCCCGGATCAAGATTATTGAAGAGTTCAACAAGGGAATCTACGATATCATCATCGCATCTGATGAGAAGAGTGAGATGTTTGGAGATGAGGCGGCCGGTGCGGATGAGGATTTTAAGAAGCCCAACGAGGACTCCAAGAGCAAAAAGGGGGACACCGACGGAGGGAAACAGGATCAGCAGCCCAAGAAGAAGAGGAAAACACAGAAGCAGGACAACGAATACGGCGTCTCTCGAGGAATCGACTTTAGGAACATTGCGGCGGTCATCAACTTTGACCTCCCGACGTCAGCTACATCATACCAGCACAGGATAGGTCGGACAGCTAGAGCTGGGCGGACGGGCATGGCACTTTCATTTGTCATCCCGAAGGAGCTGTACGGAAAGCACCAGCCAACGTCGCTGAGGAGTACTGAGAACGACGAGAAGGTCCTGGCCAAGATCATCAGACAGCAAGCGAAGCAAAATAGGACGGTGGAGCCCTACAACTTCAGCCAGAAGGAGATGGAGGCCTTCCGTTACCGAATGAACGACGGTAAGTTTGCGCAGCAGAGCAGTGCTTGGTTGACATGTTCTAACATTCCAATAGCACTGAGATCGGTAACAAAAGTTGCTATCCGGGAGGCGAGGACGAAGGAACTACGACAGGAGCTTCTACGAAGTGAGACGCTGAAGCGGTAAGTTTTAATATCGAGGTGAAGCTACCTCGCAGTTTCTGACCTATTTCTAGGTATTTCGAGGAGAATCCTGCAGAGCTGTCTCATCTCAGACATGACGGCGAGCTCGGGAGGGCGACAAGGACACAGGCCCATCTGAAGCACGTCCCTGATTACCTGCTACCTAAGGAGGGCAAGAAGGCGCTGACGAAGGAGATTGGGTTTGTGCCTTTCAAGAAGGAGGACAGCAAAAAGAGAGGCCACAAGAGAGGGAAGCCTACTGGGCGGTCATTCAAGGTTGGTGGGAGGAAAAGAGACCCATTGAAGACGTTCAAGGTTCGGAGGAAGTAGAGGAGTGATGTAGGTGCGGTGTTTTAGTTCTATGATATCCAGAGGAAGATATAGTAGGTAACAGGAGTGTGCCAGGCCATTAGGTCGCCAACTCATTTCATCCCAAGTTTTGCAGCACAATGTGACTTACCATTCCTTCACCGCAGAGTCAACCCCGCGGTTCAACAAACCAAATCATCAACTTCTTTCTCTTCAGTCACCACTCATCACCAACGCAACAATATCACCTTCAGTGAAATCTGGCTAACCATCAGTTCAGACACACATCGCTTTGCTTGCTATCGTCATTCAGAGAGTCATTCCACTGTAAGTGAAGCCGCTCGCGATGCAAGCCCAGCTTTTTGTGAGCCAAGCAAGACACGCCGATTGGCACAGGTAAGACCTGCTCCAGAGCCAAGCAGCGCCTGTTACAGCGCAGGTGAGGTCACTTGTAACGCAAAAAGACGCCTTGTCACCCAATCGCAACTCGCGCGGGCGCGTATGATGCCCGATTACAAACAAAGAGCAGCCTGTTATTTTGCCCTACCTGCCCTACCTTCCTTTCCCAGGCGCATTTTCAACACCATCATCACAAGCTTCCCTCACCGTCATAACTTGAGTCTTTTACTGACATACCATGCGCTAGCTCTCATCACTATCAAGAAATACCTCATCTACCAAAGAAAGAAAGCGCTCAGCTTGAGAACTCCTGCATAAATCAGTATGGCAGACCGACAGCAAACCAGCATCAATACCATACCAGACAGGCCGGCCCCCAAACCGACAGCAGAAAAGAAGCAAGCTCCTGCTGATATCGCCGAGCCCACATCCGCAACCAAAAAAAAACCTCCTGCCGCTGTTAATACCGCGCCCAAACCCAACCCAGCAAAGAAACCACTAGCACCTTCCCTTATCACCACGGCCACCACCGCCCCAGTTCATCCCACCAAACCCCAGCCCAAATCATCCCAACCAAAGAAAACAGCCCCCCAACCCACCCCCCCCCCCCCCCGCCCCCCCCCCCCACCCCCCAACGAAAAACCCCCCCCCCA
>Ga0247780_1000832_pt1 | contig 24323 bp, 19 predicted proteins | sample UWRJL079202R5_FD_179927 | JGI IMG/M metagenome (GOLD analysis project Ga0247780, IMG submission 179927) | Plant litter microbial communities from Arlington Agricultural Research Station in Wisconsin, United States - UWRJ-L079-202R-5 | ecosystem: Environmental > Terrestrial > Plant litter >... | reverse complement strand
TACGAACCTGACCTACCAAACGTTCCCGGCCGCGAAGGTTCCGACAACGCGACCAATCATTCTCGTGCTTCCGACAACGCGGATGAAGAAGGCGCCGAAGCCGGCGAGTCCACCGCTCCCCCCGGAGGAGGGTCCGGCGGCGGCGACGGCTCGACCCCTGGCGGCGGCGCCCATCCGGGCCAGACTAGCCAAGGCTCGGGCGGCAGCGACGGTTCAGGCCCGGGTGGCTCCACGCATGCAGCCCAGAAGCAGGCGGAGGGGAAGCCCCACGGCGGCGGTGCGGCTGGAAGCGAGTCTTCGGACGGCGGCTCCTCGCCGCTGGTGCCGATCTTGATCGCGGTCGCGTTGCTCGCGGCCGCCTCGGTCGGCGCCTTCTACTACCGGCAGCGTCGGCAGGACCCCGGTTCTTCGATCTCGCCCAAGGCGAGCTGAGATGTCGAAAGCAAGCGAGTGCGTGAAGACGATGCTGCGCGCCTGGACGGCGGCGCTGGCCGTCGCGACGGTTTCTGCCTTCCTCGCCTCGACGGCCCAGGCGCTGCCGGTGGGCTTTTGGGGAGCCACCCCGCAGAGCAGCCTCACCAGCGAACAGTTTCAGCGGATTGGCCGCGGCGGCGTGGAAACGGTGCGGATTCCGATCAGCTGGGCCGCGGTGCAGTCCTCGCCGGGCGGGCAATTCGACTGGAGCGGCTTCGACCATCAGATCGAAGAGGCGGCGAAAGCCGGCATCAGGGTCCTGCCCTTCCTCTCCAACGCGCCTGAATGGGCCGTGCCGGGCAAGGCCGTCTCGGGTACCGGCGGCACCTTGAAAGCGCCCGCGCGACTGCCTGTCAGCGGCGCCGGGCGCACCGGCTGGGTCTCCTTCCTCACCGCGGCCGTCGCCCGCTACGGGCCGACCGGCAGCTTCTGGTCCGAGCATCCGGGGGTGCCGTTCGCGCCGATCCGCGCCTGGCAGATCTGGAACGAGCCGAACTTCAAGTACTTCATCGCCAAGCCCAACCCGGCTGAATACGGGAAGCTGGTGAAGATCTCCTACGCGGCGATACGCGCCTCCGATCCAGGGGCGCAGGTCGTTCTCGCGGGCCTCTTCGGGCGGCCGAAAGGCTCGCGCACCGCGACCGGCAAACACAAGAGCCTCAACTGGTACGCGAGCGACTTCGTCAGCCAGATGTACAAACGGACGCCTGGGCTGAAGACGAAGTTCAGCGGCGTCGCCCTGCACCCCTACACGATCTACGCCAGGGAACTTCCCGGCGTGGTGGAAGAACTCCGCGACGTCCTGGTCGCCAACCGCGACGGCGGCAAGCCCCTCTGGATCACCGAGCTGAGCTGGAGCTCCGGCAAAGCCACCGGCGGCAATCTCTTCGGCAAGGGCCCGGCGGGACAGGCGAAGGAACTGCGGACCGCGTTCACGCAGCTGCGCAACCACCAGAGGACCTGGAAGGTGAAGAGCGTCTTCTGGTTCTCAGTCGACGACGCCGCGGGCGCCTGCAACTTCTGCAGCGGCTCCGGGCTCTTCGCCCCCGGCTTCGTGCCCAAGCGCTCCTGGTTCGCTTACGTGAAGTTCACCGGCGGGACTCCGTAGCGGTCGCTGCGTAAGATCGGTGGGTTGGCCACCGAAGCGAAACCGCGCACCGAGTCCGATCCCCTGGCGCCGTTCAGCGCGCCGGTACGGCGCTGGTTCGAGGCCTCGTTCGAGGGGCCGACGCCGGCGCAGGCGGGCGGCTGGGAGGCGATCTCCGGCGGCGACAACGCGCTGATCTGCGCCCCCACCGGCTCAGGCAAGACCCTGGCCAGCTTCCTCTGGGGGATCGACAAGCTGGCGCGCTCGAAAGAGCTGGGGAGAGGCGTGCGCCTCGTATACGTGTCCCCCCTGAAGGCGCTCTCATACGACATCGAGCGCAACCTGCGGGCGCCGCTGCGGGGCATCGGCGCCGAGATCTCGGTCGGGCTGCGGACCGGCGACACGCCGCAGAAAGAGCGCCGGGCGATGGCGAAAACGCCGCCGGACATCCTGATCACGACGCCGGAGTCGCTGTACCTGATGCTTTCCTCGAGCGTGCGGGAGATTCTCGGGACGACCGAAGCGGTGATCGTCGACGAGATTCATGCGGTGGCGCAGAGCAAGCGGGGGGCGCATCTGGCGCTGACGCTCGAGCGGCTCGATCAACTGGTTCGGGATCAAGGAGAGGGAGCCCCGGGGGAGGGGTCGGCGGAGCAGGCGGTGGGGGAGTCGGGGGAGGACTCTGCCGAGCAACAGCGGGGAGGCTCGTCAGAGTCCTCCCCCGACTCCCCGAGCGGTGCCCAGCGGGGGATCCAGAGGATCGGGCTTTCGGCGACGCAGCGGCCGTTGGAGCGGATCGCGGGGTTTCTCGTCGGGCCGAAGAGGGAGTGCCGGGTGGTGGACGCGGGGAGGACGAAGAAGCTGGATCTGGAGATCGTCGTGCCCGTGGAGGACATGTCGGATCCGGGGGCTCCCGCTTACCCGAGTGAGGACGGGCCTCCGCCCACGGAAATAGAGCCGAGTGCGCATGTCCGCTCGATCTGGCCCGCCATCTACCCCAAGCTGCTGGAGCTGGTGCAGGAGCACACGTCGACGATCATCTTCGTCAACAACCGCCGCGGAGCGGAGCGCCTGGCCAAGCGTCTCAACGAGCTTGCGAACGGCGAAGGGGAAAACGAGCTTCCGGCGACGGAGCATGGGGGGCACTCGGGGGAGGGCTCTGCCGAGCAACAGCGGGGAGGCTCGTCAGAGCCCTCCCCCGAGCACCCAGTAGATGCCCCACTCGAGATTGCCCGGGCGCACCATGGATCCCTGTCGCATGAGGAGCGGACCGTCGTGGAGGAGATGCTCAAGTCCGGGAAGCTGCCGTGCCTGGTGGCCACCAGTTCACTGGAGCTGGGCATCGACATGGGGGCGGTGGATCTGGTGATCCAGGTGGAGTCGCCGAAGTCGGTGACGCGGGGGCTGCAGCGGATCGGGCGGGCCGGGCACGGGCTGGGGGAGGTTTCGAAAGGGCGGATCTTTCCCAAATACCGCGGCGACCTGCTCGAGTGCGCGGTCGTCGCCCGGCGCATGCGCGAAGGCGAGATCGAGGAGACGACGATCCCCCAGAACCCGCTCGACGTGCTCGCCCAGCACCTGGTCTCGATGGCCGCGCTCGACGAGTGGCGGGTGGACGACGTCGAGCGCCTGGTCACCGCGGCCGAGTCCTTTCGCGAGCTCTCGCGCGAGCAGCTGGAGAACGTGCTCGACATGCTCGACGGCCGCTACCCCTCCGACCGCTTCGCCGAGCTGCGGCCGCGGATCGTCTGGGACCGCACCGGCGGCACCATCCACGGCCGCAAAGGGGCCCGCTCGCTGGTCGTGACCAACGCCGGCACGATCCCCGACCGCGGCCTCTACGGCGTCCACCTGCCCGACGGCCGCCGCGTCGGCGAGCTCGACGAGGAGATGGTCTACGAGGCGCGCCCGGGCCAGACCTTCCTGCTTGGCGCCACCACCTGGCGGATCGAGGAAATCACCCGCGACCGTGTGATCGTCACCCCGGCCCCGGGCGCTCCCGGCGCGGTCCCGTTCTGGAAGGGCGACGGGATCGGCCGCCCGGCCGAGCTGGGGCGGGCGATCGGCGCCTTCTCGCGCGAGGCGGTCTCGCGCGAGCCGGAGGAGCTCGCCGCCGAGTACGACCTCGACCCGCACGCCGCCAACAACCTCGTCAGCTACCTGCGCGAGCAGCAGCAGGCGACCCGCGTCGTCCCCTCCGACGAGACGATCGTGGTCGAGCGCTTCCGCGACGAGATCGGCGACTGGCGCCTCTGCATCCTCTCGCCCTACGGCGGCCGGGTCCACGCCGCCTGGGGCCTGGCCCTCGCCGCGAAGATCCGCAACGAGCGCGATCTCGAGGCCGACGCGATCTGGTCCGACGACGGCATCGTCATCCACCTCCCCGACGCCGACGAGCCGCCGCCCGCCGACCTCGTCCTGATCGACCCCGACGAGATCGAGGACCTGGTCGTCGGCGAGCTCTCCGGCTCGGCCCTGTTCGGCGCCCGCTTCCGCGAGAACGCGTCCCGCTCGCTGCTGATCCCCCGCGCCTACCCGGGCAAGCGCACGCCGCTCTGGCAGCAGCGGCTGAAGTCGCAGAGCCTGCTCGAGGTGGCGCGGGACTTCCCCCGCTTCCCGGTCATCCTCGAGACCTACCGCGAGTGCCTCCAGGACGTCCTCGACCTGCCGGCGCTCGGCGAGCTGCTGGGCAAGCTGCACTCGCGGGCGCTGAGCCTGGTCGAGGTCGAGACCCCGACCGCCTCGCCCTTCGCCTCCTCGCTGCTCTTCGACTACGTCGCCACCTACATGTACGAGGGCGACACCCCGAACGCCGAGCGGCGGGCGGCAGCGCTGGCCCTCGACCGCGACCTGCTGCGCGAGCTGCTGGGCCAGGAGGAGCTCCGCGAGCTGATCGATCCCGAAGCGCTGGAGGAGGTCGAGGCGCAGCTGCAGCACCGCACCGAGGCGGGCCGCGCCGGCGACCGCGACGCCCTGCAGCAGCTGCTGCGCAACCTCGGCGACCTCACCGCGGAGGAGTGCGAGGAACGGGTGGCGGAGGGCTACTCGGCCGCCTCGATGCTGGAGAAGCTGGTCGCCGAGCGCCGCGTCGCCAGGGTCCGGGTCGCCGGGGAGGAGCGCTACATCGCCGCCGAGGACGCCGGCCTGTACCGCGACGCGCTCGGAGTGCCGCCCCCGGCCGGGCTGCCGGAGACCTTCCTCGAGGACCACCCGGACGCGATGCGCGCGCTGATCCGGCGCTGGGCCCGCACCCACGGCCCCTTCCCGACCGCCCGCGTCGCCGCCCGCTACGGGGTCGACCCGCTGCCCGCCCTGCGCGAGCTGGAGGGTGAAGGGGCGATGGTCCGCGGCGAGCTGCTGCCGGGGGGGACCGAGCGCGAGTGGTGCGACTCCGAAGTCCTGCGCCGGGTGCGCCGCGCCAGCCTCGCCCGCCTGCGCAAGGAGGTGGAGGCCGCCGATCGCACCGAGCTGGCCCGCTTCCTGCCGAGCTGGCAGAACGTCGACGCCTTCCGCCCCGCCGGCGCCGGCCCCGATCGCCTGCGGGAGGCGCTGGTGCCGCTGCAGGGCGTCGCCCTCACCCCGAAGGTCTGGGAGGGGGACGTGCTGCCGCGCCGCCTCGGCGCCTACTCGCCGAGCTGGCTCGACGAGCTCTGCACCAGCGGCGAGCTGGTCTGGGTCGGCGCCGGCGCGCTCGGACGCTCCGACGGCCGCGTCGCCCTCTACTTCCGCGAGGACGTCCGCCTCGCCGGCCCGCCCCCCGCCAACGCCAAGCTCGAGCTGCCGGGGGGAGAGGTCCACGAGGCGATCCGCGAGCGTCTGGCCGCCGGCCCCTCCTTCTGGCTCGACCTGCTGGCGGACCTCGACCATCCCGCCGAGGATCTGCACAACGCGCTCTGGGACCTGGCCTGGTCTGGCGCCGTCACCAACGACGCCTTCGCGCCGCTGCGGGCGCCGCGCCTGCGGGCGGTTCCGCCGACCGAGCGCCACGGCCGCCGCTTCGCCCGCCGCCGCTCCACCGCCGGGGCTACCGTCCAGGGCCGCTGGTCGCTGACCGAGCCGCTTTTCGCCGGCGCCCCCGGCCCCGGCGCCCGCCTGCGCGCCCAGGCCGAGCTGATGCTCGAGCGCTACGGCATCGTCACCCGCGAGACCGTCCTCGCCGAGGGCGTCCCCGGCGGCTTCGCCACCCTCTACGCCGAGCTCGGCAACCTCGAGCTGCTCGGCGCCGCCCGCCGCGGCTATTTCGTCGAGGGGCTGGGCGGCGCCCAGTTCGCCCTCCCCGGCGCCGTCGAGCGGCTGCGCTCGCTGCCCGAAGCCGACGGCTCCTACCTGCTGCTTGCCGCCACCGATCCCGCCAATCCCTACGGCGCCTCACTGCCCTGGCCGAAGCTGGAGGGAGGCCGGCGTCCCGGGCGCACCCCCGGCGCCCATCTGCTGCTGCGCGACGGCGAGCCGCTCGTCTTCCTCGAGCGCGGCGGCCGCGGCGTCCTGCGCCTGCAGCCGATCGCGGGCCCGGACCTGGAGGCGGCGATGCGGGCCCTCGCCGACGCCGTCGGCGCCGGGCAGCTGCCGAAGCTGGCGATCGAGAAGCTCGACGGCGAGGCGGTGATCGGCTCCGGCCACGAGGAGGCCCTGATCGGCGCCGGCTTCAGTCGCGGCCCCCGCAAACTCACCGCCAGCGCGCCTTAGCGCTCAGCCAAGGGATCCTGCGAGGGGGCGAGTTCACGATCGCTGCGCCCTATGGGCCCTATGGCAACCAAAAAGCGCAGCGATCTGAAACTTGCCCTCGAAGATCTGGCGTCGCGCCAGTGCGGTGTGGTTTCTCGCACCCAACTGCTGGCGCTCGGCATGAGCAAAGACGCGATACGACACGCTGCCAGGACAGGTCGTCTGCATCGCGTCTTCCGCGGTGTCTATGCACTTGGTCGCCGCCAGATCGGCCAGCCCGGCCGCCTTTTCGCCGCGACGCTTGCCTGTGGGAAAGGAGCGGTGATCTCGCATCGCAGCGCGGCGGCCCTGCTGGGGCTCTTGGACAGGGGACCGGCCTCGATCGACGTGATTGCCCCGGCGTGGCGGGGTCGGAAGATCGCCGGCATCCACCGCCACGACGTGCGCCGCCCGCAACGCTGGGAGACCGGGACCTTCGACGGGATTCCCTGCACGAGTCCGGCGCGGACGTTTGTCGATTTGGCCGGCGATGTCGGGATGCGAACCCTGCGCAGCGCCTTCGAGCGGGCAGCGGCCCGGAAGCTGCTCTGCATCGAGGCAATCGAAGCGTCGATCGGGAGCGGGCGGCGCGGTACGCGTGACCTTCGTGCGCTTCTCGACGAGTGGCGCGGGGCAACGCCTGTCCTGGAGCATGGGCGGCTGAAGAGCCCGCTGGAGGCGAAGATCCTGCCGCTGTTGGCCAAGCGAGGCCTGCCGATGCCGCTCGCGAACGTGCCGGTCGAGCTCGCCGACGGCCAGATCGAGGTGGACTTCCTCTGGCCGCGGCACCGCTTTGTTCTCGAGGCCGACAGTCGTGCCTTTCATGCCACCGACGCGGCCTCCGAGCGCGATCGCTGGCGCGACCGCGAATTAATGCGCGTCGGCTACTCGACCCTGCGAGTGACCTACCTGCAGGCAGAGACCGAAGCCGGAGCAGTCGCCGAAACTATCGCCGTTCGCCTCCAGTAGGAGCCGGAGAGGGACGGACACCGGATCGTCCTCGCGCCTTGCCGGACCGAGGGCGATTCGGCGGCCGTTCCGTAGCCAGTCGACCCGCACTGGGATAATCGAAGATGATGGCGATGGAGGAGGTCGAGACGAGCGCTGAGCTACTGCGCAGCGTGCCCATTTTCGCCGATCTCGAAGCGGAGGAGCTGGAGCGCTTTTCGCGTGTGGCCGTTCCCCGCTCCTTCCCCGCCGGCACCCGCGTCTTCCACGAGGGAGACCGCTCCGACGCCTGCTACATCGTCCGCGAGGGCAGCTTCCGCGTCACCCGCGAGCACTCCGACGGGCGCGCGATCACCCTCGCCACGCTCGGGCCCGGCGAGGTCTTCGGCGAGCTGGCGATGCTCGACGGCGACACCCGTTCGGCCAGCGCCGAGGCGCTCAGCGACGGCGAGCTGCTGGCGCTCCCGGCCAATGACGTCCGCAGCCTGCTCGCCCGCCATCCCGAGATCTCGGTCAAGCTGGTCGCGGCCCTGGTGCGGCGCCTGCGCGCCGCCAACGAGCGGATCTCCCGCCAGTCCTTCCAGACCGTGCCGAGCCGGGTCGCCGGCGTCCTCTCCCAGCTCGTCTCCGAAACCCCGCGCAGCGGCGAGGACGGCGAGATCACGATCCGCATGAACCAGGCCGACCTCGCACAGCTCGCCGGCACCTCGCGCGAGAGCGTCAGCCGCTTCCTCGCCGACCTCGAGCGCGCCGGCGTCGTCCGTTCCGGGCGCGGCCGCGTGACGGTCTGCGACCCAAGCAAACTGCACAACTACATCTATTAGCCATGGCCGACTTCGCCACCCTCCGCGCGCGGATGGTGGAGCGGCAGCTGCGACGCCGGGGGATCTCCGACGAGCGGGTCCTGGCGGCGATGGGCGAGGTGCCGCGTGAGGAATTCGTGCCGGCGAAGCTGCGCCACCGCGCCTACGCCGACGGGGCCCTGCCGATCGCCGAGGAACAGACGATCTCCCAGCCCTGGATCGTCGCCGCGATCTGCCAGGCGCTGGAGCTGCGCGGCGGCGAGCGGGTGCTCGAGGTCGGCACCGGTTCCGGCTACTCGGCTTGCGTGCTCTCGCTGCTGGCGGCGGAGGTGGTCAGCGTCGAGCGTCACCCGCGGTTGGCCCTGGCCGCCCGCGAAACGCTAGCCTCGCTCGCCGTCACCAACGTCGAGCTGATCGTCGGCGACGGCAGTCGCGGCGTTCCCGAGCGCGCCCCGTTCGAGGCGATCGCCGTTCACGCCACCGCCCCGGCCGCGCCGCCGGCCTTGATCTCCCAGCTCACCGAGCGCGGACGTCTCGTGGTGCCGATCGCGACCGGCAAAGAGGCCGATCTGCTGACCGTCCTGCGCCGCGGTGGGGGAAAGGTCGAGACCGCGACGATCGGCCCCTGTCGGTTCGTGCCGCTCGTCGGCGAGGAAGGCTTCTAGCCCCACCTCAGCAGCCGGCGGGCGAGGGGTCCTTGCCGTCCTTGACGACTTCGTCCCCGCCGCCGCCGCAGACGATCTGCTTGTCGTGCTGGCCGTCGGCCGCGTCGATGAAGTCGTCGCCGCCCCTGGCGATGAAGACGTCGGCTCCTAGGTGGCCCATGAGGCTGTTGTCGCCGTTGTCGCCCGTGAGGACGTCGGGGCCGTCTGATCCCTCGAGACTCTCGTTGCTGGGGAGGATGCGGTCGGGGTTGCCGCATCCCGCCGGTCCTCCCGTTCCGCCCAGCTCGATGCGCAGGTTGTCGTTCGAGCGCGCGTAGGAAACCGTGTCGTCGCCCGAGCCGCCGTCGTAGGTGTGTCCCTGGCAGGTCGGGACGGAGGAGACGAGCAGGTCCTCTCCGGGACCGGCGTCGAGCTGGTCGCCGCCGGGGTCGGAGTAGAGGACGTCGTTGCCGCCGTTGCCGATCAGGGTGTCGTTGCCGTTGTCGGGCCCGTTGTAGTTCTCGCCCGCTTCGAGCACGTCGTTCTCGGGCCCGCCGACGAGCGTGTCGTTGCCGGCGTTGCCGTTGATCCGGACCTTGGCGTTGGCCGGGAGGCTCGGGTCCGCAAGCAGGGTGTCGCTGCCGTCGTTGCCGGTGACCACGATCAGGGCCAGGTTCGGGTTGCCGGAGCAGGTGACGATGCTGGCGTCGGTCGCCGAGACGGCGCAGCCGTCGCCGGCGTAGACGGGGGCGCCGGAGAAGACGCTCCAGCCCCCGGGGCCGGCGGAGACCCGGAGTTCGTCGGCGCCCGGTCCGCCCTGGACGATCAGGCTCGATTCGTCGAGCCCCTGGTTGAGGATCACCGACGCCGTCCCCGGCGGTGGGCCGAGTTCCGGACCGCAGGAGCTCTCCACCGCGAAGCCGTCGCAGCTGTCGCTGCCGGGGCCGCCGAAGGCTTCGCCACCGCCGCCGCCGCTTTGCAGGGTGTCGTCGCCGACTCCGCCGTCGAGGCGGTTGGCGCTGCCGTCGCCGACGATCGTGTCGCCTTGCGGGGAGCCGACCACGTCCTCGAAGCCGCTGAGCCCGTCGTGGCCGTCGCCTTTCGCGTTGCTGGCGGCGAGGCTGACGACGACGCCGCTGCGGGTGGCGCTGGCGTAGGAGACGATGTCCTGGCCGCCTCCCCCGCCGGCCAGCGTGTCGGTGCCGGCGTCGCCGCGGACGACGTCGCCGTCTCCCTCGCCGCCGTCGGCGTTGTCGGTCCCGGCCCCGCCGAAGATCGAGTCGCTGCCACCGCCCCCCTCGAGGCGGCTGTCGTCGCCGGCGCCGCCTTCGATCAGGTCGTTGTCGGGACCGCCGTCGACGTGGTCGTTGCCCTTGTCGCCGAGCAGCTTGTCCGCGCCGCCGGAGCCGTCGATCTCGTCGCTCCCCTGCTGGCCGTCGACGAAGTCGTCGTCGGCGCCGCCCTCGAGCGTGTCCGGCCCCTTGGCGCCGTTGAGCGCGTCCGCGCCGCCGTTGCCGTAGAGCTTGTCGGCGCCCTTGAAGCCCGAGAGCTTGTCGTCGCCGGCGCCGCCCTCGAGCATGTCCGATCCGGTTTCGCCGAAGAGGTCGTCGTCGCCCTCCTCGCCGTAGAGGCCGTCGAAGCCGCGGCCTCCCTGGATCGTGTCATCGCCGGGCCCGCCGCAAATCGTGTCGTTGCCGTTGGGGCCGCCGTCGATGCGGTCGTCCCCGCCACCGCCGTAGATGACGTCGCTGGCGCCCTTGCCGACGATCCTGTCGTTGCCCGGCGTGCCCTTGATGGTCACCTTCTTGCCGCCGCAGGTCATCGCCATCGCGCTGTCGGCAAACGCAAACGGCGCCAGCAGCAGGGCGCAGGCGCAGGCAAGCGCCACGACGATGGGTCGGGTGAACGTGTGTGCGTCAGCCACGGGTACCCACATCGGTCCCCAGGCCGGAAAACTGAAATCGGCCGTCGGACAGATGTCCGGCGCGGAAAAGGGGTCAGGCGTCCAGACACGAATCGGCCACCAAGATCACGGTGTCCTATACGCTCGCTGCGCAAATGAGGGGCGGGACCTACGTACTGAACTTCTACTCCGCCGTCTTCGTCGACCAGTTGAAGCGAGGGCGCAAGACGGCGACGATCCGCCTGGGGGACAAGAGCGGCAAGTACGAGCGCGGTCAGGTGGTCTGGGTCACGGTCGGCTTCCGTCATAGCCCTCGCGAGAAGATCTTCACCGCCGTGATCGACGACGTCGAAGTGAAGCGCCTCGGCGACCTCTCGCGCCGCGACATCGAGCACGACAACCCCGAGTTCCGGCGCCTGGAGGAGGAGAAGCGGTTCCTCGAACAGATCTACAGCCGGCCGATCTCCGAGGACGACGCGGTGACGGTGATCCGGTTCTCGCAGATCCTCGAGCCGCCGCGGGCCCACCTCGGCAACGGGGAGACCCCGCACCGCAACTGACGTGGCCGAGTACGCCTTCCTCACGACCTGGCTGCTCGATTGCCCGCGGCAGCCGGTATGGGAGGCGATTCACGACCAGGAGCGCTGGCCGCAGTGGTGGCGCGGCGTGGAGGTCGCCGAAGAGGTCAAGCCGGGGGAGGACGGCGACGTCGGCAGCGTCGCGAGGATGGTCTGGAGAAGCCTCCTGCCCTACGAGGTCGAGTTCGAGGTGACGACGACGCGGGTCGAGCATCCTCACCTGCTCGAAGGCCACGCGGTCGGCGAGCTCGAAGGGATCGGCCGGTGGCGGCTCTACGAGCAGGACGGGGTGACCGCGGTCCTCTACGAGTGGAACGTGAAGACGACCAAGCCCTGGATGAACCTCTTCGCCCCGCTGCTGCGGCCGGCGTTCGAGTGGAATCACGATTGGGTGATGGCCCGCGGCGGCGAGGGAATCGCCCGTCGCCTGGGCTGCCGCTTGCTGGCGAGCGGCTGATCGCGCTATCTTTCCTGCTGTTGGCACTCCCCCTGCGAGAGTGCCAAGCCGCAAGGGGGCCTGATTCGGCTCCACAGCGGCAATTCCTGACTTTGACAGCAAACACGCACCGATAAACGGAGGTTCACGGATGAAGCTGAAGCCCCTCGGGGACCGGCTGATCGTCAAGCCGATCGAGGAGGAGGAGACGACCGCTAGCGGCATCGTCCTCCCCGACACGGCCAAAGAGAAGCCGCAGAAGGGCAAGGTCGTCGCCGTCGGCGATGGCGCGGTCAACGAGGACGGCAACCGCCGCCCGCTCGACGTCGCCGAGGGCGACGAGGTCCTCTACTCCAAATATGGAGGCACCGAGGTCACCGTCGAGGGCGACGACCTGCTGGTGCTGCGCGAGTCGGACGTGCTCGCGAAGCTCAGTTAGCCACCCACGGACTTAGAGAACAAGGAGGACTGAATACATATGGCTCATAAGGAGCTGAAGTACGCAGAGGAGGCCCGGGGGGCACTTCAGGCCGGCGTCGATTCCGTCGCCAACGCCGTCAAGGTCACCCTCGGCCCGAAAGGCCGTTACGTCGTGCTCGACAAAAAGTTCGGTGCACCGACGATCACCAACGACGGCGTCACCATCGCTCGCGAGGTCGAGGTCGAGGACGTCTTCGAGAACCAGGGCGCCCAGCTCGTCCGCGAGGTCGCCACGGCGACCAACGACGTCGCCGGAGACGGCACCACGACGGCGACCCTGTTGGCCCAGATCATCGTTCGCCAGGGCCTCAAGAACGTCGCCGCCGGCGCCAACCCGCTGGCCCTGCGCCGCGGGATCGAGAAGGCGGTCGACGAGGTCGTCGAGAACCTGCGCGAGAAGCAGTCCAAAGAGGTCGCGGGCAAGGACCAGATCGCCCGCGTCGCCGCCATCTCAGCCGCCGACGACGAGATCGGCAACGTGATCGCCGACGCGATCGAGAAGGTCGGCAAGGACGGCGTGGTCAACGTCGAGGAGGGCCAGACCTTCGGCATGGAGCTGGAGTTCACCGAGGGGATGCAGTTCGACAAGGGCTACATCTCCCCGTACATGGTCACCGACCAGGACCGCATGGAGGCGGTGCTGAAAGACCCCTACATCCTCATCGCCAACCAGAAAATCGGCTCCGTGCGGGACATCCTGCCGGTGCTCGAGCAGGTGATGCAGGGCGGCAAACCGCTGCTGATCGTGGCTGAGGACGTCGAGGGCGAGTGCCTCGCGACCCTGGTCGTCAACAAGCTGCGGGGCACCTTCACCGGTGTCGCCGTCAAAGCCCCCGGCTTCGGCGATCGTCGCAAGCGGATGCTCGAGGACATCGCGATCCTCACCGGCGGCGAGGTCATCACCGAGGAGATGGGCCTGAAACTGGAGAACACCCAGCTGGCCCAGCTCGGCCAGGCCCGCACCGTGGTCGTCTCCAAGGACACGACCACCATCATCGAGGGCGCCGGCGAGGGCGACGACATCAAAGGCCGGATCAAGCAGATCAAACAGGAGATCGACAACACCGACTCCGACTTCGATCGCGAGAAGCTCCAGGAGCGTCTCGCCAAGCTCGCCGGAGGTGTCGCCGTGGTCAAGGTCGGCGCCGCCACCGAGACCGAGATGAAGGAGAAAAAGCACCGCGTCGAGGACGCGCTGCAGGCGACCCGCGCCGCGCTCGAGGAGGGCGTGGTCCCGGGTGGCGGCGTCGCCCTGCTCAACGCCCAGTCCGGGCTCGACCCCGAGAAGCTGGCCGACGACCCGGACGAAATCACCGGCGCGCGGATCATCCACCGCTCGCTCGAGGAGCCGGTCCGTCAGATCGCCGAGAACTCGGGTCTCGAGGGCTCGGTCGTCGTCAACAAGGTCCGCGACCTGAAGGCCGGCGAAGGCCTCAACGCGTCCAACGGCGAGTACGGCAACCTGATCGACGCCGGCGTCATCGACCCGACGATGGTGACGCGCTCGGCGCTGCAGAACGCGGCCTCGATCGCCAAGAACATCCTCGTCACCGAGGCGATCATCGCCGAGCCGCCGGAGGAAAACGGCGCCGGCGGCGGCATGCCCGGCGGCGGTATGCCTGACATGGGCGGGATGATGTAGCGACGCGCCGGACCTGGCTCGCGAGCCCGGTGCGCACGCCTGGCGGCGGCGGATCGGCTCAGGGCGTTGTCCTCAGAAGCCCGGATAGCTCTGCTATCCGGGCTTCTTGCGTCCTAGCCCTGATTGATCCGGCGCTCGCCAGTCGCACGCCCCTTGCTCACGAGACAGGTCCGGCGCGTCGGCGGTTGCCTTTTGTCGCCCAGAGGGCTACAAAAAGCAATCCGCCTGGCTAGGGCGTTGCCGGTACCGGTTCAGGCGCGGGCGGGGGCGGCGGCGCCGGCGTTTTTTTCGGCTTCGGCGGCAGCGGTGGCAGGGTGCTGGCGTTGTAGTCGGCGTATTCGAGGAAGCTGGGGCGGCGGATCTTCAGGCGCAGGGTGTTGGCCGTGCGCGGATAGAGGTTGAGGTCGTACTGGTTGCCGGCGCCGAAGCCGACGTAGTAGACGAGCATCCGCACGCGCGGGCGCTTGACGACCCAGGCGATGAGCTGTTTGACGAAGCGCGGTTCGTCCTCGACGTGGACCCCCCACTCGGTCACGGCGACCGGCTTGCGGCGCCACTGCTTGCCGGCGTAGAAGCGGTTGAGGTCTTTCCAGACGGGATACTGCGAGTAGAAGTCGGTGCCCACCCAATCGACCCAGCGGCTCCCCGGCCAGTAGTTGCCCGGGAAGTTCCCCTTCACCCGCGGCGACCCACCGGGCAGCGGGCTCCAGACCATGCTCACCGGCGCCGCCGGCAGGGCCACCGGGTTCGGTCCTTTGGTCCGGTTCAGCGGCGGCAGGCCGATTTCGGCCAGCGTCAGGTTGATCCCTTCCAGCGTCTGGCCGCCGCGCACGATCGCCGCGATTCGCCGGAAGGCCTGCTTGTACCAGCCGGTGGTGTGTTCGCCGCCTTTCTGGCTGCCGTCGCAGTTCACCGCGGACCAGACGTTGAGGCAGCGGTTCGGCTCCCCCAGCGGCCGGATGTAGGCGGGCAGGCCGCGTTCGGCAAAGAAGGCGTTGAGCTGGAGCAGGTAGTTGTCGCCGCCGCCGAGGGCGATCTGCTGCGGCGTGATCAGCTCCGCCAGCGTCTGGTCGTCGGCGGCGGAGATGTGGAGGATCGGCCGCGTCGCGGTTTCGCGCCAGCGTTCGTAGGCCTCGTTGAGGCTGTTGCCCCAGGGGTGGAAGGTCTCGAGCAGCGCCGGGTGCCTGGCGGTGAAGGCGGCGAATTCGTTGAACTCCTGGGTCGTCCCCCGGTCGCTGACGCCGAGCAAGACGTTGGGCTTCGGCGGGACCAGGCTGATCGCCGAAGCCTGCGCGGCGAACGCCGCTGCCAGCACGGCGGCAAGGGCGACGGCTCGGCTAAGGGCTCTCCAGAACATCGCTCATCCTTCGCGGCTCGACTCCGAGCGCCTGCACGTCCGCGGTGCCGCGCTCGCTGACCATGGAGACCTCCATCAGCTCGGCCTCCTCCCAGGTTGCAAACACGGCCTCGCCGAAAACGGAGCGCATCGCCAGCAGCCCGGCGCGCACCGCGGGCAGCGGCAGGTGCACCAGCGGTCGCGGCCGCCCGGCGACGCAGCTGACCAGGTCCGACATCTGGTCGTAGGTGAGCGTCTCGGGACCGGCGAGCTCGTAGCGCGACCGCGCCTCCCGGGCCAGCGAGGCGACGACGCAGCGGGCCACGTCAGCGGCCCAGATCGGCTGGAACTCCGCCTTGCCCGAGCCCGACACCGGCAGCACCGGCAGGAAGGAGAAGCGGCGCAGCAGCGTGATCCAGGGGTCGCTGTGGTCGTAGACGATCGAGGGGGCGAAGACCGTCGTCTCCAGTGCGGAGGAGGCGACGGCCTGCTCGGCCAACCACTTGGCGCGAAAGAAGCGCGTGCGTTGCGCGGCCGCTGCATCGAGGGCGCTGAAGAAGACGAAGCGCTTGACGCCGCTGCGCTCCGCCGCGCGCAACAGCCGCACCGTCGCCAGCCCGTTCAGCTCCTCGATCCGTTTCGGCGGTTGGTCGCGGATCGTCGCCGCTAGGTGGATCACCGCGTCGACGCCGCGCAACGCCTGCCGGACGAGGTAAGGATCCGACATCTCGCCCAGGTCGCCGAGCGCGATCTGCACGTCGACCCTCCGCGCGCCGAGGCGGCGCGGCTCGCGCACCAGGCAGCGCACGTCCTCGCCGCTCTCCAGCAGCATCGGCAGCAGGCGGGAGCCGATGCTGCCGGTCGCCCCGGTCAGCAGCAGCACAGGCCGCCCGCCTCTCGCCTTGCCCGTCTCATTGCAGCGACCAACCCTAATGACCCCCTCTGCCGCCTCATATCCCTAGAATGGGCGCTCGCTTTCGGCGGGGGCTCCCCAGCCCCTGTCAGGCACCGAAACCGACTTAGGAGAACTTCTCGAATGACCTACGTCATCGCCGAGCCGTGCATCGGCCAAAAGGACAACTCGTGCGTCGAGGTATGCCCCGTCGACTGCATCCACCCGACGCCCGACGAGCCCGACTACGACTCGGTCGAGATGCTCTACATCGATCCCGACGAGTGCATCGACTGCGATGCCTGCGTCGAGGCGTGCCCCGTGGACGCCTGCTTCGCCGAGGACCAGCTCCCGGCCGAGTGGGCTAAATACGCCGAGATCAACGCGAACTACTACAAGAGCAAAGCCGCTTAGCGGCTGAGCGCTACTGAACCACCGGCAGCGGCGTACCGCTGACCGGGGGCGCCTCGGCCGCGCTGGGGGCCGCCTGCAGGACCGGAAGCTCCTGCGGGGTCGCGGCGACGATCCCGCGCGCTGCCTGGCGGATCGCCTGCGAGGCGGGCGCGTCGGGCTCGGCGAGAACCAGGGGCGAGCCGGAGTCGGCGTGCTCGCGCAGCGGCTCCGACAGCGGCACCTTGCCCAGCAGCGGCACGTCGAGCTCGTCGGCCAGCAGCTGGCCGCCGCCCTCGCCGAAGATCGTGAAGCGCTCGCCGTCGGGGGTGGTGAAGCCGGACATGTTCTCGATCACGCCGAGGATCTCGAGGTCGAATTTGGCCGCCATCTCGGCTCCCCGGCGGGCCACCGACTGCGCCGCGGGCTGGGGCGTGGTGACGACGACGAACTTGGCCTGGGGGAGCAGTTGGGCGAGGGTCATCGAGACGTCGCCGGTGCCGGGCGGCAGGTCCAGGAGCAGGTACTCGAGCTCGTCCCAGGCGACGTCCTCGAGGAACTGCTGGATTGCCTTGTGCAGCATCGGCCCGCGCCAGACGACCGCCGCGTTCTCCTCGACGAAAAAGCCGATCGACATCACCTTGACGCCGCCCGCCGCGTCCAGCGGCAGGATCTTGCGCTCGCCGTTGACTTCCGGCTTGGCGTTGACCCCGAGCATGCGCGGAATCGAGTAGCCGTAGACGTCGCAGTCGAGGGCGCCCGAGGGATGGCCTTCGGCGGTCAGCGCCGCGGCGAGATTGGCGGTCATCGTCGACTTGCCGACGCCGCCCTTGCCGGAGGAGACGCAGATCACGTTCTTCACCTTGGCCAGCGCGCCCTGGGGCAGCTTCCCCCGGCCGAGCGTTTTCTGCAGGTCGCCTTTCTCCTCCTCGGAGAGGACGTCGAAGCCGACGCCTACTTCCGTCACGCCGTCCAGCTGGGAGATTTCGCGGGCCACCGCCTGTTCGAAGTGCGAGCGGATCGGGCAGCCGGCGGTGGTCAGGGAGACGATCACCTCCACCCGGCCGCTCTCCTGGACGTCGATCGAGCGCACCATGCCGAGCTCGACGATCGAACGCCGCAGCTCGGGGTCGATGACCGCGCGCAGCTTCTCGGTGATCTGATCTTCGGTCGGGAGCGCCATCCGCAGCCATTCTCGCAAAGGGGCGCCAGCGGCACTCCCTCCCTGCCCGGGGGAGAGTTTTCCTCCTCCGTCTCCTTGGCCCCTGCGTACGCAGGCGGACGAACGGAGGAAGGATGCTGGGCACGCGAGGTGGGCTGGGGCGGATCGTGGCGATCGGAGTCGGCCTGGCGGTGACGGTCTTGCTGCTGCTGGCTGCCGAGGCGCGGGCAGGCAAGTACGAGGTGGCCCAGTGCGGCTGGTACGTCGGAATCGACGCGGCCTGGGCCGACACGACCGGCGGCGCCAAGTTCCGCCCCGACGCGTGGTGCGTGCCGCCGGCGGGGGCCGACCCCTTCGACGGCGCCCACGTCAAGAGCCTGACCCGCGACGGCCAGACCAGCGTCTCCGGCGCCCGGTTTGCCCGGTGGCGCTGGGAAGCGCCGGCCGGCACCGGCATCTCGCAGGTGCGCGGCACCTGGTGGCACGCCCTCCACGACGGCATGCAGCACCGGATCGGCGTCGGAACCTGGAACGGCGCCTTCGACGTCTTCGCCGCCTCCTCGGCGACCGACGTTGCCCCGCGCGAGTTCACCGCCGGCTTCGACCCTGCCCAGCCGGCGCTCGAGGATCGTCTGCTGTGCGCCAAGCCGGAAGCCGGCTCGTGCAGTCTCGCCGCCGGTTCCTGGTCGTCGATTCGCGCCCTCACCATCACCGTTCAGGACGACCGCGGCCCCGGCGCCGGGATCGGCGGGGACATGCTCGAACCCGGCTGGCTGCGGGGGCTGCGCAACGTCGGCTTCTGGGGAGAAGACATCGGCGGCGGCATCCGCTTCAGCGAGACCAGCGTCGACGGCGCCCGGGTCAACCTCACCGAGTACCCCTGTGCGAAAGCGCTGATCGGCGGGGTCTGGAAGGCGACCCAGATGCGCCCGTGCTCGATCCCCGTCGCCGGCGCGGCGACGATCGACACCGCCCGTTTCAGCGACGGCAGCCACAGCGTCCACCACTGCGTCACCGACTTCGCCGGCAACGTCGGCTGCACCTACCCCCGGCTCGTCTCGATCGACAACAACCCGCCTGCCCATCCCCGCTCCGTGGCGCTGGCCGGCGGCGGGGCCTGGAGCCGCGTCAACGACTTCGACGTCTCCTGGGTCAATCCCGACCAGGGTCCGGCGAGCCCGATCGCCGGGGCCTACTGGCGAATCGTCGGTCCCGCCGGCTTCGACACCGGCGTAAAGCTCGCCGGCGGCCAGGGCATCGCCGCGCTGCCCGATCGGCGCGTGCCCGCCCCCGGCGCGTACTCGCTGCATCTCTGGCTGCGCGACGAAGCCGGCAACGAGGCGCCAGGCACCGCGGTCGAGGTGCCCCTCCGCTTCGACGACGTTCCGCCCGGGCTTGCTTTCGCCGCCGCCGGGGAAGCCGAGATTCCCGAGCTGCTGCGGGCGCTCGTCACCGACGCCGATTCCGGACCGGCCTCGGGGACGATCTCCTTCCGGCGCCTCGGGGTCGAGCAGTGGACCGAGCTGCCGACCAAGCTGCAACCGGAGGGCGCCCCAGGCAGGGCGGCCCTGGTCGCCCGGGTCCCCGATCTCGTGCCCGGCACCTACGTCTTCCGTGCCGACGCCGCGGACGCAGCGGGAAATACGGCGACCACCACTCTGCGAGCCGACGGCGCCGAGATGGCGATCCGCAAGAGCCCGCCGCCGGTGGCCCCGAGGAGAGCCGTGCAGCCGCGGACGAAGACGAGGCTGTTCGCGCGCCTGCGCGGCGGTCACGGCCGCGGCGACGCGCTGACGATCCCCTTCGGCGCGCCGGCCCTGCTCAGCGGACGCCTCACCCGCGCCGACGGCGCGGGGATCGCGGCCAAGGAGCTGCGGGTGGTGGCGCGCCCCTCGCGCGGGGCGCTGGCCGAGACGGCGGTTCTGGCGGTCGCCACCGGGGAGCGGGGCGGTTTCGAGCTGCGTCTGGCGCCTGGCCCCTCACGGCAGGTCTCGGTTTCCTTCCCTGGCGACGCAGGCCTCGAGCCGGCCGGCCGGACCTCGCTCGACCTGCGGGTGCGCGCGGGTATCGCCCTGCGGGCGGCGCCCCTGTCGCTGGAGACGGGCCAGGCCGTGCGCCTGAGCGGCAGGGTCCGCACGCGCGGCGCCCCGGTGCCGCGCCGCGGCAAGCTGGTCGCGATCCAGTACCTGGAGGCGGCGACCCACCGCTGGCGCCCGGTGCTCGTCACCCGCAGCGATCACAGCGGTCGCTTTCGCGCCCCCTACCGCTTCCGCTACGTGACCGGCACGGCGTCGATCCGGCTGCGGGCGACGGCGCTGGCGGAGGAGCGCTGGCCCTATGCCCCCGGCTCCTCGCGGCCGCTGACCGTCCGCGTCCATGGTCGGTAGGGTGGGTGCCGATGTCGCGGGCCACCCTCCACACCAACGCGGGCGCGATCGTGCTCGAGCTGCACGACGAGGACGCGCCGAAGACCGTCGAGAACTTCCGCAAGCTCGCCGCCGACGGCTTCTACGACAACCTCATCTTCCACCGGATCATCCCCGACTTCATGATCCAGGGCGGCTGCCCTGAAGGAACCGGTCGCGGCGGTCCGGGCTACACGTTCGAGGACGAGTTCAACGACCACAAGGTCGTGCGCGGCGCCCTGGCGATGGCCAACGCCGGGCCCAACACGAACGGCTCGCAGTTCTTCATCGTCACCACCGGCGCTGCGCCCTGGCTCGACGGCAAGCACACCGTCTTCGGCACGGTCGTCGAGGGCATGGACGTCGTCGACGCGATCGAGTCGACGCCGACCGACGGTTCCGACAAGCCGTTGGAGCCGCAGACGATCGAGCGCGTCGAGCTCTCCGACTAGCTCGTTCGTCGATTCGCGGGAATTGGCCGGTTCAGGCTTCGGCGCGTTTCTGTTGGCGCCGGCGCAACGCCTGGCCCGGTCGCCAGAGGCTGACCAGGCCGGCGACCAGGGTGACTAGAAAGATCTGGCCGAGCATCATCTCCAGCCCGGCGATCATCCGGCCGGGCTGACCGCCTGGGACCAGATTGCCGTAGCCGGTCGTGGTCAGGGTGGTGTAGCTGAAGAAGAGGAAGTCGCCGCCGTCTGGCTGCGGGACGCCCTGGAAGAACGGGCCGCCCTGGATCCGCGCGACCAATCCGTAGAGGAAGGTGAAGAGGATCCCGAGCACGATGTAAACGCTGATCGCGCCGAGGATCGTGCGGGAGCCGACGTCGCCGGTGGTGACGACCCGGCGCAGGACGGCGCCCATCGCCAGGGTCAGCATCGAGATCTGGATCGCCGAGGCGAGGTTGAGCCAGACGTGCGCGCCGCTGATCGCGGCGACCGCGGCCAGGCCGACGGTCAGCGCCGAGATCCAGATCGCCAGGCGCACGAAGCGAACCTCGACGTGGGAGCTGGTCAGGGCGACGACCGAGGTGGCGCCGGCGGCGACGGTCAGGATCACGGCCGACCAGCCGCGGTTGTCGAGCAGCGAGGCGAGCACGTAGGTCGCCAGCGCCAGCAGGAGCACCAGCCCGAACGCGTCTTTCGCCCTCTCCGCCCGCCGCAGCCAGCGCTCGCGGCTGCGAGCGCCGATGGCTGGCTCGCTCATCTCAGCTCGTTCGGCCTCAGGCCATGGTTTCCTGCGGCGCCGGTCCTGCCGCGGGGCCGCTGGCGGACTGCAACTGGTCGAATCGCTGTCGCGGAAGTCGCCCGGTGGTCGCGAAGGAGGCGACGACCAAAAGGGCCGCGGCCAGGAAGGCGGTCTTCAGGGCCACCAGCTGGGCGTCTTCATAGTCGTCGACGATCTGCCCGACCGCCGGGGGCGGGATTTTCGCGGCGCGCGCGGAGGCTTCGACCTGTTCGGAGGTGACGAAGCTGCCGCCGGAGCTGAGCTGCACTTCGACCTGCTCCTTGACCCGGGCGGAGATGCGGGGGTTTTCGGCGACGCTGGAGGAGAAGGACGCGATCAACCCCGTGATCACGATCGCTCCCAGGATCGCGGTGCCGAGCGAGGAGCCGAGCTGCTGCGAGGTGTTCTGCAGGCCGCCGGCCTCGCTGCGGTCGTCATCGCCGACCGATGACTGAACGACGTTCCCGAGCTGGGAGACGATCAGGCCCATCCCGACGCCCAGCACGCCCATCGCCGCCAGGAAGGAGGCATTGTCGAGTTCGGGTTCGACAGTCCCCAGCAGCATCAGGGTGGCGACGAAGACGACCGCTAGCCCGCAGCGCACGAGGGTCCTGGCGGGGTAGCGCGCCGCCAACGCCGACCCGACGAGCGCGGACACGAAGAGGCCGATGGAGGCGGGCAGCATGCGGATCCCGGTTTCGAGGGCGTCGAGGCCCTGCACGATCTGGAGGAAGAGCGGCACGGTGAAGAAGATCCCCATCAGGACCAGGTTCTGGGCGAGCAGCATCGAGACTCCGCCCCGCAGCGAAGAGATCCTCAGCAGATGCAGGTGGACGAGCGGATCTTCGCCCCGTTCTTCGCGCCGGCCCTCCCAGCGGGCGAACGCCGCCAGGACGATTCCTCCCGCGGCAATCACGAACGGGGTCAGGGAGAAACCGAAGGGCTCGATCGGCGAGTCGCTCGGCCGCAGCCAGCCCCAGTTGCTCGCCTGCAGCACGCCGAACACGACGATTCCCAGGCCGAGGGCCGAGAGCACGCCCCCCACCCAATCCAAGCGCGGTTTCCCGCTGCGCTCGGGCTCTCGAATCCAGCGGGTCCCGAAGAGGATGGCCACGGCGACGAGCACCTCGCCTACGAAGACGACGCGCCAGGTCAGTTCGGTCGTGAACCAGCCGCCGACGATGGGACCCACGGCGATCCCGGCGCCGGCGACCCCGCCCAGGACGCCGTAGGCGAGGGCGCGGTCCTTGCCTTCGAAGTTCGCGGCGACGAGTGCGACCATCGCGGGCAGGACGAGGGCGGCGCCGATCCCCTCGAGGACCGACCAGCCGAGCGTCAGCGTCGGCACGCTCCATGAGGCGGCGGTCAGCGCCGACCCGGCGCCGTAGATGCAGAGGCCTACCGCGAAGGCGCGGCGGCGCCCCCACATGTCGCCGAGCTTGCCGCCGGTCAGCATCAGTCCCGCCATGACCAGCGCGTAGAGGGCGATCACGGCTTGGATCGTCGTCACCGTCGTGTCGAAGTCTTCGACCAGCGTCGAGATCGCGACGTTCATCACGGCCTGGTCGAGGACCATCAGGAACTGCGCCGCCGCCAGCACCGCGAGCACACCCCATTTCGCGACGCCGGCGGCCGGGTGGCCGGACTCGGGATGCGTGGGGGTGGCTGGCGTGTCGCTCATCGATGCATCCTCGGCCTGAGGTCGGACGCGAAGCGGAGGGGGTGGGATTCGAACCCACGAGCCCCCTTGCGAGGGCCACCGGTTTTCAAGACCGGCGCATTCAACCGCTCTGCCACCCCTCCGGGGTGCCGGTGAATGCGGATGCTAGAGGGCGGGCGGCCACTCAGCATTGCTTTCACTGATTGGATTCAGGGATGCGCCGACTGCTCTTCCTGGCCTCGGCGATGATCTTCTTCGACGTCGCCTTCTTCGCCGCGATCGCCCCCCTCCTGCCGGAGTACGTGGAGGAACTCGGGCTCAGCGAGGCGCAGGCCGGTGTGCTTTCCGCCGCCTACGCCGCCGGCACTCTGCTCGCCTCGTTGCCCGCCGGGTTCGTTGCAAGCCGGATCGGCCCGCGGCGCACCGTCATCTACGGCCTGCTGCTGCTCGGGGTTTCCAGCCTCGCCTTCGGCCTGGTCGAGGAGATCAACCTGCTGGATGCCGCGCGCTTCACCCAGGGCATCGCCGGGGCCCTGATCTGGGCCGGCGCCCTCACCTGGCTGATCACCGCCTCGCCCGACGAGGCCCGCGGCTCGGTGATCGGGACCGCGCTGGGGACGGCGGTGGCCGGGGCGCTGCTTGGCCCGGCGCTGGGCGCGGTGGCGGCCTCGATCGGCACCGGGCTGGTCTTCGGCTCGGTCCTGATCGTCACCACCGGGCTGGCGATCGCCGCCTCGCGGCTGCCGGAGACCGGAGCTCCCGAGCGGCAGCCGCTGCGGGAGGTGGGCGCCACGATCCTCAGCCGGCCCGTCCTCGACGCGGCCGCATTCGTCGCCGTCCCCTCGCTGATGTTCGGCGCGATCGAGGTGCTGGTGCCGCTGCGCATCGACGCGCTCGGCGGGGGGCATGGCGTGATCGCGGGCGGCTTCATCGCCGGCGCCGGGCTGGAGGCCCTGCTGGCGCCCGTGGCCGGTCGCTTCTCCGACCGGGTCGGTCGTCGCAGCCCCTACGTCGCCGGCCTCAGCATCTGCGCGATGGCGATGGTCGGGATCGCGCTCGCGGGGACCCTCGGGGCGGTTCTGGCGGCGCTGGTCCTCACCTCGCTCGGCGCCGGCCTCTGCTTCGCGCCGGCGCTGACCCTGCTCTCCGACGTCGCCGACTCGACCAACCTGCATCAGGGCTTCGCCGCTGGGCTCTCGAACATGGCGTGGGCCTCCGGGCAGGTCGCCGGCGGAGTCGGTGGCGGAGTCGTGGCGACCGTCACCGGCAACACCGCGCCCTGCCTCGCCATCGCAGCGCTGCTCCTGCTGACCGTCGCCTACGCGTTCCGCTCGCTTGGGCCGGCGGTCGCTTCCCAGCCGGCTGAGGGCTAGGCTGAGCCGATGGCGAGCCGGCAGGCCATCGGCGGGTCGCGTGGCTGGATCAACTGGGCCGGAGACCAGTCGTGCCGGCCAGCCGAGATCGTCCGGCCGACCAGCAGGGACCAGCTGGCGGAAGCGGTCTCCCGCGCCACCGCGGCGGGGCGCCGGATCAGCGTCGCCGGTTCCGGGCACTC
>Ga0247780_1000831_pt1 | contig 24337 bp, 20 predicted proteins | sample UWRJL079202R5_FD_179927 | JGI IMG/M metagenome (GOLD analysis project Ga0247780, IMG submission 179927) | Plant litter microbial communities from Arlington Agricultural Research Station in Wisconsin, United States - UWRJ-L079-202R-5 | ecosystem: Environmental > Terrestrial > Plant litter >... | reverse complement strand
AGAATACTGACCACCAAAAACAGAGCCCCAACATCACCTCCCCCGCCGCCCTCGCCGCCTACTACCCCATCATCCCCACAAGCAGCTACGCTGCCAACACCATCGCCTACAGCCGCCACGACAATACCCGCATGTGGTCCACCCTCAGCCAGACCACCGACCGCAAGCAGTGGTCCATTTACGCCCACACCGTCAACGCCTACTACAACTTAGGCCTCAACGACATGGGCTTTCCCGCCGCCATCATGCAGAGCCCCGTATTTCACGGCGACCTGCCCTCGGCCATCAACTACGGCGCCTTTGGGGCCATCGCCGGCCACGAAGTCAGCCATGGGTTTGACAATTACGGGCGGCAGTACGATTCCGAAGGCCGCGAACGAGACTGGTGGACGAATGCGACGAGCGACGAGTACAAGCGGCGGGAAACCTGTTTTGTGCAGCAGTTTGACAACATCACCGTGTCCACCGCCAACGGGCCAGCGCTCCATATCAAGGGGCGCCAGACGCTGGGCGAAAACATTGCCGACTCGGCCGGCCTCAAGGCGAGTTTTGCGGCGTGGCAACAGGATCTGAAGAGCAAGGGCGGGAAAATGGAGACCCTCAAGGGGTTTGAGGGGTACACGGACGAACAATTGTTTTTTATCGGGTATGGCAATATCTGGTGCAGCCTGTACACGCAAGCGGGGCTGGAGACGCAGGTGTTGAATGGGGTGCACTCGCCGAACCCCGCGCGGATGATGGGAACGCTGGCGAACTCGGCTGCGTTTAAGAAGGCGTGGGGGTGTAAGGATACGACACCAACTTGTGAGTTGTGGTAATGATTTTGAAGATAGGGGAAGAGTGTCATTGATAACGAGCAAAGGCCCAATATTGGCTGGTAAATATAATGTTGCCCCTTCTCTGTGCCAAGTGCTGTGTGGGGGCTGCATCCGCCGCCTCTGTTAACATGACTCAGTATCACGCCACCATGGGCAGGAAGAATAAAAGGCAACTGGCCGAACGGTCTAAGGCGCTACGTTTGGGTTGACAGTTCCACTGTTCTATGCTAAACCCGTAGTCCGAAAGGGCGTGATGTTCGAATCTCACCTTTGTCATCAGTTTGGTTTTTGGACTTTTTATCATTTTTTTTCCCTGGTGGGACCATGGATTGCATTCTTATCTGTGCTACCACAATGAACTATCTCTCTTGTTCCTCTCCTCCCCGCGTGATCTTTTGGGATAAGAGATATTCGCGGTCCATTGCCTTCCCCATAGCTCCCTCTCTCAGTGTCCATTTAAAACATTGCTCTTGGGGTCGGCGCCGGCGTGCATTGGTGATAATGTAGACTAGCAATAGTGTGTGAGCATCATGTTTAGCGGGATAGGGAGGAAGAACAACTCACTTCAAGCTCGTGGAGGTCCACCCTAGTCCACATGCCGTTGGACCCGTATACGTCGCCCAACCACCACCTATGTCACTGTTAGCCAATTGCAATCTCCCAGGTCTCTATCGACACCAACGTGCAGCCAAGTATAAAAAAGATAAAGGAAACGAGGTACGAAAAAAAAGGACTCACACTGTCCCCACGGCGTTCCTGTCGCTGTCGGCGCAACATCCACGAAACTCGTTGGAAACGGATATTTCTTGCCCAAATCACATGTCCCCCCTTGCACATAATACTGTCCCGCCACCGACCGAAACGCATTCAGTTGGTTGGTGATCTGGGTCAGGTTGGGATTATTCCCCGAAAACGCTTGAAGTCCCCCCTGGTATATGACATCCAACAAGACCGCCCTCCCTGCTTCGGCAAAATCCTCAGTGTAGGAGCCAGCACCATACGCACTAACAGCATATCCATCGGCAGCTACGGCATTGCGCCATGGTTGGGTGGCCGAAAAGGAGGTCCCGCCTTGGCCCGGGGGCGGGCTGTCGGGGGGGGGGGCAAAGGTGCCGTCGATGACGTGGCCGGTCTCGTGGACGAGGGAGGTGGCAAAATACCTAGTGGAGCGGCCGATGACGATGCCGTCGGCGGCGAGGGCGGCCATGTAGCCGTTATAGAGAGGATTGGAGTTGGGGTCGTCAGGGTGGACGAGGTAGAGGCTGGAGATGTGAAAGAAAGATGAGATGTCAGTGTCATGTTTTGAACAAAAACAAAAGCTGGAATGGGATGACGGAGGAGGGAAGGACGGTGAAAAGGCAGCCCACATTGTAGACCGTCGCATCTTGACCGGAAGACGACTAATTTGCTGTTCAAAGTCAACATTGAACCCCAAACCCAGAGGCTCCCCCGACGGGACTGAAACAAAACCGAACATACAGTCGCAATCACCTCCACACTCTTCGGCGCATCCTTGTGATGGCACACCACAAACGCCGCGCCGGGACAATCCGCATACGTCACATTGTACACGACAAAGTCGGCAGCCCGGAAATGGTCGCGCTCCACGCCCCAATAGTAGCACCGCTCGGGGATCTTGCCATTGGTCCACCTTGATGTCGTAAAGGTTTGGGTGGGGAGGTAAGTCTTGTAGGCCAAATCTCCGGCAGAGTTCTCGTTGGAGAAATCGAGAACGGGGACGGGATACTTGCCGTCGGCGATGCAGTCGGGGTTGGTGGCGGAGCTGCAAAAGGGATAGGGGTCGGCGAAGATGCTGAGGCGGGGAGGAGGTTGGAAGGCCGAGATAGGACGAGGAGTGAGAAGGGTGATAAGAGTGAGGAGGAAGGGGAGAGTGGGTGACTTCATGATTTAGAACTAGAGTGAATAGCAATGGCTGTTGTTTTACCCTAAAGTTACCCTCACCAGCCCCAGTCACCCGCTCCGCCCCTAGCCACCTTGCTCAGGCGCTACTCAGGCGCTGCTCAGGAATTGATCAGTAAATGATCAGAGAAATTGCCAAACGTGATTTAAACGAGTGGGCAGTACTCTGCGGTTCAAATGGCAACCTTTCGCGAGGTCCCAGTTTTTGGGACACAGGTGGCCCAAAATTGGGACCCCCCCCAACCCAACTCCTTTTCGCTTCTCTTCCCTTCCCCCCAAAGTCACATAAAACCCAGTTTACGTCCCCCATTAGGTCTCCATTTCCGTTTTCCTCATTCACGAAAGTGGGTAAATCTTACCTTTAAGCTAGAGGGGTGATTCCTTCACCCACCACTTTACTAGAAACACCCACTTCCTTACTCCAATAACCCACCATTGCCTAATGAGGAAGGAGGCTCCACAGATGCCCGCTGTCATCGACAGCGGTACATTTTGGCCCTGATATCTACCTCTTCCAATGCGCCACACATCCGTGCCCCTCCTCGCAAGCACCCCCCCTGCCACGGATCTGGTGATGAGGAGGCACGAGTTTTTTCTTGGTGTTGTGGCCCCTGTGCGCGCCCACACGCTGCACCCACACACTGCGCCCAAAAAAGTGGTGATAGTTGGCCTTGGTGTTTTGCCCTCCCCGCCCGCAACCAAACTGCCGTCACATAACCCAAAAAACTCGCACAACGCGCCCACTCGCGCGATCTGGAGCGTTCTGGAAACGAATTGAACGCTGAATAGAAAAGACTGCAGATTCGAAAGATTCAGCCCTCGACTGTTGTGTCCAGTCTGTTCAAAACGCTCCAGATCTCGCGAGTTGGCGAGTTTTTTAGGTCATGTGACAGCAGTTTTGGCTGGCGGGGAGGGCAAAACACCAAGGCCAACTATCACCACTTTTTGGTGTGTGGGCGCAGTGGGCGCGCGCGCAGGGGCCACAACACCACCCAAAAACTCATCACCAGATCCGCGGCAGGGGTGGAAATGCGGGGATTCTGGGGTTCGAAATCGCGATCATCTCAAATGTACCGTTTCTCACACAAATGTGGCGCTTTTCAATGACGGCTGTTTGGCAGTGGCAGCTTACTGCATTAGGCAATGGTGGGTTATTGTAGTATGGAAGTGGGTGTTTCTAGTAAAGTGGTGGGTGAAGGAATCACCCCTCTTAAGCTAAGACACTCGCTTTAGTGGATTGCTTTGTTTTTATTCTTGTTGGACACAGGTAAATAAGGCTTGCCGCCCAACGCGAGGTCTTTCAGAGGCAAGATAATCGAAAGACAGACCGAATTCGCGTGTTTCGACTTGGACTTGATGTACCTGAGCATCTTGTTTATCTCATTCATGGTTCAGAACTCAGTTGCTTCCCCTCGTTCGAGATGCAAGATTCCTTCTCCTGAGTCCCCACCCAAAGCCCCTCCTTCCGCACGCACCGACGCCACCAAGACAGCGCCATGAGCCGCCTCACTACTGTGTATGAGCTCTTTCAAGCAAGAATCCGGTCCGCAACCCCGGGTATGTCACGCAGAGCGATAAGCCCTGGGCGCGGCGCTATCCCGCGATCAGTAACCTCATCGTTCACACAACCATTGACAGGAACAACCGCACGACAGAAACTTTAACCAGGCCTTCCTCCCTCTGGACAGCGATGACACGATGCTGCGCGCAACCGTAGAGGCGAGGCGGCCGCACCAAAAAACTCCTCGACCCGACCAGCAGGCCCCTACGCGCCATCACACTTTTCTATAAGCGGTGGTGAGTCCCTCAAACCTGGCGCGGCGCTTCCGTCGTACCTCGACCGCATAGATTAATTCGCAATACCCGCACATACTTACGGCAAGAGGTTTAACAAAATGGCCCCCACACCACTCCTCCATCTGCCTTCCACGGAGACGAAAGACCTGTAAGACGCAAGGCTAGCTAAACTAGTGATGAAACGTTTTAAAGTTGCTCTAACTTGACGGCGATGGTGACTTGCCCTCCACAGCCTCTTGATAACCTGTTTTTCCACAGCCTTTAGCGCTCTCACAGTGCACAGGCCCAGGATAGCCGTCATAATGCTGGGAGGACCGATAAGACTGTAGTGGGGCCCTCGCAAGAGTCCTGGCCACGGCCAAGGGGCTAAAAGGACAGCTGTAACACCTTAGGAGTGGGCGACGGGCCTTAGCCTAGCTTCCCTCTTAATGGCCAGCTATCCTTCTCTGTGCTCTTATGGCGCGTTATCCTGAGTTACTTATGCAACGCAACTACCTGACCTAACAACTTCAATCGCGTTTAGCAAACACTTAGCTGCTAGGGGCTCAAGTCGCTCTTAGTACGAATGGACTTAACACCAATATAATAGATAAGCCCTTCGCCATTAGCGCCTAGGCCACTACATCTGATGCCTAGTTCGCAGGATTTGTGGAGGGCAGCGCGGGGCAAGGGGCAGTCAAGGCCGGCGCGAAGAAGTCACCCTCGGCGGCGCAAGAAGCGCCCACCCCCTAACTGCAAGCGTGCCGATACGTCATCGTTAAGCGGCATAACCAACCGGCCGTAGTCGCCGTATCCGCGATCCACCCAGGCTCGTGGCCCTACCAATGGAGCCGGTTAGTTATTATAGCTGAAGAGAAGAAGGGAGGGAAGCGGACGAACTCCAGCCATCATCATGACAAACATCTCGTCAAGCATTGCCCTGTCATTGGTAGGGTTAAATGGGCGACGCCTGCCTTCCTAGCCTGCAAGATCTGCCGGTGCAAGACCAGGTCCAGCCATAGTGTCGTCTTTAAGGCTGCCGACTGCTGCTAACGGCGTCTCGCCTTTGGTAGAACTACGGCTGCATCCACTGGGGACCAAGTCCCGTTGCCAGCATGTATGAGACAGGCGCCCGGGATGAGGCATAAGCGGAGAAGCGCGCCACTCACTGGTCCGGGCGTATTAGTGGCGTTAGTGGGTGAGATCGCTAAGCTGCGTCAACCCGTCCCTCGCGCCGCGCTTACTCTCTCGACTACGATGCAGAACAAGGACAGGCGCGACAGCTGCAACGGCACTAGCAAGCAGATGCGATAGAGGGGCTCGGCAATCCTATTTAGCAGCGTTCAATATGTGGGCTTCCGCACGGACCAAAAAGCTGCGGCGGAAGGAGGTCGTAGAACACTTGTCCAGAGATGAACATGTTCTGCCATGTCGTACCGCTTTGGTCAAACTCCTTCTCTACCAAACCTGCCCAAGTCCGTCCGTAAGCCCGCCGCCAAAACGAAGCGAAGTCTTTTAAGGCCCAGTTCTTACCCTTTATGCCAAGTTTTAGTCCCGAAGAGTTCTATGTACTGTAGCTCGACCATCATCGACACTTGACTTAATGGTAAGATAAAAAAGCGCGACGCTGAGCTTCAGCGCTCCACGCCTGCGGCTGGCTTCCCTGGGACGTCATATGCGGGTAGCGCCAGATGATGATTAAGTACAAACCCCTTTCTCCACTACAATCACTTGCCACCCAATTCAACAACCAACCACTCGATTCATACACTACATAGAATTCTACCCCTATCCATACCAGCCTCGACCGTCCCTTACCCCACACTTCCCTCTACAAAACCTTAACAACGACAGTACACTACAGTCTAAGCTGATTACCAAAACAGGGTTCCACTCGTTAGGGCTCTGCGCCGCCCTTAACAGTCATCTTCGACAGCCATCCTCGATAGCCTCGAACTCGCCTTAATTCTATTTAGAGACAGATGGTTTCACCATGCTCTTCACTCCTCCTTACGCCCTATGGGTTAGCCGGGTAAGCTTAGGGTGAGCTAGACGAAGAGCATAAAGGATAAGAACTAGGTCTTAACATCGAGTCTTAGGGAGGCGACGAGGAATAATGGCACGCCAGTATCTGTGGCTAGGTTTCCAGGTTTTTTATATAAGAAAAATACCTAAGCACCCAGTGAAAAGAATTAGTATGACACACTCTTAGGGGGTGGGGCGCGCCTAACAGCCGCCTTGTCACATATAGCATCTCCCAGCCATCAGTGGTATTAAATCAGGCATCCTGAAGAGCTCGACCTTCTCCCCAATAAATTTAATCTCAACTCTCCCTAAAACCACCTAAACAGCATGTCCAAATTCTTACATCATACCCACCTATCTCTAAGGTAATCTCCCATTTCTTCCCGAGTTTAATAAATCCACATCGTGTAAACGAATAACAAGGGATACAAGCTTGTATTTTTCTTCCGGATGTCAGGGCTCTACCGGGCGTAGTAAGTACGCCAGGCTTATATCGGAGAAAAACACTACTATATCCCTGTGACGACCCTGCAGGCCGTCACTTGGGTCGGGGCGGCCCGACGAATCCCCCGCAGAAGGAACAGTGTAGGAGGACGGTGTACACTGTCTAAACGCACTGGGCCAGGGGTGTAAAGACCTGAAGCCCCTACGACCAGTAAGAAAGTGCTTAGTGGTCCACAAGGACTGACAACACCAAGCACTGCTCAGTTGACTGCTTGGCCGTAACTGCGTGGTGCACCACCAAGCACAACAGACTAAGCAAAGTACGAAGTACCTTCCGGTTAGTTAGTATAAGATAGTTATAGTTATGCCCACAACCTCCGTAAGGGACTTTAATTCCTCACACTAGTATTTAATTATTCATTTATATCCTACTATTTAAACTTACCTCTATACATTATAGTGACAGCAACCTACAGTAACATTAAACCCCCTGTTTAAAAGTGTTAGCTTAATAAGCTGTCTTTAAAATACCCCTTACCTGTTAATGTCTTACTATATGTTCTGTCTTAACCTACGTTAGTCTTCTCAAGGCCCTTAGTAAGCTTTACACGAATCGCACATGTAGCAGTATAGAGAATTAAAAAGTTGTAGAACGGTAGCTTATAGGATAACTTACCCCTTATAACTAGAGGACTTACGCTTCGCTATAAGTCTAGGGAAAGAATCAGAAGATAAAAAGCAATTTAATATACTTTAAGGTCTCCCGAATTAGTTATATAGCGGTACGTAGTAAAGAAGCGTATCTATAAGAATAAGCGCTGTTGAGAAAGGAAGTTAGTAAATAAAGTAAGCGCGCCGCTACCGCGTTAAAGAGCTGTTTTGTTTGTTAAAGGAAGGAAGTTACGAACTAAGTTAAGAAGACGTCACGGGTTATAACAACCCCCTGGAGGAAAAACTGGTAAGAAAAAAGTCCCAGTCCTAAGAAGCTAGCTTAGCCTAAACTAGGTCTACTACTTCTACCTGCTCTTAAAAGGATAAAACTTTAGCCTTATAAGAAAACACTTTTATCGCTTTCGCTTTAATAACGCGTTGCTGGGTTTCGATACGCTGTAACTTTGTAAGGGAGTTATAATGCTTAGTAACTACTTAGTTATATAAGATATCTAGCTCTTTTTTCTTATCTACTAAACCCTTAATAAACTTATTAAAGTAACCAAACGCGTTATATAAAGAAGGTATGTTAGTAGATTAGTATTTGCTATAACTGTCGGATTACGCTGCAGCTTAACATAGTAAGGACTTAGTTTAATAATAGGTGCAGGGAAATATCTATAAGTTAAAGGTGTTAAGAGATTTAGTAAGGCGAATACGACAGTTATAAGGAGCGTTTTCTTATTTTCTCTATCTCTTACGCTTTTCGACGCAGTTAGAAGACATAACGAAGATGGGGAAGAAGGAAAACCGACCTAGCGGATTCTTTATAAAAAAAGAATGTTAAAGAGGAGGAATTATGTGACGACCTTACAGGCCGTCACTTAGGTTAGGGTGGCCCGATAAATCCCCTACAGAAGGAACAGTGTAAGAGGACAGTATATACTGTCTAAACGCACTGGGCTAAGAGTGTAAAGACCTGAAGCCCTTACAACTAGTAAGAAAGTGCTTAATAGTCTATAAGGACTGATAATACTAAACACTGCTTAGTTAACTGCTTAACTGTAACTGCGTGGTGCACTACTAAGTATAACGGACTAAGTAAAGTATAAAGTACCTTCTAGTTAGTTAGTATAAGATAGCTATAATTATACCTACAACTTCCATAAGGGACTTTAATTCCTTACGTTAATATTCAATTGTTCATTTATGTCTTACTATTCAAACTCACCTCTGTGCATTATAGTGACAGCGACCTATAGTGACATTAAACTCCCTGTCTAGGAGTGCTAGCTTAATAAGCCGTCTTTGGAACGCCCCTTACCTGTTAGCGTCCTGCCATACGTTCTGTCTTAACCTGCACCAGTCCTCTCGAGGCCTGTGTCGGGTGCAGGTCGTAATAGAGATATTAGGCATTACTTAATGTTAATATTTACTTTAATTAATAATATTTTAGTTATATTTAAGGAGCTTTTAAACCAGTTTAGCCTAACTGCTAAGCAGCTCCCTAACAGAGCCCTTATTTAAATTAATGTAATAGTGTAATAGGGAAGAAACTATAAAGAGAACTACACTCACAGAACGTTATTATCGGCTTAAAAGGCCAACTTTTAAATTACTGGTCCTCTAATTAAAGGGATATAAATGTAACTAATGTAGAAAACCAGATACGTACCTAGTATGGAACAAAACCTAGTATGTAACGGTACCTAGTATAGAACGGAGCCTAGTATGAAATAATAAAGGAAATGTAACTGTGGATCAGGTTATCTTCCTTTGATTAAAGGGCTAGAATGTCACTAGGCTTTTAATAGGAGGTCTTTGTGGTGAAAATCGTCGGATCGATTGTTAATTAAAAGAAGCACGGTTTAAAGAACCACGCAGCGCGGCCCCTTTTTAACAGTAGCACGCGCTAGAGAACGCATCGCTATGTACATAAACGGCAGCCAAAACGTGGTAGGGCGGCGCCGGTGCAGCCGAGTTCCAGCGCACTTGTCCGACAGAAGGCCGTTGTCGTCATCTCTCTCGCCATACTCCGTCGTGTTGCTGGATGACAGCGGGACCACGATCACGTCATCGGCGCTGTTAGTTCTGACCGGGATAGCATAGACGTAGTCGCTTGTGAGCCAGAAAGCGACAGGCAGCCGCACGAGGCCAAGGAACGCAATAGCAGAAAACAATGTGTCAACGGCAAAGCGAGGCATCCTTGTCGAACCGGTGAGTGCTCCGGTAAAAACGTAAACCGCCTGCACGCCCTGCAGCGCGACTATGGCCGTCTTGAGAAACTCGCCCGACGGCAGAAACCGGTGGGAAGAACGGGGCAGCATCGCGCAGTAATGCACGCTTTGCGCGGCCATCTCCTCGGATCCGTCCCAGGCTGCCGAGGTCCAGAATATGGCGTTGGCAGAGGCCATGTCGGTGGGGCCCCAGTCGCGGGTGCGAATGCGGCGGTCGAAGATGGCGGCATAGCGCCAAACGATGGTGATGGGGTTGTACAGAGCGAGTTAATCGAGCGATGTGGGGCGTCTGTGGGAGAGGTACGTTGGCTGCGGTGTCCCGGCGACGATGTGTGCGATCAGCGGAGCAAGACAGAGCGTCCAGAGCAAAAGCCACTCCGGGAAGGTGATATGCTGCGATTGGTAGAGCAAGGGCAGCACTTTGGGCAGGTCCCAAGCCATTGTGACTGTTGGCGTTGTGCAGTTGCTGTTGAATTGGCGGGGTCGAAACCCCGGAAGGAAGTTGCGGCAGGAGGTCCTTCCTGCTACTTATTTACCGCTGGTTTGGATTGTGCAACTTGGAATTGCCGAGGGCACCTGCAGTGAACAACAACTCAAAGTGGACGCTCAGCTGCTGACAGTTCATCCTCTGAAACTACTGGACAGTTCAATTGGCGCTGTTCTGCACATCAGCTTTGGGTCTCACAGTTGCCCTATCACTGAGTGACAGCCTGCAGCCATGCTGACATACTGACCGGTCCTTCGAAATGCGCCCTCGGATTCGCCAGCCTGAGTTTTCAGCTCTCTTTTGCGCAGAAGCCACCCGCCTAACTGCGGTCATCGCGAGGTTCAGATCTTTCTCTGATAGGGTTGCCAAAGCCCTTTTTCTTCATCGGGCTTTTGCGCTCGAATGGGCTGGCAAAGCCACCCAGGTAAAGCAAAGATTAACGACGCGAAGGCTGCATGTGTTCTGAGGACTTTGGATAGGTACCTACCAGGCAGCAAGAAACTAGAGGTATGGAGTCTTTTTCTCAATACCTGTCAAGAAGTATCATTGGCCAGGCACTGGGTTAGCAACCCAGTCAAAGCCCAATTCTGTTAGAAATGCTTCTAATCTACCTACGTACCAGCTAGGCTAGTCTCGTTGCTACCAACCTAGAATACCTAGATTCAGGTCGGAAACTCAAATTCTTCAACCTCGGCAATCGTTCCGGGCCCGTTTGTTACCTGATGCTCCTCCAAACTCCCGGACACCACATGTCCAGCATCTCTATCTCCGCGACAGCCAGACTGCCGACATGATTGGCTGCATCCTTGTTTGGATATCCATTCTATTTCCAAGCATTTTTGCTTGTGGGGGGCCCACCAAGAAAGGGGCCTTTTCGGCAGACCTGAGCTCCAGGCACTTGGCAAACGACACCCCTGCATCGAAGCTCCACGGCTGGAATCCTTCTCCAGACATGCAGGTTTGCGGAATACGGATACTCGATCTCCATTTACCATGCTGCGCTCACTTTTTACGGACAGTTTTTGCAAGAGAATGCGATTTTATGAATGCCTTCTTCTGCCACTTTCTGACTACGGTAACTGGACGAGATACAGATGCAACGATCTACACGCGAGCATTTTCCCCTCGGCTCGGAGCGCGAGTGATGCAGTGCAAACAAGATTTGGGGATACCTAGCGGCAATCGAAATCGATAGCGCCGTGAAGGATCCATTGTTATGGAGTGGAACTGACTGGGGCGACAGATACCTATGCAGACGAACGCCATGTCTCGAATTCCCGTCCTGTTTTGCTCTTTTTCCCTGTCTCCTGGTTACCTCAACCATAGTCGCTCGTCTGACCACGCACGCCACGCAACGCCATGCATCTCTCTTCAACGGCGTTCGGCGCCCTTCTCCTTGCCGGTGGCGCCGCAGCGAACCCCAGACGCCAAGTTTGCGGTGACAAGCTCTACCAGTGCTTCACCGAGTCGCTCGCCCTGGCAAGCGAGTACTGCTCGAACTCGCTGGGACTCGTGTCCACCGTGACGGCAACCGAGGTGCCCATCGTGACCTCGACCTACCTAACGACGCTCACGACTGCGACCACGGTCGGTTTCGCCGATGTCTCTCTCGACAAGCGCGTTACAAGGGTGTTCTCGGAACCGCAGCAGCTTGGCTGCGTGTTAACGTCGAGGACATGGGCCGCGTCTCGCTGGACATCGGCGTGTTCCAGGATCGGCATCACTTCCCGCGTGGACACCATCACCAGCGCGGCTGATGCCAGCACCGTCCTCACCTCAGAGACCGTTACTGTCACAGAAACCTCGACCTCCTCCGCTTCAGTTGCTTCATCAATACTGTCCTCGTCGGCCGCTCCCTCTTCAATTGCATCCTCGGTGGTCTCGTCGTCGATCGTGCCCTCGTCAGTTGTCTCCTCCGTGCTGTCCTCATTGGCCGCTTCCTCGTCGATTGCTTCCTCGGCCGCGCCCTCTTCGGCGTCCCCCTCCTCAGTGGTCTCGTCGTCGGTCGACCTCTCGTCAGCTGTCTCCTCGCCAGCTGTTTCCTCACCGGCCGTTTCCTCCTCGGCCATTCCCTCCTCGGTCGTTTCCTCCTCGGCCGCGGCTTCGTCCTCCGCAGCCCCAGTCACACCCGTACCCATTCTTACGAACCCCGGCTTCGAAGACGGCTTGCTTGCCCCATGGGTCGAAACACAAAGTGCGGGCGTCATCTACCATGCCCAGGTTATCGCCGGGGGCAGCAGAGGCAGCGCCTACTCGCTCAATATAGAAATCCCATACCCCGTCTTCGGAACTGTTGGCAGTGTCACAGTACGGCAGACGCTCACGTGCGAGCCAAACACGTGGTATAATATCGCCCTCGACACCAAGGTCCTCACTGCACAACCTACAGGCAACCTGTGGTCCGTCAAGGTGCAGGGGACAACATTCGTGAGCGGAGCTGGGGCCACTGTGAGCCCTGCCGTGTGGTACACACACGCGACAGCGTTTAGATGCTCCACAGATCCAGCCCTTCGCTATATTGAGCTTTCGGCGAGCTCGAATTACCTCAGGGGCGGGTCGTTCTCGTTTGATAATATTGTTATCGAGAAGTCAACCTTCCAATAAATAGAGCCGCTGTGGTGAGCACTGTCTCCCGTCGCCCTCACGACAATCGCTAGGTGTAGAGTTGCCATCGAAGGTCTCGTTCACCATCGGTTCTGGATTGATACAACATGTCCTGTATGATTAGCACGTAGAGAAACGTAGAAGAATCTAAATTCGCAAATGTTAGAGTGTTGGAGTAAACTTTGAATGTCCTTGTTCAACCGTGCCTTTAAAGAGAGATTCTCACAACTATGTGTCCCGATCGTACTGAAACTCGGCCGGCATTACCGTTGTAGGTGGGGGGCATAGAACGTAAAGTCCTTTTGACACCGCACTCTCCGTAGCGACAGACTTAACTTTGATCCCGACCCATTATACCAAGACGAACTCTTCAGCAGTTCGCACGCCGTCCTTTCCACTTGAATCGATAGCTTCGCCATGCATATACCCCTCCAAGTAACACTCCCCCACATACCGCCAACGACACACCTCCCCTTTGACGTCCAACTCCATCAAACCACGCCGTTCCCCCCGCAGCACAAACGGAACCGTCCCCCCATACAGCACTACAATAACATCACCCACCCTCGCCGCGGCCGGACAGAGTCCCCTCGCTCCATTCCCCGTTGCCAAAAAGCACGGCGACACGCACTCAAAAGACGCAGTACTCATAGCTGAGTCACGGTGCGCCCCAACGTGGTTTCTCGTCAGTGTTTGGTCGTCATCGGTGACGTAAGTCTCCACGCGGGCCGGCCACAGCCTCTCCGACCATTTTCCGGTTAGGTTAAGGGGATCAAACAGGGCAACGTACGCCCTGTGTAGGGCCTCGTGGGTCGCAGCGCCGCGGAGGTAGGGGTATTGTTTTATGGCTGAGATGGTGGCTATGCGGATGCCCTTGAGAGGGAGTTCCTTCCAGTCAGAGGTGCTGGGTGATAGGGCAGCGATATCGGGGGTCGAGTCCCTGGAGGCGCTGTATAGGGGTGGAGACGAGAGGCCAAGGATTCCGACTGCCCAGTTGCTGCGGCCGCGGCAGCCCCAGGACCAGCTTGGGAGCACCAGCTCTGGCTCCGGCGTAATGCCTTCGTTTTCGGTGTCATATGTAGTTGCCTGCCAGGTCCGGCCCTCAAGCGCTTGCACGGCGGAGAGGATTTTGAGGCTCTTGTGCGTGGCAATCCACCATTTTGTGAAGCGGGCAAAGACTTCGTTGGCCGGGCGGGTGTAATCCACGGCGATCTCTCGGGGCAACTTGGTAGGCTGGCTGGTCTCCCGGCCGAACTGCAGCATGGCGAACAGCTTATCGCGGGGGTCAGTCGCATCTAGGTCCAGGCCCATGACCAGCACGTCTAGGATGTCTCTGTCTGGGGAGTCAGAGAGCATTGTGTGACAGGCGATAGAGGATGGGGCGATCTCTGCAGGACCAAGGGTGCTCTTTTGACTATTGTGGCAGCTTTCGAATATTGATGGCAAAATTGTCGTGTGTGTCATGTTTGGCATCATCCCGCGCAGTCCGATGCATCGGTTTACCCTGAGGATGGAGTTCCAAGGCAGGGCGTCAGCGCCGTAGTATGCCACGGCCGAGCGGGCGTTGAAGACCTCCTGCACGACCCAGGTTCTGCGGAACCAGGGCGACTCAAACAGCCGCCAGTCGAGGATGAAGTAGTACGCCCCGCCGTGGTCTTCCAGCGGGTGGTGCGTATCGTCTTGTAGAGATGCTTCAATGGGCGTTATTGATGCACCCGTTCCGGATCGGTCCTCGACTCGCTCTTGGATGGCCTTGACAGTTTTCATGGCGAGTTCTGACCTCTCGTGCCGATTCCCGGTATGGTCACTCTCTCCGAGCCAAACCACAACCGAGGATGCGTTGGCATATATGTCTTTCATCCTTGCCACCTGGCTGGACCTCTCCTCGAGATCGTCCTGGTTGATGCAGATTGCATCGATCCAAAGGACTCGCTTTGCGTCACCCAACCGCAGTCTCTGCAAGGCCGTGTGAAGCGCGGACGTCACCGAGAAGTTGTGTTCTTGGTTTTCCTGCTCCGGGGCTCTTACTGTAATCTCGCGCCTGTCCCGAGGATCCCCCCAGCAATACGAAAGCGCCTCATAGGCTATGGTAGGGCCGTGAGGTGAGGCAGTTGCATGTACCAACGAGCATGCCAGCGGGCCGTCGCTTGCCCCCTCGTCCAGGATGATCAGGCGTATCTCGTCGAGCTCTCGGTCAAGTGGTCTGTAGCATTTTTGGCCGGGCTGGCTCACTGGTACGCCGCTTGGTATTTCAAGTGGGCTAGCCGCATGCGTGGTTGCGTGGAGCTCGATCTCAACCTCCTGAACGGAGTTGACCCAACCCGGCCATTGTGCTTTAGGTATCACCTGGATCGTGTCCCCGCCGCGGATAGACGCCGTCCATTCGTGGACTGAAGGATCCTCGCTGTCGATGCCCCAGCAAATTTCGTGCCGCGTGAACTCACGCTTGGCGTGGACGTTGTATTGTAGGTCACGCCGAGGCACGCGGTTCTGGCCGCCGGGAGTAATAATTGCAGTGACGAACCAGGTGTACGAAGATTGGTAGGTGCCGCCGAACTGGTTTGCGTTATGGCTGAAGCCTGAAACCATCTTTGTCAGCGCGCATCGCCGGGAGGCACAAAACACGTACCTTGGTCGTGAGAAAGAGTTCGGAAGATGACTCGGTCTACGGAATGTATGTCGGCGGAGACGACAAGTTCAATGTATGAGCGCTCCGGGCAGGCCATGGACACCTCGACCAGCCCCTCGCGCTTCCGCTTGATCACTGGCGCCCCTGCGTGCTCCATCCGTTAGAGTGATTTTGCGTAGATATCTTGAAGACCGAGTCGAGTCGGGAGTCGAGGTGAGTTGTATGCTCCTTGTTCGCCCAGCACCACCCAAAAGACGATTCCGTCATCTCGCATCCCGTTGAGTAGGCAGACAGCGATGCGCTGCATGGGATTCATGTTCCCCAATCAGATGGCATCTCCAACGCCTTTCCGATGCAGTGTCACGCCTGACACAGAGCAGCGCGGCAAGTCCTGGCCAATGCAATCTCAATTCCGCCCACCTCTATGTCTGATGGGTCACAGATCAGGGTGATCACCGTGGCCGCGCATTGATGAGCACTCGGACTTTCTATCGCTATATCGCATAGAAACCCTCAGGATCTGAGCCAGCAAACACTTGAAGTGCAGCATAGAGAGCTGAGGCAAAGAACTTATAGGGGTTTGTAACGTCGGTTTCGAACCCACATGGTAACACTTCATTTCGACCCCGGAGGTTTTATCACAAATCCCCTTCTCACCAACCGTGAACTCCGTCCGCAGCACCATATCAGCCGTCGCCGCGATTTGGGGACAGGGCAGGGACAGGGCATCAACTCCCAGCAACAAGCCGAGGTTAAGACTGATTGTAGTCGAGATTTTAAGTGCCAGGCACATTCGGGCCAGGCCGATACTCAAAATGACGCAAGCTGAAGAGATTGTGGTGATATCTCAACGAGATGAACAAGTCATCTCAGCATGTCCCGCGATTGGATGATGGCGGCTGATGTCAGGTACCAAACCAAAGATGCACTTGTGGGATGCGTGAAAGGAAAACGCATTCTTTGTTTCAAGTGAGTGGGTGCCTTAGATGGCAATGCCCTTATTTGCTTGGATAACCTGAATCAGTGAATGAACATCGCTCTTGCCTGTCTGAGATTGTCTGCCAGTGGGCCCAGCCGCACGCCTCAGCTTGAGCTGCGAAAACTGCGCTGTTTGCTCTGCTGGCTTTCACCCCATGAAAACCCCTTCTCATTCGCCAACTTCTGTCCAGGCGAGAGACGCCATCGATCTGCCACGTTATTCGGCCAAGTTTAGGTCGATGCTAGCGCGGATTCCTTGGCCGCATGGAGTGTGAACACATCAGATCTCCCCACGGACACATCGACCAACCAAAACCGAAAGAGCAGTGAACTTGCAAGTTTCGGGTCCCAGCACGCTGGCAATACATGGCGCCTAGCCGACGCGACCGAGCCCAACATCCACCTCACAGAACAGTCATCAAACCCCCGCCCCATCGCAATCATGAAGCCTGCAGCTCAAACACTTCCTGTTATTTCTGTTGTCCACCTCGAGAGCGAAGCCGAAGAAGCCTGCCCTGCCTGCTGACACCTACACTCACGCAACCAAATTATATGCTGGAAACCAGGACCTGTCCGCTGCACGCTCCCACGCTTCGACCCCCGCGCGCACCGCCAACTTTCCCATCCAATTGTCTATATAGAGTAAGCTATCTAGCACACCCATCACTCTAACCATGCGGTCGGCTTTTTGCGACAACGTTCCTAACTCTCGTGAGTTACAGGGTGGCTTTCAGAATGTCCTTGTCGCAGGACTCTCGGTGCCACAGGCCGAACAAACGAAAGATCTCCGACGACTGCGAACATGAAGCGATCGAGGATTGGAATCACGAGCGGTTCCCCTTAGTCCACTGGGATCGGGGAGCGTTTCCAATAAAGAAACGTCGCAGCTATTATTTCCGCACCTACCAGGAAAGGGTCTCTCGTCACCTCGCGAAACCACCGTTACCTCCTACCGACGATGCCGATATCCGAGCCCTGACGGACGAACTCCGGTGCTTGCGGCTGGGTATTACGTTGCAATCACTTCCAGACGAGATCCTCTGCCGCATCGTCGAGTATCTCGCTCCAGAGCCAGTCGCCATCGGCCTTCACACAAATACATCCCTCCGAGACCGACTTGGAGACTCAAGCGATAAATGGGGAAACTTCTTCGGCGACCGCGCAAATATCACCAACCTCTGTCTTGTCAACGCACGTTTCAACTCAATAGCAAGCTCGTTTCTATATCGGAACATCTTTCTTTCCAGGCCCGCCAGCCTAATTCAACTACTTCGCTCAACAATCAGGACGCCGTCACTCCAGCGACAAGTTCGACACTTGAACTGCGACATCAATTTCAATTCAGATTCCACCAGAGAAGAGATGATGAACGAATATCGCCGCAATGGCGTTGTCGACAAGTCCAGTTTGATCGTTTCTGGTGGCACCGGCTACGCTTGGAAGAAGTTTTTCCGTCTTCTTTCTCGTCTTAACAGACTCGAGTCACTCGGTCTCTTCCATGCGAAGCCATCGCGCTCTACCGGACGTCCGGGCTCGTGGCTCTGGTTTACGGACGAGGAAAACCCTTTCGCGGATTGTTTTATTCAGGACCGGCTCTTCGATATGCGTTGGCCACCAGCTTTCCTTCGTGATGTCACCATCGATACTGGAGAGGAGGAACAGGCGCGCAGCTTTATCCACATCAACGTTGTACCACGAGCCGATGTAGCGGATCACCGTCGTATTCTCGACCGATCTGGTTTTGAGGTGGACGACCTGGTCAATCTGTTGAAGCCCGCCGCAATCCACAGTCTACAAGCTTCCGACCACCTCGACCTTCGCAGCTACCTCGACGGACTGAAGCGCATACCAGAAATCGACAATGCAAATGTCGAATTGCACGATCACATAGACAATCTTATGTCGCTGACGTATCACCCCGACCCCACCGCTTCTGAGTTCGACCGCGTTGCCGCGAGAGAGCTTGCACACACGTTAAGGCTATTGACCACTGCATTCTCAACCCGCCTCTTAACCCGAAGCAAGCACCTCGCTTTCGGGCTCAATGATTTCGTCGATGTACCAACGACCGTTCGTCCCATCGACAGTGCCATATCGATGACCAATGTCGAGAGTCTAGAGATTCGGGACAGTGGTCATTTCGACGAAGAGCTGATCCGAAGATCCCGCGGCTCACTGCAGTGGGCGTTGCTCAAGCAGGAGACGCCGTTTTCCAGACTGAAACGCCTACGGCTGTTGCTGAGGGTGCCCAGACCAGTGACGACAACCATATACGATAGGATTGGAAGACTTCGTAACCTGAGTCGACTATCGCGGCTGGAGGAGCTGACCATCACGATGGAGGGCCTCTTTGGATCAACACGAAATTTGGGACAGCTTTTCGGTGGAGCAAATTTCGCGGAGGCTGACGACGGTAAAGACGACGATAACGACCCCCGTGATTTTGTCGAAACCGAGGCGCTAGAAGACATTGTCAGTGGGCTGCCCGGCCATCTCGAAACTCTACGGATCGTCGACTGGTACCATGAATATTCTGAGCCAGCGCGACTCCTTCCAATCCGTATCGGGGATGTCGACGAGGCGGAGGAGCCACGATCTGGGCGCAAAGGCGATGACATCTGCGACCAGGACTGTGTCCAGCGTCTTTCCGCCCTTCAACACGCCATGATGGCGGCGCTATCCAAACTAGCGCCAGTTCTGAAGGCGCATTCAAGAGTGAAGAAAGTTGTATTCTGGGTCCACAAATGGAATGTGCCAGATGGAGACGATGTGTGGTCGAACTGGAGTCAGGCCCCAGCCGAGACGGCCGATTCTACGGAGGCAGAGGCTTCCCCTACACGAACTAAGAAGAAGGGGGCCCAGAAGCAGAAGACGAAGTCTACTTCGAACTTGAGAAAGCTTAAGCGCGAGTATAAGGACCTCGGACTTACTCTCAGGGTAGTTGTCGACAAGGGGGATCAAGAACCGCCACGAAAAGGGAGACCACGACCACGATGTCTGGCGGAGGTTTAGACGAGGCAGTGGCTTATGTTTGGACTGATTTCTGGGATAGAGGGGAGAGCGTTGTTTAGCATAGCGGATTGGCATCGCATATTTTGTACAAGACGGGAGAGCGGAGTTGAGCATAGCACTGAATATTTCTTTGGAATTCAAACACGACAATGTAACATTATGGGCCTGGCATCAATATAAAACAAATCATTATTCTCATAGCGCGGCTCGCGTCCACAGCGTAACATTGTTAGAACATATCCCGTGAGTTCTCCCACAGCCCAATTTTGTTACTTCCGCTCTCCATGAGCGGTTCGCGCTCATCATGCTCCCCGGGATGGCGATGACCATCGCCCTCCATGAAGGTCGTAAACTCGTCAATGCACTTGAAGCACGAGACCGGTCGGAAGGTAGTATGCCATTTGTGGGTTTGATGGGCCTGAGGTATAGTCCTCGCTAAATTGGCAGCAGATATAATTAGGAAATAATGATGTTTTTCAACAGTACTATGATAGAGGAAATCAATACACCCAGGGCCTTCTCCCCTCCAACATCAAAAGTCCGCCTCAACCCCTTAAATTACGACAGATACCCGACTAAAATACAACAGACAACCGACCAGCCCCTCTACTCATTGCAGTAATCGCTCAGGTCCGGGTTCGGATCGTAATCATACGGATTCCAAGGGCGATCCTTCTCCTCCACACCAACACCGATTCCGACTCCTTCTCCCACCCATACCTATCCACCAGCTTCACGCTTCCCACCCCTCGTCCATCAACTTCTCAATGTACCTAAAGCACTCCACGCGGAGGAATCTGTGAGGCCAGCCAAACGCCCGATACACCTGCCTAAGCCACTGCACATCCAACACCCTGCCCCCACGAAATCTGCTTCTCCATCCAGATCTGCACCTCCGTGATCCACGGCGCGCCCGCCGCCCGCTCCGGAACCCGCGACGCATCCCACGTCCCGCGGCCCGGACACCGGATGAGCGCCAGGGTGGTGTACTCCTTGGTCTTGAGCCGGACAACGTCTTTGATGTCGTACTGCGTCACGTCGAGCGGGCCACACCCGTGGACGTACAGAATCTCGCCGCGCAGCGTGTCCAGCATGAACTAGTCGCCCTGCGTGAACGCGCGGGATAGCGGGAAGCACCAGGCGTGCCGGCTGTGCTGGCGCCATTTGGGGCCGACGTCGTGCGCGAGGCGTCTGAACATCTGGGCCTGGTCGTGGAGGAGGTCACTGCAGTAGCCGCGCGGCATGGACGCGTAGTCGAGGAGCTCGCACCGGAACTCGATGGTGTTCTTGCCGCCGTCTCTGAAGTACGGGAGGTGGGTGAGGACTTTGCGGGCGAATTTGTTGAGCCAGGGCCGCCCGCGGTAGTGGCGGGAATGGCGGGCTTGGAGGCAGTTGATGGCCTTGAGCTCGGTGCCTTGGAGTCCGCTGGGGGGCGGGACCACGAGCAGGTTCGGGTCGTAGTGCAGCTTGGAAAGGGTGGTGCAGAAGGCGCTCCAGATGGTGACGAGCTCCTGGACGGTGTACTTGGGGGAGGTGACGGTCTCAACCTCGCTCCAGTGATCTTCGTCGCTATCATCGTAGTATTCGCCTTCTTTGTCGGCATTGTGATCATCGCCCTCGCCGTCTTCGCCCTCGCCTTCCGGGTCCTTCCAAGGCTCTGGAGTCGGGATCCTGGGATTAGGCCATGGTGCTTCATCGGGTCCCGGTGGCGCCAGCCAATTGAGGATGTTTGTCTGCACGTGGCGTTTCTAGGGCACCGCGATACCACGCTGTGATGGCGCCTCCCTCTTTCGTTTATGGCCGGACATGATGGTATGCAGATACGGGGTAAAACTTCAAACAAAATCGCAATCGCAATCGCAGCACGCAAGGAAGAACAGTGGAAGAAATTTCAGACTGGCTGTCGTCTCAGGATCGAAGAACCCCTCACTGGCCCTGAGCCGACCTAGACGCGTCAAATTGCGCGTGACACGCAATAGCGCGTCAGAGGATCGCTCATTAGGCCAGTCATGTGGAGATGTCACAAAAAGAAAAGAAAGGTTTCTCCCAGATCCCCGTAGCAACGGAGTCCACTAACATCGGCCCTATCAAATTTGCGGTCGTGCTGTTAGCAGGGCCGGTATTCGCGAGGTGGAGTGCGGGAGTCCCCACACAGTCTAACTTTTCAACTATGTATAGTCCACTAACACCGATGGTATCAAATATGCAGTCACACTGTTAAGTCGCAGGGCCTGAGTCACTAACAGATTGTCATACAAACTTGCAGTATGTACGATAGTCCAGTTGGCTGGGGTCGAGCTGTGTCTGAGATGCACATCAATTTAAGCTTGTCAAACTGCATTATACTGTTACCCTTGACCACGGAAAATAATTCCAAATTAGAACTTTTGTATCCTCAATTATTCAAACGGCCGGTCAGATACATCATTCAGACATTATCCCCCTGACATACCCTCTTTCCTTAGAGATAGCTCTCGATAAAGTCACCCTTGGCCGCAAGCGTAGCGTAGTACAGCTGCGTCTCGCCCATGATCACCAGGCGACCATCGCTGGCGAACTGGAAGTTGGCAGCGGTGCGGCCCGTGTAGATCTTGCCGATAAGCTTGCCCGAGGGATTCCAGACGTGCACGCCGTCGCCGACACCGGCGTAGACGTTGCCCTTGCTGTCGCAATGGACGCCTTCACAAACTGTCAGCACTGATCACGCGGCCAGAACAAGCAGAAAACTTACCATCCGGGATGTTGGTGTCGACGAACGCAAAGGTCTTGCGGTCCTCAAAGGTACCGTCGTCCTTGACCGTGAAGCGGTAGCTGCATAGGCGTCAGCACCAAAGTCACTATGATGTCACAGCAAAGATTTTCACTCACATGCTCGAGGGGTTCAGCAACTCCAGACCGTGTCTCCAGATGCCGGTATCCGTCACATACGCATACTTGCCGCCGGGAGAGAAAGTGATTCCGTTAGGCATGGCAAATCCATCGGCAGCCACCGTCACGGCGCCGGTGCGGTCGTTGTACCGGTAGACTTGGGTCGGCATGCCGGGAGCCGGGCGGAAGTTGTTGGACTCGCCGTAGGTCGGGTCGGTGAAGTAGATGTCGAGGTTTCGGGGGTTGATGGTCACATCGTTGAGCGAGTTGAACTGGCGTCCGAAGAAGTTGTTGAGCAGAATGGTGGTGTTGTACGGCTCAACCGGGTTCATGACGATCAGCGCGGGCTCCTTCTTGGGACCCTGGCCCTCAGCGGCGAAGAGAATTTGGCCCTTGTACTGGTAGGCGCCTGGTCATGCTGTCAGTTTTTGTGCCCGTAGCCGAGCGATCGAAACCGAGGGAGACTCACCGTTGGGGTTGGGAACCTCAGGGGCCGACTTGACGAGGGTCACGGTGACCTTCCCGACAGCATTGCGAGTGCTCTTGACGGCATCAGCCTCCTTAAGGGAGATCTTGTAGATCGCGGCCGACTTGTTGAGACCTGTGCCGGCGTCGGGGTTGCCGGCATTCTGGACGAAGAACATCTCATCCTTTGCCTTGTACCACACAACGGCCTCATGGAAGATGGGGTCCTTGGCCGTCTCGGCAAGAATGGTGAACGTGGGGTTAGGGCCTAGAATGTCGAGGAACTCATCGTCGTAGATGTGGAACGGCTTGTCCTTGAGTCCGGCTGCGGTCAAGTTTAGGGGAACCCATGGCGCCTGCAGCTGTGTGTTAACGGGTGTGCACCGCAATGCCATGAGAAATACTCACGCTGCTGGCGTTGAACTCCTCGGCCGTAGGGACTGTCGGGAGCACATTGAAGGACTTCTGATTGATGACCTGGGCCAGAGCCGGCAGGGCGCGCGGCTTCACGGCAGGCGGCGCGGCAGCGTAGGCGCTGCTGCTGAGCAGGGCCGCGAGAGCGGCGAACGAGCGAAGAGATGCCATTGCGAAGACGACGATAGCTCTGCGTGCGGGAGTCAGGAGGTCGGCCAGTGGTGAAGAGTCGAAGGTCCAGGGAAGCCCATTAAATTCCAGGAAATGATCGACATGATGGTTCCACGCCCCGCTTTTAAAGGCCTGGGCCGTGAGGGGTCCGCTGCAGGAACAGGATCCAGCGTCGTATGGATGAAGGAGACGTAATTATCCCCGCGCATACCAATTCGTGATATGGTTGTGCCGCGCCGGGCAATCTGGCTCATCGCAGTATTACCCGTACCGATTCAGAGGGCAGGTCCACTGTTACCACGCCCCTGGGCCGAGGGCCTCGCACCCGCATAAAAACCGGACTGCCGGGACTGGCTTCCAGGAGAAATATCCCGGCGGACTGCCCCATCAGCAATGAGCGGCGGAGGAAACATCGTGATGGACAGTGTGCGGCGAACCCAGTCATCGCTTTCCGGGCAATATTGCCGCGAGGCAGATTACCCAGCCGAATAACACCATGCGGTAGGTCCAGGAGCCCAGGGTTGGCTAGGACGTGCGTACCAGTCGAAGCATTGTACCGGGCCGGCGAAGCGGCTTCGTGGATCTCGCGTACGCGTGCTACCGAAATGACCAGGCCTAGGTGCCCGACGATCGCGGCGAAAGCCTCGAAGCGGTCTAGGCTCGGCCGTTGTCAATCCTGCGTGATGTCACCCATGGCGCCAAGGGACACAAAACCCACGTTGGGATGGAGAACCCCGGTCGATGTCCTACGGGTAACGAAACGCGGGGACGACGGTGAAGAAGTTGGAGGCGGTCTGTGGAGACGCGGTGAGGGGTTGGTATTCCACCGGGCAAAACG
>Ga0247780_1000830_pt1 | contig 24343 bp, 6 predicted proteins | sample UWRJL079202R5_FD_179927 | JGI IMG/M metagenome (GOLD analysis project Ga0247780, IMG submission 179927) | Plant litter microbial communities from Arlington Agricultural Research Station in Wisconsin, United States - UWRJ-L079-202R-5 | ecosystem: Environmental > Terrestrial > Plant litter >... | reverse complement strand
AACCACCCCCCCCCCCCCCCCCTGAACAACCATGGATGCAGCGGCAGGAGGCACAGAGCCTACACCCCCCCGGACAGAGGCACTTAGAGGCCTCCTTAACGGCCTAATAACTCTAGTGCCTACCGGAAGCCAAGGCACAGCACAGGGCCTTATAAAGGAACTACAGGCACTATTTACAGCCCTGGAAAATAAGAGCCATAACCTGGAGGTACTCACAGTAACCCACCTGCAAAAGGTAATCACGGAAGCGGTTTAAGCCGCTGTAAGCCCTGGTTAGAACCTACAGGCCTGGTTATAGGCAGCAGTAACTAGTAGAAACCCCGTGTCGGCCTAACTAAGCTAAATAACGAAGACCATTCCCTAAAGGATTAACCGGGAGATATTAATCTATAGAGCCGATATACCAGCCAACCTAGCTAAACAAACCCCGGCCGAAATCATTTAAGCTATTAACTAAACCTTAGTAAAGAAAGGAGCCATTACAGCCCGGAAGCTATTAAATGGAGATATAATAGTTACCTTTAACGACCCCATTATTAAAAAATGGTATAACTAAAACAACTAGTAGATCTAATAAGCCTTTAGGAAGTAAGTTAAAGAAGCTTATAAGACTTTTACAGTTTTAATAAAAGGATTAAAGCGAGCCGACTTACAGAACACTATAAAGGAAGCCTTCGGCACTAATATCGGCCTTAAACCGTTAATAAAGTTAAGTTCCGGCTCCCACATAACCAAGAGTTCACCAGAGCCATTATATTAATTATGGTAAAAAGCTAGGAAAAGGCCCAGAGGGCCTGTAAGTAAGGTATAGTTTAGAATACTTAAATATTAAACTGTAAGCCGTACTAGGCCCCCTTAAAGCCGAAGTAGTGCTTTAAGTGCTGGAAATAGGGCTATATACAGAGGTATTACCGTAAGGAAGCCTTATATAGAAGATATAATATAGGGGCCTATAGGAAGGGAGGGAAGGCTGGGGAGGCCCTCTACCTTACCTAGGGGGGCTAAGCGCTATGTAAGTACCTTTATTACAAAGGAGCCCACACAGCCTAGGTTAAGGAGTGCCTAGGAAGGATTAAAGCTAGAAAAGAAGTTAAGGAGGCTTACTAACATTAATTAAAGACTTTTAAACTAAGATTAATAGTAAAGATAATAACTGGAGTAACTAACCCCCTTTTAAAGCCAGTATTCACCTTTAGAAAAGCCCAGTTATATAAAGATAAAGATAGCGTTTAAAAGGTTAGAATAAAGAGACCCTAGCTATTATAACAGAGTTAGCTAATATTAATTTCAGTAGCTAGTAAAGACCCCTCTTAAAGCCGTATCAGCCTTAGCCTAAGGGGACCCATATTAAGCACCAGCTAACCTACCTAGCCTACCTAGCTTACCTAGTTTGCCTAAGCCCTGAAGATTATTAAGATAGATATTAATAAAGATTAAAATCCTACTTTAAAACATTAAAGGTAATAAAGAGGCACTTAAGGCCTTATTAAAAAAGGTATAGTATAACCTCCTTATAATATAAAAGCCTTAGATTAACCGGTAAATTAAGTTAACTTACTACCTTAAAGGCTTAAAATACCACCTTATTTACTTATAAAAGGGTAATATAGCTATATTTATTAATTAAAGGTTTGAAATTAGGTAATAGGAGTACGAAGCTACAGGTAATTACTGTAAGATATAGTTCCTGAAGATAGGGGATAGGGGGTTAAAGCTTTAGTTAATCTATAACCCTTAAGAGGATAAGGCTCTTTTATAAGGTCTTTTAAACCAGTAAGCCCTAGCCCATCTAACAGTGTTAATAGGGGACTTTAACCTCCACCATCCACAGTAGGACCGACATAACCAGTATAAAAGGAAAGCTAAAGCCTTATTAGAACTGGCCTTATAGTGGGACCTTAACCTCTAAACCCCAGCCAGCATTATAACTAAAGCACCTTAAAGAGCCTAACAGGGATAAGTTTTAACTATTAACCACTTTTAAGTAATAACTAGCCTCTAAACAGCTTATTACAGCCTAGAGTATAGGGGGAAGTCAGACTATTACCTACAGGTATTAGAGGTTTATATAAGCGGATTACTATTATAATAAGTTAAGTTAAAGGGATGGAATTAAAAAATAATGAATTAAAGTTAAGTAAAGGCTAAAGCAGCCCTCCTCCTAGTAATAATAAGGCTGGGAGACACAGGGTTATAAGGCCTTTAAGCCCGTATTAGGGAGTGAGAGGGCCTAAAAAAGGCCTTTAAACAGCTAATTAAAGAGCTATAGAGAATAGTTAAAACAGCCACCCCTTAAAAGAAAGCTAATAAGGGCCAGGGGTCCCCATAGTGGTTAGTAGCGGTACAGGAGGCCTAGAGGAAGGCCAGGAGAGCTAAAAGGGAGTTTAAAACAGCCCTAATAATATATAATAAAGAAAAGCTACACTAAAGCTTACAGGCCTTTAAAGCAGCCATTAATAAGGAAAAAACAAAAGCCTGGAGGTTAACACTTTAAAAAGCCACCCATCACTAAAACTTACTTTAAAACCTTAAACAGTAAGCCTATTATAAAAGCTTTAACCCCCTAGACCCCTTAAAACTACCTGCCTTCACAGGCCCCCCAGGCCACCCAGACCTCTCTACACACCATAAAAAAGTTAAAGCCTTAATAGGGAGGTTTTTCCCCTGCTTAAAGGCTAATCTTTCTAATATATAGGACACAGACTTATTAAAAGAGTAGGAGTTAAAGTTTAGTATAAAGGAAAAGGTTATAGTAAAGGAGATCAAAGCTATCTTATTAAAGATTAACCCTTAGAAAGCTTTAGGTGAAGACCACTTACTTATAAGCTTATTAAAGGCCTGTAACTAGCTGTTATTTAAGGTATTAACAGTACTTATAAAGGCGTGCCTACAGCTTAGGTAGTTCCCTGGGAGGTTTAAAAGGGTAAAGATAGTAGTTTTATAAAAGTTAGGAAAAACCCTAAAAACCTACTAGACCTTAAGAAGCTACAGATTAATAGCCCTCTTACTTACTGTTAGGAAGGTAATAAAACCTCTAGTTACTTAAAGGGTTATAAAAGCTGTAAAAGCTTACAGCTTATTACCAGTTAAATAGATAGGTAATAGAGAGTATTAGTTTATTAAATTAGCCGTATGGTTAGTAGTTATACAGGTTTAAAAGGCCTGGAAATAGAAGGTAATAACCTCCCTTTTATAATTAGATATTATAAGAGTGTTTAATACCGTTAACTATAAACGGCTACTATCTACCCTCTAGTAACAGGGCTTCTTATAATAGATAATACTGTAGGTACAGGCTTAATTAAGTAATAAAGTCGTAATCCTCCACTTTAATAATTAAAAAATAAAGGATATTCCAGTAATTACAGGGGTACCTTAAGGCTCCCCACTCTCCCCTATTCTCTTTATCCTTTATATAACCTTATTATATAAAGCTTTAAAAAAGGACTACTTACTTATCAGTATAGTAGGTTTTATTAATAATATAAACCTGTTAATATTTAAAAGAAACTTTAAAGTTAACATTAAATAATTAGAGAAAACCTGGAAAATATACTTATAATAAGTAAACACTTACAGGATAATTTTTATAACTTAAAAGTGTAAATTAATCCACTTTAATAAAAGCTAAAGGTAATAAAAGAACCTTATAACTCTCACTAATATAAGGGGTTAAGAAGGTTATAGCTTAGTTAAATTAATAGGTTTAGCCTAATTCTTAAGGGTCTAGTTAGACTGGAAATTATTATGGAAAGCCCATTACTAAGCAGTTAAACAGAAGTTAAGGATTTAAAACTTTACACTATTAAGGATTACAGCTAAAACATAAGGCTTAAGCCTTACCTATACCAGGGAGGTTTATATTAAGTGTATCTACAGCGTTATAACCTACAGAGCTTCTAACTTCCACTAATTAACAGCCTTAAAAGGTACTAGTAAGCTAAAAGGGCTAATAAAGGCCTTATTAAAAGCCTAAAATAAAAGCCTCTATATTATAATTAAAACTTATTAAACAGCCCTTATAAGGTGTTTAAAAACAGAGGCCTAAGTCCTATTACTAGACCTTTACTTTAATAAATGATTAGCCGACTTTAAAGACTGGTTACAGGAGAAAGCCTTATAAACCAGAAAAGGGCCAGAAGTTAAATAAGCTTTAATAACACACTTAATTACAGAAACCTGTAATAAAATCAGCTAACGGTTTAAAAGGAAAATAAAAAACTAAAGATAAAGGCCTTAATAAAGACTATAAAACCTAACACCTATTAAATAAGCTGTAATTACAGTAACTTAATAAGTTAGTTAGAGGTGGAAAATAGGGGAAAAGAAGGATAAAGAGTTAGAAATAGACGAAGTTATAAAATTAGCCTAGTAAGCCTAGTAGGAGAGTTAAAAAGCTAACTAGCTGGTGGAAAGACTGGTAAATAAAAACCCCCCTTCCCTTTTATTTATTAATAAGGCCTTAAAGTGACATAAGGGCCTTATAAAGGCCTAGAGTAGCCTCCTTTCCTAAGCCTAGATAAGGGATATAAACCTCAGGGATTACCTGTTTAAAGTAAAGGTTTTAAAGGTCCGTACTCCCTATTATAGATATAGGGAAGGTAGGGAAATAGTGGAGTATTTGGTAGTTTAGTGCTTTAACCCACTGTTATAAAGGCCGTAGGACTATTAAGAGATTCGATTATGAAGGGATTTATAAGCTGTATTATAGGTAGTAAACGCCTGGAGTGGAAGGCTTATTTAGAAGGTCCTTAACTAGCTGATAGACTCTGGCCGGTTATTAGAGTACAGATTAACCAGACGGTTAGAGCTGGAAATAGGAGAGGAGGGCTAGTGGGGCCGGAGGCTGATAAGGGCCTCCGTTCGTTTGTAATAAGATGGACTCGCATAGTTAGTGGCTTTAAAGGAGTTGACGAAGGTTTTTATCCAGCCTATACGGCACGGTTTCCTTTATATATAGCAGTAGAAGGACCGGCGCGCCTGCGGGCATATCAGTGTAGGAAATAATAATAATAATAATATAAATAAAGTATAACGTCTACTAGTAATAATAGGACTTTTAAGTAAAAAGGTTAACAGAAGAGACTTACGAATATAAGTACTTCTTAAAGGACTTTTTAAGGTACCTGTAAGAGTATAGTAAAGAGTACTACATATATCTAAACTATAATAAAACTAGTTATTAGTAAGGATAGCTGTTAAAAGGTGTAGACAGCATGCTTAAACTAGAAGTAAAACTCTAGTATTAAGAGAAACTGTACATTTACGACTTAGATAAATAAAAGGAGTATATCTAATAGGTTTATAAGTCTTAATTTAAAGGATATATAAGTAGAGTTAAAACACTTACTTAAGCTTAATAAGTATATACCTTTCTTAGATTAAAGAAGCTAATTAAAGACGTAGTTAATAATTATAATATCTGTTATTAAAAGTAAAACTGACATTATAAGCTTTACAGGCTTCTTAAACCACTCCTTATATTATAAGCCTTATAAAGCTTTATCTTACTTAACTTTATTATTAAGATACTTAAGTTTAAGGACTCTATTATAAGAGTTAACTATAACTAGATTTTAATAACAGTTCACAGATTAATAAAATAGGCTTACTTTTTACTAACCTTAAAAGACATAACAGTAAAGTAACTTACTTACCTCTTTAAGAAAGAGGTAATCTTATAATACTTTTAGCTAGATAATATTATTACAGATTAAGATAAACTAATTATATTAAAAGTTTTAATAAAGACTAATATAGAGAATAAGTGTAAAAAGTAAGCTTTTAACAGCTTTTTACTTATAAATAGATAATTAAATAGAACAAGTTAATTAAATACTTATAATATATCTTTAGATTTACGTTAACTTTAAATAAGATAATTAAGCTAAGTTATTATTAACAGTATAAATAACTTATAATATAACGCTAGTTAAGTTAACAAGTATATTACTGTTCTTTATAAATTATAAAAAGGAGCCTAAACTCTATTAAGGCTTACTAACTAATGCCCCTTAAGCTATAATTTACGCAGATTAGATGTAGGAGCTATATAACCACTTATGAGCTGAACTTAAGTTCACTTGCGAACGAATAAAAAGATTTGCTGATAAATATTAAACTAAATAGCTAATACTTAAGAAAGAACTCTACTATAATAGTAAACGAGTTAAAGGACTAACTTTTTAGAAGGGGGATTACGTTTACTTTTTTTCATAAAACCTGTATTTAAAACAGCCTAATAAGAAGCTTAAATTTAAAAGGTATAGAATGTTTTAAATTAAGAAAAAAGTTACTACCTTTAATTACAAACTTAACCTGCCTACCAGTATAAAGGTATAGATTAAGGTTTTTCACATCTTACTTTTAGAACCTGCCCTGAAGGGAGTTACTCTGGAAAAGAAGATTAAGATCGATACTGATAAGGATAAGTATAATATTAAGGAAATTGTAGATTTACAGAATGGAAAGAACACGTTTAAATATCTTATTAAGTGCTTAGATTACAGCCTTAAAAGTAACTTATAAAAGCCTATTAAGAATCTTAAATGCCTAGACCTAATTACAGAATTTTACTAAAAGAATCTTAACTAATTAAAACTAACGATAAGAATTAGAAATAAGATAAGATTTAACATCTAAACTGTTATACTGAAAAGTAAGACCACTATGGGACTTAAAACCTAAGAAGCAGTAGGAAACGCCTTAATAGGTATAGAAGGATATTTGTTAAAACCGTTAACTAAGGTTATAAGGACCTTAAACTTAATAAGGAGGCTAGGCCTTTAAAGCTAGTAAGCTTTATATAAATCGCACATATAGTAATATAGAGAATTAAAAGTTATAAACTCGTAGCTTATAGGACGACTTACCCCTTATAACCAGAGGATTTATACTTTACTAAGAGTTTAAGAAAGGACTTAAAGGGTAAAAAGTGAACCAGTATATCTTAAGGTCTCTTAAACTAGTTATATAACAATATGTGGTAGAGAAGCGTGTTTATAAGAACAAGCGCTGTTAAGAAAGGAAGTTAATATAAATAGAAAAAAAGTAAAAAAAGAAGAACTGCTACAGACTTAGGATTGGGCTGATTAAGATAGTCGGGCTAGTTTTAAACCTGTAGCGGAAGACCTTTATAAGAGTTAAACTTATAACCTTTTATAAAGACACATCTTAATATAACGTGCCTTAATATATTATGTTAAGAAGTGAAACATAAACGTGCTATTATTATGTTAAAGAGCCACTTCGTTTGTTAAAAAGAAGGGATGATAAATTAAGTTATAAGGCGACTGTAGGTTATAAAGACCCCGCCAGGAAGTTCCCCCAGTTAAAAGACTTTGTGTCCTTAAGAGGAGCATTTAGTTTAACCTCCTCACCTTTCTAAAACTCTAGTAACTCCGCCTTATAACTAAACGCCTTTATAACTTAGTCTTTAAGATAAGACCGTTACTTATAAAGACGTGCTAAACGTGTTAATACCTCTTATAGTTTAATAGTAGCTTTATAAAGCTGTTAAGTAACGGATTTAACCTGCGAGCTAAGGTCTCGCTTCTTAATAAGAAGGGCTTTTAACTTCGCCTTACTAACACTAAAAGCGTTACACTAGGAAGGCTGGTACCTCTCTAAACAATAGTTATAACTGTTAGAACGGTTTAAAACCTAGTAAGTAAGTGGGGGGTTAGCAGATTTGTAAAAAGAATAAAGAGATATCTCACCACTAAAAGCATGTATATAAGCTGTTAAGTTTAACTGGCAGTTAATACTTTTACCTTACTTCCGTTTCAAGATTTAAGAACTAGCTACTTATTACATACTAAAGTAATAAAAGGAGGAAACTTACCTTTTAAGTTTTTTATAGAAAAAGAACATTAAAAAGGGGGGATTGTGTAACGACCTTACAAGATAACACTTAGGCCGGCACGGCCTGATAAATCCCCTGTAGGAAGAACAGTGTAGAAAAACAGTATACACGGTACTATATATTAAGCTAGGGGTGTAAAGACCTAAAGCCTTTATAACTAATAGGAAGGTGCTCGTAATATACCGAGTACTTGCTTTACGAGTAGGAGAAACCTTATAAGCAGAGCGCTTATAAGAAGCAGAGTGCTTATACCACAAGCACTTATAACACTATAAGTAAGGGAGTTTCCCTGCAAATTATCTATTGGTTTCGGCCACCCAAAGGTGTGCGATTAAACAAACTTCAAATCAACACCCCACCCTCGCTCGCACCATTAGCGCCTCGCTCGCACTATTAGCGCCGACTGTTTATTTTCTGAAAATCTTCCACTTCTTCGCCACTCATTTTTATTTTTAGCATTGATTCGCCTCCGTATCGCCAAGAAGGCGGCTGACCGTTTTTACATTACTCATACCTTCCGTTTCTTCACCGTCTCGGTTCCCCTTTACCCCACCCACACACCTTGAATACAGGTGGCGGCTAACCAGAGGTTTTAAACTTATTTTTCGAGAACAATCCACTTTAAAAATAGCTTTTGAGTCGCCTGCAAAATCGATTCGCCCCTTCCCACGGGAAGAAGACCTCAGCATGGTTAATATTATCCAGTTTAATCCGTACCATGGCTATGTCTTTGTCTAAAAAGACACTAATTTCCACTAACCTAGGCAGTTGTTTTAGCCCTTCAGCTATTCATCTTCTCCATCTATTTAGGGCCAGATCTTCTCAACCTCGCCTAGGTTCAACCTCGGCGAGGTTGCTACTTCGACCCCCTGTGAACTAGTGAAAATTAGCGGATCCAGCCAAAATGTACTGCATTAGCCCCTGTTTGCTAAAATCCTTCAAACTAGCCGTATTGAACGTAGTTTGTGATTAGTAAGCCAGCCACACGCTCACCGCTTTCGCAGTTCGAGATGTGATGGCCAGTTTGAACGTGGAGGACTGCGTACCTCTTGCATGCAAAATCTCTAAATTTACCAGCCAAATCGACGAAAATGGCATCCCCCAACGACATCCAAGCCACCATTATTGCTGCTTCGCCTGCTTGTGAGCCACCAATCCAGCCACCTGTTGGCCGTAGGGTTCCTGGCTCCGCTGCGGAGTGGTTGGCGGCGCTGCCCTCGAATTCTGTGGCCACGGAAGAAGAACCGAACCCTTTCGATTCCGACTGCGAATCCGATCCGTTTCCAAGCCCAGGGACTGTAATCGCTACCCACAGAACCCCTCAACGGCAACCGACAGTTTTTGAGGCTCAGATTGGTATACGGCTATCGCGGGCCGTCGCCCAAGACAAGCTATCGATTGCCAGACCTACACTAGAGACAGCGAGTCGGAAGAGGGCAGCACCGGCGAAGGAATCGACCGCGCGGAAGAAGGTGACTACGCCAGCGCAGTCACCAGCCCTGCCGAAGAAGAAGCCAATAGTTCGATTCTTAGCAGAAATAACAGTAAAAATAATAGTCTGGTTCTAAGAGTGTAAGGTCTTAAGGATGTTCAATAATCAGCAAAAACATAAGAACTTCCGCCTAGTTTTGCAGTACGTACTGGAGAGGTGTATAAAGGTATAGCCAGTATTTAATTAAACCGAGACCACTATTTTTACCAAGTTTAGCACTAAATGTACTCGGTATCGGTAGTGGATACTCTGTTATAACCAGTCTAACTGAGGCGTGCCTGATCTTATCACTAGCTTACCTGTTCTTACAGATGAACAGCAAGATACCTTCGTTAAGTAACACTCCATAAAGACTAAGAGTATCAGATAGTTACAAACAACACGGTTAGGTAACGAAGATATATATAAAGTAGTGTTTAAAGAGGACTAGAGTATTAACTAGTACATCTGAGAATCCTATAAAGACAGTAACGACAGTAACAGAAGCGGTGACGATAACGTAAACACCTAGGTAAATAAGAATGGTGATAATGAGGATTCTGGCTGTAATTACCTTAACCTTTACAACTTAGAGTCTTCTAACGACAATAATAATTAAGATACCGCTCAAAATAACCTTATAGAAGATTGTCAACATACAACATCATCAACACTAGTTCCACAGTAGAGGAAGCTCACCCTATCGCAACAGCACTAACTAGACACAGACCCTAATATTCTACAGTGTGACTTAAGCACTCCTACTAGCCGGAGGACTGCCGCCGCTGTTGCTGCTTTTACCGTAAGAAACACTACTGTTACCGTTATTGTAAAGCCATTAGTTATGGCATTTTTGGCCTCAAGGAAAGGCAGGATGTCTAGGGATGTTTAGCTTACGGAAGCTTTACAGGACACGTCTTGGAACCTTGCGGCTCCAAAGCTTGCTGGCACCGAGGACCTTACCGACGTTGTTATAGACCTGGAGAAGCTATTTACAGATAGTATTAACAATAACGAGATAATAAATTATATAGTGTATCTTCAGTATAACCCACTTATAGTAGAGATGTGGAAGAAGATAAGGGTGGTGATGAAGAAGAAGTTCGTGGATAAATGGAAAGTTAGATCTTAAGTTTACTAGTAATGGCTAGCCAGAATAATAATAATAATAATAATAGTAATACTTAAAACTAGAAAACTACTGTAACGTGCTTCGAATCGACAGTTTATATGCAGATTAAAGAATAAAGCTAATTCTAAAGCCTTTATAATATAAGTAATTTTTAAATATAGCTTTCCTCTATATATAACCTTAACCCCGAATCTCGAATATCACCCTACTACCCTACCAAACACTAAAATATTCTGCTATTTCTAACACTAAATATTACTGCTTTCTTCACCAATTACAACCTCCTTCTACACCTAATATAGCCTTAATATTGCTCCTATATTGATTCTGAAGCGTACCTTCGAACAAAGTCAGAATGATAATCGCTAACTATTTAAGTCGCTTAGTTACACGCTTACGATAACACTAGTATATCTTCTGGTAAAGGTATATCTGTTCCTCCTCACGCGAGGATGAAGTTATGAAGCCCCGTCACTGCGTATATAATATCGATTTACTGATTAATACTATACTTAGGTAAAGCTTCACGGATTATCTTCTACTTTCTTTTCACACGGCCGAAAGCTCGCTTAACAACACTACGGAGGCTTACATACCTGAGATTATACAGTTCTTTTGCTATCTCTGGTAGGTGCTTAGCCAGCTCCTAGTTTTGGAGATAATATCTTACGTTTGCAAATAAGATCTGAACACCTGTTTTAGAGGTAAACTTAGCGTTAGTAAGGTAGTAACAGTTAGGAGGTATTCTGAAAGACTAACTAAAGGCCTATACTGTAATTTAAACGTCGTTAATTAAGCCTTCTGCACCTGTAAGTACGTACGTGAACGATAAGTTTTACTTAACTGTTATAAACACGTTCTAGGTCACTTTGCCGTTACGGTCACGTTAGTAGTGTTACTTTACAAAAGGTATAAACGTTCTGATATATGTACTGTTAATTATACTGATATAACTGTTAAAGGTGTTGTTCTTAAGGTCAAGTTTAACGTTAGGATTAAACTAATCGTTATTTAGAAGGTGTATGAAGGCTGTATAAAGCAACTGGAAGTGAGGTAAAAGCTATTTAACTGTTTGTAATACTGAACTTTACGTCACCTAGAACAGATAAGAGGTATCGTACTGATTAAACCCTGTGGCTATAATGTGTAAGAATATCATCACTTTCTGGTCTACTGATTAATACCAACTACTTTAGAGATTGGTGTTTGCTTCCAGCCAGTCAACAAGATCGCGAAAACAGGCCTTTTCGATCCGAAATAACTCCCAGAACTGCTTCTCCAAGCCCTTAAGAAGCACCCTAGCCAGATGACGAACATGGCAAGGTCTATTATAGATTCGCTGGTAGCTATTAACTTTATCTAAATCGTCCGAATCGCGTTACTAGGCCGGCCTGAAAGACTTCTTCTTTCGAGTGTGCCGAGTGATAAGAATAGCTACTGCCAAGGCAAAAGCAACGGTCGCAATACTCTGGTATGTGCTTAGATCCATTTCTGTAGGCTAGGAGCTGACTTACGACAGGAAACAGTTCAAATTCTGACAGCCAAATCGACGTTTCTAGCCCAGATAACGTCTAAAAACACCAGTCTGGGTTGGCAAGCCACACAGCCTTACAGAATATAGCCTTGCCAAACAGGTTGAACCTTGCCGAGGTGTGCATTTCTTCCATTTTTCAAGAAAGAACTCGCTGGTCAGTTGGGCAGAAAAACACCAAGAAAAGCCCACTTTCTACCTATTACGGTGTGATTGTCAGCCTGCATTAGCTCGCTACATGGCCGACAGGGGCCGAAGGCTGTATAACTCGTGGTGGGCTCGAGACCCGTTTGTGCAAGCCAAAATTGGTGCCCAGAATGGGAAAGCGGCCTGACAGGAGCCGATAAATTCGATTTTTACGCGCCAAGCCGTCCAACCTCGCTGAGGTTGAACCTAGGCGAGGTTGAGAAGATCTGGACCTTAGGGCAGGCGCAACCGCCCTCCAATTCGAGCTCACAGGTCAGTAGTGACCCCAACATACCACCGACAATAAATCCGGCTAAAGGAATAGATCTGTCGGATCTTAACAACGAAATCCCGGCGTCGGTCCTCAGTAAACGCCCATCTCTTCACGGACAATTGCAGCAGAAAGTATGGCTGGACGATATTAAAGAGGCTAATAAATATCTAAGAGTAATGAAGAACTGGCTGATCAACTCTGCTAATGGCCTTACACTTACTAACGATGGGCTGAGCGACTGGTTGAACAGTACAGCGTAGAAAATCCCAGGTATGTTAGAGCACGTCGAAACAGCCTAACTCTGTTTTAATTAAGTTAAGATAAATTACAGTAAAGCACCGGATTGCTCTACTCCGCCCCCTCCTTCTTTTCTAGGAGTTGACACAGAAGTGCTGCTACCCTTAACCTTAACTCGTGTTGTAAGCGATATTATCGGCGTTGGACGGATTACCAGTAATATTAAGACTATTACTATTTACTAGGCAGATGTAAACGTAAGCCATTCTAGTATAGTAAATATACAGTTTAGATTAATTAACAGTCCTGTAAACTTTACTACTACTCCTCAGTAAATGTTTATAGGGAGATCAGCTATAATAAGCTTCCTGATCTTTTCACCCTTAACATCGTGTAAACTTGAAACAGACGTCGCTAACCTTATTCATTCAGAGCAAGCCTAAAAAAACCACTATTATAAGGAAAAGTTCAGCTAAAGGGCTAGGACAAAGGCAATCAACTCAACTCCGAGAAAGAAAAATAAGTCAAGTTGACCGGAGCCAGCGGGTAACTTTTTAAGTACTTAAGAGAAAAGAAAGCGGCTTATGGGTTAAGAAATTATAATAGGGATAAACGACTTGGATTAGGCCTTTATAAGCCGATAGGTGTTCACTTTTACTTAGGTGTATTAACAGATACTCCTTATAAAACTAGAATGCATATAGTAAATACCTTACTAAGATAGTTTAGTAAATGGACTGTTATTATAGCTATAATGAAAGTGTGATGATAGTCTCTTGTGTAAGCTAGGCTTTCTACCTGATTATTTTATTAAAAATGATGGGTTAACGTTAATTTGTTAAACGGAAACTGCCTTTCCCGTAATCTGTTATCCTATATAGGTACTTTAGGCAGCCGTAGAAATAGCCAGTAGCGGCTTACCTGTGCCGAAAACCCCTATGATAAGGCCTAACATTTAAAGGCTGGGGGAGGCCTAGTAGTTTAAGTGGGAAAATTATCAGAAGTGGCTAAATGCTACGGCCTATATGCCGCTTATCAGGCAAACGAGAAGGAGGCCTTCGCCTTCTAAACTAAGAGCCTTTTTCCTCTCCTTGTTAATCTTACTACTTCTCACGACACCTTTTACAGCGGCACTGCTTAGATATCGCTTTGCTAGGAAAGTGCGTACTTTACTACTTATAAACTCTACTTAAGAGTCTCTAGGCAGCATATGTAATGTAGTGTCTTTCACATTAAGCAGAGGAGGTCCTAGAAATGGTCTGTAGTAACTTGCCCACATTAAAGCCCCTTTGATAAGGGGTAAAACTAAACAGAGTGATAACCTAACACTTCGAGGCTAGAGGAGACCGGGTCGTCTAAGTGGTAAAAGTCACTCAGGTAGTTAAAGACCATAATCTAACGCATTGGCATGACAAAGGCAACTGCTAACCTATATAACCACCTAGTTCCACTTTACTAAGGAAGAGGGACTCCTATCACTATAATTACCCGGCTATCGCTTACAATTATAAGCTATAGTCAGTATCGTAAATAAGGGGGGAGTACTATAGTATTTGTAAGTCTCACCCTATATAATGGTTATCTTATTATCTTACTAGTAACTGTCTTTATATAAACTAAGTGAGATAAAGGAATGCATAGTGAACTGTTAACGCTCCGTTACTCTAATCTCCGACATATATAGAGTGTAGAAGGTTTAAGTTCCTTAACTTTAGGTTACTTTTACTAGACAGTAGTAAATTTTATTACCTTAACAGCTAAAGCTAATTCTGCAGCCATATAATAATATGAAAACTTAAACACAGGTTATTTAAAGTACACCACTAAGGGCTTACACACTTAAGTGTTACCTATAAGTCTTACATTAATAAGAGAGTGGGCTGGTATTTATCTAAACCATTTCCACTATAATTACACTCCTCTTTCCCATTATATATAGTTATCCTCTCTACTACTACCCTTCTTCACTATCGCCCTTCTTTCACACTGCTTTTATAGGCTTATTTACAACCCTCTTTACCTACCTAAGAAAGAATAGAGCAGTTGGATTTGGATTCCACACATCCTAACCCCAGCCGAAAGCTATCCAACCACAATCCTTTACAACTTGTGACCGAAATCGACTTAACGGATAGCAGTGTTAAAAACTGTGTTAATTGCTTAGGCGTGGTCCAGCAGGGAAATGAAAGTTAGGGAACTTTTAGCTACCTATTTTATAGTTACGTGAGTTACGATATCTAACCCTTAACTCCAAGTTCTAACTACAAAGATAAGATTTCTTATAATAACTATGTGGACGTTACACACCTCTGGGAATACTCTGTCCACTTTCACTATGGATTGCAAAAGGTAAGGCAGATCTTTAAGATAAAGTGCCCTATCTATTTAAACTCTCTAGCTAACAGCTTAGTAAGATTATATAATATGTACATTAACGTTAACAAGCTAACCTACGTAATTACTAAAATTCTAAATAGGCTACTTAATCTGTAAAGCATATTTACTAAGAATGTTACGGGCTTCTTAGTTAACAGTAAGTAAGGGACAGTCTAAAACTGCAGTTAAATACAGTTTATGCTAGGGGCAGTACGAAATAAAAGAGTTCCGGACATTTATTCTAACTTACAGGGGGATTGCGAAAGATAGATGGATAAAAGTAAGACTGTAAGCGCTAAAGCTAAGGAGGAAAATTACTAGCGTTAGGTTAGGGGGTAGGCTAAGTGGCCGTATAAGGAAACGATTACGTTCTCCTCTACAAATATTAACCTAATGCCCCTTTACTTCTTAAGCTAGTACTTAAATAAAAGCTAAAATAAGGCTAACCTGTAAGAGTCTGTTTTAACCCACTGCTCCGTTTCACGCGAAGAATGTAACACTATTTTATTTATTATTAGCAGTAAAGTGTAGTTGCCGGAGACTATAAGTATATCACTTACTTACATTTAGGTTATTTACTTCCCTACCCCTAAATGGCCCCGTTTCCTATTATAAATAATACGTAACTTATAGCTGTAATACGTCCTATCTTAGCAAGTTTCCATTTTAGTTAGTTAGTGCTCACAGCTTTATTCTATTTAGACCAATTACCTTTAGCCGTAGAAAATGAAAGCGTTAAGTATGCGAGACAGGCAGACAAACAGACATGTTAATCAGCTGCGTGTACTTATACAGCAGTGTTATTACTGGAGGTGGCCACTTCCTATTACAGACATATCACATATATTAAACATAAAAGGGGCCTCTTCCGTTTAGATTGCCTTAATACTTGTTGCTAGGTAAGGGGGGAAATACTAATTAACGCTACTACCTTCTATCTACCCCTTACTAGCCCTCCTGCAAATGGACATATTATATATATTAACTACGGAAGAGGCCCCTTCCACTTAGATTACCTTAACGCTTGCTGTCTAGGTAAGGGATTACGGCCGTTACTTGTTACTTATTAACTACGTAGGTTACGCTCTCAGGCCTTTACATACCAGACAGGAAGAAAGGACACTAATTGGCATAACCCCTATCCTTACTAGGGCGCTATTCTGCCCTGGGGCGTCCATATCCGATTGCTTCTAACGCTTGCCTGTCGACATAGAGAATTAAACGCTAATTAAAAACGTAAGCGATAAGACTATTACTTCTGTAACCTATCTTCTAGCTAATATTAAATCCTGCAGCGTCTCACAACCAAGGCAACTACATAAGATTCCAGCTGCGCCTGCCTGTTACCCTTAAGTAATGGGGGCGTCATCGTTACACCAGATTTCAGATTAAGTGTTACCTTTAGTGAGGGGCAAAAATAAGGCCGAATCTAAGGCCAGCCTATGTGCTTGGATTATCAATAATTTATTAGTTTCTAGTAACAAGTCAATTAAATTATTAATAGCTTATCGGTTTCCAGTTTTTAATTATTAATAACTTGCTGGTTTCTAGTAACAGATTATTAATGATTTGTTAATTTTTAGTAACAAGTCATTCAAATTATTAATAGCTTGTCGGTTTCCAGCTTTTAGTTATTAATAACTTACTGTTTTCTAGTAACGGATTATTGACAGCTTATTAGTTTTTAGTAACTGGTTATTTCAGTTATAAATAGCTTGTCGGTTTCTAGTTTTTAGTTATTAATGACTTGTTGGTTTTTAGTAACGGATTATTAACAATTTATTAGTTTCTAGTAACAAGTCATTTAGGTTAATAATAGCTTGGCGGTTTTGAGTTTTTAATTATTAATAGCTTGGCAGTTTTAAGTTTTTAATTATTAATAACTTACTGTTTTCTAGTAATAAGTCATTTAAGTTATTAATAACTAAAAGGTTTTTAGTTTTTAGTTATTAATAACTTACTGGTTTTTAGTAACGGATTATTAATAATTTATTAGTTTCTAGTAACAAGTCATTTACGTTATTAATAGCTTGATGCTAATAAGTTATAGTGAGTTATTAACATCTTAGTGTTATAAAATATAAGTTATTAATACCGTTGAACTTCAGGATCCTACAGGGCTGTTGCTCAGAGAAGGAAGCGCAGTAATGGTCCAAGCCCACTACAGCGCTTACAGCGCTGTAGGAAGCAAACGAAGGCCTGTATTACAGGACAGTGCCACTGTAAATAAGGGTGTTCCAATGAATATTAACGCTGGAAACAAGAGGATCCGGAAGGCAGTGCCTTATAGAATGACTGGAAAAGAATAAAATTACTTGCTTAACTAGAATTTGACACAGGAGAGGAGAGGGCTTGTTATAGGCTGTGGGAGGCTCTGGAAGGATCCCAGAGCCTTCTGCAAGGTGAAACTAACTAATATAATAACAGAATAATACTGTTCTGAACCGTTCTATGTGATTATGTTAACGTAGTGACTGACGTGGCTACTATAGTGTTCCAGTTAGTTCTATGGGGCAGTAGCCTCACTGGATACAGGAGAGGTTGCACCCTCCTAAATTCTAGTAGGTTCTGAATACGCCAGGGCCCCCAGGGGGCCCTGAAATGGACTGGAGTCCTCTAAAACCCTCTGGGGTTCTAGAAGATTCAACTGTCAGGATACGCGATCCCTGTTCGCAACAGCCACAAGCTGTTGCTTACTGAGGCCCCTGTGATACAGGTAGCTTACAGGTCACTCAGTGGCTAGAATTCAACAAATAATACTTTATTACAGCTCTATGCTATAAGCTTATATAATTAAATAATATATTACTAGTGTAAAGAACTAGAATCCTCACGTATAGTCACGTGTACAATAATAATCTATATACCAACTATCTAAAAGTTATATAGTTATCCTTATAGATCTTTACCTTATCTTATAAGCTTAGGTCTTTATCTTTTTAAATATAATTAAGGCTTACAATCAATTATGCTTTGTTTACAGACGATGCCATTTTGGGTTGTGGTAGAAATGGGGACTGAATGAAGATGTTATGTGATATATGCACTTACACCTTACTGTCGTGATGTTATATCTCATTGCAATAGTCTCGTCAGTAACATAATCCATTATACTTCTAGTCCTAAGGTATTAAGAACGTCCTCTAACTGTTTAAACTCCCGGTCCATCTTAAACTCAGCTTGGTAACCTAGCTTTAATATCTCTATACTCTTTGCCGTTCTGTTATCTAAAACTGCATTTATTTTACAAGCTTAATAATCCTTCACACCAAATACACAACTGAGACCTTAGTTGTCAAGCAAATCTTTAAGACTATATAGGCAGTTACTAAGATGCTCTCGCTTTCCAATTTCGCTATCAATACTGATATCAATTACTAAATTTATTGAATTTGCTGATATAATAACTGTTTTTAAAAAAGAATGATCTTTTATACCATGCAATCGACGTTTATATATACAATAGTGAATGCATATATTGCATCTTATCACCACGGTAATAGATACACACGGCCTGATAGTGGAGTTTTCCAATCAAGTCCATAAAAGTAGGCTTAAGGGTTAACCGACATTTAATTAATATCGTTAGATTCTACAGTACTAAATAGAATTCTGGAGCTGTAGAAATTTCGATATAAAAAAGGCTTGCCTACAGCTTATTTATTATCTTATTTATAAACTTAGCTGTATAGGATTCTCCTAAGTATTATATACGAACATCTTCCTTACTAAATTTCATTATATAAGCTTTTAATATATAAAGCACGTATAAAGATATAAAGTTAACTTACATATATTTCATACTTCCAATACCATTTGTAATAACGTATTGCTTATGTTTTAGTAAAATTCCTATTTCAATTACGTTTTTTATACTATCTATACGCCATTTAACTAACTTTCCTAAAGAAATATTACGTTTATTAATTATTAGTAAACTAAGATTAATTAAGTCGTTTTTACAATCTATAAGTGTTTTTCCTTCTAAGAAAAAAGTTAAAGTAAAAAAGATCCTTAAGGCTATCTATTAGTATAAATTAACTTAACTTTAGATTTAATAACCGACCAGAATCCCATGTGGTGATGGTATTAAAGTGCTCCCGAATTAACATAAGGGTAAGTCTAGAACTATGCTGTAAATCTTATAAAAACTGATAAGTATTATAAGAATTTAACCCTCCAAGCTTAAGTACCCAAGTGCTGACTGTAGGAAGTTTTATTGAAAAATTCGCATAATTTATCACCTGATATAAAGGGTAATATTATAATTGAACTTTAAGGTTACTAATCGTAATATTTACTTAGTTAATATTATTATAACCCTAGTTGAATTAACTTTTCATTATACAGATTAATGTATAACCAGTGCATATAGTATACCTATAATCTAAAATATAGACAGAAGCTTAAATAAAGCAAAATACACAATTTTTTAAGATAAAAGGTATATTCTAAGTAAAGGCATTAAGTGATCTCTCATGTATTATAGCAGATAATATCCCAGTTAATTTATAGTTAGTTATAAGGTTAATAAAATAATTCTTTACAGTTTATATAAAGTCTTATATGTTTTCTTTCTTTTTAACAGATAATAAAATTATCTTATATAGTTAATTAAATATCTTAGAGGGTTTAAAGACTGTAACTGCTTAGTAATATATCTGATAATATTTATAAAAGAGTATTAATAATGTATTCCAGGTAGATAGGCGTTTAACACTAACGTTAAGGCAATTATAAATATTTTGTTAAGATTCTTTTTCTTTATTAACTATATAAAACAGGTGATATAACCCTTTAAATTATTTAGAACTGGGTTATAGTTCCTTAATGCCTAGTAAAAATTTAATGGAGTTAAAGGACTACAAGCAAAATAGGTAATAGCAGCTTATAGTAAATATTTAAAGTGTATGTTAGAAAACTCAAGCTTTTATTTCTGCCGTAATACTGTTAAATTAGTAATCATGTTTAGTAATATGTTTCAAAAACTCTCTTTATTACTGTTTATTATTACTATATAGATATTATAATACTTTTAAAGGATTATTTTTATATTTATAAAGGTATAAACTTTAGTTAGCTTAGTAATATAAGTATACTTTAAACGTGTAATTAATATTTGTATAAATAGTTCTTAAGAGTCTGGATAACAGTGAGAACTAAAGACTAGCAGTACTTGGAAGTGAGCTGATAAGTTAGAATTTATTAAACGCCTTACCTAAGTAGAAAGTATATTAATTGTTACAGTCGTACCACCGAGATCAGAGATAAATAATATAATTGCTAAGCTAAAGGGTGTAAGTAAACTAAAGTGAATTTAGTGCGTAATATTAGTAGTTTTTATAAAAGCGTTATTAAGTTAGTAAGTTTTATAAGTAGTAACTGCCAGGCCAGCTTTAATTCGGGAGAGCTCCTCCTACTGGTGCAGCTTACTATCTATTAGAAATAAGTTATATTCTTTAAGCGCTTGAATTACTAGCTTATTCCTATTAATATTATTATATAAGATAAACAGACGTTTAGATAAAAACTGCCTTTTATTATTACCTTTAATAGCTAGAACTAGGTTAAGGTGAGTTACTGCTAATCCGGCAAGTATTTTATAACTGTTAAGGTTCTTATAAAGATATAAACCTGGAAGTCCAGGCGCATTAGACTTGAGGTTAAGTTAAGTTAACAATTGTGGTATGTTAAAATAAGAAGTAGGACGTGTTAAAGGAAAATGCTCCTTAAGTGAATTTAATAAAGATTAATAACCATTTAACTGTATACAGCGTGGAGGATATTTCTAATATATAAAAGCGTGTGTAAGCGCTAGAGCACTTTTAAATTGTGTTTTTTAAATTATATTTTTAAACAATTATATATTTTGCTATTTTTAATATTTTACATAACTAAATTAAACAGATTTAAATTTAAATATAATAACGTTTTAAACTTATTATATATATAAGATCAGGTTTATAAACTAACTAAAGCATCAGAATTCAATTATATGGAAAGATATAATGCCTAACTCTACTGCTTAGCCTCTAGCTGGAATTATTTATATTCCTGTCTCTTTACTTACTATAAATCCTTTAGTAGAGTTAGGCATTCTACTGAGATTTTTAAGAAAGCTTAACAAACTAGACTTACAGCGCGCTAAAAAGCTTACTAATATACTGAAGTCTAACGATTACGAGCCATCTGCATCACAACATTAAATATCTAGGCTTATTACAGAAAAAGCATTTATTAAGGTCTTAAACGCTGCCTGACTTTCACGTGATTAGCTAAAGAGATTAAATTAGGAGAACCAGTATCTATTAGTTTTCAGTGACTTTAAAGTTTAATGCTTTTATAGAAGAAAGCGGATATTAGTAGTAATTATTAACTATAGTAAAGGATCTATCTTAACTGTTAAGTTATACTGTAAATTATAAAGTAAGTAGCTTATATTTACTATAACTATATATCTATATATATTAACTACCTAACAGTTTTAAATCCAGATACCTTTATTTAAAAGGAAAGTGAAAGCTATCTTTATAAAGCAGAATCTAATAATAGCGAGATATATTGGAATTTGCAGGAATGGAAAGATGACCCAATTCTGTTTCAGAAATGGAAATTAAAGTTAAAAAGTCCCATAAAGTAAAAGTATTTATTAATGTTATTAGCCAGAACTGAGATTATAACTGCTCTTAATAGGTTACAGCTATATTAAGGGCTATAATTTAGCTTAAAACTTAGAAATATACACAGACACCTTACAACGCACTGCTTTAAGCTAATTGTTTATTACTTAAATTTCACTACTAATACCTAGGATTATATTACTAGCTATAATAGAAAAGTCAAGTTCACCTCTGCTGTCGATATTAACATTATATAGTTTATTTAATAGTTAGCACCATTTACAAGTCCTTCTAATTACATTATTATTACGCAAGTTATAGATAATAGAGTTATATTCCAACATATAACAAATAGTAAAGATTAGCAAATTTTAAACCAAAATATATTATCGTTACCTTATATAATCTTAAGTATTATTACATTTAATATAAATATAAACTATATTACGGTTAGGACGAATATCTGTTTAAGCATATTAAAATTCGATTAAAGAACAAACCTGGAGAACCCATTAAATTAATGTATAAAAGTCTCTTAATAAATTAGACACGCCTGGTGCAGTTACCTATCGAGATTATAAAAGGTGTCTTCAGCCTAATATTAGGAACTGTATTACTGTACTTTTTGTTTATACTTCTCTTAAACTCTACGTTAAGAGAATTCCCTAGTTTGAGAAAGGATAAGCCCTTATTAGATTTCAGAGGTAAGAAAACCCAGTTTGTTTTCTAAAAGCAGAGTGTAAAGTTCTTATGTTAGAGAGCTGTTATACTTAGGTTTGTTAACTTAAAAGTAAAAAAAGGGCTTTAAATATTAAACAGCCTGATAGAAAACAGCTTTAATATATAAGTAACTATTTTAATATCAGATTAGTATAGTGGAAAACTATTCACCTAATCGTTTTTAAAGCTCTAACGTATTACATTTCTTCCTAATCTCTTAAAATCTTTATTAAATCTAGATAAAATGTCTTTAACATTCATTTAGGCAGATTTTCTTAGGGCTTTCTTCGGAAATTTCCATGTAAATATAGATTTATTACAGATACTTACTTCAGAACGAGGACTTAAGTTCCTAATATAAATTAATCGTTAAGATAAAGTTAAGACATTATGCTAAGTTATAAATCTTACTAGTAAAAAGAATAAGAATAAGCTAGTGAAGAGGACATAAGGGTTAAAGCAGAATCCCAGAGATAAAACAGATCGCTATAACTTAAAGAAAATTAAAAAAACAAATAACGGTTTAAAGCCCGTAAATAAGCCTAACAGCTAAGATTTAGCACAGATTTAAACATCTAAGAATGTTAATAACCCATTCGATATTCAAAACATTTTATTAATGGAAGTAACCTTAAACAACTTAATACAATTACCTAAAGCTAAAGCTTAAAATTCCATCAAATCTCTTTATATCAAACGCCCTAATCTTACAATACTTTCTTCAAAAAATAATACAATAAGGATTAAGGATTTAAGTACGCAAATGATAATAGAATCGCAACTTAACTACAGCGAGAACAGTTATCCTAATACTCCTAACCAGAATGTTATTCCTCTTATCCGCCAGATACCTAGCCTTATAAACTCTTCAGATTTAGAAGCTGAAACGAAGAAACACTCCCTAAGCTCTAAAGAGAAAAATATAAGAGAAACAAAACTAATGCAATTGTTCAGTCAGGATAGTCCTCTTCTTGAAATTCCTGATCGTAGCGTAATACGTTATGTGCAGCAGCCACATTCTAGCCTAGGAGGTTTTATAAGTTCTGAAGATTTCAATCAGGAGGAAATAAAATAAAGAAAATATAGCCGAGAAAACACCATACATAAGTCTTCAAGACAGCAAAACGCATATCTGATAAGCAATTCTAAATAAAGAAAACAGCATATTAATATCAGTAGCACTGAGGCTGTAAAGCGAAGGGTTAAAAAAACTAGAAGAATGCTTACTAAAAACAGTTCAAGTCGTTTAAAAAGTATAAACTTACGGAGAAATAAGCAAATCCAACCTATTATAATACCTTAACCATCGTTTAATAAAGTGGAAACTATTGGGATGGGGCTTTTAAAACCAGGAGTTGAGTCTAACTTACTGCCCTTTCATTTAAGAGGAGAGAATTCCCAGACTGGTGCTGTAGTAGAAGATATTATAGAGGATCTATTTCCTCTCGTCTCCGATTCATCTAATGCTCCCACTCCACCTGCACGAGAGACGCAAGAAAAAGAAAGGACTCTACTAACAATTAATAACTATAATAATGAGGATCTCATTGTATCCAGTGGGCGTATATTAAAATAGCAGATGAGAAACTAATATATTCAAGTGGCGTTTAATAATTAAAGTATGATAATGTGATGTTTTGTTAATTATAATAATATCTAATGCTACTTTCCCATGTTTTAAAGTTACTGGGGCACTGTATAATGAAATTCCATTTTAAACAAATTATCTTAATATTATAATAAGTATAATAAGGTACTAGAAGCGCGGCATGTTTTCATTTAATAAAGAGGACGCATCCCCGTACTATAGCCAACGTCTCACTTGTACTATAACCCCACTAAGTGCCCATACATAACCCTAACCCCCGGATGCCAACCCCCCCGCACCACTGCCGTGCATCTGTGACAGCTGTCAGCCCATATAACCTTGCG
>Ga0247780_1000829_pt1 | contig 24381 bp, 28 predicted proteins | sample UWRJL079202R5_FD_179927 | JGI IMG/M metagenome (GOLD analysis project Ga0247780, IMG submission 179927) | Plant litter microbial communities from Arlington Agricultural Research Station in Wisconsin, United States - UWRJ-L079-202R-5 | ecosystem: Environmental > Terrestrial > Plant litter >... | reverse complement strand
CCGCAAAGTGTGGTGTGGTGTGGTCACGTCACTCACCGAGATTGCCCCAAATTCTTTTCCAAGGGGAAAGAAAACAAAGGAAGAAGGCGGTGTTCACAATCTCGCTGTGTTTGAGGTCCAACCAAGATCAGGCTCAGCTGGTTGGCACCGGCCCGCCTGTATGCAAACCTGCAGCCCCGGCAGCATGCATCATCTGGGTTCCCGACGGGCGGCTGTCTATTGGCTAGGCAGTGTCTCTCACAGCCGCCTCTTTTCCGTTTTCCTCGTGGCTTTTTCTGCCGCTTGTGCGCGTGGTGTCTGAGCCGGGACCTGACCTGCGGCGGCAACGGATGCATGTCTTGAACTCTCCTGCCGCCGTAAGTAAGTAAAATAAACCGGGAGCGGAGAACGAAACGGGATATATCCCTACAACTTGCCGCCAGCACCCCTGCTTGTCATGCCATGCTGTACCGTGCGTGTTATGCCGTTTGTTTGTGTCGAGTATGTAGCGCACACTCAACTCATACACAGCAACATTGAAGCTGGCCAACTTCACCAACTGCCGGATGGCACTATACCACCGCATGTCTCTGTTACTCGTACCATTTCTTCCATTTCTTTACACAATAACCCTTGGAGCATGGAGCCATCCTCTGGTCAAGGTACCTCACACGTGCACTACACCGCCTCCCCGTCTAATAAGAAACATTACTCAAACTACCTACTTTGCGTTCCAGTGCTATGTTTCTTTACAAACTAACCAGTCAGTCAGAGACAAGGCCACGCGAGAGTCAGTCAGGTCGCTCGGTGTAACCCGATCGCGTGCCAGAGACGAGAGCACAGATAATGCATACCCACCCCCATGCCTACCTAGGTAGGTACATGTACAATACACACGTATTAATTATCAATAGGGATGTCTCTGTCTCCACGTGCGTGTCGGGACCACGTACAATCCACCGCAGTAGCACGTCCTGTCTCCAGCATTGACCACATCCATGTCTTCACGACCTAAACTGCCCATGTTGGCCGGGCACCCCCCGGAGGTAATGGCAAGCGGTGCTACGTGCGTCTGCCCCCGTCCGAGACGGACAGGTAGATGCTGCAGAGGACGACGACACCGCTTCTTTTGGGGGTGGAGGGGGAGAGACACATGTCTTGGGCTCTGCGGGTGGTAGCAGGAGGGGCGGGGATCACACCGTGGCCGTGGTAAGGGAGGTGCTACGATAATTGGGTCTAGATTCGGTGCCTTGTACGATGTTGTGCCGGGGTACGGAGATGCGGTCCCGACGGTTGGTGCTGTCCGGTTTGTTGTCAAGTCCGTGGACAGTGAGTGAGTGGGGAGCGGTCATGTGAGGTGAGGTGGTCTGCTAGGTAAGGGGTGGTTGTTCTGGATCCTCTGGCCGGAGAGAAGACATCGGGATCATACGTCTGGACTTTGAGCTGGGCATATCTGTGGTAGTAACATTGTTACTGCGAGGGAACTCAGGTGCTGTAGTCAATCTCCGTCTCGCACAATGCCGAGCTGTAGAAGGAAGCCCTACCCGGGCCTTCACTGACATACGTACCTATTCCACAACCCCTATTGGCTTGACAGTCAACCGATCTATCATTCCTGGTGTGCCTGACGTCGCAGATTCTGAGGTATATCATGTCGCGATAGGGGTACTACCGTTAGTCGGGTGATTTCCATGATCTGCTGGCCTCGCTGGCTCTGTCATTAGTGGCAGCCTCGTTGTTGAGCTCAAGTTAGCCTTTGTACGAAGTACAATCCAATGGAAGTGAACCAAGCTTCCAATCATTTCGAGCGTTGTTTCGGAGGGTCTAGTTCTCGTAACCATGACATGTGGTCATAATCTAAGAATGACTACCTGATTTGCACTGTACCCCAATGTCGAGACGCATACCTACTGTTACGTTTCAAAAGACATTCTTGTCTTCAAGATGATAATTTGGCGTGTGACTTAGAGGGCGAGGATAATCCTCCTCCTTCAGGTCACCACCTTTGTCGGGTGATATCCTGCGGAAACGACAAGCCCCCCTCATGAAATCTTTTTGTCTTCGTCTCGGTCCGCCAACCGAATGCGATGATGAAGGACCCCGGCATTCTCTTGCATGAGAAAACCCAAAGGGTTTCCTGTGCCTAACCCAGTGAACAATACTAGGTATATCGATCTCCCGTGGTCCCAAAGTGAAGAGTCTTACAAGTAGCTGACGAGAAGTTGGAAAGGAAAGGAGCTTAAGGGAAGTTTCTGCCCCTGAATTTCGGCGCCTTTGATATAAAGCTTTCACCCGCCCCGTCCAGTTCGACGTGTGTAGCCACAGTAATGTCCCTATAGCGCAGTATAGGGAGCTCCACCTTAACGAGCCAGAGATCAACGCCAGAAAGGCTCAGAGCTGAGGGTCTCGTCCAATTCGCGGTTCCGATTCCCTGCCCTGTGCCCATGTAAACTTGACGCAAACAACAAAGGTTGATAGGTAATAGAAATCTACATAGATGTTGTTTCTGCTTACATACAGGACGTACAGCGGAACGACTACATGCCTGATCTGCTATAAAGGGCAATACAAACAAATACCCAACTCCAAATGCTATAGGCAAATACCCTCTTTGTTCTAAATATTTCCAGATTACTAGTAAAAGTGGGAAACGCCTGACTCCCTGTCCCCAAACCGAACGCCATGCAATGTCTGCCTCCCCGGGTTTGCATTTTCTTTACCATAAACATCAAGAAGCTATATAGAACTCCCCGCCATGCTCGCCTGCTTAACCTACCTATTCTGCCAGTTTTCGCTCCGCGGTCTGCAGTCTTCCTTCCTTGCTTCCGCACAGCTGTGTCCCATGGCTTCTCTACCATGCCTGGCTGACTTTGGTCCTGGCAAACTACGGCAAACCTGACTCCGGAGCAAAGCACAACCTACCCCTCAATCCCACTCGCTGCAAACTCAGTTCGCCAGACGAGAAGCTAGATTGACGTCGGCGCTGCATCTTTACGCCACCCCTTGGCGCGCATATTGACCTCAATCGATTTCCAGATCTGCTCGACGACCTCACGGTCCCTCCATCTACTGCTGTCCGCACCGGGCGCGCCAGGGTCGCGCCACCCCTCAACGGAGCATGTCAATACGCGGTGGCCGTACGACTTGATGGTTTCGGGCGGCTGCTCTCCACGCCATCCCAAGTAAATTCCCAGCACGTGCTTGAAGAGGTCGCCGGCGTTGCTCCATCTGTAGTTCTTGAACTGCCATGGCTGCCCGGTCGTGAAGACAGCCACAACGCGGTTCCAGTACTCAGGCTTGAACTGCTCCGGCCCCTCTACCAAGATAAACCGCATAGGACGGCTGGGGTCGATGTCCTTCATAATGCGCGAGAGGTGCAGCATTGAGGTGTTTGAGTTGTGATCTGGTGGTGAATATCGGCCACCTTCCAGGAAGGACTTGACGTTAGACATGCGCAGAAGCGACGACGCTGATGGCGACAGCAAGATAATAGGGTCTGGCCGACGTGCTGGCTTCTGGTGAGACGGAATACCGGGGCCGCTAGGGATGCTGCTGCCATTGTTGTTGGTGGCGGAAGCAGGCTTCCGCGACATAAAGGGCTGCGCAAGCTTTCGAACATGTGAGAAATCCTGTTCTCGTCGTCAGTAACCTGCAGTGTGATTTGTAACTACTCGAGGCTCAAAACGAACCGTGGGCTTGATCCCGCGCAGCGCTGTATTCCGGTCACCCATCCGCCGCTCCCCACTGTAGATCTGCGCCAACCTAGGATCCAACGTCCCCCGGCCAGCGCGTGCTGAAGACGACACGAGAACTGTCTTGGAAGCTGCCGCTGCGGCGGCAGCGCCCACGGGCGCGCCATCTTTCTCGCCAGTCAGTGGCTGGATATACTCGGACTCCTCACTCGCGCCCTCGAGCCATGTAATAAGATCTAGGCGCTCGACGAAAGCAAACTTATGTACCGCCGCGGTGCCGCCTAGTTCATCGTTGAGCTTCGTAGCCGAAGCATTGTAGTCTGGAATGGCGATCTCGCGGTTGAGCCAGGCAAAGTAAATGCTTCGCAGATCGACGGGGCGGTCGTTGGAGACGAACCGCGTCGGCGCGTCGATGGGGATAGCGACACGCGCGGGATGTGTGAAATGTAGATGGGTGGCCTGGGCCAGCGGGACCTCGGGGGCGTTGGGCGAGGTGTCGGCGGTTGTGGTCGGGATGATGGCGCCACCCGACGCGATCGACTGCCGCAGCAGGAGAAGCGGGTCGGCTTCTGGGTTCGCCATGGTTGCGGCTTCGGGCTTTAGCAAGTACGCGCGAGCACTTGATATTGAGGTTTCTGCGATATGGTCGGTAGCGGTGCTGGTCTTGAGAAAAAAGAGTGGTCAAAAGCTCACTTTCGAGGTTGCTGGCGTCAGTAAGGTCAGTGCTTGTTGGCGAGGCTGAAAGAAAGATGCAGTGAGTGAAGGTGGAAATGTTGCTAGCCGCGGACCCACCCTTTAATTGCTGCAGCTCCAAGTGACGAATAAGACAATAGCGATCTCCGATTCGATTGCTGAATAACCGCGTTATTGTTCCTCAGAATCTATTGCAGCGTACGGACTGCCTCGCCTCCTGGCCCCCTTTAATTCACCGTACTTCAAGGTAAATAGCCCTCAATCGCATCCCAAAGAGGTCTCAGTTACCTTGAAACCAGGCCGTTGAAAATTCAGGAATGTATTTCACGAACGAATGCACGTGATGCACAGTGCAAATAAGCATTTTCCTCCATGTTCGTTGTCCGACCTCACCACAACAACAACCTCTCTCAAAAGCAACCAGCGAAGCAAAACACACTTGGCTCTCACAAAGTGAAAGGGACGTTCTTTACTCAATCTCTTTCCCTCAATATTCTTTTCCCGGCCAAACAGTGAGGAAGGTACGTCGTACACGGCCTTCTAAACAACCTCTATACCCTAAAACCCCTCCCCAAGCAGACGTATCTCATTCACGTGCCCTTTGCGGCATTCTTAGCATCCTTCCTATTATTCTGGATAGCCTTCATGGAGTTATTGTATTTCTTAAATTCCACCCTAGGTTTTCCGTTCTTGGTGTTCCTGGCATCCCTGACCGATCCGTTGTTCTTGGCCCCATTATATACTCGGTCCTGCCTGCGCTTCCACCAGTAGCAGGTGTTTGCGGGACAGAATTGGGGGCAGAGTTGGTTATTCGAGGGGTGGTTCTACCCCTTCCATGGTACTGCAGGGACCAAAAGTATCTCATCAGCAGCTGTCCTTACCCGACCTAGAAGGGTACAATGAAGGGAAATCTCACCACACAAACCCCCTTGCCACCTGAAGGGTTCTTCGGATTGGCCGGGCACATCGGGCTGGTTGGCAAATGCTCTGGCAAGTTGAACTCGAACAGTGGCGCCTTGCGCAGTTGGTTCCGCTTTGAAGCAGCTGCCGCCGCCGTCGATTTCGAAGGGATGTCCCACCATTCTCTCCGGCGCCCACCCGCCCGTTCGTCAAATGGATCTATGTCATCTTTTCGAGGACGTGGCGTGCCCTTGGGACCAAACGATGAGGCAGATTCAGAGCCTGGCTGTTGCTGGTCGCTGGGGCCGCTGACGTCGAAAAAAAGACCCCGTGGCTTCCCGTCGGCCACATCCTCCTTCAGTGGGGGGGTATTCACCCGAGTGGCCTTCTATTCGGGTTATGATTAGCCAGCTTTGAAAGTATTCTGGGATTTCTTCGATCATGACACTTACACCTCCTGGGAACTGTGTCGCCCAGAGCTGTGGGTGAGCTAAATGTCCCGGGTCAGCCTCTCTCCCGTAAGAAACGGCCTTACAAGTGTCCCTTACCCAAAAGTGCAGCCTTCGATATTTCCTCTATCGCTACTTTGTGCTTTGTCACAATGGTATCCGTGGCGCTGCTGTCGGATCGGCGGGAGTCTTTATGCTCTCGAGTTGAATGCCATGAGCCGCCTCTCCCGAACCGTATTCGCCGGCTTTTCGATGCGGTAGACGGAGCTCGCTCGACACCGCTCGTCTTGACCGAAACTTCAATTTTGTTGCCAGGATTTTGCTCAATGAATGCGTTCACCACGTCGACAGCGTCAACAGGAGTCTCCGAAACTGTACTCGATTCCAGGGGAGTGCTTTTCTTTCTCTGCGGTGCACTGTTAGCCTTTTTCCATCTCAAATACTTTGAGAATTGTCTACATGCCTCTTTAACCTTGAGGCGCGCAACACTACTCCTTTTCCAGGGAAGAGACGGAAACACATAATGCGATTCCGATGCTGACGCGCCAGGGGAGGCCTCCTCGAGCAGTGGCATTCTAGGTATATTGGAGGACGAGACCCGGCGGTGCTTTGGCGCCAGCCATCCAGCTGCGTCATCCTTCTAGCCTGGCGAAGTCGGCGGGTGCTGAAGGGAGTGGACGAAGGCCTCCTCACTGAGATAGGGGCTCATTGGTACTTGAGGGCTGTTGGGAAGCTGCAGTTGGTTAAGTTGAGTCCTGGGCGAGATAGGCGAGGCCGCACAGACATGCTCGGCATCCTGGCCATCTTGACTGCTCCCGCCGCCACCGCTCTGGCTCTTTTGCGACCGTCTTCTCCGCTTCCATTTTTTGAGGTCTAGGGACTTGAACGTGGCGGTCTCGATGGGACGGAACTCCCGCTCGGCCCAATATCCCTCAGGATACCAAACCTATTCGTGTCCTTCCTTGGGTGGCCGAGGTGGGTCGACACCAAACGTTGAAAGTGGCGTGAAGTTGAAGGGCGTGTTCCGGCTAGATGTAACTGACGTGCCACTGCTGTGTGGTTGATTGGTTGGTCCGTCCATCGGACTCAGGGGTTCGTCGTAACCGTGGTCCGGCGAGCTGAATCTCGAGAAGTGCGCATATGGTTGCCCTCGTGGAGACTAGATATCCCATCAGCGTCTTTTCCAGCCCAATTCTATCAACCAGGTCATGGCAAGTATTCGAGAAATCCTTACTAGAGCCAGTCCATCTCGCTCCGCCACGGTGTTTTGTTCCTCGTATCTAGGTAAAGTGAAAACTAAACGGCTCCCGGAAGCTGCGTCTTGGAACCAGCATCCCGTAATGAGCAAAAGGTCGTAGGTATCCACTCCGGGCAAATCACTTCAGGAATATGCTGCTTAAGGTACGCGATGATAGGGAATGTATGTAGGGCAAGTGAAATTGAGTGTGTTACGCTGCCGAGGCTACAGCTGGGAATCGCCCAGGTCGTCGGGCCAGATGCCCCTGACTCCTTCCTCATACATCATCAAGTCTATGGGGCCCACCCCGCAAGTTCACGAACAGCCATGGTCATAGTTTGAAAGTGAGGGAAGGTACAAACAAGAACGTCAACCGTCCGTTGACCATTCTATCAGAATATCAGTAACAGACAAAGTCCCCAGCCCCCTCGTCGAGCTCGGCGAGGCCGCCGATCACTCGTAAACAAACCTAGGAGTCAGGGAAGGCACAAGGTGAAGAAGCTGTAGTCTCACCTCACAGCGACCAACTGACTCACTCATTCATTCTTGGCGCCTTATTCTCATCCTCTCATCTTCAAGCACCACAAATCTGCGGCTCAAAAAGCTCGACTTCAAAGATGTAGCATGTATAGCTCGGACACACCGGTGCATTCAATGCCGCCTGCGTAACCTACCTATCCCATCCAATCCGGTTTCGCCCCAATTTAGAAACCCATCCATCGGCACGGAGCCCCCCCATGTCATCGCGCCATCGCGTTATCGGATAATGTCCCCCGGGATCGACGCTCGCGGTCTGGAGTGTGTTCCACTCGTCTGATCCCCTCTCTATCTGAACTCACCTCGACACCCCCCTCGCCAAGGTAGCCAGCCTTTGCTATCACCCCATCTGCCGGCTCGTTCATGTCTCACACACAAGTAGTGCACAGTCAGGCAGGCAGCGTTTGTTGTTTCGTGTTTTTTTGGTTTTCTTTTCGTTCGATTTCCGTCAGGTCTCTGCAGGTTTGCTATCTACCTGTTCCATGGTGGGAATTGCCCAAGTTCTCGCACACCAAACAACCATTTCCAAAATAGTAGGAAAAAAGACACTAAGCCCATACATTTCTCTCATATTCTTTAGTCTACCCGAGTACAATGAATACCAGCCCGTTCGATGAAAAAGGAAATAAATAGGTTGAGAAAAAGATGAGAAAAGGAAAGGAGGTTTGTACCAGCGGAAGTGCAGAGGCAAAAACGCGCGATAGATGATTAACAACCCAGCGATGATACAAACACCCTTGGCCTGCTTCTTGTCCCAAGTATTGTCGCGGTCCGTTCCGTAATCCTGACCCCGACGCTCCTGATCTGATCTGTCTATCTTGTGAATCCTTCTCCACACTTTTTGTGTTGTCTCTCGTCATTCCCGCTTCCTTGCTACACGCTCATAGCAAGGTCTGGTGAGTGATCGGAAGGATGATGAGTGGTGGAAGGTGGTTCATGGGTGAGGAACCTATTTATTCCTTAAGAACGAAGGCTTGAAAGGAAAACCGAATTAGCCCAGATGTCTCGCAAATTGCTGAATTTTGTTTTGCCCGGCGTAGTGCTGAATCGGCGAGAGAAAAATGGAGGGCGGTGTCGTCGACCGTCTGACTTAAGCCCTGAGAGAGCTACCGCCCTCCTGTGCGTCCTGTTCGGCAGCGGTGACAGCGCCGTCAGGAACGCCCGACGACACATCAGAGACGACACCCGGGGAGGCAACTCCGGAGAATGCATCTCCCGCGGGGACCCCTGAGATGCCTGACCCGAGAAGGCCACCTCCTGGCAAGACTGGTGTGCGTGAACACACTGTGGGAAAACAAATGACCGACTTCTCCTCTCAACTTGCTCAAGGCGGAACAAGAAGAAATTACTTACTTTGGGAAGCAATCGTCTGGACTTGAGTGACGACGTTGGGCTGGATGAACTGGCCGAGGTTGGCACCGCCAAGGTTCAGCAGACCGGTGTTGAGCAGGTTGTTCTGGAGGTTGAGCTGGCCAAGGTCGAAGCCACCGAAGACACCGAGGCTGGCAATGGCAGACAGATCGGACAGCTGCTGGAGCAAGAGGAGCGAGTTGAGGTCGAGGACCTGGTTGTTGACGTTGAAGAGACCATCGAACTGGTTCAGGCCCAGGTTCTGCTGGAGAGCGAGCTGCTGGAGGATGCCGAAGTTGTTGACGCCGTTGTTGAGACCGAAGAGGTAGTCAATGTTGGTCGACTGGAAGCCGCCGAATTGCTGGCCGCCGAGGAAGTCATTGAAGCCGCGCTGCTCAACCTTCTTCTCAGTGGGTGCCGCAGCGACCAGAGTGGCGAGGGCAGAAACGATAACGGTGGAGGCCTTCATCTTGATGGTTGTTGTGTTGGAGTGAATGACTCGAGTCTTTCAAATTAAAGGATTATAAGAAGGAGCACAGCTGAATGGATTGTTAGTTATCCTGTCCATCCCCCGTGTGTAGCGGAGATGCTTACCTCAAAAATGTTCAAAAATTGAAGGAATGAAGCGAACAACGAGCACAGCTGTTGAGCATCTGTCAGTTCCAAGTCTGGAAGTACCAGGAGGGTGGTAGTCTTACCTCTGAAGAGAATGACTGAATGGATGAAATGGTGAGTGGGATGAGGAAACAAAAAGAGTTGGATATCGTCGACCGTCTCTCCCGTCTTATATACAGTCTGGTGAGGCCGTGGCTGCATGGCGTGTCCATGACCAAGGCATGAGGAGCTGCCGCCCGCCAAGAATTTCAGGGAGGTACAAGAATACTCGGAAGGGGGGGTGGGTAGGCATCCGGAGCGTGTCAGATGCCAGGCCTGTCAGGCGTCACTGGGCGAAAACGGAGGGGCGGGTAAAACAGTGATGGACCCAGACCTGGGGAGCGTGGCGGGAAACACAGGACCGAGGCCTCAGACCACGCCTTGGCCAGATGTGGGATGAGGTCGCGGTGCAGGTGTTCCGGCACGCTGTAGCATGCAGGTGCAGGTGCAGGTGCAGGTGCAGGTACAGGTGCGGCCATCCTCCGAGGCTACCTCAGATGGCCAGGGTCTCCGACATCCCACTTGGTAGGGCGGACGAGATGGGTGGGGCGCGGCGCACAGCGCGCTGCTCGAGATCGTGGGGCAGAGACCCGAGACCGTTGCGACGTCATGCACGGAAGCCGCTGTGGCCGGGCCTAGAATTGGGTCTTGGTCCAGGGGGTAACCCGGATGCCAAGGGAATTAGAGAAACACACGACGACCGGGGGCGGAACAACTCCACGCAGGAGCTGACGATAGCTAGTGCGCAGTGTGTTCTAGTGTCGTGCGGCCCAGTCACGGATTGAGTGTGAGCCACCTTGGCCGAGTGGGTATGGGGTCCCGTCGAGGGGCGCCGTTGCAGGGCTGCCCGTGGGAGACATGGATTCGTCTGAAGTCTGCTGCCCTCCCGTTCTCATCAGGTCTTTTCCCTGATCGACATCGAGGATGGGCAGCCTGTTTCGCCTTGTTTCGATAGAGCAAAGCGGGCGCCTACCATCCTCTCTCGGTGCTCTGGGCGCCCAGGAGGCATGACACCTAGCTGGGAGAGGAAGAGCCCAGAGCTCGGGCGAGGTCGGATGGCAGGCGACGCAGCGACGGGGGTGGGGGTCTGCAGGCTGGAAGGGGGAAACTCGGGTCACGTTCAAGGCCTTCCAAGATTGAGGTAGGGGCCCAACCTGCGGCCGTTGATTGGGCGGCCTTCGATCTGGTCTCGGCTGTCAGTTAAGCTTACCTGAATGGCGCAGCGGTGCCAACTGCCGGAGCGAATCAGCGGCTCGAGAGACTGGAGTGTGTTTCAAGCCCACTTCAAGAGCCCCCCCCCTTCGGTGCCCTGTGCCTGCCAAGAAGGATGGGGCAGTGGCTAAATGGTGGTGCTGCACAGGTGGAAGAGGCTGAAATCGATGAAGCCGATTGACGGGATGGGCCCCTGCGAATCTGGGGCAGAAGCGAGGCCAATTGACCTCCGTGATTGGGCAGGACCATGCAGGTGTCGGGCAGATGCCGCAACAACGTCCAAGCAACCCTTGTCATTTCGCCTCTTTCGGCCCATTCAAGACCTCGAGCGTCGCCCGTTGCGTCGCAGATGCGGGCGATGAAGCACACCCGATCCATGCCTTTGCTATCAAAGCGGCAGCCTCCGTGCTGTCGCCGCCGCAGCCGCATCTCGAGGTTGCCTCACCTGATGAATGTCGATGGCGTCTTGGCAAACCCGGAATCGCGCTACTTCCGTCTGGTCTGCCAGCGCGAAGCTGGAAGTGGAATAATGTGGTATCATCCAAGCTGGTGATGATGCACAGGCCATCGACGGTGGCGTGTTTGGCCTGATCTGCTCGAGCAGCTTCCATGCGTCTCGTCTGCCCATCACGACTTTCTTTGCGGCAGATCGAATAAAAAATGTCCGGTCTTAAAATAGCAACGTTAAGCAACCCATATTCTTCATGGCGGATACTATAATGACTGCCAGTCGCATCAAGCATCGGGCAACTCAAGCAGCATCTGATCACGTCCCCAACTACCTATCCACCCCCATCTGCGGCATCTGGGTGCGGAAACAACGCTCGATGCAGTTTGACAGCTTGTATGTCAACGCGCTTGCTGGGACACAGTTTGGCACTTGCTGGGATATGTGGAAACGTGAAATAAGTTTAAGTGTCGGCAAAACAGCTTCCGTATGGCAGACCGGGGTCTAAATATAATCCTGACGGTGCAAAGAAACTGGGGCCTTCAGGGGCCCATCTGTCTAAGGTAACCTGAAGATACCTAAAGTGTGCGCTAACCAACCCCCGGCCGCTGGGTCTCCGTCACAGCAACCCGGGGCCCTGAACTATTTACTCGCTTATTACTTTATTCTGTTGCTTCTTTCGTTTGCGAACCCCTTTTGCTTGGCGTGGTGTCTTAGTTCCCCAGATATTACTTGGGTTGGAGCCTCATCGGACCGCCTGAGACATCGCCAAGCTGACCTGTCGTTTTGACATGTTTTGACTGAATTGCGGTGGGACAGGTGAGGCTCCTCCGTTGGCGGAATCCGAAAGGGGTATTCGCGTTATTTTTCTTTTTCGTCCGGAGACTCCCCCCTCCGCCCAGCCACCTGACATCTCATCATCGCATCATCCCAAAATCGCTGCAGCCCGCCTAACGGGTGAAGTCGGCAAGGTTCTCCTCGCCACCGGCCGGGGCGTCAAGACCAGCGTCGGGGACGGCGGCCACCGGTTCAGCCGCTGGGGCAGCGACCGGGATGTTGCTGGCGAGAGCAACGGGTTCCGCAACAGGGGCCGCGGCGGGGGTTGCTGCAACGGGAACAGCAGCCACCGGCGCCGCAGTGGCTACAGCAACAGGCGTTGCTACGACGGCAACGGGTGGAGCAGAAGCAACCGCCGGGGCAGCCGTGGCGATAGTAAACGCCGCCGACGGGTTCGCAGTAGCAATAGAGACGACGCCGTTGTTTGCGGCAGCTGCTGTTACTGCGCTTGCCGCGGCAACACCTGGCTGCGCCGCATTTGCTGCTTGACACTGTCGCTTTGATACCGTTCCACGCCTCAGCTTGCTGCGCTTCATCATCTTCTTTGCCTTGGCCAGCTCGCGCTTGAAGTTGCCTGTGACATGTCAGTCAGATTTTTCACCACCATGTATCCCGGTAGACAATCAAGGTACTCACCGACGTTGAAACCGCCGCCGAAAAGCCGGCCACTGTTGAAGATGTTGGCAGCGCCTCCAAGACCGACAAATCCGAGGTTCTGCAGCTGCTGAAGCTGTGCAAGCTGCAGGAAAAGATCCACCTGGTTGTTGATGCCAAGGCCAACAATGTTGCCGAAATCAATGGCGTTGTTGAGACACAACTGTCCCAGTAGAGACTGAATCGCCTGTGCCATAGCATCTTGGTTGCCAAAATCGAGATTCGAAAAGTCGAGCCCCTGATTACTGAGAGCGTTGAGGTTGATACCCAGGGCCGCCGGGTCGAAGTCGGCGGCACCGCTGTTGACGTCGAGGGAGGTATTGAGCAGGGCGTTCACATCCAGATTATTAACCCCCCCAGCCTGAAAGACTTGGGCCGACGCCAGGCCGACCGAGAACAGGAGCGCGCAAGACTTCATGATGCTGATTATTGCGGAATATGTCGATGGACTTCAGTCCAAATAGAAACGAAGGATACGGCGAGCACAGCTACAACTCACAACGTTAGCTGACCAAGTCTACCTCTGGTATTCGAAGGGAATTCTACTCACCTCCGAAAAAAATTTAATAATGAACGAACGAAAGTAAAGGGGCTCAAGTCTTGGCAAATCGGGGCAACATCAGGAACAGAAACAAAACGGCACAAGCTGGGTGAGCAGACATACTGTTATACATTTCTAGAACGATAGTCATGAGCGGCAATAGTTGGTTGCCATAAACAAGCACATCTTTGGCAGACACGTGTGGCGATGAAACACCCCATAGTAACCAGCAGATCAGGCAGAATATCGATTGAGTGATGGGTGAGCTGCAATGGGGAAAGAGCAGCTGGCATGGGCGATCAGCGCGCTTCGCGGCGTGCCGGTGGTCGCTCAACTGGGTGACAGATTCAAGATGGCTTGGCAGAATGACTGACGAGAGCTTGTATTCAAGTCACCTCGACTGTTTCAGCCTGCCAAGACGGCCTGGAATTATGCATAACTGTTCGATGGCAGATAGGCAGAAGTCAAGCTTCCTACCAGTCGGCGCTGAGACACGCATGGGACTGCAATAGGGCGCTAACAATTCGACATTGTGTGGGTATGTGTGCCTGCATCTCTTCACACAAGATCGACAGCACTCCGGACGTGTACAGTCCATGCCCCCTTCCTACATTCAAATTCTGGATAAATTGAAAGTTCTCGAATCTGGACTGATCGTCTGGAACCAGCGACAATGGAAATTGGAGGGCGAAGGTATCGGCTTCCACCGAGCCCTCAATTGAGTATATTGGTTCCGGGTGATCCCCAGCAGGTATCATATCCCACGGGGAGAATACCGATCACCACAAGCCCTGAACCGCCGAGCGTTAGGTGCTGGAAAGGGAAGCTTCTATCGCAGACAGAATTATTCTTCGCTCTCCCGATAGTAACAGGGGTATTGAGGATGTTCTCGGGTTGACCGTTTGCGACAGGATACGTCTTCTTGTCCTGCCATGCACGATCCGCCCGTTAGGTGTAACCTTCCCGGCGAGCCCTGAGTGTCTTTGTCTTCTATTTGAACTCCGTCGTTATCACCTGTCGGGTTGTGAATGTGAGTCGGAGTCATCGCTAGAGGCCTTCTTGAAGCCAAAGAACTCCCCCAGCATTCCGCCGGGCTTCGGAACAGGACACTCCCGCTTCAACGCCTCCGCCTTGGCAGCACTGTCGTTATCGCCATCGCCGCCGGTGCCAAACTGAACAATGCCATCCGGGGTTTGTATAATTTCTGGTCGCCTCCTCCTCTTCCTCTTAGTTGTCCCGTCCGGCATCTCGCCGTCGGCATAGACCACCCGTGGCGCAGGGCACGGGAGCACATGTGGGAGCCCAACCACCAGGAAGCTAGCGATAACTGTTGTCGCGAAGAGCGACGAGGTCATCCGGGACCTCGGATGGAGATGAGGCGGCGGCATGATGTAAATGAGGGGTCCGGGCCGGATGGGAAGTGCTAGTAGGGAAAAGAAAGCGCTGAGTCAATTTAGCATCAAGGAAGGGGGGAGGCAGCCGTCTGTGACGGCCATTGAGGCTCTAAACTCACCAATTGCTTTATTCAAGCTCCCCTCATACCATGGTGCGTCTGTAGTTGGCCTTGTTTCTTCCCCGGGAAGCTGGGTCGGGAAGCTAAGATGTCGTAGAAATCGAAAGCTAATCCCACGCGTGGGTCAACGACGAGCAAGCGTTGCGGATTTCGCGTGGATACATGATTAAGCATGATTGCTTATCGCTTCGACTTATGAACAGGGTTAGGGTTATTGTCGCGCAACATCCCAAAATCCTTGGAGAGCCCAGGTCGCAAAGCAATCGCCGCCGCGCCTTCGCCACAGCAAACAAACGGTGAAACGGTTTTCACCTTCTATCCCGAACGCGCCCTGGGCTGGTTGAACTACCATGATATTGAGTTGACGCAAGAAACAACCTTTTGACGGAAGCGCAAACGGGTGGTTCCGGCAGTCCGATCCGATCCGCCTCGTGGCCGCCTCGTGGCCACCCGACTTCAGTTGCGAAGATGAGCGACCTCGATAAGTATGCGACAACCCCGGCGCATAGTCTTTCTTCTCGCCAAGGTTGGGCCCATGTCTAGATCCTGACTTCTCTGAATAGGGCGATCGCTCAGCTTCGAGCCTGCCGGCCGATACCTGAAGCACAGGTTCGCGAACTCTGCCACAAGGCCAGGGAACTCTTGATTGAGGAGGGGAATGTGGTGACGGTCACGGCGCCGGTAACGGTACTCAACCAAGGGCAAAAAACACGCCGTATTTCATCCAATCTAACAATGCGCTCTAGATATGCGGTGACATTCACGGTCAGTTCCACGATTTGATGGAACTGTTCCGAGTCGGCGGCGACGTTCCCGATACCAACTACCTCTTTATGGGTATACAGCATTCTTTATAAATACTCCCATAGACAGCGCATATGCGCAAAGACTCTCGCTGACACGACTTCTTAACTCTAGGCGATTTCGTTGACCGCGGCTTCTACTCGCTAGAGTCATTCCTCCTCCTTCTCTGCCTCAAAGTCCGGTACCCCGACCGGATGACGCTCATCCGAGGTAACCACGAGTCGCGTCAAATAACAACAGTGTACGGCTTCTACGACGAGTGCCTACGAAAATACGGCAGTGCCAATGTGTGGCGCTACTGCTGCGACGTGTTTGATTACCTCGCGCTGGGGGCGATAGTTCTCGGGGCGTCCAACACGCTCTCGCCTAACCCAGAACAAGTGGAAGCGAGCGAGGACGATGTTGAAATCGAAGTCTGTAATGCGGATGGACAAATTATGACTCAGTTCTCACGGCAGCCACGCAACAGTAGGGCAAGGGGGAAAAGTCCAAACGGCGCGACCAGCAACGGTGTCACTCCAGGGTCAGGGCCTCCACCGCCCGCCAATACGGGCCCTCCGGGCTCTGGAGCATCGGGAGCGAGCGGCGGATCAATAGGCAACCCAGCCGGTGCAGTCCTGTGTGTACACGGTGGCCTCAGCCCGTTGATCGACATGGTGGATAAGATACGGCTTCTCGATCGCAAGCAAGAGGTCCCGCACGAGGGCGCCATGTGCGACCTACTATGGTCGGATCCGGACGAGATCGATGGGTGGGGCCTGTCCCCCCGTGGCGCCGGGTTTCTATTCGGCGCGGACATCGTCAAGGTGTTCAACTACCGCAACGATCTGAGCCTGATCGCACGTGCGCACCAGCTCGTTATGGAAGGTTTTAAGGAGATGTTTGACGCGAGCATTGTGACGGTGTGGTCAGCACCCAATTACTGCTACCGCTGCGGTAATGTGGCGGCGCTGCTTGAGCTGTCCGAAGACGACTCTGGGTTGGGGATTTTTGCCCGTAGCAACGGGGATGTGGGCCGCAGCGACGGCGGCATGGGTGGAGGAGGCGGGGGCGGGGGCGGGGGCGGGCTGCGCAGTGTCTTGGAGAATGACCTAAAGAGCGGGCCGGCGAGGAGGTACCGCGTCTTCCAGGCGGCGCCGCAGGACTCTAGGGGCATGCCAGCTAAAAAGCCGGTAGCCGATTACTTTTTGTAAAAACTGTGACGTTTAGAGCGGTACAGCGGGGGTCAACGATGATATGATCGAGTTGTGAGATATACGGTTGGTTTGCTTTAAGGATATCCTGGGTCGGTTGATTTGACTCGAGTTTTTTTTACTTCTCAACAATTGCATGGACAACTAAACTGCAGATTCCAGAACATGTGTTATTGTTATGCAAGTCATTCTATCGGTTGGCCAGGGGGGTGACTTACACGCATACCATCGGCTGATTGGCTCCCACCGTGGTGGGGTCGGATTTCTAACGGCACAGTCACAGTGCCTGTCCTGCGATCAAGAGACGTCAGGCCATCCAAAACCCTCCATGATCGGACGAGGCACCCAGGCACCCTCACCTTCAGAACAAATACCTAGCACATCACCTAAACCTTACAGCATCGCCCATGCGAAGAAGCTACCGAACCTTAGTTCTCACCTCACCAACTACCTGCCCAAAACAGCTCATCACATCCCTCATAATCAAAAGAAGAATGGCCCTCTACCCCCCTCAAGACGGCGCGAAGCTCATCTGTAAGTGTTCTTCCCCTTTTTGAAATTTCCATCACCCTTCATTAACACCCCCTACGTCGCCCCAACCGGCGCCCCGGCATCCGCACCCGATGCCGGCCCCGGCCAAGCCGCCCAGTTCATGAAGGCCGAGGAGCAAGGCGGCCTACGCCGCCGGGACCTTGACCCGCGCAGCCCCATTGAACAGTTCCATGCGTGGTTCACCGCCGCGACTGCGGCAGGTGTGTCTCACCCCGAGACGTGCACGCTCTCGACGGCGCAGCTGCCGTCGGGACGGGTGTCGGCGCGCATGGTGTACATGAAGGAACTGGATGCGAAGGGGTTTGTGGTGTATAGCAACTTTGGTACGAGTGGGAAGACGAGGGATTTGTTTGGGAGTGGAGACGGGAAGAGCGTGGGGAATCCTTGGGCGTCGTTGGTGTTTTGGTGGGAGCCGATGGAGAGGCAGGTGAGGGTGGAGGGGAAGGTTGAGAGGCTGAGCAGGGAGAAGAGCCAGCTTTATTATGATACGCGGGCGAGGGGGAGTAGGGTTGGTGCGTGGGCGAGTAGGCAGAGTCAGGTGTTGAATGCGGCGGCAGGGGATGGGGAGGATGATGGGAGGAGAGAGCTGGAGGGGTGGGTTGAGGAGGCGGAGAGGCGGTTCGAGGGCGAGGAGAAGATTCCTGTGCCAGAGTTTTGGGGAGGGCTGAGGATTGTGCCTGAGAGGGTTGAGTTTTGGCAGGGGAGGCAGAGCCGGTTGCATGATCGCTTTGTTTACGGGCGGGTTGAGGGTGAAGGAGATGAGATGAAGTGGACGTTGGAGAGGCTTAGCCCTTGAGGAAATCACGGGACCTGCCTTCTTGCTGGCTGGGAAGTTTTTGGATGGTAGAAAGAAAAACAAGCAGCTTGCGTCCCACACGCACACACACAAACAGCACCTTGTCCGACACCCTTGGTTCGGAGCGTTGGTTTCATTGCGACTTTTTGCTGTCACCACCAACCCTGCTTTCTCTTCCCCGTTACCCCGTTCTCAGCATTGCAGCTTCCTCGCCCGAAATCCCCGTATATCTTCTGCTAGGGCAATCCGCAGTCGCACGATTGGTTCGCTATCCCCGGACAACATCTACTCCGCGGGGAACAATCTAGTGATAGGCCAAACCGAAATACCGGGACGAACTTGCTGTTATTGGTAGGTCTTGATCTTTGACGGCAGCTATCCAGCCTCATCTCTGCAAGCCTTTCATCGGCACATCTCCCCTTCCGTCGCTTCTTGCCAGTTTCCTGCTTGCGACTTCATTGTCTCTCAATCGGCATTATTTGTCCCATTCTTTCCTGAGCATCACAGCTCCTTCCATTCTCCTTCTCCAGCAGCATCTTCAGACGACATCAAATACGTATTTATACTTATTTGTTCTAGATTCCCAACTTCGACCCTCTAGATTCTAGAATGCAGAATGGCCTCCACTCGCGGTTCGCCTTCTCACAGAGTCAAAATGAAAGCTCTAGCTCAAGCGCCAGCACATCAAGCAGGGCCGACTCAAGCCACACTCTGGAGACCCATGAGTCCGCGCCGACCGTGTTAGACGATATCCAGACATTCGATGAGAAGGAGGGGAGCAACGATGGCGACACCTCCGACAAGGACAGTGACGCCGATGAAGTTGGCGATGGCATCAAGAAGTGGGTGTTCAATCCCGCCCCCAAGGCCCGGAAGATCTCGGAAAAGCGGCGCGCGGATAACGCTGCTTTTGAGCTGTGGATCGAAAGGAACCACTCGTTTCTCTCCAAGCGATCGCGGAAGCTGGTGCTTGGCGACGACCAGTCCGCCCTTGCCTTGGTCCGGGAGTTTGAGAACAAGAAGATCATTTCGACCCCGCGCGAGTACCAGCTCGAGCTGTTCGAGAAGGCAAAGACACAGAATGTCATTGCTGTGCTCGATACAGGCTCTGGCAAGACTTTGATCGCCGCCTTGCTCCTGCGCTGGACCCTTCAACAGGAAATGGAAGCTCGCTCAAGAGGGAACCCAAAGCGGGTTGCTTTCTTCTTGGTCGACAAGGTCGCGCTGGTGTTCCAGCAACACGCCGTCCTGACATGCAACTTGGACTATCCCATTGAGAAGCTCTGCGGCGACATGATTAGTTGGCAGGAGTCGAAGGAGTTCTGGGGCAAAATGTTTGACGATAACATGGCCATTGTCTGCACAGCCGATATTCTCAAAACTTGCCTGCATCATTCATGGATCCGCATGGACCAGATCAACCTCCTCATCTTTGACGAAGCTCACCACACCAAGAAGGGCCACCCCTATGCCAGCATTATTAAGGACTTCTACGCCAAAGCCACGCCGGAGGAGAACCGGCCACGGATCCTCGGCATGACAGCCTCACCCGTGGACGCCAAAGTGGCTCCGGAAAGAGCCGCCTTGGATCTGGAACGCCTTCTCCACAGCAAGATCGTTACTGTTAGTGATCCGGCCATTTTACAGCAGACCGTATGCAAGCCGAAGATGGAAACTATTCGTGAGTATGACCGAACAAGCGGCAGTGAGACTGAGCTCCAGATGTCCTTGAACGTTCTCATCGAGGACCATTGTTTTTTCAAAAAGCAGCTCGTGTTCGCAAAGTATGCTGCTGCAGAGCTGGGAAACTGGTGTGTCGACCGGTCCTGGCAGCGCTTCTTCGAAGCAGAGCCTGCGGCATCAATGGAAGCCAAGACAGCGAGAGCCGCCCGTTGGAGTGGAACTTCAGCGGATGTACACCTTGGCCAAGTGCGTGATGCTCGCCAGCTCGTTGAGAGCTACGCATTTCCGGCACCGGCGTTAGACCTGGGTCTGCTATCAGCAAAGGTTATTGAACTGGTAAAGATCATCCGGGAACAATACCAGGACCGTAACAGCGACCGGAGATGCATTGTTTTTGTCAAACAGAGAATGGCAGCCCGGATACTTGCCGACTTGCTTGAGCAACCAGAAATGCAGATTCCTGGAGTCAGAGTGGGCGTACTGGTAAGGCTCCTAACAGTATTGTCGAGTCAATATATTCTAACTGTGAGACAGATGGGTAGTGGCACTAGGGAAGACAGCCACAAATTGTCCTTCCGAGACCAGATCGTAACGATCCTCAAGTTCAGGAAAGGCGAACTCAACTGCATATTTGCCACGTCCATTGCCGAAGAGGGTTTGGACATACCGGACTGCAACGTTATCGTCAGATTCGACTTGTACGACACCCTCATCCAGTACATCCAGTCTCGAGGACGCGCCCGTCAAGATGGGTCCGAGTACATCCACATGGTTGAAAAGGACAACCCAGTTCACCTTGCGAGACTGAGCGAAACAAAAACACATGAGCAGGCCCTCCGGAAGTTCTGTGAAGCAATGCCCGAAGACAGGAAGTTGAAGGGCAACGATTATGACATGGACATCTTACTACGTAAAGAACGAAATCAGCGCCAATACACTGTCCCGGAGACCGGAGCAAAACTGAACTACCGCCAGAGTCTAGCCATCCTTGCTACATTTGTGGCCTCGTTGCCACACCCGCTTGACGTCTTTTTTACGGCTGAGTACGTGGTTACTTCAGTTGCTGGTGGATATCAATGCGAGGTCATGCTTCCCAGCGTCTCGCCAATCACCAATGCTATTGGAAGAGTGCATTCGAGCAAGGCCATGGCCAAATGCTCGGCCGCGTTCGATATGTGCCTTGAACTTCTCAAAGGAAAATACCTCGACGGGCATCTCCTCCCGATGTTCACAAAGCAGCTTCCTGCCTTGCGTAACGCCCGGCTTGCAATTAGCTCGAAAAAGAGAGCGGAATACGACATGCGATTCAAGCCAGAGCGATGGTCTGTTCTCGGAGAGCCCACAGAGCTCTATCTAATGGTCCTGGCCCTCGCCAAACCTGAGGCGCTTGGCCGCCATTCACAGCCACTTATCTTGTTGACCAGGAGCCCGATTCCGCGTATCGCCCCTTTCCCCCTATTTTTCGGAACGGATCGCTCCTCGGAAGTTCAGTGCATTCCGGTCCCAGCATCAGTGAAAGTAAGCGCACAAGACCTTCACAGTTTGACGGAGACAACCCTCAGAATCTTCTACGATGTCTTCAGCAAGCTGTTCGAGGCATCAGCGGCTGAGTTGCCCTACTTCATTGCCCCAGCGCTCAAGGACCATTCGTTTGACTTCTCGTCTGTGGCCGACCCGGATGGTTTATTGGATTGGGAGACAACTCGATTTGTGTCTGAAAACGAGGCAATCAGCCTTGATTTCGATGCACCGGATGTCTTCTTCCATGGAAGATTCGTAAGCGATCTCTTTGATGGATCGCGGAAGTTTTATCTTCAAGGCCGCCGAAAGGATATGAAACCGAGCGATCCTGTTCCCGACGGGGTCGTCGCACCGGGTCATCGAGCATGGGTGAAATCGTGCCAGAACCATGACATTTATAACTACAGTATCAGTCTATGGTCAAAGTCTCGTACAGTCATGAACTTCAACAAAGATCAGCCTGTTGTTGAGGCCGAACTGCTTCCGATCTGGCGAAACATCCTGGACAACAATATTGTCGATGAGGATGTGGAGTCCAAGAGGTGCTTCTTGATTCTCGAGCCGATGAGAATCTCCCCGGTAAGGCCATCCCCGGGTTGCCCATGAGTTTTATAATGCTAACCATCACGTAGCTGCCAGTTGAGATGGTGGCCATGGCTTACAACGTCCCAGCCATCATTCATCGTATCGAATCCAACCTGATCGCTCTGGATGCGTGTAGCCTGATGGGGCTACCCAATATTCGCGCAGATCTTGCATTGGAGGCTTTCACGAAGGACAGCGACAACTCAGACGAGCATGACGCCGAAAAGGTTAACTTCCAGGGCGGCATGGGCAACAATTATGAAAGACTCGAGTTTCTGGGAGACTGCTTCCTCAAGATGGCGACAACCATCGCTATATTCACACTCGTACAAGAGCAAAGCGAGTTCCATCTCCATTGCGAACGTATGGCACTCTTGTGCAACCAGAACCTCTTCAACAATGCTCTAGATGTCAAGCTGGAGGAGTATGTTCGATCGATGGCGTTCAACCGGCGGACGTGGTACCCAGAGGGCTTGACTTTGAAGAAGGGCAAGCGACCCGAGGTGAGACGGAGACACGCTCTTGGGGACAAGTCAATTGCAGATGTCTGCGAGGCGCTCATCGGTGCCGCCTACTTAACGACGTACGAAACCCACGACTTTGACATGGCGATTCAGGCGGTCACTGCCGTGGTCAAGGACAAAAAGCATACCATGACGAAATATTCGCAATACTATGAAGCCTACGAGAAGCCCAAGTGGCAGACGGAAAGTCCGAGTGCGGACCAGTTGAACATGGCCAGAAAGTTCCATGAGCGGATGGGCTACAAGTTCACCTATCCCCGGCTCTTGCGTTCCGCATTTCACCACCCATCCTATCCGTTCAACTACGAAAATCTCCCCAGCTACCAGCGCCTCGAGTTTCTGGGCGATTCCCTATTTGACATGGTCTGCATAGACTATATCTTCCACCGCTACCCCGGAGCTGACCCTCAATGGCTCACTGAGCACAAAATGGCCATGGTGTCTAACCAGTTTCTGGGATGTTTGGCCTTCTATCTGGGCTTTCACAAATCAGTTTTGGCCAACTCTCCCGCGGTGGTGAGCGACATAGTCGGATACGTCACTGAGATGGAGGAAGCGCTTCTCGCGGCAAAAGAGGACGCTGTCCGGGCCGGCAAGACTGAGGCGGACTTTAATCGAAGCTTTTGGCTCAACTGCGGCCGCCCTCCCAAAGCTCTGCCCGACGTTCTCGAAGCATATATCGGTGCCATCTTTGTCGACAGCGAATATGACTTCAGCGTTGTCCAGGCCTTCTTTGATAAGCACGTCAAGCCTTGGTTCCAGGACATGCATGTCTACGACACGTTTGCGAACACGCACCCGGTCAAAATGGTAGGCACTTTGATGCAGTCCAGATTCCACTGTTCAGACTGGCGCATACTCGTCAGGTCTGCGGCCATCTCTGGTGGCAACAGTAGCGATGGCGCAGTGGGCTTGCTGGGCGACAGCACGAGAACGCAGGATGTGGTGTGCGGTGTCTTGGTTCATGGAAAGATGCTGGCGCACACGGTTTCCGAAAGCGGCCGGTATGGAAAAGTCGCCGTGGCGAAGAAGGCGCTTGCTATCCTGGAAGGCATGGATTTCGACGGCTTTCGGGGCACGTATGGCTGCGACTGCGTGGTGGAGGAGGAGGACGACGCCAGCCATCTTGAGGAAGCAATTGGCTCTGCGATTTAGGCCGGGAGGCTCAGCGTTTTGTAGAAATAGCGTTGATATTGCCAATTCAGGCAATTTTTGCTGTCAGAGTAGCGAATTTTAGAGGTCTTGCACGTACTACTATACCGGCGAAACTGTATCTTGCGCTTCTTCGGGCAAAGACTCTTGAGACATGAGTGCATGATAAGTACTTGTTCTGGATCAAAGACGCGACAATGCTTCGTAGTGGACGCATTGTTAGATACTCTTTGTCGTGAAGATCTTAAACGGCAATCTATCAGATGTCTCTCAATACGAGAAGAATATGTAGTATAATAAGCGTAGACTGATAATCTCGTTGATATCGGGAATAAGTAAGTGAATGGAAGCCAAACAATATCTGTATAGGACTAGCGGGAAACAGGATTAAAACAAAAACTGAAACTGAAGTTGCCTAGAAGGTGAATAAATACAGATCTGGTAAATTGTAAACAAGGCTTAATCTGAATGAAGTTTAAATGGTAATTAGATGGAATATGAATAATATATCCATAAACATAGATGAAAATAGGGTGCGAAACTGAAACTGTGGCTGAACAGAAGGCGAACGAATAGAGAATAAACTTCAAACAAAGCTGAACCTGAAGTTACACGGAAAGTAACCAGAGCTATGGGTGGACGTAGACTGAACACAAAGCAGAATAAACCAAGAATCAAGGCAACTAAAAGCCAACCCACTGGAACTCTAAACAGCATGTTACTTGTCTGCATGCTGTATCCTAGTCTCTTTTTTTTTTTTTTTTTTGCAGGCGGGATGTACCATTCGGACTTGTCATTCCGGCGACACTGTGCAAGCACGTCAACTAACATCAGTCGCATATGGTAAATGAGGCAATAGCTTCTGTATTTCTCCA